>Ga0114978_10000103_pt1 | contig 66490 bp, 54 predicted proteins | sample S_140212_EF_Meta_FD_87027 | JGI IMG/M metagenome (GOLD analysis project Ga0114978, IMG submission 87027) | Freshwater microbial communities from Lake Simoncouche, Canada to study carbon cycling - S_140212_EF_MetaG | ecosystem: Environmental > Aquatic > Freshwater > Lake | place: Lake...
GACCACAGTATCGGCATCTGGGATTTTTCTGTTACTCCGCCCTTATTACTATGGCAGAAACAGATACTCCTGTCGGACCCATACATCCTTAATCAGGGGTTCCGCTGGTATGACGGACCTAACTTGATCCTAAGGGCAGGGAGGTTCTATGCGATTGCAGCAACCTGGAGTGGGCCTGATCCGATCCCGGCTCAGCTTAATCCGGTTGTTGGCGATGCAGTTATCAACATAGCCAATTTCTCGCTAAACAATACCGCCGTGCGGATAAACGGTCCTCTTCCGTCGTCGCACCTGACCGACTTGAACGCATTCGCCCCGGAAGGGACCTCCGGCACCGACAACAAGGGGTACTACACGGTTAACATGCAGCTCTCTGACTGTGTTCCGACTGCCCTCTTGTGATCCAGGCTTCCCGAAGGTGTCAACCTCTCCCTCTTCTAGATGAGATCCTAAATATTAGAGTTATATAGAATGCATTTAGTTAGGAGGACTGCCAATTAATGGCAAATTTAGCAGTAGACACTACAAAAAATACCATAGATAAGCCACTAGGTCTTCTAATAAATGGCGTTGAATTATATTCACCATCAGTATTAAATGAATCCATATATTTTGGAGAAATTTCAAGTGTTGATATCTTAAATTCAGGTTTAAATTATGATGTAATCACTCCTTCAAATATTGAAATTCTAGATTTAAATGGATATGGCAGTGGGGCAAAGATATATGGAAATATGAAAGGAGTTTTGAAGGATGTTTTGGTAATTTCGCCTGGAATTGGATATGCTACAAAACCTAAATTAAGTTTAATTGGAGGTAATTTAAATGGTGCCGTAGAATTAGAAACAAATTTAATAAAAAAAGTAATAACTTCAAGTTTTATACCTAGACCTGGATATGTAAGTACTAACTCAATTACTTTTATTACAAATCATAATTTTGAAACAGGAGAGGAGATAATTTATAATCCAAATTCATTTCCAGTAGTAGTTGGATTAGTTACAAATTCCTCTTATTTTGTTAGAGTAATATCCCCAAAAACAATTTCTCTGTATAAAAATTCAGACGAAGCATTTTATAATATCAATGCAATAGATAATTTATCCACACAGATAGGCATTAATACTGGAGTTCAAGAATTTTCAACACGCAATGTTAAAAGTATAATTGATAAGGTTTATATTACTAGTTTTTCAGGAGAGTTATATAATAAAATAGTAAAAATTCCATCTATAGAAAATAGCAGTATCAATAATGTAAATGGTATTAATATTGTAAATGATTACATTTATGCAAAAAATCATAATTTAAAAGAAAAAGATTTAATAGTTTATAGTTCTTCAGGCACTACCTTAACTGGGCTTGGCACTACATCTCAATATTATATAACTCTATTAGACAAAGATAGATTTAAACTTTCGGATGCAGGAACAAGTAATATTCCAAATGATAAGAACTATAAAAATAAAGTATATATTCCCTTAAATAATATTGGAACGGGAACTCATACGTTTTCATATCCTCCAATTAAAATTTTAGTATCATCTATACCTGGAACTACAAATACAATATCACCCTCTCTAAACCCAATAGTTTTGGGTTCATTTGAAAGCATCTTCATTGAAAATTATGGGGTTGGTTATGGTGTAAGTGAGGTTATAAATTTAAATAAATTTCCTATAACTCGAATTGCAGGATCTTCATCATCCACTTTTAGTGATAATGCAGTTCTTCAACCAATTATAGTTAATGGTAAAATTGTAGAAGTTCAAATTTTAAATTCAGGAAGTAATTATCAAAATAATATTGATATCATCGTTGATGGCACGGGCAAATATGCAAAATTATATCCAGTTATTGAAAATGGTAAAATTGTAAACGTATTAATACTATCCACTGGTGCTGGCTATATCTCGGGCAAAACTAGTCTAATTGTAAAAAAAAGAGGAAGTGGGTCAAAATTTTTAAGTAATGTAGTTAAATGGACTATCAATCAATACTTTAAAAATAAAAATATTATCAATAATAATCCATACAATGGATTCATTATTCCTAGTAAAAATATTAAAAATTCTTTACAATTTATAAATTTATATCCACCAAAAGATTTAAGAGAAAGCATTAGAGATACTCGCAACAATAAAAAAGAATCTCCTATTCTAGGATGGGCATATGATGGCAATCCAATAGTAGGTCCCTATATTTTATCTAACGATGTTGTAGGCATTGTTACTAGTGGATATGAAATAAAAACTACCATCAATGATTTAAGTTTACAACTAAAGAGGCCTCCATTTGAGGCTGGCTATTTTATAGAAGATTATGTATATAATGCAAATAAATCTGAATTAGATGAGCATAATGGTATGTTTATATCTACTGATCGTTCGGGACTTTCAAAGGGTACATATGCATATTTTATGACTGTGGATGATAATGATGCTCCAGTTTATCCATATGTAGTTGGTGAAACTTTTAAAAGTACTCCAAATACTCAGAACAATGCATCATTTAATCAAAATATAGACATTTCAAATAAAGGCTACATAAAAAATACTAGTGCTCTTTACTTAACTTCTTCTACATCTGGATATGAGTATATAAGGATTGTGCAAGAAAAATATAAACAAGTTATTGTAGTTAAAAATACTTTAAAATCTAATATTGATGAAATTAAAATATTAAATCCTGGTAAAAATTATAGGGTAGGTGATAGTTTAAAATTTAAAGCTATTAGTAAGCAAGATTTAAATCCAAATGCTAATATTTCTAGGTTGAATGGTAAAAATATATCGAATATTCAAGTTGGAATAACAACATACAACAATGTAATTTTTAAAAATGAAAATAATAAAATTATTGGAATTACATCCATTCCAAATTCTATTGAAAATTTAGATTATGTTTATATTTCAAGTAGCACTAATCCTAAATTAACTGGAAATAAACTTGTAACCGTAAAAAATAAAGTTGTAAATTTAAAATCCAATCATAATGCAAGTGGCATCACCACCTACATTAGGGTAAATGACATTTCTGATTTTTCGGTAGATGATTATATTCAAATAGATAATGAAGTGGCTAAAATTATAGAAATATATCCTCAACAATCTAAATTTTTTATCTATCGTAATGGCACCTTAGGAATTCATACTGCAGATGTATCTTTAGTTAAATTGTTACCTACTAAATTTGAGTTTACAGATTCTAATATTACTACACAATTAAGTATTGTTAATAATCATTATTTTAATCCAAGAACTTCTGTTGGCTTGGGGTCCACTGGTTCCATTACCGTAAACGAAAATACAAATATTTCATATAATATACCAAAACAAACGATTTATATTCCAAATCATCAGTATAACTCTAATGAAATTTTAACTTATTCTACTATTGGTATAGGAGTAAGTGGATTATTGGTAAGTAATAATGAAAATGGAACTAATAGTTATAGGCTCACTTCAGGTCAAACTTTATATGCCGTAAATTTTGGTAGGGACTATCTTGGAATTTCAACTATTGGGTATGGTAGGTCTTCATTGTATTTTGCAGAATCTTCATATAATTCAGATGAAATTCATTCTTTTAAATATACAGGTAATAATGTAAAAGGAACAGTTCAATTAAGTACATTATCAGTAACTACTGAAGAAAATCATCAGCTTCAAACTGGAGATTCTATTAGATTGACTGGAAGTCCAGGAGAGTGGGAAGAGTATGTTATAAAGCTGGATTTTAATAATAACTATAAAGTTAAAAAGGTATCCGAAAACACATTTAATGTCCCTTTATACACCAAGCCAGAATTTATAAGGTACTCAGTAAATAATTCAATACCTTCATCCACACTTAATCCTAAAAATATTTCTTATACTACAAACTCAAAAAATGCATATGGTAGCGTTTCCAATGTAAAAATACTAACAACAGGAAGTTATTATGATTCTATTCCAATTATTAAATCTATTGGAACTCAACAAGGAGAAAATGCAAATTTATTAGCATACTCTAAAAATATTGGAAAAATTGATGCAGTTGAAAGAGTTAAAGATGGATTTGATTATCCAAGTGATAATACACTTCGACCTAAATTAAGTGCAAATACAATATGTTATGTTGATAATATTAATAAGGTTGCAAAAGTTAATGTATTATTTGGGGGCGCCAGTTATAATTCTCCTCCAAAATTAAAAGTTATTGGAAATGATTCTATTATATTATCTGCAAAACTTAAAAATTCTACTGTAGAAAGTGTAAGTGTAGATATAACACCTAATAATTTATCTATTCCATTGGAAATAATACCTATCAATAATTCTAATGGTTTTGATATTTTAGACATTAGTAGTGTATCATCTGCAATTAAAAGAATTGAAATAGATACAAGTCAATTTCCATTAATTTATAGCGATTATGAAAGTCCAATAGTAGACTTTCCATTTAAAGTTTCGGATTTAATTTTTATAGAAAACTGTAGAGTTAGTGAACCAACAAAATTAAACTATAATTCAACTGATTATTCAAATTCATTCTTTAAGGTAGTTGGAGTCAATACTTCAATGGGGTTTATTGAATATGAAACAGGAATGTCCTCATCATTATTTGGTTCTTATGATTCTACAGATGGATATGGAACTGTAGTTAATAAAAATAAATTAGCATCATTTGAAATGATTTTGGAAAAAAATAGTTATGTGAATGGAGAAGCAGTAAAAGCATTAGATAATGAAAATAATATTAAGTTTACTGGTGTAGTAATGAGTGAGTATGGTTGGGATATTGAACGAAATCAAATAAGATTGGGTAAAACAAAAGGAAAATTAGAAAAAAATGATATTCTTATAGGTTCAAAGTCGCTATTAGCAGGTAAAGTACTTTACTTAAATACTTTCACATTTAAGGCATTTTTTGGACCAACTAGAGATAAAATAAACTATACAAATGCAAATGTTGAAGATTTAAATAGTGACATAAAGAAATTACAAGATAGTGATTATTATCAAGATTTTTCATACTCAATTAAAGGAGCAACTCCATATGAAACTTGGAGAGAGTCGGTAAAATCAATAGTTCATCCTTCAGGTTTTAAAGAATTTTCAAATTTAGAGATTGTAAGTGAATCATCAAAAAGTAAAAAATTAAATGTAAACATTAATGAATCTACATTAGAATACAATGTACAAATTGAAAATGAAAATTCATTTTATACTAGAAGTAATTATACAATAGGATATGAAGATACAAGAATAAATCCAACAACAATTGAAAGAGTATATCTGGGTTCAGGCAATAGTCTATGGCCGGTCGCAGGATATAAAAATGCACGAGTTAAAGGTAAAAAAATACTTCCGTATATAACTAACATATCAAATAATGTCATACCAATTAAAGATATTAGTTCTCAATTTACTGGAACTTATGAATCTATTAGTTTAGGTGAACGTTCAGTTGTGTTTGATTCAAATTCTCCTTATTATCTTGGAGTTTCAACTTCAGGATTGTTGGTCGGGGATATTATTGGGTATTCTACATATCATCAATACCCATACCAAACAAAAATTCTTTCAGTTGGAATTAATAGTATTCAGACACTATACCCACATAGAATAAATTCTGATGTTATCACTCAATCTTTAGAATTTACAAGAAATTTAAATCAAAATAATTTAGTTGGAATTAGTTCGTTTAAATTAATCGCGGAAGATGATTCTCCGATTTATAAAGTAATAGGTGTCTCGACAGACGTAGATGTAAATCAAAATACAATAAAGCTACAGCATAATTTTGAAACAGGTCAAAAAATATATTATAAAAATATAGGAGGAACTCCAATTGGTATTAAAACCACAACAGAAGTTATAGGAGGCATTTCAACAAATATAATGCCTCCAATTGTGTATGGAATTAAAGTAAATCAAAATAAATTCCAAGTTTCAGGGTTATCTACTACACCAAAAATAAAAAAACTTGAATTTGAAAGTTCAGGTAGTGGTACACATATATTTACATTTGATTCTCCAAACGCAAGCACTTTAATTACAATTGATGGTATTATTCAAACTCCCATACATTCTAGAGGATTGAATATTAGTCTTGATGGTAGTCTTGGAATAGAGACTTCATTAATATATGCCTCTTCAGGTATTTCTTCATTGTCATCAATTGATATTTTAAAGGTAGAAAATGAATATCTAAAAATTGTTTCAGTTGGAGTTGGCTCTACAAATTCAATTAATATTCAGCGTGGATTTTTAGGAACTGCTAATACGTCTCATATTGGAATACTTACTGCATCTGTATGCCGAGGTAATTATTTAATAAATGAAGATGTCATTTATTTCACATCTGCTCCATTTGGACCATCTGGATTACCTGGGCTTGAGATTTCATCCAAGTTTGCAGGAAGAGCATTTAGTAGGAGTTTTAACTCGTCTAGACAAAATGATAAGAATTTAATTCTTGATGATATATCAGATAAATTTGTGGGTATAGGCAGCTTTATACTAAAAGAAAATGGGAATGATGTAGTTGGACTTTATACAAATACTAATACTTATCCAAATTCAATTAATATTAATAACAATCCAATAATATTAATTAATAACATAGCTCAAATTACACATACTGATTTTGAAGTTACTATTCCAAATAAAAATTATATTGAATTTTTAAGTGGAGTTCCAAATTCAGGTAAAATTTTAAAATTTGAAGCAAATCAAGGATATGGCTATACGCCCCTTGTAGGAGCTGCTGCAACAGCTTTAGTCTCTGCGACTGGGACTATATCTGCAGTATACTTAAAAGGTGCGGGTAGCGGCTACAGAACTGCTCCTGTAATCAATGTAAATTCTCCCATTGGTAGGGGTGCAAAAATACAGGCAACTGTAGGCGCATCTGGGACTATTACAAGTTTAACTATTACAAATCCTGGAATTGGATATACATCTTTATATGTTCCAGAGATTTCCATAGACCTACCTTTACCTTATTATAATCTAAATCTAACTTATGAAAATGGTTCTTCGGGTATTGGCTCAAATGCTAAAGTTTCAGTAATCGTCGGAAGTGGTTCAAGCATCCAAAACATCGAAATACTTAATTCAGGTCAAAACTATAAAGTTGGAGATGTATTGAATGTTGTTGGCCTAACAACTAATGTGGGAATAGGAAACTCATTTAAAAAATTTAGCATAACAGTAAAAGAAGTGTTTTCAGACACTTTTACTGGTTTATATCCAGGACAATTTTTACAATTTGATGATATTTCAAGCAAGTTTAATTCTATAAGAAAAATATTTGATGTTACTACCACAGTAAATGGCGAAAAAAGAAAATTAACTTTTATTAATACATATGAAAATCAAGATATTGAGAATAATTTCTTTATTTTCATTAATGATGTGCTACAAAAACCAAAATCATCCTATAATTACGTTGGAGGTAGATTATCTTTTAATGAGCCTCCAACTTTCGGTTCAAAATGTAATATTTTATATTATCAAGGTTCAATTGATGATACCATCTTAACAATTCCACCCCAAACTTTAAAGGAGGGCGATTTAATTAAATTAGAGTCTAGTGAATTATCTAAAGATATCAGTGGACAAAATGAAAGAATTATAAAAAGATTAGTAAATTCAGATTCTTTTGATACATTTTCGTATAGTGATGTGGGAATTAGTTCCAACATCCCTAGGCCAATTAGTTGGACTAAACAGAAAAATGATAGATTAATTAATGGCTCTTTTATTTCAAAATCAAGAGAAGAGCAAATTTCTAAAATTTATCCAACATCAAAATTATTATGGAATGTAAGTCCTTCAGATAATTCAATTTATGTAGATAACGCTTATCCACTTTTTATTGCATTAGATGATGGTGCAGGTGGTCTTAATGAAGAGCAGAGAAATGTAAAAATAATAAAAGACTATGCATTTAGTCCTGCAATTGTAAGTGTTAATGTTTCTGGAGCGTCTACTATATCTTCTGTAAGCATAGCAAACAGTGGTATTGGATACTATTATATTCCTAACGTTTCAATTTCAAATCCTTTATCAGGTAATGTAGACCCATTATATACTTGGAAATCTACTTCAGGTATTTCTACTAATTCTAATTTTAATTCAATTGTTCAAGGCGATATTATAATAGGTGTAGGTAATAGTAATTTAGTTGCGATATCTACTAACTTGACCAATTGGACTTTAGACTCACTTGGACATTCTTCAAGTATCAATCTTAAAAAGGTTGGCGTATCAACTCAAAATAATTATATTTCAGTTGGAAGTAATGGAAAGATATTTGCAAAACCAAATAAAAATTCATCGTGGTCCGTATGTGGAATTAAAACAGAATTATCTGTGGGCTCTATTTCTCAGGGATTACAAGATAGTACATATACTGAAACTTTTAATGATGTAATTTATAATTCATATAAAGATTATTGGGTTGCAGTGGGAGATGGCGGTAAGATTTATCAAGGAGTTGGAATTGGAACTACTGTATTCATTGAGTGCATTTCTCAGAATTATAGTTACAAGTCTGTTGCATATAATTCAAATATTATGATTGCGGTGGGACATTCTGGAGTTAGTAAGACTTTAGATGGAAAGAATTGGACTAGGATTGATGGTATAAATCTTCCTTCAAACCAATACAACTCAGTATTATGGGATGATAGTCGATTTATAATTACATCAAATGCTGGAATTTATACATTAGACGCTTTTAGCAATGCTCCTTCATTTATTTCAGGAAGCCCTACAAATTTAAATAAAATTTCAAAATATAATAACATTTATATCGCAGTAGATTTTGATGGGAATGTATACTCTTCACTCAATTTATCAACTTGGCAATTGAAAAATACTCCGACTGCATCTCAAATAAATGAAATTAAAACTATAAGTTTAAATAATTCATATTATCAAGGAGCAGTCGGAACTTCTGGGACCGTAATTTATTCTGTTCCGAATAGTAATAAAGCATCACTAGTAAGTAATGTAGTTAATGGTAATATTACATCAATAAATGTTATTAATCCAGGGTTTGGTTACTCATCAGGAAATCCTCCTGAAATTTTAATAGAAAATCCAAAATCTGAAGAAGAAATATTATATACAATAAATGCAATAGGTGACTTTGGAAAAATAGTTGGAGTTAAAACTTCAAATACCGGAATTGGAACTATATCTCCAAGTATAAGTTTTGAACTGTTAACAGATTATTCACAATCTGGATATGAGTCTACTTTTGGTATTACTTATAGTCGATTATCAGTTGGAGATTACTTTATTATTACAAATAGTAATGTAAGTACTATTAGTGGATATGCATTAACTGGAATAACCACATCTTTAGGAGGAATGAGTAATTACCCAGCGTCAAAAGTTGGCACTGCAACTAGTTATATTGATGGTGTATACAAGGTTGAGTATGTGGCAACTAATACTGACCCTCAAGGAATTGTAACCGTAACTTGTAATGTTGTTCCAGTTAATGGAAGAATTGCAATAAATACAACAGGAGATACTGGAAAATATTACGGAAATTATAGTTGGGGTAAAATATTTAATTATGAAGATAGAGCAATTAGAAGACCATTAAGTTTTAATATAAATAGTAATAATGGATTAGTTGGATTATCTACGGCTCCTACAGTTCAGAGAATTCCTCCACTCATTTTTTAATAAATAAAAAAAAGTATAAATCAATGTCCGCAATTATATCAGATCAATTTAGAATTTTAAATGCAAAAACATTTGTCAACTCTATAAAAAGTGAAATTAATACCATTTATTCATTCATAGGTCAACCTTATGCAACAAACCCTGATGTAGGTATAGGTAGAACCGATTGGATTTCTGGGTCTACTCCAGGCCCTATACCACTAGATACTGTAGAACAAGAAAATAGAATTAAAGAAGCTATAATTGCACTTAAAAAAATTACATTCGCAGATATAAGGTTAGCGATTAGAAAAAATATTTGGAAGAGTGGTCAAATTTATGAGATGTATAGGCACGATTATAGTATCTATAATCTATCGCCACAAACTAATTCATCTTCATTATATGAGACTAATTATTACGTTATAAATGAAAATTATAGAGTTTATATATGCTTAAACAATGGAACTAATACTGAAAATCCATTAGGTCGTCAATCATTAGACCAACCCGACTTTATTGATTTAGAACCAAGACCTGCGGGAACAAGTGTAGATGGTTATATTTGGAAATATCTGTTTACGATAACGCCATCAGATATACTTAAATTTGATACTTCTAATTATATTGCATTACCAGAATCTTGGGGGCTAACTGGAACTGAAAGTTCTTCAATAAAGAATAATGCTATAAGTGGAAAAATTGAAAGCGTGATAGTAAAGTATAAAGGTGCAGGATACCCTCCGTCTAAATCATTTTCGGGAATTCCAATTTTAGGGGATGGAAGAGATGGAAAAGTAACTATAGTTACAAATTCATTCGGGGAAGTGTCTGAGGTCTTTGTAACCGATGGTGGGTATGAATATACTAAAGGTATTATTAAATTTGAACCTGGAGCACCAGGAGTTCCTTTAGATTTATTTGCAAATTTAGGATTTTTAGCCGAATTTGATGTTATTATTCCACCAAAAGGTGGACATGGATACGATGTTTATAATGAATTAGGTGCCTATAGAGTTTTAATTTATTCTCGTTTTGAAACCGATTTATCAAATCCTGACGTAATTGTAGGGAACGATTTTGCTACCATTGGAATTATTAACAATCCAATAGTTCAAAGCTCATTAAATTATGTAAGTGCGTTGAAGGGAATGAAGCTTATAGGTGGAGATTCTAATTATATTCCAGATGAAATTATAACTCAAACCGTTGGAACGGGAATAACTGCAATTGGATATGTAGCATCTTGGGATAATGATACTAAAATCCTTCGTTATTATCAATCTGCAGGCTCCGCAAGTACATCAGTTGGTTATATCTTAAATAATTTTTCTTCCACTATAAATGTTGGAGGCTCCTTAACTATTATAAATTCCTCGGGAGTGAGTTTAGGCATTGATACTACATTTAATGGTTCGGTTATTCCCCCCATAAATAATAGAAGAGCTTATAGTTTAGGAAGTAATTACACTGCTGGAATTTCTTCATCTGAATATAAAGCAGGTTCAGGTGATATTATCTATATTGATAATCGTCAGCCAATTCTTCGCTCGTTAAATCAAAAAGAAGACATTAAAATCATTTTAGAGTTTTAAAAAAAATGCCCCAAAATATTAATCTCAACGTTTCACCATACTATGATGATTTTGATGAGAAGAAAAATTATCATAAAGTATTGTTTAAACCTGGAACTTCAATTCAGGCGAGAGAATTAACTAGTTTACAATCAATTTTACAAAATCAAATTGAAAAATTTGGTCAGCACTTTTTTAAAGATGGTGCAATGGTTATACCTGGAAATATAGCTTTTGATTCTAATTATACTTGTGTTGAGATTAATAGCATTCATCTTGGAATTCCTGTTATAGAATATTTGCAAAATTTAAAGGGTAAATTTATAAAGGGGCAGACTAGTAATATTATAGCACAAATTGAAGATGTAGTTGATGAAAATACTTCAGAGAAGGGAAATAATACCCTTTATATTAAATATAAATCTTCAAGTCAATCTGATTTTATTAACAATAAGTTCATTGATGGTGAAAATTTATTAATTCAGGAAGATGTTGAATATTCTTTAGGAGTAATTAGAGAGAGTAATACAATTGCTACTACAATATCTAATAATTGCAACTCGGTAGGTTCTGCAGTTAAAATTTCATCTGGTGTCTATTTTATTCGTGGATTCTTTTTAAATATTGATACTCAAACATTAATATTAGAACAATATTCTAATAAGCCATCATACAGAGTTGGGCTTAATATAAAGGAGTCATTTGCAGTGGCATCTAATGAGTATAAAGACCTTTTAGATAATTCTCAAGGTTTTTATAACTATGCCGCACCTGGAGCAGACCGTTTAGTTATTGAAAATGAATTAATAAAAAAATCATTAACTGATTTCAATGATGATAATTTTGTTCAACTTCTTAAGGTTGAAAATGGAATTTTAGAAAAAATTGTAAACACGACAGGTTATAATATATTTGCAGACGAGTTAGCTAGAAGAACTTATGATGAAAGTGGAGATTATTATATAAAACCTTTTGATATTGAAATTAAAGAATCTTTAAATAATTTTTTGGGAAACAATGGAGTTTACAAAGAAGGTCAAAATACAAAACAAGGTTCTACTCCCTCAAAAGATTTAGCTTGTATTTCAATTAGTCCAGGTAAGGCATATGTTAGAGGATATGAAGTAGAATCAATTTCTAATACTATACTTGATTTAGAAAAAACTAGAACTTCTGATACTGCGGTAAATCAGGCTATTCAATTTAATTTCGGAACTCAAATACAAATTAATAATGTATATGGTTATTTGCCTGTTGGATACACTACAGATTCATACGTGAAATTATATAGAGGTAGGACTTATAATGTAGGGGTTTCATCTGGAACTGAAATTGGAGTAGCTAGAATTTATGATTTAAAGTTAAAGGATGCAGCTTATCAAAATTCAGCTTCAGTTTTTGAAGCTTCCCTCTATGATATTCAAACCTATACTACTTTAGAAATAAGTAGCGGATTAGGAGTAAGTTTGTCGGATTCGACTTACATTCAAGGTAAAAATAGTGGTGCGGGTGGATTTGTCGTAAGTGGGATTGGTAGCACAGCTTCATTATTTAACTTATATCAAGTTTCAGGAAATTTTATTAAAAATGAATCATTAATTATAAATGGAATAGAAAATAATAGAGCTATTAAAACTATTACTGATTATGGAGTAAATGATGTAAATCAAATTACATCATATAATACATCTCCTGCAACTTTTACAGCAGATACAGTTTTATCAAGAACATTAAATTTATCAGATAATCAATCTCCTTATACAATTACTGCTGCAGCTTCTGGGGTTAGTACTATCACTACGTCTAATAGTAACTTTTATATTAATATAAAAGTTGGAGATATTATCTCCTATACAAAAGCTGGTGATAATTTATCTACTTATAATGTAATTAAAAGTATAAATTCTGAGTTAACCTCGGCAACTATTGGAATAACTACAAATGTACCTAGTGTAAATTCTGGCAGTCTTCCTGGATCTTTAATGACTAGTAATGACTTACGAAAAGTTACAGTAGATATTCAATCAGCTAATAATTCTTTATATTCTAGATTAAATCATAATTACGTTTCCAGTGTTGGACTATCTTCATCTAATATAACTTTTAGGTACACTTTACCTTCACCTATTACAATTACAAATTCTAGCGCATCCGTAATTACAGTTTTTGAAGGGGTAAGTGATTCTATCTTAGTTCCGTTTGATGAAGAGGCATACTCTTTGGTATATTCCGACGGGACTATTGAACCATTAAGTTCTCAAAAATTAATCCCTAACTTTGATAATCTAAATGCCCCGTCTCAAGGTAAACTTACCTTAAGAAACTTAAATATTACAGGACCTAAAACTGGTTATCTTACCGTAAGCTATCAAAAAATAAATTGTAAGTCTAGAAAAAAGACATATAATAGATGTTCTAAAATCACAATTAATAATACAAATTCTGGAATTAATACTTTAGGTTCAGGATTAACTTACAATAATGTATATGGGCGTAGAATTGAAGATAATATAATATCTTTAAATGTTCCAGAGGTATCTTCAATCATTGGTATATATGAATCATCAAATAGTAATGACCCTATTTTACCATCATTTGTTGTAGGTACAATTTCTGGTAATATTAGTAATTTAATTATGGGTGAGCAAATTGTAGGCTCTGATACAAATTCTATAGCTACTTTAATTAATACAGATAATGTATCTAAAATTGAATTTGGATATTTGAATGATAAAACATTTAAAAATGAGGAAATTGTAACCTTTAAAGAAAGTGGAATTACAGCTACAATACTCAGTATTAATATTGGCGATAGAAATATTTTAGATTCCTACCTATTTGATAATGGAAGTAGACCATCGTATCTTGATTTTTCTAGAATTATTCGCAAACCTTCAACTGAAGCACCTAAAAGAAAAATTACAGTAGTATATAATTACTATTCAATTGAAAATAATGATAGTGGAACTTTTGTTACTGTAAATTCTTATGATTTAAATCGTTATGATATAATTCCTTTAGTTGATGGAGTAGGATATAGTGATATATTAGATTTTAGACCTAGAGTATCTAATTATAATACCTCATCATCAATTTCTCCATTTGAATTTAAATCAAGAGTATTTAATTCAAATAATGCATCGTCAAAAAATATTGTAGCAAAAGATACTTCAATTATATTATCGTATAATTATTACTTGCCAAGAATTGATAAATTATTTTTATCTAGATATGGAACATTTAATCTATTAAAAGGAGTTCCCTCAACATCGCCTAAATTTCCAGAGAATTTAGATTATTCATTAGAAGTTGCTACTTTATACCTTCCTCCTTATGTTTATAATGTAAATGATATAAAAATTACAACAAACAAGCATAAGAGATATACAATGAAAGATATTTCTAGATTAGATGACCGTATATCTAATGTAGAATATTACACTGCGTTATCTTTATTAGAAGCTGATACTCAAAATTTAACAATAACAGACCCTAATACAAATTTAAATAGATTTAAATGTGGGTTCTTTGTTGATAACTTTAGTTCCTATAATGGAGGTGATGTTACAGATCAAGTATATAGGGCAAGTGTAGATGCAAATAATAATCTATTAAGACCTCAATCTTATACAACTTATATTGATTTAGAGGTTGACCCTGCAAATAATTTAAATATAAAAAAAGTAGGGGATGTAATTTGTCTAGATTATACTGATGTAGTATATACTAAAAATGAATTTGCAACAAGAGTTGAGAATATTAATCCATTTAATGTCGTTAGTTGGTCAGGTAATATTGAGCTTAAGCCGTCAACAGATACTTGGATTGAACCAAAGATTGTGTCAAGGAAAGAGGATACCGTTGAAGGTGATTATTCATTAACTTTAAATAGACTAAATGGCGATAGTAATACTGGCTTGGCGCCTGCAGAGTGGGGCTCTTGGCAGACTATTTGGACTGGAGAACCAGTAGTTACTAGAGGCGCATCTTCTAGTGAATTAACTAGTAGTAACACAATTAACGAAACTACTAGTGTGAGAGAAGAGCGCGCTAGAGGTAACAATAGAAGACGAATATCAACTACAGAAACAACAATAAGAGATACCTTTACTAATTTTACACCAGTATTTACATCAACTCAAATAACACAGTCCCGCCAAGGCATTCAAAATAAAATTACAGAAAGATTTGATTCTAAGACTGTAGGAAATCGTGTCATATCAAGAGATACCATTACTACTATTAGGTCAAGAAATATTGGAATTCTATCTAAAAGATTAAAACCCAATACTCGTTTTTATGGATTTTTTGAGGGCGTGGATGTCACCTCTTATATTGTTCCCAAACTTATTGAAATTGAAATGGTAAGCGGCACTTTTAATGTAGGTGAAGATGTAATTGGAAATACAAATAAAGCTTCAATAGTATTTAGACTTGCAAATCAAAATCACAAATATGGGGATTATAATTCACCTTCTCAAGTTTATTTAAAGAATCCTTATGATACAACATCTACACTATTTTCTAGTTATTCTTCTACTTCTGTAATATTAAATGTAGACACAAATTCATTAGAATTGCAGAGTATTTCTCAATATTATGGCAGCATCTCATCTGGAATGCGTTTGATTGGTAAAACAAGTGGTGCAATTGCAATAGTAAAAGAAATTAGAGTAATTACTGATAGCTCAGGAACTTTTTTGGGGTCATTGTTTATTCCAGACCCTACCGTTCCTACAAATCCTAAATTTACAACAGGAACTAAAACCTTTACTTTAACTTCAAGCTCTATAAATTCTACTATACCTGGAACTACAGATAGTCGCGCAGAGGCTAGTTTTACCTCAAGTGGCTTAATAGAAAATATAGAAGAACATACACTTCGTATTCGTAATGCAACTATTGAGAGAGTTCCAGTATCAGAGACAAGTTCTAATACAATTAGTTCAAATACTGTTGAAACTTCAACTTCTTTTGTAGATAGGTCTGAAACTAATAGTAATTTTATCGACCCATTAGCTCAATCATTTGAAGTTACAGATAGAACTGGAATTTACATAACAAAATGTGATATATTCTTTAAAACTAAAGATACTAATGATGCTCCTGTTACTATGCAAGTGAGAACTATGCAAAATGGAGTTCCTACTCAAAAAATATTACCTTTTGGCGAGGTAATTCTAGAGGCTAAGGATATTAATGTATCTGATACGTCATTAGTTGCTACAACATTTACATTCCCATCTCCAATTTACCTAGAAGGTGGAAATTCGTATTGTATAGTTCTTATTTCTTCTTCGGATAGCTATACTGTTTGGATTTCTAGAATGGGTGAGGAAGATATTACATCAGTAAATACGCAAGATGGAAATCGTGTAATAGTTTCGCAACAACCAACTCTTGGTTCTCTATTTAAATCACAAAATGCATCAACTTGGGATGCAAGTCAATATGAGGATTTAAAATTTAATTTATACCGAGCAAATTTCACTTCTACAAGTGGGACTGCAAGTTTCTATAATCCAGTTTTGGGTGTGGGTAATAGACAAATTGCATCTTTAAAACCAAATCCAATTACAGCTTATAGTCGCTCATTGTTGGTCAACTTAAATACTAATTTATCTTCATCTGAGGTGAATTTAATTCAATCTAACTACACTCTAACTCAAACTTCAAACTCTACATTTACTTCAAAAGTAAAAAGAATTCTTGGTACAATATCTCTAAATTCATCTTTAACAATAGTAAATTCAGGTATTGGATATACTCAAGGAGTTAATTCTTATACTAATGTTGATTTAATTTCCATTAGCGGTAGCGGTTCTGGCGGCAAAATTACACTTGGCGTTAGTACAGGTTCTGCTTATTACGCTACCATAACTAATGGAGGTTCAGGATATTCTGTTGGCGATGTATTAACAATAGATTATAAAGATACTGGAAATTTAGGAAAAGAAGTTGTTCTTTCTATTCCAAATACTTCTGTTGTATTAACAGCATTAAATTCTCTGGTAATAGATGATGTTCAAGGAGATTTAAATACATCTAGTGGAGATTTAATTATTAATGGAACTACCCTTACAGGTAAATATCCTACAGAGATTTTACAAATCAAAGATGGATTGCACTTTAAGGTGAATCATAATAATCACGGAATGTATTCGGAGAATAATTTAATTACTATATCTGGAATTGAGCCTGATAATGTGCCCTCTAAATTAATTGGAGATATAACCTCATCTTCTACAACTATTACCTTAAATAATGTAAGCAATTTTACTACATTTGAAGGTAGGTCTATAGGTATTGGAACTACTGGTTATTTAATTATTAATGATGAGGTTATTGGCTATATTGGAGTGAATACATCTACATCTACTATTACATTAAATACCTTACCCACATATAATCGTGGAGTTGATAATACAATACCAACATCACATTACATTAATGACCTTGTATTTAAATATGAATTTAATGGAATTTCATTAAGAAAGATAAATAAAACTCATAATATGGCAGATGTTGATCATGTTAGCTATCCAATAGGATTAGATGAATATCACATTAAAATTTCACAAGACGATAACAAATATTTTAAACAAACTAAAACTGGAGGTTCATACTTATATAATACATACTCTCTGGGAGGTTATAAAGTACCAAGAGCAACTCAAAATATAGCTTATAGTATATTACATCCAGTTACTAGTATTCTAACTCCAGTTAATACAGAAATAACATCTAAAGTGCGTACTTTAAGTGCAACTAGCGTAAACGGAAATGAACTCTCATTTACTGACAATGGATATGATGATATATCATTAAATTCGGATAATATTTTTAATACAATGAGAGCAGTATATTCAAGAGTTAACGAGCTTGAATATTTAAGCACCCCAAGTAATAAATCTCTATTTTTACAAATTCAGTTGAATACGTTTGATAGTAAGGTGTCACCTATGATTGATTTAGAAAGAGTTGGAATGATTTCTATTATGAATAGAATTGATAGTCCAATATCTAATTATATAACTGATTCTAGAATTAATAAATTAATTGAAGACCCAAACTCTGCAATCTATGTTTCTCAAGCAGTGAGACTTGAAAAACCTGCAGATAGTTTAAAACTTTTATTTGATGCATATCGTCACACTACTAATGATATTAGAGTTTTATATCGTATTTTTAGAAATGATACCCCAGATGAATATCAACTATATCAATTATTCCCTGGCTATGGGAATATTGATTCTAGGGGTAATACAATTAACCAAAGCAACTGTAATGGACTTCCAGATACTCTAGTACCACCCTCTGGCAATTTAGATGAATTTAGCTCATATGAGTATAATATGAAGAGTAATGTAACGTTCACAGGATATCAAATTAAAATTATAATGGCTGGAACAGACCAAGCAAATGTTCCAAAAATTAGAGATCTGAGGTTAATTGCAACATTATGATACCAGTAAAAGGGCATATCGGTTTATATCGAGATGAAACTAATAATGCTATTATTAATAATAATAATAGCAGTTATAATGAGTATATACAATCTAGAAATAGATTAATTGAAAATGAAAATAAGATACAAAAAATTGAAGAAGATATTTCAGAAATAAAAAAGTTACTAAAGTTAATTTTAGAAAAATAAATAAAATAAACGCTATCAAACTAAAATGGCCCAACCAAATTCTAGAGATGAATTACTTGAATACTGTTTAAGGGCATTAGGGGCTCCTATTTCTGAAATAAATGTAGAGGAAGAACAACTCAATGATAGATTAGATGACGCTCTTCAATATTTTCAAGAGAGACACTTTGATGGTATTCAAAGAGTTTTTCTAAAGCATAAAATATTGAAGTCAGAAGCTGATATTATTAAAAAGAATCCAGTATATCAAACTGCGCGTTCTGCTACTGGAATTACTACAGCAATTATAGAAGAAGCTCAAAACTTTATACCTTTACCCGATACGGTTGTAAGTATAAATAGCGTGTTTAAGTCAGATTCAAGTAGCATTTCAAGTGGAATGTTTAACATTAAGTATCAAATCTTTTTAAATGACTTGTACTATTTTGGAACATTAGACTTATTAAATTATGCGATGACAAAATCTTATCTAGAAGATATTAGTCGCATTATTACACCTGATGTTCAATTAAGATTCAATAAAAAAAATCATAGACTATATCTTGATATTGATTGGTCTATGGTTACTCCAGATTATTATATTATTATAGATTGTTATAGAATTGTTAGTCCTGAAGAATTTCCTAAAATTTACAACGATTATTGGCTTAAAAAATATTTAATTGCTTCAATCAAGCAGCAATGGGGTATAAATTTGATTAAATATAACGGAGTTCAGTTATTAGGGGGAGTTACAATGAATGGAGAGAGAATTTTAAACGATGCACAGAGAGAACTAGAAGCAATTGAAAAACAACTCCGAGATGAATATGAACTTCCACCTTTAGGGTTGATAGGATAATTATATGGCATTAAATCCCTATTTTTTAAATGGTTCAAAGTCCGAACAGGGTCTAGTACAAAATTTAGTCAATGAACTAATTAAAATGGGAGGGCAGGATGTTGTATATTTGCCTAGAAAATTTATTACTGAAAAAACTATAATTAAAGAATTGTTAGTTTCTAAATTTGATATGGGATTTTCAATTGAAGGTTATGTATTAACATATGATGGATTTGGAGGACAAGGTGATATTTTAAGTAAATTTGGAGTCCGTAGTACTGATGAAATTACTTTTGTAATTTCAAAAGAAAGGTATGAGCAAATTATACTTCCATTTATAAAAAATAATGTAGATATTAAACTTACGTCCAGACCACAGGAAGGTGACTTAATTTATTTTCCAATAGATAAAGCTTTATTTGAAGTTAAATATGTAGATGTTAAAAGACCTTTTTATCAGTTAAATAATTTATATTCATATCAATTAAAATGTGAATTATTTGAATATGAAGATGAAATTATTGATACTGGTATTGAAAGCGTGGATGAATCTATAAAAAACTTTGGATATATTCAAACTTTGCAAATGATAGATTCGGATACTGTAAACGCTCAAGTATCTGTTGGATTAGCGTCATCTACAAATAAAAAATCAGTATATTATGTAGACATTATTAATGGAGGTTATGGGTTTAAATCTATGCCTAAAGTTCAAATTGAGAATGCTCCTCCAGGAGGTGAAACTGCTACTGCTGTAGCAACATTAAAAACTATAGGAAATGCAAGCACTATTGATAAAATCTTAATTATAAATCCAGGATTTGGCTATACAATTCCGCCTAAAATAAAAATATCATCAAATTCAGGAAGTAACTTTATAGGAACTTGTCTAATTGGGACCGGAGTATTGGCTCCTATCACTATTGTAAATAGTGGTTCTAATTATTCATCTGCACCTATAGTTTCGATTTCAACTTCTATTACTGGAGTAAATGCAAGTGCAATTTCAATTATAACAACTACAGGTATTGTAACTTCAACTAGGTACATCAATGCTGGAACTGGATATACAGTATCACCTTCAATTCAAATTGGAGCCTCTATTGGAATTTCTACAGGAATTTATAAGCTCAATGATATTATAACAGGAAGTGTAACTAATACCAAAGCATATGTTAAAGATTGGGATTATCCTACTAGAACTCTTAAAGTATCAATCATTGATGGTAGTTTTGCTGTGGGCGAAACTATTGTAGGAGTGGGTGCTAGCTATAAGGTTTATTCTGTGGATACCGATGACTTGTATAATAAATTTGCGACAAATAAAGAGATTGAAGTAAAAGCTAATAGTATTATAGATTCTTCGGAGATAAATCAGTTTGGCGTATTCTAAATAAATATAAGAATGCTTAACGGTTATGTCGGGTAAACACTTTTATTACGAAATTATAAGCAGAACTTCCGTTGCTTTTGGGTCTCTTTTTAATGATATTTATGTTCGCCATCAAAATGGTGAGGATGAAGATTTTAGTTATATTAAAGTTCCAATCAGATATGGACCAATTCAAAAGTTTTTAGCAAGAATAGAAGAAAAACCAGATTTGCAGAACCGTGATGCAATCACATTACCTAGAATGTCGTTCCAAGAAGGTCAGCTTTCATATGATGGTGCTCGTAAATCTTCAAATGCGCAAACATTTAAAACTACTTATGGAGTTAATAATACTCCTACCAACATCAATATGCCTATACCTTATATTTTACCTTTAGAGTTAAGTATTGCGACTAAAAATAAAGATGATATGTTTCAAATTATAGAACAAATACTCCCAAGATTTCGACCAGAGTATAATCTTTCAGTTAATTTAGTATCAACATTAGGTGATACTAAAGATACTCCAATTGTTCTTCAAAATATATCATCATTTCAAGATGAATATGAAGGTAATTTTGATACCAGAAGATTTATTCAATGTACTCTGACTTTTAATGCAAAGATTTCATTTTATGGTCAAATTCCTTCTAATGATAATCAAAAACTTATCAAGAAAGTTCAGATTGATTACTATAGTGATACAACTACTGTGAATGCATCTAGAGTGGCTCGTTACAAAGTATCACCAAGAGCGATTAAAGACTATAATGAAGATGAAACCACTACATTAACTCAAAATATTTCAATAAATATAACAAAATTTAATGTATCCGATGCAACATCTTTAGTTGTAAATAGTTACATTCAAATTAATGATGAAAATATGTATATTACAGATATTAATAATAATACTTTAACTGTAATAAGAGGTAAAGATAATACAGTAATATCAGAACATCAGGAAGGTGATACAATTAATGCAATCACATCATCTGATGATGATTTAATTCAACTTGGCGATGATTTTGGTTTTAATGAAGAAATCTTTAATTTTGGTGATGGTAAAATTTATAGCCCAAGAAAAGGTGAAGATGTATGACTAAAAGATTTGAAAAGATAGATGAGGCCTTAAATATTAATTCTCCAGTTATTGAAGTGGAGGCTAAAGAGGTAAGGAATACTTCAGCAAAAATTATAAAAAATAATAAAGAAGCAAAAAAAGGTAACCAAAAAGAGGATATAAGCCTTGATTATAATTATTCTAGAACAAATAACTATGATTTATCTTCTACCATTAATGAGGTAATTTATGAAATGTTTGAAGTTGCAAAAAATACTCAAAAAGCAAGAGATTTTGAAGTTTTAGGTAACCTGATAAAAATTGCTAAGGAGTTAGACGATGGTTATCTAGACCGCCATCAAAAAATGAAAAAGTTAAATGAAGAGGAAGAAACTAAAAAACAAACTATTACAAATCAAACTACTAATGCAGTATTTGTAGGGTCTACAGCAGAGCTTCAAAAGTTTTTAAAAGATAGTAATAATAAATAATTAAAAAAATGAAAACATTTTCAGAACTTCTTTTAATTTTTGAGCAGATTAAGGGACATAAATCTCCAGAAGAAATTGCAAAGAAGCATGGAGTGCCCTTAAGTTCAATTACAAAGCAACTTAAAATTGGAGTTCCTATAGAACACGAACACACAAAAGATACTGATTTAGCAACTGATATTGCATTGCAGCATCTAGGAGAATTTCCAGATTATTATACTAGATTGAAGAAAATGGAGACTTTGGCAAAAAAAGATAAAGTAAATGAGGGAACTTTACATCATTGGTTTAAGGGGTCTAAATCTAAAGATGGAAAACCTGGATGGATTCAAGCTGATGGTTCCCCTTGTGCAAATGAAGCTGGAGAGTCTAAAACTCCAAAATGTTTTAGCAGTGGAAGATTAAGAGCACTCAAAAGAAAAGGTGAAAAGGGTGAAGCATTAATTCGCTCTGCAATTAGTCGTAAAAGACAAGAAGACCCAAAACAGCAGAAAAAAACTGGAGCGGCAAAGCCAATCAATGTAAAAACTTTTGCTAAAGGCAAGAATAACAAAAATTATGTAAAGGCTGAACCTGACCTCAAAGAATTCTTTAAGCTGTCGGAAGCCACAAAAGACATTCCAGGAAAAGGTAGTGGAACCAAGGATGCTTGTTATTATAAGGTTAAATCTAGATTTGATGTCTGGCCTAGTGCATATAGTTCGGCAGCTTTGGTAAGATGTCGTAAAGTAGGTGCGGCTAATTGGGGCAAAAAAAGTAATAAATTAAAAGAAGAATATACCAAGATACAGCAATCGGGAAATACTTATAAGATTTTAGTAAGTTGGAAAGGAACTCCAAGATATATTCAAATATTTTTCCCAAACTTTAAAAGACCAACAAAGGAAGAAGTAAATTTTGAAGCTAATAAGATTTATCCAGGTTCTGTAGTTTTAACATATAAACCATCCAAGATTGACCCAACAAAACCTTATCTATTTGCAGGAGTACTTAAATGAACCCAAATGACGTGAAACTTAACAATCTTAATAAAATTTTTGAGTATGAGAGAATGTCTAGAGAACTTGATAATTGTGATAATCTAGAAGAAATTAGAGAGAAGGCAAAATATTGTGTTAAGGTGTATTTAAAGACTTTAGAAGTTTATAGTGATTTAGGAGTAGTTGTTAAAAGATGAGTTCTGAAATTTATTCTGGTAATCCGCAACTTAAAAAAGCTCACACTAATATTGAGTTCACTGCAAAGCAAGTAGACGAATGGATTAAATGTAGTAAAGACCCTGTTTATTTTGCAAAGAACTATATCAAGATTATTAGTGTAGATGAAGGAGTAGTTCCATTTAAGATGTATAAGTTTCAAGAAAAATTAATTAAGAATTTTCACAAACATAGATTTAATATATGTAAGCTCCCCAGACAGCCTTTATGTTTAAACACTCCTATTCCGACTACCAATGGTTGGAAAATTATAAGAGACATTAAAATTGGAGATTACGTATATGCTCCAGATGGTACTTCTGTAGAAGTAATTAAAAAGAGTGAAATTTTTTATAATACTAATTGCTATAAAATATATTTTGATTCGGGTGAAGAATTAATTTCAGATGAAAGGCATCTATGGGAAATAAATGTTGATAATAAAGTAAGAATATTAGAGACTTCTCAAATTTATAAATCATATATTGAAAATAAAAAATTATACATCAAGTCTGCAATAATACCTGATGGGTATAAAAAAACTAATAAAAATTTTCCTAAAAATGGGAAGCATTTAATTATAAAAGTAGAAAAAACTAAATCCACTCCTGTTTGCTGCATTACAGTAGATAATGAAAATCATCTTTTTGTATGCGGTAATAATTTTATTAGCACACATAATTCAGGAAAATCAACTACAGCAGTTTCTTATCTTTTACATTATGCAATATTTAATGATAGTGTAAATATTGCAATCCTAGCTAACAAAGCTCAAATAGCAAAAGACTTACTTTCAAGATTGCAATTAGCATATGAGAATTTACCAAAATGGTTACAACAAGGCGTAAAAATTTGGAACAAAGCATCATTAGAATTAGATAACGGTTCTAAAATTATTGCAGCTTCAACCTCTGCTTCATCCGTTCGTGGTGGAACTTATAATATCATTTTCCTGGACGAGTTTGCGTTCATTCCAAATAACATTGCAGAAGAATTTTTCCGCTCAACTTATCCAACAATTACTTCAGGTAAAAATACAAAAGTTATAATCATTTCAACTCCAAAGGGAATGAATATGTACTATAAGTTGTGGACAGAAGCTGAAAGAAAGTTAAATGAATATATTCCAACCGAAGTACATTGGTCAGAAGTTCCAGGTAGAGACCAAAGATTTAAAGAGCAAACAATTGCAAACATTGGTTCCGATGCGTGGAATCAAGAATTTGAATGTTCGTTTCTTGGTTCTGCAGGAACTCTTATATCTGCATCAAAGATTAAAACCTTAATTTATGATAAGCCCATATCAAAAAGTGGTGGATTAGACATTTATAGCCCCGCAGATAAGGATAGCCAATATCTTATAGTAGCAGATTGCTCTGAAGGTGTTGGGAAAGATTATCATGCATTTATAGTTTTTGATGTAACTAAAATTCCATATACTATAGCAGCAAAATACAAAAATAATATGCTAAAGCCAATGCTATTAGCAGAGATTATAAAGACTACTGCGGTTGCATACAATAATGCATATGTTCTTATTGAAATCGCAAGCGTTGGAGAGCAAGTTGCAAAGACTGTTCACTATGATTTAGAATATGGAAATATGTTGATGAGTACAGTTAATGGTAGAGCAGGTCAAGTTATTGGGCAAGGATTATATGGTAGAAATAGTCAATATGGTCTTAAAATATCTAAACAAGTAAAAAGGGTCGGTTGCTCTAACTTAAAGACTATTATTGAAGATGATAAAATTTTAATTAGAGATGTTGAAATTATTAGTGAGTTGACTACATTTATTGCTAAAAATAATTCATATGAAGCAGAAATTGGCTGTAATGATGATTTAGTAAGCTGTTTAGTTATTTTTGCTTGGTTGATAGTTCAAGATTATTTTAAAGATTTAACTAATAATGATGTTCGGAAGAAAATATCAGAAGAGCAAAAAGAGCAGCTAGATTTGGAGTTAGCTCCTCTTTGTTTTTTTGATAACGGAACTAATAGCGATGAGAAAACCATTGATGTGGAGACTGGAGATGTGTGGCTAAATGCCGATAATTTTCGTAACTCAATTTATGAAACTTTTGATGTTGACCCATATGCAGGAAGTTATAATAATTGGTAATATCTAAAATTGCTTTTTTATAAATACCTACAGGTAAAATAGGCATCTTATAGAGGTATTCAGATGGCGGTAAATTTAGTATCCCCTGGTGTTAAAATTAGGGAAGTTGATTTAACTATTGGAAGAATAGACCAAGCCAATGAGCAAATCGCAGCTTTTGCGGGACCATTTTCTAAGGGTCCGGTAAATCTTCCTATTTTGATTCAAACAGAACAGCAACTTCTTGATGTTTTTGGTAAGCCAAAAATTGAAAATAACCAAAGTCTATATTGGTTACACGCATCAAATTATCTATCTTATGGTGGAATTCTTCAGGTAGTTCGCGTAGGTAGTAGCGCCTCAACCGCTATGAATAATGCATATTATCCTGCATCTGTTGGTATTGGTTCAACTGCAAATATAAAAATTAAATCAGTTGAAGATTATAATAATAAAAATCAGGCTCAGGTTAATAATGTGAATAGTTATGATTCGTCTCTAACTAAATTTTATTATGCTGCAAAAAATCCTGGAACCTGGGGAAATAATCTAACTGTATATACAATTGATGCTGCTGCAGACCAAACTATAAGTGGAATCGGTACGACCAGTTTAGTTGTGGGGTATGGTGTAAGTGTTACGTTAAATTCTAGAGTATATGCTGGTTTAGGTGCGACTAGTATTTTTAATGGTTACTTAAAAGGTATTATCACTGGAATCGGACAGTCTTCAGCAGACGTAAAATTAATTTCAAGATATTCTACTGATACTGGTATTGCAGAATATATTGATTATTCAAGCAATAATCCTCTTTATTCTATACAAAGTGGAGACACTATTCAATTTATAAATAATTCAAATTCAGTAGTATCTACAGCATCAAGTGGATATATTCCATCAGATTGGTATAATAATCAAACATTAGATGTAGGCAATTCTACTGTTTATTGGAAAAATATTGCAGAGAGACCTTCAACTTCAGAATATGTTCAATCAAATGGTGGTAAAAATGATGAATATAATCTCATTGTTGTAGATGCTCAAGGTAAAATCAATGGAAATCCTGGAGAAATTTTAGAAAGATATTCCAAATTGTCTAAAGCAAAGGACGGTAAAATTTCTCCATCACAATCTACTTACTATAAAGATTATATTCGTGATAATTCAGCTTATATATTTGCTGGGGTAGCACCTGCTGGGGTTGCTTCAAAATTTGCAGCAATTAACAACTATTCCGCATATAGCTCAGGCTCTTGGGGTAGTGCAGCTTTGGGTACATTCTTTAATGTCGTTGGAAATCAGAAATATGTTTTAGATTATGGAACAGATTATAGTGTAATCTCCAATGATTATGCAGTATCATTAAGTGATATTACAACCGCATATTCCTCATTTGAAAATCCCACTGCATATAAAGTTAATTTTATTATCCAAGGACCTTCTAATGGGAATAGCATTTTTGAAGCCCAAGCTAAAGCAAATTATATTATTTCTTTAGCGGAAAGTAGAAAAGACTGCATTGCAGTTGTATCGGCATATGAAAGTGATGTAGTAAATCAGTCTAATTCTAATACGCAAACTACTAACATCGTTAAATTCTTTAATGGAGTAACCGCAAGTAATTATGCGGTCTTTGATTCAGGCTATAAATATACATACGACCGTTTTAATAATAAATTTGTATATCTTGCTTGTAATTCAGATATTGCAGGATTGATGGCTAGAACTTCAATTAATCAATATCCTTGGTTTTCTCCCGCAGGAGCAGCTAGAGGAGTTCTTAATAACGCAATCAAACTAGCCTATAATCCCTCTGAAGCTCAAAGAGACTTGCTTTACAATAACAAGGTAAATCCTGTTATTGCTGCGCCAGGGCAGGGCATTATGCTATACGGAGATAAGACCGCTTCTGCGTATGTATCCGCATTTGACCGCATTAATGTTCGTATGCTGTTCTTAACTCTTGAAAAGACAATTGAAAGTGCTGCTAGGTCTCAATTGTTTGAATTTAATGATGCTATTACAAGAACTAACTTTGTAAATATTGTTGAGCCATATCTTCGTGATGTTAGAGCAAAAAGAGGTATTACTGAATTCTTACTAATTTGTGATGAATCAAATAATACTCCTGATATTATTGATTCCAATCAATTTAGGGCTGATATTTATATCAAACCTTCAAGAAGTATTAACTTTATTGGACTTACTTTCGTTGCTACCAGAACTGGGATTTCATTCTCTGAAATCGTAGGGACTGTTTAATAAATTCAAAGGAGATTAACAACAATGGCCTCAATCGGAAATTTTCAAGATAGAACTATCTATGACTTCAAAAATCGTCTAACTGGTGGTGGAGCCAGAGCTAATTTATTTGAATGTGAACTTGCATTTCCATCCGCTGTAGTAGTTGACGCGGAAGCTAATAGAGACTTTCGCTTTTTAATTAAAGCGGCACAACTTCCTGCTTCAACATTGCAAACAATGCAAGTTCCTTTTAGAGGTAGAACTCTAAAGCTTGCTGGAGATAGAGTATTTGATACTTGGACTATTACAGTTCTCAATGATACAAACTTCAGACTTCGTAATGCATTTGAAAAATGGAGTAATTATATTAATCGTCACGATGATAACTCTGGTGTTATTACCCCAGCTTCATATCAAAGAGAAATAGTGGTTCATCAATTATCCAGAGGAACTCCATCGGATACTCCCGTAGCAGATACTGCACCTAAAACTGGAAGTGCAATTCCAATTTTAAAATCCTACAAATTATATGGATGCTACCCTTCATCTGTTGATGCAATTCCACTTTCTTATGATACTACAGATACAATTGAAGAATTTGGAGTTACTTTTGAAGTTCAGTGGTGGGATGCTTTTGATGCTGCTGGAGATAAATTATTTGATACTTCTGAGCCAAATGGATCTTTACCTGAAACCACTGCTAGTGGATTAGTTAGAAATCAATTCCTTTGAGTTATGACTACATAAATAGGTTAGATTAACTTTTAAACAATATTATAATGGCTAAATTATTTGGTTTTAAAATTGAGGATACTGGGGAGAAAAAAAATACTAAAATTATCTCCCCAATTCCACCCAATTCAGAAGATAGGTCGGACTACTACATAACAAGTGGATTTTACGGTCAATATGTAGACATTGAAGGAGTTTATAAGAATGAGGCAGATTTAGTTCGTAGATATAGAGAAATGGCGCTTCACCCAGAGTGTGATAGTGCTATTGAAGATGTAGTCAATGAAGGTATTGTATCAGACTTAAATGATAGTCCTGTTGAAATTGAACTTTCAAATCTTAATGCGTCAGATAAGTTAAAGGAAGCAATTCGCAGAGAATTTAAATATATTAAAGAGATTATGGACTTTGATAAGAAAGCCCACGAAATCTTTCGTAACTGGTATATAGATGGAAGAATTTATTACCATAAAGTTATAGATTTAAAAAATCCAACAGAAGGAATTAAAGAAGTTAGATATATAGACCCTTTAAAAATTAAATATATTAGAAAAATAAAAAAAGTTCACGAAAGTACATTATCTGCTCAAGTAAGAGTGATGCTCTCAAGAGGTAATGCAACTGATGAAGTTATGAACCCAAATATTGAGGAATATTACCTATACGACCCGAATGTTGGGTACACTGCAACTCAATCTAATCTTAATACTGCAACATCTGCAGCATCAAAAGCGGTAAAGTTATCAAAAGATTCAATTACATATGTTACATCTGGACTAGTTGATAGAAATCGCCAAACTATCTTATCTTACCTGCATAAGGCAATCAAATCCCTTAATCAATTGAGAATGATTGAGGATAGTTTAGTGATTTATCGTTTAAGTCGCTCTAGTGAAAAAAGAATTTTCTATATTGATATTGGAGGTCTTCCAAGAAATCAAGCAGAACAATATATGAAAGATGTGATGAACCGCTATCGTAATAAATTAATTTACGACCAATGTTTATCGCTAGAAACAAGAATTCCACTTTTAGATGGGAGAATATTATCACTATCTAAAATTATTGAAGAGTATGATAATGGAAAAACTCTTTGGGCGTATTCTTGCGACCCATCTACAGGGAAATTTGCACCTGGAATTATAAGTTGGGCTGGTATTACTAGAAGAAATGAAAAAGTATTAAAAATTACTTTAGATAATGATGAGTCAATTACTTGCACTCTTGACCACAAATTTCCAGTATGGAATAAAGGAAAAGTTGAGGCTCAAAACCTTATTGTTGGAGATTCAATGATTCCATTCTACACTAGAAATAAATCAATAACTAGTGCTAGTAAAAACTCAAAATACCAACAAATTTATGAAAATGAAACTAAAAAGTGGATATTTACTCATAGGTTAGTTTCAACGTGGAAAGATAAAATTGATATAATTAACGAATATAATTATAATCCATTGAGAATTAATGAAGAGAAGAGAACAGTACATCATAAGGATTATAATCGTTTCAATAATTCCCCAGAGAATTTAACCCGAATGTCTAAAAATGATCATTTTGATTATCATAAGCAACATTCTAGTCAATCTGGAAAAATTGGTGGAAAAGTCTGCGCACAAAGAAGAAAAGAACAAGGAATTCCATATGTTAATCTTACTAAAGAGCAAATGAGTCAAAATGAAAAAATATATGGAAAGATTGGAGGCAAAAAATCTTTTGAAAATAAATCTGGAATTCACGGACTATCTAAAGATGAAATTATTAAAAATTCAAAAAAAGGTTCTAATAAGTTAAGAGAATTATTAGAAAATAATGAAGAGTTTAGAACTAATTATTGCAAATCAATTAGTAATGGATGGAAAGAAAAGCAAAGGGAAGATGCTTCAATTAGGGCTAAAAAACTACCAAAGGAGCACTTTATTAAAATTAATAAACTAGCTAATATATCTCGTTGGTATGGTGAAGAGTCTAATCTACAACGTATTAACCACTCTAAAAAACAAACAATAGAATATACTGAACAAGTATTCAACTTAGTTGAAGAGTGTGTTAAAAATAATTACGGATTTGAGAAAACTATAAATTACGTAAATGAAAATCTTAACTTTGAAGAGTGGAGAGAATTAAATTCAAATAAAGTTCCAAGAAAAGGTAAAAGTGAAAGACCTCTTCAGAATTTTAATTATCGCAATTTGACAAATGTTTGTAAGAACCTTGGTTTTAATTCCTGGAAAGATTATAAAAATTCCTTTGTATATAAAAATCATAAAATTAAATCCATAGAACTTTTAGAAAATGTTATTGATGTAGGAACTCTTACTATTGATAGAAATGAGACTTATCATAACTATCATACATTTGCTCTAGAATCTGGAATTTACACCTGTAATTCTACCGGCGAAGTAAAAGACGATAGGAAATATATGGCGATGATGGAAGACTATTGGCTTCCAAGAAGAGATGGAGGAAAAGGAACTGAAGTTCAAACATTACCAGGAGGTCAGAATTTAGGAGAATTGAGTGACCTTGAATATTTCCAAAAGAAACTTTACAAATCTTTAGGAGTTCCCTCTACCAGATTGGATGCGGGTGGTGGATTTAATTTAGGTCGTTCTTCTGAAATCTTAAGAGATGAACTTAAGTTTACAAGATTTGTAGGTAGATTGAGAAAGAGATTTTCTCAAATGTTTACCGATATGCTTAAGACTCAATTAATTCTTAAGAACATTGTTTCCGTAGAAGATTGGGATAAACTTTCAGACCATATTCAATATGATTTCTTATATGATAATCATTTTGCAGATTTAAAGAAGAATGAAATTTTAAATGATAAATTAGGAGTTATCGCTGCAATGGAGCCATATCTAGGTAGATACTTTTCTGTTGAATATGTAAGAAAAAATGTTTTAGGTCAAACTGATACAGAAATGATTGATATTGATAAACAGATTAAAAAAGAAATTAAAGATGGAATTCTTCCAGACCCTAATGCAATGCCTCCAATGGATGCTGGAGGTGGAATTCCACCTCAACAAGGTGCAATTGGGGGTCAAACTTTAGGTGCTCCAGTAAAAGAACCTGGAGTTTCTGGAGCAGATATGAACCCACCAACTATGGGTGAAATTTAATTACACTAAATAAAGCAAATACTACATTTTATTTTTATGGAAAGTATCGGACAAATGATTATGAATGATAGAAGCCCTGATGCTATTCGGGATGCAATCATTAATACACTTTATACAAAGGCTGCAGAAAAAGTTGAGGACGTAAAGCCCTATGTTGCCGCTAATATTTTTGACGAGGATGAAGATGACGATGATGAATATGACGATGAGGATGAAGATGAGGATGAAGATGAGGATGATGAAGACGATGAGGATTGAGTGGGTAGAAGCTAATTTATAATATCATTGAAAATTTATAATTATAAATAGCTTATATAACTATATTAATTATGTCTGCATTTAAAATAGTACAAAAAATACCTTCTTTAACGATTGCGACTGCTGCTGGAATTTCAACTAGCAGCCCAATTTCCTTAAAGTCTGGTTATTTACGTATAGTCCCAAGTGGAAACTCTTATATTGAAATTGGAACAAATCCTGGAATTAACACCTCAAATTCAATTTGGGTTTACGCAAATACTGAATTAATTCTAAAGGAAACCGTCCGTTCTCAACCAGTTGTAGGTATAATTACAGGAACTAATACAACTGTAATTATACCAGAAGGTACTAGTTCTGCATTTGATATAGGTGATTATGTAGAGTTAACTGGAATTAGTGCAACTGGAATTAACACTAATTTTGCTCAAATTTTAAATGTAGATAATGCTACATATAATAATGGTGGATATTATAATGCAAAAATATCTTTAAATTGGAATACCTCATCTAGACCTCCAGTTACAAATGTATCTGGAGAAATAAGAAAAGTTACCAAAGTTGCAGCATACAATGATAGTGCAACTCCTAATACTATTCATATTACAGAAGTTCAAGTCGTTTCTAATTTCAGCTAATGAAACTAATCACAGAAGAAATTGAAAATGTAGAAGTTATCGTTGAACACGTTAACGGAAAGAAATGCCTCTACATTGAAGGCATATTCCTACAGGGTGACCTTCCAAACAGAAATAAAAGATTGTATGAGATGAACACTCTACGTGAAGGTGTTAAAACCTATACAGACCGTTACTTAAGTAAAGGTAGAGCCGTAGGAGAACTTGGGCATCCAACTGGTCCTACAATTAATCTCGATAGAGTATCCCATAACATTGTTTCATTAAAAGAAAGTGGCAATAATTTTATAGGTAGGGCAAAGATTTTAACATCTTTACCTATGGGTAAAATTGCTGCTGGGTTGTATGAAGAAGGAGTTAAGTTAGGAGTTTCTTCCCGTGGAGTAGGTTCATTAATTCCAACAGATAAAGGGTATAGCGTAGTTGGTAAAGATTTTATGCTTTCTACTGCCGCCGATATCGTACACGACCCATCTGCTCCTGATGCATTTGTAAATGGAATAATGGAGGGGGTAAGTTGGCTATATGATTCAAAGAAGCAAGTTTGGATTTCTGAAGGAATTAAAAATAAAATTGAGAATGATGCATTTTCTCGTAGATTAACTGAAGAAAGAAAATTACAACACTTTGAAAATTATTTAAGACTTATATAAAACTTAAAGTTTATAAATAAATACAGATTTAATACAGGAAAAATCGGAGAGTCCAAAATGCCTCGTGGAAAAACTAATTTACAAGAAATGGAAACTGGCACAAAGCAATCTCGTACTGCGGTGAATGCTGGAGCCAAACCAGCAGAGCCAATGTCTCATTTGACTACAGGTATTCCTGATGGTCAAAAAGCAGCAGGATGGGAAGACCTAGGTGGACCTACTCCAGAAAATTATCGCTCAACAGATGATTCATCTAAACTAAAAGACCCTGCAGCAATCTTATCACAAGTAAGAGATGTTGTAAATCGTGGAGCTAAAGCAGCCGAAGCGATGAAGAAAATGAAGGAAGAATTAGATGATGAGTATGATGAACTCATTGAAGAAGAGTCCAGCGAAGAAGATGAAGAAGATGAGGACAAGGAAGAAGCCCCAATGAAAAAGGGCAAAAAGAAAGCTAAAAAAGAAGAAGATGATGAGGATGAGGGAGAGGATGATGATGAGGATGAAGAAGATTCACCTATGAAGGAAGAGCTTGAAAAAATTGAAGCTCAAATTGAAGAAGATGTTGATGCTCTTCTTTCAGGCGAAGAACTCACCGAGGAGTTTAAATTTAAAGCAAGAACTGTATTTGAAGCTGCTTTAAACGCAAGAACCGAACAGATTGAAGAAGCAATCGTTCGCCAATACGAGCAACAACTCGTAGAAGAAATTGAAGTCATTGCAGAAGCATTGACGGAAAGAGTTGATGCATACCTTGAATATGTCGCTGATGAGTGGCTCAAGGAAAATGCATTAGCTATAGACCAAGGACTCCGTACTGAATTTACGGAAAGTTTCTTGGTCAATCTCAAGAACCTTTTTGAAGAACATTATGTATCAATTCCTGAAGAAAGATATGATGTACTTGAGAGTATGGTAGAAAAACTTGATGAAATGGAAACTAAACTCAACGAGCAAATTGAAAACAATATTGCTCTAAACCAAAGACTTGCAGAATCAGTCAGCGATGTAATCATCGGTGAAGTATCTGAAGGCCTTGCACTTTCTCAAAAAGAAAAGCTCGCTTCTCTTGCAGAAAATGTTGAGTTTGATGGTGAAGATAATTTTCGTGAGAAATTAGTTACTATCAGAGAGGCTTATTTCTCTGGTAAAACTGTTACTCCTAGGAGCACTCAAGACTATCTTGTAGAAGATGTAACAGAGACTACCTCATATTCTGCTCCAAGCAGAAATATGGAAGTGTATCTAAACGCTCTTGAAAGAGTTTCTAAAAAGTGATTTTTAAATCATAACAAATCAAACAAAAAACAATTTTAAACAGAGGTAAATTCAAATGCAAATGTTCAATGCAGAGCATCTGCAGGAAAAGTGGGCACCACTTCTAGATTATCAAGGTCTTGATGCTATTCAAGATTCTCACCGTAGAATGGTTACCGCAATCCTGCTAGAAAATCAAGAAAACGCACAACGTGAAGAAAGAGCATTTCTTTCTGAAGCCGTTCCCACAATGAATACCGGAACCGATGGCGGTGGAGCTGCAGGTTTTAGTTATGGAGCTAATGCTGCTGGTCCAGTTGCTGGTTTTGACCCAATTCTTATTAGCTTAATTCGTCGTTCAATGCCTAACCTAGTCGCATATGACTTGGCTGGTGTACAACCTATGAACGCGCCTGTAGGCTTAATCTTCGCCCTCCGTTCGCGTTATGATGGTCCTACTGGAAATGAAACCTTCTTTAATGAAGTTGATACTGCATTCTCCAGTCAGAATGCTGGTGGTAATCTTACCAATTTTGACGGCTATGGTCACAGTGGTTCAACTGGAGATAACGTAGGCTTTGGTACTACTGGTCAAACTGGTTCTAATCCTGGACTTCTTGCTCCTGCAGGAAGTGAGGCTTATACCGTTGGTCAGGGTATGAAGACTTCTGAAGCAGAATCTCTTGGTAGCAATCTTGCAGACCCTAACACATTCTTCAATGAGATGGGAATCTCAATTGAAAGAGTTTCAGTTACTGCAAAGTCTCGCGCACTCAAGGCTGAATACAGCTTGGAGCTTGCTCAAGACCTTAAGGCTATTCACGGTCTTAATGCAGAATCTGAACTTGCGAATATTCTTTCTTCTGAAATTCTTGCTGAAATCAACAGAGAAGTTATTCGTACCATTATGATGATTGCAGAGCCTGGTGCTCAAAATAACGTTGCAACTCCTGGTATTTTTGATCTTGATGTTGACTCAAATGGTCGTTGGTCCGTTGAGAAATTCAAGGGTCTTATCTTCCAAATTGAAAGAGATGCTAACCAGATTGCACAAAGAACTCGTAGAGGTAAGGGGAATATGATTCTCTGCTCTGCAGATATTGCATCCGCTCTATCTCACGCAGGTATTCTTGATTATACCCCAGCTCTTAATGCTAATCTTCAGGTTGACGATACCGGCAACACCTTTGCTGGTGTTCTTCAAGGCAAGTATAAGGTTTATATTGACCCTTATGCTGCAAATAACTCAAACAATCAATTCTATGTTGCTGGTTATAAGGGTTCTAATCCTTATGATGCTGGTCTCTTCTATTGCCCTTATGTTCCTCTCCAAATGGTTCGTGCCGTTGGTGAGCAAAGCTTCCAACCCAAAATCGGATTTAAGACCCGTTATGGGATTGTTGCGAACCCCTTTGCCGAAGGAACCAATCAAGGACTTGGTAGACTTGCTAAAAATACCAACCGCTACTATCGTAGAGTCTTGGTCAAAAATCTTATGTGAGCCATTGGGTTTCACTTTAGATTTAATCAAGGAGCCTTCGGGCTCCTTTTTTATTGTAAACCAAAAGCTAAAGTTCCACAATCAAATATCTTTTCATATCCAAGTTCACGAGCTTTTTCATATTCGGTGCAATCATAAGCACCAATATACTTTTTTTGAAATCTCATACGATGATAACGCCTTAAATAATTATTATCAACATAATAGTAAGATGGTTTATTAATTCCTATTAATTCAAAACCATTAGTATTATATACATTACCATTAGAATATCGCCTATCAGCATAAGATACAATTGAACCGTTATAAGACCCCTGAAGGCTTTTAAGAGACGACTAAACCCTCCTACCACACTTATCCCACCCTTCACACAAAATCTAGTAAGTTCCCAATTATAGCCCTTATTAAATCTAGATTTAGCAAAAGTCATAATAGCAACTATATCATCATTATATTCTAGTCCAAGTTTTACAGAACTTTTATCTTCACCTTGCATATGATATTCATTTAGAAAGTGATTTTTATATTGAGTATCTATACTTACTACACTACATTTTCTAGCATAAATTTTATCATTTAGTCCGAGTTTAGATTTTATTATATTTTCAACTATAGATTGTTTAAATTTCCATTCATCACTATAAAAATGAAGAAGCTGTATTCCTTGTTTTTCACATTCCATAGTTTTAAAAAGATGATAATTGATATCTTTTTTTAAACAATCTTTATCTTCCCAAGGTCTATAGTGATGACTATACAAGCCATTATACTCAATGGCTATATTTTTATCTGGGATATAAACGTCTAATTCTTTTCCATTTAAAATTGAACGATTTGATTGTATAAGTTCTTCAGTGTAAATAGATTGAATATACTTAAATAATACATTCTCTTCATTTGAAATTTTTTTTATTTTTCGTTCATAAGAATTAGGAGCCTTTGCTTCTATATTATGAACCTCAAACCACCTAGAAATTGTCCCTTTAGTTGTCCCTAAACTTTCTGCAATGTCTTGCATTGTATTAGTCTCATATAATGCTATAAGACTTTCTTTATTTTCTAATATTGTATTAGCTTTATTATTTCGTCTTCTCGCATCATTCAATTGATATAGATTATGCTTCTTAAGATACTTAACTACAGGTATGATTGAAATACTATGCTCTTTAGCAATTTGTTCTATTGATTTTTGTTTGGTTATCTTCTCTTCATATAGGAAATCATAATTATCAATAATAGATATGACTTCTTTATCTATAGTCTTATCGCTTCTAGAGCACTTTGGTCCGCAATATATTCTAAATCCTTTTTCTGGATATGTTGTATCTATTGCAGCATATCTTCCACATTTACATTTTGGTATGGTTTCTAAAGTAATGTCATTCTTAATCACATAAGCTCGGGTTCTTAATGAAATTTTAGGATAAAACTCATCAAGAAAGTTAGTAGTATCTTGTATAAGTTTCACCATATCCTTTTTCAAGGAGAGGGACATGAATTTATTTTTCTCCCAATGAATTTCAACTATCTCCTTTAGGTTCAATTTAAACATTACATATAAAGATAATATACTTCACAATTCTTCAAAAGTCATTTCTGCTGTTTTATTTCTAGTTTCTTCAAATTTTACGCACTCATCATATAAGGTCTTTGGTATTTCTTCCCAGTTAAATCCACTCCAATTCTCAATGCTCCAAAAATATCTATCGCTATCTACTTTTATATTTAATCGACCGTAACAATTACCTATATTTCCTATTTTAGTGTATTCCATTTTAATATTCATAGAGTTCATAATTCATCTTACACTCACTTTACACATCAAGTCAAGAATGCCGAAATAAATAGCTATATAAATGCTTTATAAATTATGCCTTTAAATCCATTCTTGAATCAAATAACAAATCGTAACTTCCTGTCTCCTGTAGGGTTTCAATTTATTTTACAAAAGAAGCCAAAAATTGATTTCTTTTGTAATGCTGCAAATATTCCTGGAATTAATCTTGGGGTCGCAATGCAACCAACTCCACTTAAAGCTATTCCAGTTCCAGGTGAAACCTTAACTTATGAGGATTTAACTCTTCGTTTTATGGTTGATGAAGATATGGAAAATTATCTTGAAGTTTGGAATTGGTTAAATCAATTTGGATTTCCTCGTGATTGGGGGCAATATCAACAACTATTAAATGAAGATGAAAATAGTAAAGGAAAACAAACAGCTATTTCAGGTATGTCTGATGGTTCTCTTCTCGTATATAATAGCAACTACAATGTAAATTTAAAAGTAGAGTATAAAGATTTATTTCCAGTATCCTTAAGTTCTATTCAATTTGATACCACTCCTACAGAAATTAATTATGCATCAGCTCAAGTAGTTTTCAAATACACAATTTATGATATAATAAAGGTTTCAACATAATAATATGAATATCAATGAAATTGAAACTATGTGGGATGAGGATTGTAAAATAGACCCAGATAATCTTCATCTAGAAAGTATTAAAATACCATCTCTTCATTCAAAATATTATCAAATTTATAATAACATATCCTTACTTAAAAAACTTGAGGAAAATAAATTCATAGAACTTCAAAAGAATAAATGGCTTTATTATTCAGGTAAGGCGGACCCAGAGGTATATAAAGAAACACCATTTGACCATAGAGTAATGAAATCTGATTTAGACAAATATATGAACGCAGATGCAGATTTAATTAAGTCCAAAACTAAAATTGATTATTATCAATTAATGCTTAAATTTTTAGAAAGTATAATTAAAAGTATTGAGACCCGAACTTTTGTTATCAAAAATGGAATAGAATTTATGAAATTTACAGGAGGGTACAGTTAATGACTTCTGATATAGTTATAAGCAAAAAGAATGAAGTTTATCTTAAAGTAAAATGTGAGCCTCATATTCTATATGAACTAGCTCCCTACTTTCAATTTGAAGTAGAAAGTGCAAAGTTTATGAAAGGAAAGAGATACAAAGGATGGAATGGAATTATTAATTTATTAAATATTCAAACTAAAGAAATTTATGTTGGACTTCTGGATAGATTAATTGAAAAAATTTTATCTCATAACTATACCTACGAATTTGAAGATAGTAAATATTATGGGTTACCGTATGAAGAAAATGAGGATATTTCTTTGGGTGGAGTGAAATCCTATATGCAGAGCATAATTTCGTCAAACTTTGAGTTAAGAGATTATCAAATTGATGCAGTATACCAAGGTCTTCGTCATAATCGTAAACTATTAGTATCTCCAACATCTTCTGGTAAGTCAATCTGCATTTACACTCTTACAAGATATTATGTAGAGAAGGGGCTGAAGGTTTTAATTATCGTTCCAACGACATCTTTATGTTCCCAGATGTTCAAAGATTTTCAAGATTATGGTTGGAATTCTGAGGAGTATGTTCATCAAATTTATTCTGGTTATGAAAAGGTATCAGATAAGCCGGTCATCGTATCTACCTACCAGAGCCTTCACAAGCTAGAGAAAATATATTTCAGTCAGTATGACGTAGTGGTGGTAGATGAGTGTCACATAGCCTCCTCTGCATCAATCTCAGGCATTCTTCATAAGCTATGTGATGTAAAATATAGATTTGGCTTTACTGGAACTACAAAACCAGAGAAGGTAAATATATGGACTTTAGAAGGATTATTTGGACCTATGTATAAAGTCATTCGCACGAATGAACTAATGGAAAAAGGTAATATTGCAAGATTGCAAATTCAAATTATTATTCTTCAACATTTAGGTCAGCCTTTTGAAACTTATGAAGATGAACTACAGTATTTAATTACTCACGAAAAAAGAAATAATTTCATTAAAAATTTAGCTCTAGACTTAAAAGGTAATACTCTTATTTTATATTCTCGTGTAGAAACTCACGGTCAAATTATCTATGATTTAATAAATAATTCAGTGAAAGAAAACAGAAAAGTATTTTTTGTTTATGGTGGCGTAGATGCAGAGCAAAGAGAAAAGATACGTGAAATCACTGAATTAGAAAGTGATGCGATTATTGTTGCTTCCTATGGAGTTTTTAGTACTGGAGTGTCTATAAAAAATCTTCATAATTTAATTTTTGCAAGTCCAACAAAGTCAAAAGTTCGTAGCCTTCAAAGTATTGGAAGAATACTTCGTAAATCTGATAATAAAAGTAAGGCAATTTTATATGATATTGCGGATGATATCACATATAAGTCTCGTAACAATTATACTTTAAATCATTTAGTAGAAAGAGTAAGAATATATTCCGAAGAATTATTTAATTATCAAATTCATAAAATTAATTTTAAAGAAAAGGAGGTAAACAATTAATGACTACAGATATTTTTTATGCTACAATTAAACTTGTTTCAGGAGAAGAGCTTATATCAAAAGTGTGTGCTTTTATTGAAAACGGAGAAGAATTAATAATTCTAGATAATCCCGTAGTAATTACATTAATGGAGGTTAAAAACTCAAAAACTTCTCACATAAAAATTACACCTTGGATTTCTAGCTCGGAAAAATCCACTCATATTATTAATAAAAAACACATTATAACTATGAATGAAATAAAAGATGACTATTTAATTAAAGTACATAATCAATACTTTGAAAATATTAATAATACTTCAAATGAGGCTGTGCTTACTGTAGGCATGGGATACGTTAGCTCCATTAATGATGCTAGAAAATCACTAGAGGAATTATATCAAGCCCAAGAGCACCCTAAAGGTTTAGATTGATTGCCCGAAGGGCAATGCTTCTCCGAAGCTACTCTTGAGTTTCAGACTAAAGGTATATTAAAATCTAAGCTTCTAAAACCTTAAAAACTATAAGAATCTAAAGTTAATCCTTTAAACCACAGAATGATTATACTCATGGTAATATAAAGTTGTCAATAAGCATTCTTACTTAACTTTAAGATTGACTTAATTTAAATTAAAAGGTAAACTACTTCAAAGAAATACCAATTTGTATGAAAAAAAGAGAAAAAACCGAGCATTATGTTAATAATAAACTTTTTTATGATGCAATGACTGCGTATAAAAATAGTTGGGTAAATGCAAAAGAAGAGTTTTATAAAAAATATGAACATTATCCCAAAAATACAGATGATTGGGAAGGTAGACCTAAAGTTCCAAAATATATTGGGGAGTGTTTATTAAAAATTGCTACTCATCTTTCATATCTTCCTAAATTTGCTAATTATTCATCAAGAGAAGATATGATAATGGATGCAGTTGAAAATTCAATTTTGTATCTTTATAATTTTGACCCAGATTACGTAAGTCCAAAAACGGGGAAAAAAATGAATCCATTTGCATATTTTACTCAAATCTCTTACTATGCTTTTCTTCGTAGAATTGAAAGAGAAAATAGACAAAAAGAAATTGCAGATAAAATTCTAGAAAGAAGTTTATTTGATGAAGTATTCACAGCAGACGCTCATTTTGATAGCTCAGAGTACAACTCAATTAAAGATAGTGTTTATTCTAGGTATTCTTAACTATGCGCGTAGGTTTAATTACTGATACTCACTTTTGCTTTAAACATTCAAATAAGATTTATCACGACTACTTTGAAAAATTTTATGATGAAGTATTTTTCCCTACTCTAGAAGACCGTAGAATTGAATGTGTAGTGCATCTTGGGGATGCCTTTGATAATCGTAAAGGAGTTGATTACTGGGGATTAGAGTGGACACAGAGAGTGATTTATGATAGGCTTCGGGATATGGAAATTAAACTATACCAAATATGTGGTAATCACGATGCGGAAAAGAAAACTACGAATAAATACAACTCAATTGATACTCTACTTCGAGATTATTCAAATGTAATACGTGTTACAGAACCCATAGAGTACACAATAGACAAATTAAACTGTTTGTTTATTCCTTGGGTATGTAAAGATAATGAGCAAACAACCTTTGAGTTACTTAAATCTTCTAATGCAAAAGTTATATTTGGACATTTAGAACTGTTAGGATTTAATTTATTTCCAGGAATGCTACAAACTCACGGATTAACTACAGAAAGATTTCAAAAATATGACAGAGTATTTTCAGGACATTACCATACTCGTAGTGATGATGGTAAAATATATTATCTCGGAAACCCCTATCAAATGTTTTGGTCGGATGTTGATGATGTAAGGGGGTTTCATATTTTTGATACAGAAACCTATGAATTGGAATTTATAAAAAACCCATATAATATGTTTGAGAGAATATACTATTCAGATACTAAATATAAAGATTTTGATTTCTCTGTTATTGAAAATAAAAATGTAAAAGTAGTAACTTTAAATAAAACAAATCAAAGTGATTATGATAAATTTATAAATGAAATTTTAAAAAGAAATATTATAGATTTAAAAATTGTAGAAAATGTTGATGTAAATGATGATTTAATTAATGCTTCGGATTTAGATTGCGAAGATACGTTGAGCACTTTAAATAAATACATAGATAAATCTGATTTTAAATTAGATAAAGATTTAATTCGTAAAATATTATATGATACTTATCAAGAAGCGCAGGAAAATGAGGTCTAACAATGTATATTTTATCTGCAGACATTGAACATGAAAGTGGAGCTTTTGCGGTAGAGGATGACTTTGGGATAAAGGTAATTTACTTTTTTACAGATTATGATGATGCAGATAGATACCTAGGTCTTCTAGAGGCAGAAGATTATCCTCCAATGAAAGTTCTTGAAGTTGAAAATGAAGTTGCAATTAAAGCTTGCGAAATGTATAACTACAAATACGCAGTTATTAAATCTGAAGATGTCGTGATAACCCCAAGAGGAAATGTTGTTTTTAAAAAAAATTAAATATAGAAATATATTATCGTCTGGTAATCAATTTATTGAAATAGATTTAGATTCTCACCGGACAACTATCGTTCGTGGGACTAATGGAAGTGGAAAGTGTGTTGGTATAAATACTAAAATAAGACTCCGAAATAAGAAAACCGGAGAAATTATTGAAACCCCTATTGGAGAATTTTATGAAATCCAAAAGGAGCAGGACAATTGAAGAAAAAATATTAGATTGTTTAGATAATAAAGTACAAAACCTTCAACCAGACCTTAGAATTGAACTTTTTAATAAACTTCAATTTATACCTGAAGCTAATAATGTGAGAAAAAGTCATTCTTATGTCGTAAAACTTCTATCTATACCTGAAATGGGGAGACATTCTAAAGAATATTGGATGTCTCGTGGTTGGAGTGAAGGTGATTCTTATATTAAATCTAAAGAATGTTGTCAAAAAGGAAAGATTAGTCCATACTCAAGAGAGTTTTGGACTGCAAAGATAAATCCAAATACTGAAACAAACTATACCGATGATGAAGCAGATTACGAAAGAAATTCAAGAAGACCTATCAGAAAAGAATATTGGATGAAACTCGGACATTCAGAACAAGAATCTGAACAACTATGTTTAGAGAAAAAAAATAAAAATAATGAAGCTGGGGGAAATACTTCAAAATCTAATGTAGAAATTCAAAAGATTACGTCTAAAAGATGTGTTGAATATTGGATATCTAAAGGATGTACTGAAGTTGAAGCCAAAGAGGAAGTAGCCAAACGACAAGCCACATTTACTTTTGAAAAATGTATAGAAAAATATGGCGAAGAAGCTGGAAGACAAAGATGGTTAGATCGGCAGGAAAAATGGAAAAATAGTTTAGATCAAAAAACTGATTCTGAAAAGATTGAAATAAACAGAAAAAAAGCAACAAAAATTAATTACCGAACTTTATGGAATCAAAATCTAACTGAAAATGGAATTTTATACTTATTAAAAGTTTCAGGTAATGATGAAGAATTTTATAAAATTGGAGTGACAACTAGAAGTATTCATTCAAGGTATGGTGGAAATACTATTGGAAATTATGAATATGAAATAGTTGAAATAATTGCAAATAATATACACAAATCATTTATATTGGAACAAAAAATAATTAAAGAAAATCGCAACATTTCATATATACCAAAACAAAAATTTGAAGGATGGACCGAGTGCTTTTATGAAAAACCTATCATCGACAATTAATAGAAAATTTATCAATTCAATTGAACTCACTGATTGGGAAATTGAAACAGATACTGGATGGGAGGAGGTAACTCATATTCATCAAACAGTCCCCTATAAGAAATGGAAACTTCAAACTGAAACTGGATTAGTTCTTGAATGTGCTGATGATCATATTGTATTTGATTTAAATTTTAATGAGATTTTTATAAAAGATTTAGTTCCATATCAAACATATATTCAAACTAAAACTGGAGTTCAATTAGTTACTCATCTTGATAAGTTTGATATAGAAGAACATATGTTTGATATGACTGTAAATTCAGACAATCATAGATTTTATACCAATGATATACTCTCTCATAATTCTTGCGTTATAACTGCTCTTATATTCGGTCTTTACGGGAAATCTAATAGAGGAACGACAAAAAAACAACTCGTAAATACTGTAAATAGAAAAGATTGTACTGTTGAGATTGATTTTTCAATGGGAGGTACAGAATATAAAATAAGAAGAGGAATATCTCCAAATATTTTTGAAATCTATATTAATGGAAAAGTTCAGGAAGAACTTTCAGCGATTAGAGACCAACAAAAATACCTAGAACAAAATATTTTAAAAATGTCTTATAAGACATTTATGCAAGTTGTAGTATTAGGTAGTACAAATTATGTTCCATTTATGCAACTTACTGCAGGAGATAGAAGAGATTTAGTAGAAGAATTATTAGACCTTAAAATATTTTCTTCTATGAATTTACTATTAAGAGAAAAAATAAAAAACACAGAAAGAGCTTCCGGTAAACTTGAAATGGAAAAAGTTTCAATAGGAGGATTGATAGATAGCCAAAAATATTTTATTGAATCTATAAAAAATACAGGGTTAGAAACTATTTCTAAAAAAGAAAATCAATCTCAAGGTATTGAAGGTGAAATTGAAAACATTTTAGTGAATATTGAAAAGATTACAAAAGATGTTGAAACTTTAAATAAAGAATTGGAAGATATTTCATTTACTCCAAAGAAATTAAAACAATTTTTAAGTGTTCAAGGTAAGTTGCAGCAAAAGAAATCTCTTATCACAGAGGAATCTGAATTCTTTCATCAACATTCGGTTTGCCCTACTTGTAAACAAGAAGTTGACGATAGCTTCAAAGAGAATAAATTGAGAGAGTTAATGAAACAAAATAATGAGTTACAGCTTGGTATATCTGAAATTTATGAAGCTATAATTGAAGAAGAGAAGAGAGAAAATCAATTTATTAGCACCTCAAAGAAAATCACAGCATTAAATTCTCAACTATCAAATTATAAGAATGAAAGTAATTTAAAAAGTAAACAAATTAAAAGTATAGAAAAAGAAATCTCTGAAATTAAAAATAATATAGAGAACCAAAATGAAAATATTAAGCAGCTTCAAAAATTAATAAGAAGATATAAAAAATTAGAAAAAGAACAAAGTAAGTGTAATGAAGTATTAGAATATCTTGAATTTTCATACGTATTGATGAAGGATAGTGGGATTAAATCAAAAATTATTGAAAATTATCTTCCAGTGATGAATTCTCAAATTAACAAGTATTTGCAAATGATGGATTTATATATTAATTTCACTTTAGATAATGAGTTTAAAGAAACTATTAAAACTCCAATACACGAAGACTTTTCTTATGGTTCTTTTTCTGAAGGAGAAAAGCAAAGAATTAATTTAAGCCTACTTTTAGCTTGGAGAGACATTGCAAGAATGAAGAATTCTGCAAATTGTAATATTATGTTTTTTGATGAAACTCTTGATAGTTCTCTGGATAGCACTGGAATTGAGGACTTGCTTAAAATCATTAATTACATTGTAAAAGACTCTAATATTTTTATTATTTCACATCGTGATGGCTATGATGATAAATTTGAAAGAGTAATTGAAGTTAAGAAAATTAATGGATTTACAAAAATATTTTATTGACCGATGATTAAATCTCTGTTAAGCTAAAATAGAACATACATTCAACTTTATAATGAAACAAGACTCAATAGATGAAGCTTACTCTGGTTATACCTTTAGTTCTAAAGAATTAGGAGAACTTACTCCATCCCCATATGTTCCTGTGCCACTCGAAATGAAAGTGCAAACAAATGCGAATGGATTTTGGAAGTATCAAGAAGATAGGACTTTAAAAGAATTAGAGTCTTATTTGCAATCTACTTACCAATCGCACTATACCTCTGAAAACTCAAAAACTCAAACTCTAGATTTAATTGAAAGCATTGGAGATGCAGAACCATTTAGTCGCTCTAATGCAATTAAATATCTTTCTCGTTTTGGTCGTAAGAATGGTAAAAGTAAATTAGACTTATTGAAAGCTATGCACTATTGCGTTTTACTTTATCATTTCTCGGGTCTACACAATAATACTACTGAAGAATACAAAACTTTTTAATTATAATGAAACTTTCTAATAATACTCTTGCAATTTTAAGCAACTTTTCAAAAATTAACGATAATATTTACATAAGGTCAGGTAATATTATTCGCACAATTGCTGCTTCTGAGGATATTTCTGCATACGCAACAGTTGAAGAAGTCTTTGACCAAGAATTTGCGATTTATGAACTATCTCAATTTTTGAGAGGATTACGCTTATATGAAAACCCGGAAATTGAAATCTTTAGCGATAAAGGTTATGTTCTAATTAAACAGGGAACTCATACGATTAAATATTTTCTCACAGACCCGGACCTAGTAACAGCACCTGAAAATAGAAATATGAGATTGCCATCAGAAGACGTATGTTTTCAGATGAGAGCGGAACAATTTGATAAACTAATGAAGGCTTCTAATGTATTTGGACTTTCTGACTTTACGGTTTTAGGGAGAAAGGGTGAGATAACACTTCAAGTTAGGAATAAGTCAAATCCAACATCAAACCAAGCTTCTATTGTAGTTGGAGAAACAGATGAAGAATTTGAACTTAATTTTGATAAAAATAATCTCTTAATGATTGAGGGGTCATATGATGTAGTAATTTCTAAGGAAATGGCTGCACAATTTACAAATCAAGAATATGATTTAAAATATTTTGTAGGATTACGTAGTGATAGTTCATTTAGTAGTTGAACTATAGATTTTATGCGTAAGAAATAATTATATTTAAAATAAAATTTATAAAATGAAACGGGCGAATTTAAATGAAAGTAAACGATTTCTTGTTTGTGACTAAATATGCACCTCAAACAGTTGATGAGTGCATTCTTCCAGATGAGATTAAAAATACATTTATAAATTATAAGAATAAAAAAGCAATTCCAAATTTAATTCTATATGGAACTTCAGGTATTGGAAAAACCTCTGTAGTTTTAGCTCTTGCTAAAGAGTTAAAAATGGATTTTATGAAGATTAATGGCTCTAATGAAGGTAGAAGTATTGATACGGTAAGAACTAAAATCAATTCATACGCTTCTACAATATCTCTTTCAAGCAGTGGTAAGAAAATACTTCTTATTGATGAAGCAGATAATTTAACCTTCGACGCTCAAAAAGCATTATTAGGTATAATTGAGGAAACTCAAAACAATTGCGTTTATATTTTTACTTGCAATTATGTAAATAAACTTCTACCTGCAATACATTCTAGAGCCTCATCTATTCATTTTAAAATTCCTACAAAAGAAAAGCCAAAACTTGCAGCGGAATTCTTTCAAAGGCTAATGAGTATTCTTGAAAAAGAAGGAATTGATTATGAGAAAAAAGTTCTGATTGAATTAGTTCAAAAATACTTTCCTGACTTCCGTAGAACTCTTCACGAGCTTCAAAGATATACATCTTCTGGTGAATTGGAATTAAATGCTTTAACTGAAAATATAAATTCAAATATCTCACAACTTCTTTCATATATGAAAGATTATAATTTTAATGAAGTAAGGAAGTGGTCTGCATTAAATTCAAATGATAATATGGGAATTATATTTCGTGAGTTATATGATGAGCTTCCAAAAGTTCTAGTTCCAACCACAATTCCATCTGCTATTATTCTTTTGGCTGAATATCAATATAAAAGTAATTTCGTAGTTGACCAGGAGATAAATCTAGTTGCTTGCCTCATAGAAATTCTTGGGGAGTGTAAATTTCTATGAGTAATGTATGGGATTGGCTGAAATCTATTAATTCTAATAAAGTAAATTTAATAGAAAAAGAGGAAGATATTAAGGAATATCAACCTTACGTTGTAAATAAGGCATTATCATATCATTGGGACACTGTTTTGTTTTCAAATGAAATGAATATACATCCGTATATACCATCTGAAGGGCAGTATTTATTTTATTTACACTCAATAAAAAAAGCAAATAGATTTTCACGTTGGGTGAAAAAAGAGTTAACTCTAGATATAGAGATGATTAAAAAATTCTACAATTGTAATGATTCAAAAGCATATGAAATATTAAATTTGTTATCAAAAGAACAAATAGCCTATATAAAGAATAAACTTGAAAGTTGTGGATTAAACAAATGAATATTTCTTATGAGAATAGAGTGGAATGGGACCCTTCAATGATGCTTGAAGTTTTACTATCCGAACCAGATGATTTTTTAAAAATTCGTGAGACATTAAGTAGAATTGGTGTAGCTTCACGAAAAGAAAAAACTTTATACCAAAGTTGTAATATTTTACATAAACTAGGCAAATATTATATCTGCTCTTTTAAGGAGCTATTCGCCCTAGACGGTAAGTATTGCTCGCTTACGGTCAATGATATTCAAAGACGAAATAGAGTAGCATTTCTTCTTCAAGATTGGGGACTTTTAACTATAGTCACCCCTGATGTTTTTCAAGACATAGCTCCTTTAAATCAAATTAAGGTCATTGCATTTAAAGAAAAGGAAGAATGGAATTTAGTTCAAAAGTATACAATAGGTAAAAAAGTTTCACAAAATCAAGAAGAAACTGACTGAAAAGTATTAAACCCGAACCGTCTTTGGGGAGTTTACCATACTCCCTTTTTTAATACTTGTGAGTATATAGTATATACCAAATTCAATATTAGGAGGTTTCTTAAAATGGCTTTACTCTCACGTTATACCACATCAAATCTTGTAAGTCTTTTGGATGAAATTTATCGCTCAGATAAATTTATTTCTAATCCATTTTATACATCTAATAGTCGCTTTGTTCCCGTAAGTGATAATATTGGAAAATTGGAAGTTGAACTTGCAGGTTACACAAAGGAAGAAATTTCAGTATACACAGAAAGCGATGTCCTCTATGTAAATGCAACCAAATTTCAAGATAAAGCTTCTCGTAAATATTATCGTTCTTGGAATATTTCTGAAAATGAGAGAATAGGTGTAATTAAATATGAAAATGGACTATTGAGTATTGAGATTTTAAAAGTCATCCCAGAAAAGGAGAAGCGCAGGAACTATCAAATTGAATAAATAGATATAGGGGCTGCACCTCAACTAAAGTTGCCGAAAAATAAAGGTCGTTCTTGGTCAGTATCAAGGTTGACGACCTCTTTTTTTATGCTATAATATATACACTATTTCAGAGGCTTCTAATGATTCAAGCTATTTTGTTAACTAATAACCAAATTATAATCTCTCAATCAATACCTAAATTAGATGACGATGGTGAGCCATATTATAATTTAATGTATCCTTATCTTTTTACTGTAGATAGTAGTTCTAAAACTGGATTTAAATTAACGCCCTGGTTAAATGCAGTTACGGATATAACTGAAAACTTTAGAATATATCCAGATACAATTATTACAATCAAAGACCCAAAACCTGAAATTGTAAATCACTATAAAAAGTTGGTTTTATTTGATGAAGATACTGCTATAGAACAGCCAGAAGAAATAAGTCCAGAGACATTAACTCCTGTAGAATATCAGGTTGTAAAAGACAGCAATCCCCAGAAGGAAGAAGAAATTGTAGATGTTGATGAAATTTATGAGGAGGAAGAAGTTTGAGATTTTACACTAATGTAAAATTAATTGGAAATTATATTTTTTGTAGAGGTTATGAAAATGGTTTAGAAATTAAAGAAAAAATTAAATATGAACCTACGCTCTATGTCCCCTCTAATAAGAAAACTGAATACTTAACTTTAGACAATAAATATGTATCTCCAATAAAACCAGGAACTATTTCAGATACTCGTAACTTTATTGAAAAATATAAAGATGTTGATGGATTTGATTATTATGGAAATTCAAATGCATTATATCAATATATTTCTGATAGTTATCCCGAAGAAGTAATTGACTTTGATATTAATCAGATTAAATTATATGTATTAGATATTGAGACAACAGCCGAACAAGGAACTATTGATGCACAAGCTGCAAGAGAAGAAATCATACTCATCACAATTCAAGATTATGCTTCTAAAAATATTCTTACCTGGGGAACTAGGAGTTTTACAGAACAAATAGAAAATCATACTTATATTGAATGTGAAAATGAAGCAGAGTTGCTTTTATCATTTTTAGATTTTTGGGAAAATAATTACCCAGATGTTGTAACTGGCTGGAATTGCAGTGGTTTTGATATTCCTTATATAATTAATCGTATAGCTAAAAATTTTGGAGAAAAAGAAGCCACAAGGCTTTCGATTTGGAAAAAATTAAGCACCCGAGAATTTACTTCAAACGGTAGAGATGAAATAGAATATCAAATATATGGAATTACGGTTTTAGATTACCTTCAACTCTTTAAAAAGTTTGCCTTTATTAGCGTAGAAAATTATAGATTAAATACAGTTGCAGAAGAAGTGCTTAAAGAAAATAAATTGGACCATAATGAGTATGAAACCTTTAAAGATTTTTACACTCAAAATTTCTCTCTTTTTGTAAAGTATAATATTCAAGACTGTATTCTAATTACTAAATTTGAAAAAAAACTATGTCTTATTAAGCTTGCATTTACTCTTGCGTATCAGGCAAAAGTAAATCCTGAAGATGTTTATTATCAGGGGAGAATGTGGGATGGAATTATTTACAATTATCTACGTCGTCAAGGTATTGTAATTCCATCCAAGAAAGAAGTAATTGAAAAAACTGAAAAGTTTAAGGGGGCTCACGTTAAAGACCCTCAAGTGGGTAAATTTAAATATGTATGCAGTCTTGACCTTGCATCTCTATATCCATCACTAATAAGAACTTATAATATTAGTCCAGAAACTTTAGTGAATGAACGTAATAATTATGCCTCTATTGAAAATATTATCAATGATGGATTTGAGATAGCCCCAGAACATTCTGAATATACAATTTGCCCAAATGGCTCAATGTATAAAAAAGAAAAGCAGGGATTTCTTCCAACAATTATGGAAAAAATGTTTAATGAAAGAACGGTTTATAAAAAGAAAATGCTTCAAGCGCAATCTTTATATGAAACAAATCCTTCTGAAGAACTTGAAGAAGAAATCTCAATGTATAAAATCTATCAACATGCTCTTAAAATTTGTCTAAACTCTGCATTTGGTTCTCTTGGTAATGCGTATTTTAGATTTTACGATATTCGTAATGCTGAAGCCATTACATATTCAGGTCAAGCTGTAATTAAATGGATTGAAAATAAGTTAAATTTATATTTGAATAATGTAGCTGGAACTAAAAATGTTGATATGATTTTAGGCGCAGATACTGACTCCGTTTTTTTACATTTTAATCCTATAGTAGAAAAAATCTTTAAGGATAAACATCCTGAAGAGGTGGAGGTGATTAATTTTTTAACTAGAATATGCGATGGAGTATTACAAAAATTCATTGATAAATCCTTTGATGAATTATGTAACGTTACAAACGCATATGAAAATTGTCTTCATATGAAGAGAGAAAAGATTTGCTCTTCTGCTCTTTGGAGAAAGAAAAAAAATTATATTCTCAATGTATGGGATAATGAAGGTGTTAGATATTCCGAACCTAAAATCAAAATGTCTGGTATTGAAGCAGTAAAAACTTCAACTCCTGCATTTTGTAGAGTTGCAATTAAAAACGCAATTGATATTATTATGAATGGTGAGGAGAATGAACTTATTGACTTTGTAAAGAAAACTAAAAATGAATTCTTTAAACTTTCACCAGAAGAGATATCTACTCCAAAGGGAATTACAGATATGGATAAATTTTATTCAGCTTCTACCATTTATCGCAAGAGTACTCCAATGCACTCTAGGGGGGCGCTTCTTTATAATTATCATCTAAAGAGGCTTAAGTTAACACATAAGTATCCTTTAATATCTAATGGTGAAAAAATTAAAGTATGTTATTTAAAACTACCCAATCCCATTCGGGAAAATGTAATATCATACAGTAGAATTCTTCCACCTGAATTAGGTATACATAAGTATATTGATTATGAAACCCAATTTGACAAAACTTTTATGAGTCCTATAATATCTCTATTGGATATAATAGGATGGAGAACTGAAAAACGAGTAAATTTAGCAAACTTTTACGTATAAAAAATTATGGAATTCTTAAACAAAATTGTAGCCGAAATTGGCGGTGAATACACAAAATTAGCAAGTGATATTGAGGAAAATGAAGTGTTCGTTGATACAGGTTCTTATATCTTAAATGGATTGGTATCAGGTAAAATTACTGGAGGAGTATCTGGAAATAAAATTACTACTTTTAGTGGAATGCAAGGATGTGGAAAAACATTCTTTTCCCTTGCTGTTCTTAAAAACTTTTTAGATGGCAATCCCGATGGATATTGTTTATATTTTGATACCGAAGCTGCTGTTACTAAATCTCTTCTTGTAAGTAAAGGAGTTGATTTGGAAAGAGTTATTGTTCTTAATGTCGTAACTATTGAAGAGTTTAGAACAAAAGCACTTAAAGCTGTTGATATGTATTTAAAGGCAAATAAAAATGATAGAAAGCCTTGTATGTTCGTTCTTGATAGCTTGGGAATGCTTTCTACAAATAAAGAACTATCCGATACTTTGGCGGAAAAAGATGTAAAGGATATGACTAAAGCTTCGTTAATTAAAGCTACATTTCGTATGCTTACATTGAAACTCGGTCAAGCTGGTATTCCAATGATTGTTACTAATCACTTATATGCAAATGTTGGAGGTTATGGCCCAACTCAAGTTCAAAGTGGAGGGTCAGGTCTCCTCTATTCTTCTTCTACTATTATTGAGTTATCTAAAAGCAAAGAGAAAGAGGGAACTGAAGTTGTAGGAGTTATTATTAAAGCCAAAACATTTAAATCTAGATTGAGTAAAGAAAATCAAGAAGTTGAAGTTAGATTATTCTATGATGAGCGAGGTCTAGACCGATATTATGGATTACTTCAATTAGCAGAGAAGTATGGGTTAGTTCAAAAGAACGGAACTCGTTATGTATTTGATGATAAGTCATATTATGAAAAGAGTGTTCTACAAGAACCTGAAAAGTATTTTACACCTGAACTGCTAGAACAAATTGATAATGCTGCAAAATTGGAGTTCTCATATGGCAGCACTAACTGATTTTATACAGATACACGAAAATGCAATAAATTCAGATACTTGTGATTTTTTAATAGGACTTCTTGAGCAAAATCCAGAATATTGTAATAATGAAGAAGGTCAGTTATATTCCCACTTTAATTTAACTGAAGTTCGGGAGTTATCTGATGATGTAAATAAAATACATAATGACTTAATTCAAAATGTCTTTAAGTATAGGGATGAGTATTATGAGACTTTTGATAAAAGAGTATTTCCAGAAACTCACGCATTTGAAAAGTTTAAAGTTCAAAGATTTATGCCTAATGAGGAAGATAATATTGAAACCTACGTCGATGTTCAAGATTATACCTCTGCTCGGCGTTTTCTTTGCTTTATGTGGTATTTAAGTGATAATGAGGCAGGTCAAGATGAATTTCTAGATTTATTCATTCAACCTGAAAAAGGAAAATTGATTATATATCCTTCTCTTTGGTTATTCCCTCATAAAAAAATAACTCCAGTGAATGGACCTCAATATATTTTGAAAACATATTTGCATTACAAATGAAATGGAAAGAGTAGAAACCACAGTTCTTCGTAATTTATTATTCAACGACGAGTATTGTAGAAAAGTATTACCATTTATTCTTCCAGAATACTTTGATAATTTGCACGAAAAAATTGTATTTGAAGAGATTAATAAATTTATTGTATCTTATGAAAATCTTGCAACAAAGGAAGTTCTACTCATTGAGGCAGAAAAAAGAAAAGATTTAAATGAGGATACATATAAAAGCTTTTGTGATTTTGTTGAGAACCTTACGAATACTAATGCAGATTTAGAATGGTTAATTAATACAACTGAAACCTGGTGTAGAGATAGAGCAATCTATCTCGCTCTAATGGAAAGCATTCAAATTGCAGATGGAGGAGATAACAAAAGAGGTCGTGAAGCTATTCCTGGTATTCTACAGGAAGCTCTTTCAATTTCATTTGATGAGCACATAGGTCACGATTTAATTGAAGATTATGAAAGACGATATGATTTCTATACTAAAAAAGAAGATAAACTTTCATTCAATTTAAACTTCTTTGATAAGATTACAGGTGGGGGGCTATCAAAAAAGACAGTATTTCTTATTATGTCTGCTCCAAATGCTGGTAAGTCACTAGCAATGTGCTCTTTTGCTTCTAACTTTATTTCACAGGGTAAAAATGTTTTATACATTACTATGGAAATGGCGGAAGAGAAAATTGCACAAAGGATTGATGCAAATCTTTTGAATGTAAATATCTCTCAACTTAATACTTTATCTAAAGATAGTTTTGAAAGTAAGATTGTAAAGCTAGCTAAAAAAACTCAAGGCAAGTTAATCATTAAAGAATATCCAACTTCATCTGCACACGTCGGACACTTTAAGGCATTGCTCAATGAGCTTGCTCTTAAGAAGCATTTTCATCCAGATGCAATATTTATTGATTATTTGAATATCTGTGCGTCAAGTCGTTATAAAGCAAACTCTGGAGTAAACTCTTACAGTTATGTAAAGAGCATTGCAGAAGAGATACGAGCACTTGCTGTAGAGTATAATGTTCCTATCGTATCTGCTACGCAAACTGGACGTAATACAACAACCGACCCTGATATGACTGACGTTTCAGAAAGTTTTGGAGTTGCGGCAACTGTAGACCAAATGGTGGCTCTTATTAAAACTGATGAACTAGACCAACTCGGTCAGGTAATGTTTAAACAAATTCGTAATCGTGATAACGATGTCTCCAAATTTAAGAGGTTTGTAGTTGGAGTTGATAGAAATAAAATGAGACTTTTTGATGTAGAGCAAAGTGCTCAAGTTGATGCTCTTGACGAAGTAGAAGATGAGGCTTATAATCAAGAAGAAATTAAAACAAGTAAATTCGCAAACTTTAAATACTAATATGACTACACAAATTGACTCACAGAAATATATTGAATTTGTTAGACAAACCACTAGTCCTGCAAGTAGTAATTTTTCAAGCCTTATTGCTCGTATGAATGAGCTTAATGATGAAGGAGTTAAACTTACTCATCTTCTTACATTTGCTCTTGGTGCTTCTGCCGAAATGGGAGAAGCTGTTGAAATTATTAAGAAATGTCTATTACAAGGTAAGCCTTTTAATGATAATGCAAAGGTCCATTTGCTTAAGGAATGTTCCGATTGTTTCTGGTATTTTGCACAACTATGCATTGCTATGGACGTAAGCTTTGAGGATATTATGCAACTCAATTATGAGAAACTTTCAGCCCGATACCCGGAAGGAACTTTTAGTGTACATAGGTCAGAGAATAGAGTTGATGGTGATATTTGATATTCCCTCTTTTGTATCGTAATTTCCATATTCCTAATTAATTTTCCATGAAAACTCTCGTAACTCTTATTTTTATAGTCGTGCTAACAACAGCATGTACTCAACCCGAAAGAACAACTCGCACCCTGGAAACGCAGGGGTATACAAATATTCAAACTCAAAATTGGAACTTCTTCACTTTATTTCAATGTTCAGAAGATGATATTTTTAGAACTCCTTTTTCCGCACAAGCCTCTAATGGAAATAGAATTCAAGGTATTGCTTGCTCCGGCATTCTAAAAGGTTTAACTATTCGATATGAATAATTAAGGGGGCGTATGCCCCCTTTTTAATTTATATATAGATAAGAATATAAGTAGATAAATGCCTCAACCTCAAACTAATTATGAGTGGTTAGATGTGTATAAAGTTCATTATACTGTTAATGATATTTTTAAAAAAATCTGCATAATTTATAAGAAATTAAATACTATACATTTAATTCCAAATGAAAGAGAGAAAGGTAAAGAAATTTTTGAAGACTTATTTAAAAGATTAAAATACATATACCCAAACTCAATATTTGAAAAAACTACTGATGGTTCTATTGGAAAAATAAGAGTCAATAAAAATAATGTAATTTCAATAAAAGTTGCTTTACCTCCTACTGGTAAAATATCTTCTGTAATGAAGCCAGGTGAAGCCTATGAATTATATTTCACATCAGCGATTATTGATGGGATTAGCGAGATGAAGGAATTAAGAAAAAAAATGGATATTCCTAATGATATATTTAATGCATATAATAATTTAACATTAAATATCTATGGAAGTAATAAAAAAATATCAATAGGTCCAATAATTGAAGCAGCTAAAGTTGGACAAGCTGGACTTAAACCAGATGTTCGTATTAGATGTAGAAATAAGCCAGATGTTACAATTTCACTAAAGCAGGGTAATTTTTCATTCTGGAGTAGTGCTGATACATATTCACCTAGACCTTTAAACATTTTAAAGAATGCTATATCTTCAGGTAATGTAATTTACGATAGCAATGCTACTGGAGCTACGTCGTTTACAAATAGTCAAGGTCAAGAAATTGGAGGAATACGAGTTCCTGCAACTAAACAAGAAATTCAAAAATATTGTTTTGGTGGGCGCAATGGAGTGGATTACATTGTAGTTAGCGCAAAAAGGACAAGTTTCAGTACAAAAAATAAAATAATGTCTATGCAGGCATTAGCGATATATAAAAATAATAGTCAAACGGATATTCAAAGAATGCTTTCAGATGTTTTTTTAGTTATAAAAAGAGACCCTAAACGTAATGCATCTGGACTTACTGGATATAAGGGATTTAGTGTTTCTTTTGTGAATAAGCAAAGTGCTTATGACCCTAGAAATAAATACATTGATGCGTGATAAAAATATAAATAACTAATAATAGTTAGTAAAAATGAAGTCTTTTAGGCAATTTATAATTGAAGCTCGTGAGACGGTAGCCTCACAACAAGCCCGTCAGATGGGATTAAAGAGTAATGCTCATGGAGATTATTATGATAATCAAGGTAAGCTCGTAGCAAAGACTGTTGGGGGTAAACTTCAAGTATTTAAAGGTCGTCAACCTGGAGAAAAGGACCAGGCATCTCAAAAGCAAGCAGCACCTCAACAGAAAGCTCCACAACAAGCAGCACCTCAACAACAACCCCAAGACCAACAACAACCTCAAGAGCAAGGTAAGGGTGTTGTGGTCACTTTAGGACGCTTTAATCCTCCAGCAAGAAATCACGAACAACTCATTAAGTATGGGTTAGCAAGAGCCACTGAAAGTGGCTCTGATTATAGAGTATATCCAAGTAGAGTTCAGGATAAAGGGACAAATCCATTAAACCCAACTTTAAAAATTCAATATATGCAGGCAATGTTCCCTGAATATGCAGATTATATTATTGATAGTGATGAGATGAAAACTATTTTTGATATACTTACATCTCTTTATAATGATGGATATTCGGATGTAAAAATTATAGTTGGTTCTGAAAGGCTTGGAGAATTTCAGAGTTTAGCTCATAGAAATCAAGGACAAGGTTATGAATTCGCAAACATAGAAGTATTGGCGGCATCAGTAAGAGACCCAGATAGTGATACTGCAGGGTCAGGTTCATCTGCTGCATTGAGAACTGCTGCGGCTGAAGGTAATTATGAGGCATTTGCTTCTAATCTGCCACCTAGGATGAAGAGAGCAGATAAGGAGCAATTCTACAGTTCTATATTAAAGTCAATGAAACTTGGTGAAAGTTATGAGTTATGGAGAATTGCCCCAGATTTAGATAAAGAAACTTTAAGAATAAATTATAAAGAGAATAATTTATATCCAGTTGGATCTTTAGTTGAAAATCTTAATACTGGACTTCGTGGGCGAGTAATGAGACGAGGAACTAATTACCTTATTTGCGTAACAAATGAAGGAACAATGTTTAAGAGTTGGATATCTGCGGTTCATCTTCCTGAAGATGTTTATGAGGTTGGAACTGATAAGTATAGAGAAGCTCTTCAAAAGCTTACTCCAGGTCATCCTGTAGGTTCTTATACTGGTATTTCAATTAAAGAAACTGTTCCTAAAAATCTAAATAGATTAAGAAAAGAAATACGAAACGCAAAATGAGATTATCTGAAGAAAAACCACTTCATAAAATGAGCCCTTCTGAATTAAAAAGGGCTCATTCAGCATCTCAAACAAAAGATGCTAAAGAAAGAGCAAAAGAAGAAAGATTAAAGAAATCTGAAGCATATAGAAAATATCAAGAACGTGTTCAAGATTATAAAGAAAAAAGACAAAAATGGTTAGAACAGCAAACTGCGGAAAATAAAAAAAGAAGAGGTGTAACTAAACCATCAACTGATAGGGGTGAAGTTATTTCTTCAAAGGATACTGATGCTACAGCTACAGCAAAAGGAATTAGTAATGCTGCATCTGTAGTTGGAAAATTAGCTAGTCTTGGCGGAAAAGCTCTTGCGAATAGAATGAGAAAAAAAGCAGAGGCAAGAAAAGCAGGAGAAGAAAAAGCTGGAGAAAAAGCAGCAGAAATAAAAACTGCAATGAAGCAGAAACTTCTACCTCCAGGAAGAAGTGGACCAGAAAAGATTGATAAGACAAGACTACGACAGCCTGGAACCTCTAGACCTTCAGTGCCTACACCTAGACCTTTCACGACTGGTCAAAGGGTGAGAACAAGTAAGCGCATTTTACCTTTAGGTGTAAATAAAACATCAGAAAGTCCTATTTCAAAAAGACCAAGTAGTGGATTAAGTAATCCAAATGCTCCAAGAGTTGATACTACACCTAGACCTAATTCTTTAGGTCAAAGAGCCAGAAGTAATCCTAAATTAAAACAAAAACTTATAAAAACCAGAATGGAGCAATATGAATACTCTTGTTGGAGAGAGGAGTTCTTTTACGAACTTGCTGAATTAAGACAGAAATCAAAGAGTAAACTAAAAGATGAACCAATTATTGATATAATGAAGGGTGAAAATAAAATCACCATAAGTCCTGAAGTATCGGAAGCTTATGATGAAGGTGATGAAACTTTTCGCCAACATTCTCGGGAAAGATTTACAGCAGGCTCTGGGGATGATGCTCGCAAGAAAAGAACTTCTGCTGTTCTAAAAGCAATGGCTGCTATGAACCCACCTAAAAAGAAAAAGAAAAAGAAGAATAAAGAGCAATGAAAAAAGAAAGAAGATACTGTCCGATGTGTAAAAAATCAGAAACTAGAGATGAATGTTCATACGGTCCTAAAGTTTGGGACACTTTAGCAATGAATGAGAGTGTAATTAATGAAGCTCGTAAAAGAGACCATCTTTCAAATGCAGTTCTTGGGCTTTCTTTTGCAGCAAGTGCATTACAATCTCCTTCTGCTTTCGTTAATAGTGGAAAAATTGAAGGACCTGGAATTCAATTAATGTCTAGAATGATGGAAAGAAGAAAAAAAGCTGATGCAAATTTAGATTCAGGGCGAGTTTCTCATCCTGCTAGAAATCGTAAAAAGGTAGAAGTTAAAGAAGATTTAAAGATTGATAAAAAAACTTTAATGATGTTAATGATTAAAAAGTTAATGAGTGAAAAGAAAAGAAAAAATTACTTATTAAATTATGGTTATATTGGAGAGGCTAAAACTCCTGCTTGGTCCCGTAATGAAGGTAAAGATTTAAAAAAAGGCGGACTAAATCGCAAAGGAATTGCGTCATACCGCAGACAACATCCAGGTTCAAAACTTTCAATGGCGGTAACTACGGAGCCTTCTAAACTTAAAAAGGGAAGTAAGTCTTGGAAGCGTAGAAAATCCTTTTGCTCAAGAATGAGCGGGGTCGTTGGACCTATGAAAGATGAAAAAGGTCGCCCAACAAGAAAGGCTCTTTCACTTCGTAAGTGGAATTGTTGAAAAACTAAATATTAGTAGGACAAATAAAGTCCAAAAATGCCCTATTTGAAGACCTAAAATGAAAGCTTTTATTGTGCTTATACGGCCAATTCTTTTTTCTTTTCTTGCATCCACCGCTGTAAAGAATTTAGTGATTGAATTGCTTACTAAATATGTAAAAACTACAGATAATCAGATTGATGAAACTTTAGTTGCGATTGTTAAGGATAAACTCTTTAAACCTTAATAATATATCTAACTAACACATATTAATAAAAGGGATATTAAGTTATCCCTTTCTTTTTTTATAAATTCTAAAGTCAATAAATAGTCATAACAAGTAAAACCACACAGGAACAAAAATGGCACTCTGGGGAATTTCAACTACAACTGAAACTGCCGATAATAATTACGGCATTCCAAAGTATTTAAAAGAGGTCGATAGAAATCATACTCCTCATAATTGCTTTGCGGATAACCGTGGATGGATTTATCGTCATTATACCGATGGAAAGTTTTCAGGACTTTCTACTTCGTATAATGATGAAATTTTAGTTCACGTTTCAGGTTTGAATACTACTGGAATTAGTTCAAATAGTATCGGTTTAGGACTTGCTACTCCCGTTGCATTATTCTTTGCTGACCCTAACAACTCTTCAATTATTTCTGTGGGTGGTGGAGCTACTAATGGAATTACCACTGGAACTACTGCTGAAGTTCATTTAGTATTTAATGAAGCTGTATATGCTGGTGCTGGTTCTACAATCTTGATTAATACCTTTAATCCAAATGGCGTACCACAAGGTTCATTAGTAGCAACTGCGAGATCTACAGGAGTTCCAGTTCAAGTAAATATTCCTGGTCTAGGGCAAACTTTTAGAACTTTTAATGGTCAAATTACAAATAGAGTTGCATTTGCATTTACAGCACCAAGTACAGTATTTTCTGCAGATGTCTCATTCCTAAACACAGGAGTTTCTACCACGGTATCTGCAGGTTCAACTACACTCTTTGTGAGTAGCTCTTCTGGAGTTTCTGTGGGAAGTTCTGTGAGTGTTACTGGTGTTGCCATTGTAAATGCAGTGGTTACTGGTGTTGCGGCTACTTTTGTTACAATTGGAACTGCTTCCACAGTAGCTTCCGTAATCTCAACTGGAACCACCGTTACATTTAGCACTTTTACTAGAAAAACTATATTAGGTATTTCAACAGTAAAATCATTTACTGGAGTTATTACCGATGCATATGATGGTGTTGGTGTTACCAGCACTTACACTTTAGGTTCGCTTCGTAATGTTGCTGGAGCGGGAACCACTTCAGGAGTAGGTTTAGGAACTGATAGATTATTCGTAACACTATAATATGAGATTTGATGAGTTGAATGAGGATAACTTTATCCTCTTTGCTATTAAAAATTATGAAAATCCTCAAGCAGTGACTGAAGATGATTTTTATGATGATATGAAACGATTTAAATGGATAAAAAGATTATTAAAAAAATATAAAGTAAACGGTGAAATGAATATTCATTTACTTATTAATCATTTTCTAATTCTTTATAACATATTTGGTGATGCTGCAACTCCTCTTTTATTTTTTAAAATAGATGCGGAATATTGGAGCTTTATTAAAACTTTGATTATATATCTTGGTCGTTTTCCTGAATATCCAAAAACTAAACTGCACGATATTCAAGTTGACCTTGATTGTTTATCTCATCTCAATGAACTCTAATGAAAGATAGAATTTTTGAAAACTCTTTAAATATTATTAGAAATTATCTGAATGAGGAAGGTTTTTCTGCTACTCTTCCTACAAATAATGCAAGTATCATAGATGTTGAAAAAAATGGTCCACCAGTAGACTTAAGACGAAACAAATATAAAAACTTACCAGGTCCATATAAAGCCTTATTTCGGAGAACTAGAAGTGCTAGACCCCAACACCCCAGTTGATACCAGAGTTGCAATACTAGAAGAAAAATTCTCGGTGTATGAGCAGATGATGAATAAGATGGAGTCTGCTATACACACAATAAGTGAAACCTGCCAAGGCATTTCAAAGATGTTAGCAATACACGAAGAAAGAATAGAAACTACATATAAAGCTGATAATAATATCCTTGAAAAGATTAAGGATATGGAAAAGAAGAATTCAGAAGACCATAAAAAAGTAATTGAAAAGATAGAAAAATTAGAAACAAAAATTGAAGGACTGGTTAAATTTCGTTGGTTAGTTGGTGGGGCGATAGCCTTTGTTGCGTTTTTATTTACTCAGCAGCAGATTCATTTTCCAGATTATTTGCCTAAAACGCCTACACCTGATACTCTAAACAGAGTTAGGTAATTCTAGTTAAATGTCTTTTATCGAGAAAGTTTACATTAAAGAAATATCATCTAAATTAGATAAATTTTCAGAAAAAAACGATAATACTTATAACTTTAGATGTTTTTATTGTGGAGATTCAAAGAAAAGCCAATCTAAAGTAAGAGGTTATTTATATTCTATTGGTAATACCTATAATTATAGATGTCATAATTGTGGAAAATCTATTTCGTTTAAAAATTTTCTGAAGGATATTGACCCAATTTTATACGAAAAGTATATACTAGAAAAATTTAAAAATACTAAAGAGCCTGAATTAAAATTAAAACCAGTAGCAATTAAGAGGGTAAAAAAAGAAAAAAAGTATTTTGATTTGCCTTCTATATCTGACCTAAATACTGAACATCCAGCTAGGGTATATCTTGAGCAAAGAAAAATCCCAAAGGATAAATTTGACACTTTATACTTTAGTGAAAATTTCAAACAATGGACTAATACTCAAAAGCAAACATTTAGTTCATTTAAGTATGATGAGCCCCGTATCATTATACCTTTAATTTGTGATGGGAATATATTTGGATTTCAAGGAAGAAGCATTTCTAAAAACTCAAAATTAAAATACATTACAATTATTTTAAATGATGAATATCCTAAAATTTACGGATTAAATTCTGTTGATTGGAATAAAAATGTTTACATCTTAGAAGGTCCTTTTGATAGTATGTTTATTCCCAATTCAATCGCAATGGCTGGAGCAGATGTGGATATATCTACGCTCACGAATAAAAAAGATATTGATTTCATATTCATATATGATAATGAAAAACGAAAAAAGGAAATTGTAGATAGAATGGAGAAGACTATAAGTCAAGGACATTCTATTGTTATATGGCCAGATGACTTGAAAGAAAATGATATCAATGATATGATATTACAGGACATTCCAGTGATAGACATTATTAAAAATAATACATTTAGAGGCTTACAGGCAAAAATTAAATTCAACGGATGGAAAAGAGTATGAGTCAATTAGGAATCATAGTTAAAAAAAGAAAGGGTTATACTGAACCTCTTAATTTGGAAAAACTTCATAAGATGGTTGAGACTGCTTGTGAAGGATTGAGCGGTGTTTCTGCTTCTCAAGTTGAAATGAGTTCAGGAGTTCAGTTTTACAATGGAATTGATACTGAAACAATTCAGCAAGTGTTGATTAAGTCGGCTGCAGATTTAATTTCTTTAGATAATCCTAATTATCAATTTGTAGCTGCTAGACTTCTTTTATTTTCTATTCGTAAGTCTTTGTATGGTAAGATTAAGGACCATCCAACCTTTTACGAACATATTCAAACTTGTGTTAGTAAGAGTGTATATGATTCTAGTATTCTAACTGCGTATACTGAAGAAGAATTAAATCATCTGGGTTCTTATATAGAACATAATAGAGATTATCTTTTTACTTACGCCGGAATTCGTCAAGTAGTAGATAAGTATCTGGTTCAAGATAGAAGCACTGGGCAGATATACGAGACGCCTCAATTTATGTATATGATGATTGCAGCAACTGGTTTTGCGAAGTATCCTCAAAATACTAGACTTTCTTACGTTAAAAGGTATTATGACGCAATATCAAAACATAAAATCAATATTCCTACTCCAATTCTTGCTGGTGTTCGCACACCTTTACGGCAATATAGTAGTTGCGTTTTGATTGATGTTGATGATACTCTTGATAGTATTTTCAGTTCTGATATGGCAATTGGTAGATATATCTCTCAACGTGCTGGAATTGGAATCAATGCTGGTAGAATTCGTGGAATGAATTCAAAAATTCGTAATGGTGAAGTAATTCATACTGGAGTTATTCCTTTTCTTAAAAAATTTGAATCAACCGTAAAATGTTGCACTCAAAATGGAATTAGGGGTGGGTCTGCAACAACTTTTTTCCCTATTTGGCACCAAGAAATTGAAGATATTATTGTACTAAAAAACAATAAAGGATCTGAGGATAATCGTGTTCGCAATCTTGATTATGCAGTTCAGTTGAGTAAAATATTTTATGAGAGATTCATTAAAAATGAAAACATTACTTTATTTTCTCCTCACGATGTTCCTGGACTTTATGAAAAATTTGGTATGGATGGGTTTGACGAGCTTTATATTAGATATGAAAATGACCCATTGATTCCTAAAAAAATAGTTAAAGCTCAAGAATTGATTATTGATATTCTGAAAGAACGGGCAGAAACTGGTAGAATTTATTTGATGAATATTGATCATTGTAATTCACACGGTCCATTTAAAAAGCAAATTGTCATGAGCAATCTTTGTATGGAAATTTTATTAAGGACCGAACCTATTAATCATATTGATGATGTAAATGGTTCAATTGCTCTTTGTATTCTTTCTTGTGTTAATGTAGGGTTAATTAAATCAGATAAAGAACTTGAGGAAAGCTGTGATCTTTCTGTTAGATTTTTGGACGAATTGATTGACCATCAAGATTATCCAGTATTATCGGCCGAGATTACAACTAAAGCTAGTAGGTCTTTGGGTATTGGTTATATAGGTCTTGCTCATTATCTTGCAAAACTTGGATTCAAGTATGATGACCCACAGGCTTGGAGTGCAGTTCATGGTTTAAGTGAAAGTTTTCAATATTATCTTTTAAAATCTTCTTCTCAGTTGGCGAAGGAAAAGGGGGCTTGTGATAATTTTAATACCACTAAATATTCCGATGGAATTCTTCCAATTGATACATATAAGAAAGAAGTTGATGAAATATGTAATGATGCATATCAACACGATTGGGAAGAACTTCGTCAGAACATTCTTAAGTATGGTCTTAGGCATACTACACTCTCGGCTCAACCCCCTACTGAAAGTTCGTCCGTTTCGTGTAATGCGACGAATGGAATTGAACCCCCTAGAGATTATCTATCAATTAAGCAATCAAAAAAAGGAACTCTTAAGCAGATCGTCCCTCAGTATAATAAATTAAAAAATAATTATACTCTTCTTTGGGATATGCCTTCAAATAAAGGGTATATTAATACAGTTGCAGTGTATCAAAAGTTTGTTGACCAAGGTATTAGTGCAAATACTAGATATAATCCTCAACATTATCCCAATAATGAAGTTCCTATTACTATTCTTGTTAATGATTTTCTTTTAATGTATAAGAGTGGATATAAAACAGCTTATTATCATAACACTTATGATGGTAAAGGAGATGAGGATTATAAGGAAACTTCCAAAGAAATTAGTTCCTTAATATCCAATATTCTAGAGTCTGATGAGACTTCTTGTGATAGTTGCTCTGTTTAATAACGTAAATAAATTAAAGTAAAAAACGAACTATGTCTGATTTCGATTCTAAAATTAAGGGTATGACCGTATTTAATACAGGATACCCTAATACAAAAACTCAACCTATGTTTTTTGGCTCTCCTTTGGGGGTTCAAAGGTATGATACTTATAAGTATCCAGATTTTGATAAGTTAACTCAACAGCAACTTGGGTTCTTTTGGAGACCAGAAGAAATTACTCTTCAAAAA
>Ga0114978_10000104_pt1 | contig 66323 bp, 64 predicted proteins | sample S_140212_EF_Meta_FD_87027 | JGI IMG/M metagenome (GOLD analysis project Ga0114978, IMG submission 87027) | Freshwater microbial communities from Lake Simoncouche, Canada to study carbon cycling - S_140212_EF_MetaG | ecosystem: Environmental > Aquatic > Freshwater > Lake | place: Lake...
CAGTTCGCGCTTGATGATCTTGCCGTTGAGGTTGCGCGGCAAGGGTTCGGTGTCTATGGTCCAGGTCTCAGGCACGGCGTAGTCGGCCATGCGCTGGCTGCAAAAGGCCTGCAAGGCCTGGGCCGTGCTGTGTTCGCTGATAGAGCGCACCGATACAAAGGCGTGCACCCGCTCCCCCAGCACCGCGCAGGGCACGCCCACCAGCGCTACTTCGAGCACGTCGGGGTGCTCGCTCAGCACGTTTTCCACCTGCGCGCAGTAGACCTTGTAGCCGCCGCGGTTGATCACGTCTTTTTTGCGATCGAGCACGCGCACATAGCCTTGGGCGTCCATGCTGCCGATGTCGCCCGAGCGCCAGAATCCGGCCTTGAATTCGCTGGCCGTGGCTGCTTCATTGCGCCAGTAACCCGGTACCACCATGGGCCCGGCAATCCAGATCTCGCCTACGCCGCCACGCGGAACCTCCAAACCGGCCTCGTCCATGATGCAAACCTCACCGCAGGGCACGGGCAGGCCCACGCTGTCGCGGTGGCTGTCGGTCTGACCCTGGGGCATGATGGTCGCAGGCGAGCAGGTCTCGGTGGCACCGTAGGCATTCATCAGCACCAGCCCCGGCAGGCGCTGCGCCAGGCCGTCAATGGTGGCGGTGGGCATGGACGCGCCGCCATAAGCACCAATGCGCCAGGCCGACAAATCATGCGCCTGCAGATCGGGCAGCAGCAGGCACAGGTTGTACATGGCCGGCACCATGATGGCGTGGGTGATGCGCTCGGCGCTGGCCAGACGCACAAAGTCTGCCGCCCTGAACTGCGCCATCACCACCGCGGTACCCTGGCAGTACAGCATGGTGTAGAGCTGCGCCACCAGGCCGGTGACGTGGCTCATGGGCACGGCCAACAGCGAAATATCGCGCTCGTCCAAGCCCATGCGCTCTACGAAATGCATGACCGAATGCACGATATTGAGCTGTGTCAGCATGGCGCCCTTGGGCCGCCCAGTGGTGCCAGAGGTGTATAGCAGCACCGCCAGGTCTTCTTCTTGCGCCGGGTGCGCTTGCGTTTGCGCCTGCGCCTGCACCAGGCTGGAAAATGGCTCAAAGCCCTCAGCCGACGCCGTGCCGGTGACAAAGCGCATGCGCAGCGCGGGCAGCAAGTCGGGCGCGGGTTGCCACTGGGCCACATCTGGGGCGCAGACCAGGGCCACGGCGCCAGAGTCGCTCAGCACGTACTCAAGCTCCATGCCGCGTGCACGCGAACTGACGGGCACCAGCACCGCGCCCATCCAGGCACACGCCAGCGTCACGATGATGAATTCGGGCGTATTGCCCAGGTGCATGGCAACCCGGTCACCAGGCACGACACCGCGCAGGGCCAGACCGCCTGCACATTTGGTCGCCGCATGGTGCAGCTCGCGCCAGCTCAGGCGCATGTCGCCACACACCACTGCGAGGCCTTCGGGACGCTGGGCCAGGGCAGACGCCAGCATCTCTGCCAGGTGCGCGGGGCGCTGGGCGTAGCACATCACCAGGCGATTTTCAAAATGGTTTTCCCGACGCAGTACGGTCATGGCTGCAAGCCCTTGTGGTGGTTCAGAAAATGGGGCGGACGCCGGGGCGCTGAGTACGCCGCGCAACAGCATCTCGATACAGTGCTGAATCGCGTCTTGCAGGCTCTGGAGCGAATGGGTCTCGGGCCGGTACCAGCGGCCAATGCCGCTGAGCGCACCCACGACGGTAAACGCCGCCACCGCCGCGTCCCCCGCCACAATCCAGCCACGCTGCATGCCTTGTTCAATCAGCAAACGGAAGTCCACGTCCACCTCGCCCTTGCGCTGGCGCATGGCGCGGCGCTTGTCTTCGCTCAGAGGGTCTTCGCCCACGCGGCTGGCGCACATGCCAAAGTCGCTAGTCACCACCTCAGCGTACACGGCCATGGCCGCACGCAGCAAATCACGCCCACCCAGGCCCGACTCCACCAAAGCGGCCAGCCCCTGGTGAAAGGCGGCCAGACCACGCTCCACGCACTCGATCAGGATTTCTTCCTTGTTGGCGATGTAGTAATACAGGGTTGGCTTGGTTACTCCCAGGCTCTGGGCAATGTCGTCAAGCGAGGTGCCCTGAAAGCCTTTGCGGGTAAACAGACGGGCACCAGCGAGCAGCACCGCGTCTTTTTTGTCACTGCGCTGGGGCTCGCTGGCGCGGTGCGCCTTCCAAGGAGAATCCACGGTTTTCCCCTTGCTGGCCGGGCTGGCAAGGGCAAACGATAAAGTGTTTTTTTGCACGACGCGAGGGTTCTATTCAGGGCTTGTTACTTTCGAGTAACTCATCGAACTGAATGAACAATAACCCCCTGCTTTGGGCAGCGTACGGGGACTTACCCTTGGATGCAGTGCAACATCAGTCGCGCCTGCGACTGCGCAGTACGGCGCCTAAACCGCCGCGTTAGCGGGGTACTGCGGATGAATGAAAAGCGGCCCGGCAATGCCTTCGGCGGCAAAAGTCTGGCGCGCAGGCGAGGCAGTGCTCAAGGCTTGCGCATCACCACCAGGCCCTTGAGGTATTCGCCTTCGGGAAAGCTGATGGTCATCGGGTGGTCTGGGGCGCCGCCCATGCGCTCGGTGATAAAGCCGTCCACTCCAGCATCTGCCCCGGCGGACGCCACAATTTTGTGGAACAAATCGGCGCTGATGCCGCCCGAGCAGGAATAGGTAAACAGCACGCCGCCGGGCTCCAAAATCTTGAAGGCCAGGCGGTTGATGTCCTTGTAGGCCCGCGCGGCCCGCTCGGCGTGCGCCACGGTGGGGGCGTATTTGGGCGGGTCGAGCACGATGGCGTCAAAAGTCTGACCGGCCTGCGCAAACTGGCGCAGCGAGGCATTCACATCCGCGTCCATAAAGCTTGCGCGCTCCGGGGCAAAGCCGTTGAGCGCCACATTGGCCGCCGCCTGGGCAATGGCCGGGCCCGACGAGTCGATGGACGTAACGTGCGCCGCACCGCCCGCAAGCGCGGCCACGGTAAAGCCGCCGGTGTAGCAAAAGCAATTGAGCACGCGCTGGAACTGCAGGCGCCGCGCATGGTCGGCAAACTTTTTGCGGCTGTCGCGCTGATCCAAATAGAAGCCGGTCTTGTGGCCGTGCGCAATGTCCAGGGCGAGCTGCCAATCGTGCTCGCGCAGCACCAGGTCGGTCGCGCCACTGCCGCGCAGCCAACCAGTGACCTCGGGGAGGCCTTCGAGGCCTCGGCTGCTGGCGTCTGAGCGCTCGTACAGCTTGCTCAAGCCTGTGTGCTGCAGCAGCGCGTCGGCAATCACCGCCTTCCAGCGCTCGACACCTGCGGAGGTGAACTGCGCCACCAGCGTGTCCCCGTAGCGGTCCACGATCAGCCCCGGCAAACCATCCGACTCGCCATGCACCAGGCGCATGCCGTCGCTTTGGATGTCAAAACGGCTGCGCGCCTGCACGGCACGCGCCACGGCGGCGCTGAAAAACGCGGCGTCAATGCGCTGCGCCTCGTCAAAACTCCAGACGCGGGCGCGAATCTTGGAGCTGGGGCTCAACGCCGCCCAGCCCAAAAACTGCCCCTCATGGCCATCGACGCGCACCGTCTCGCCGCTGTCGCCGCCCCCGCGCTCGATGGCAGATTCAAAGATCCAGGGATGGCGGCGCTGCAAGGAGCGCTCTTTGCCAGAGCGCAGGCGTATGGTTTTCATGCGTGCTATTGTCGCCTCGCGGTTTTGCCTCTTTCCCCCACTCTCCCCCAACCCATCTCGCCCAGCGGGCGAGATGGGGGCCAACAGCCACATTTGATTTCGTCGCCCCGGCTAGCCTTCTGCTGGCGTGGCGCCCGCCTGCGGGCATGACATACGGCTGTCGGCCAGCGATCCACAGAAGTGGCCAGTGGTGCCGTCGCCGTTGCGACGAAATCAAATGTGGCTGTTGGCTCCCCCTTTCTACCCCGCTGGGGTGGAAAGGGGGTTGGGGGGATAGGGGGGGGTAAACAAAGCTAGTATCTTCAACCTGCCCAAAAAACGGGCTTCAAAGGAAAAAAGCAATGTTCAGTCATGTCATGCTGGGTGTCAGCGATCTGGCCCGATCGCAGAAGTTTTACGATGCGCTTTTGGGCACCCTGGGCTTGGGGCCAGGCTTTGCCAATAAGAACCGGTTTTTCTACCGCAGCCCGACAGGCACCTTCGCCATTAGCACGCCCATCAACGGCGAGCCCGCCTGTCACGGCAATGGCAGCACCATCGGCTTTGCGATGCAGTCGGTCGAACAATGCAACGCCTTTCACGCTGCAGGCGTAGCCAACGGCGGCACCACCTGCGAAGACCCACCGGGCTTTCGCGAAGGCCCCACCGGCAGCATTTACCTGGCCTACCTGCGCGACCCCGACGGAAACAAAATTTGCGGCCTGTACCGCCCGGCGAAATAAGGATTTTCAGGGCCTAGAACCTATCTTCAAGACACACCAGCTGGAGGGGTTGAGGCAGTCAACTGATGTGTGGCGTTTGACTCTGGAATAGAAGTGGGAACGTCCCTCAGACGTGCCGGGCACATTCCCTGGTTTGGGGTTCACGCTAAACCGCCAGCCGCTAACACGGCTGGCGGGTCATTTTTTGGAAGCCGTCAAGTCAGCAGCATTGCGCTGCTGCGCCTGCCAAAACAAGCGTTAAAGGGCAGGCGAGAGCTTTTCCAAATGGAGTCCGGCAGCGGTGGATGCTGCAAAACCTTTCCAGTAAGTTGTGCCAGTGCCATCAATTGAGTTGGGTACCAGGTCCAAGTAGGAATCCATGGCGGCGTCTGACTTCATGTATTTATTCAAAAACGCTGTTGCAAAGTGCTGCGCGATATTGTTCATGCGTACGTTATCCCACACCGGGTCGGTGTAGTGTTCGGCGCACACCCATGTACCGTCTCCACACTTCAGAGTACGAGTTTCTTTGGGCGCTGGAATCGGCGCGCCCGCGTTGTGATTGGCATTGTCAAATGTCAGGAGATAACGTGTTGCATTGACGCTGCCTTGGTAAATATTGCGCACGCCTGGCGAATAGCCAGATGTACTGTCCACGCTACCCGCGACGTAGAGAACCGGGGTTCGAATCCCGGCGAGGCCTGCCGCGTCCCAGACACCATAGCCGTAACTCCATGGAGCGAAGGCGACAACTGCCTTGATTCTGCCGTCCAAGGACGCCTCATAGGTAGCGTTTCCCTTTTGGCGGATAGCCAAAGCACCATTCGGAGCGCCCCAGGCTACCGTACCAGCACTCACGCCAGCACCCACGGTATTGATCGCGCCATACGCACCCATCGAGTAACCAATAAGTGCCGTGTTGTTGGCATTGACCAAGCCCTGAAGAGTTTTATCCGGGTCACTGGTATTGAGCTTGGCCATTTCCTTCAAGACGAACAATTGGTCCAAAGAACGATTCACCAGGGTGCTGCCAAACGCGAGTTGGCTCTCATAGGTGCTGTCTGTGTGGTCGATGGACACCACGACATAGCCTTTGCTCGACAGGTTTTCACCCAGATGGCTCAGCAAAAAGCGGTTCCCTGGGTAACCGTGGGACATGATGATCAGGGGATAGGGGCCGCCAGTGGCATCAGCGCCGGCATTGCGAACCGCTTTGCCGTAGAGGGAAACCGTAGTCTTGCCGTCGCGTGTCATAGCGCGATATTCGCCGGAAGCAGTTTGCCCAGAAGTCAATGTCGCCGGATACCACACCTCCACGGTCAGAGGACGTGTGTAAGTCGGCGTTGTCTCGCCCTCTTTCGCATTGGCAATATCGAGCTGGCCGGGATTGGTGAAGCGCAGGGTCTTGACGCCTACTTTGTAGGAACCCAGGGCCGCCAGCGTTGGCGCATCAGAACGGATCGCATCTATTCGATTTTCGTCAGCGAGCACTGTTGTGTAACGGTCTGCACCGCCACAAGCCGTCAAAAGTGATGCAGCAACTAGTGCCGCCGCATTCAGGAACTGTTTCATATATGAAGCACCTTAATAAAGTTTGCCAAACAATTCGCGTGTGCCAATCAGGCATACGCCCCGGCATTGGCCGCACCAACGTCATCTTTGCCAAAGTTTTACCAATCCAAAACGGATGAAGAATGAAAATTCAGCAAGAAATCAATCTATCACCTGGCAGTGTGAAGACCAGGCAGGGGAAACCCTCGCAGCAAGGGCGGGGAGTCAATTCAAAATAATGGCACCCTGCACCGATGCTGGCCACCCATGCGGCTTGCCTGTCAGCGCAGGGGGTGCCCGCTACACCCCGCCCTTTTTCACCTTCGCCCGCGGATGCGCCGCGTCATAGGCCTTGGCCAGGTGCTGAAAGTCCAGGCGCGTGTAGACCTGGGTGGTGCTGATGTTGGCGTGGCCCAACAGCTCTTGCACGCCGCGCAGGTCGCTGCTGGACTGCAGCACATGGCTGGCAAAGGAATGGCGCAGCATGTGCGGGTGCACTGGCGTGGCCATACCCGCCTGCAGGCTGCGCCGCTGCAGGCGCTGCCAGACCGACTGCGCTGATAAACGCGTGCCGTGGCGGCCTTGGAAGAGCGCTGCCGAGGCATTGGCTAGCGCAGCCTGTGCCGCAGTTTGCGACACTGCGGCAAGCGGCTTCGTTTGAGACGCACCGACCCAGGGCGCACCGGGCCCGCGCAGCGCCAGCCAGCGCTCCAGCGCGCGCAAAGCTGTGGCGCCCACCGGCACGCTGCGGCGTTTGGAGCCCTTGCCCAGCACATGGGCTTCGGCGGCTTGCAGATCGACCCAACCTTTGGCCTGCGGGCTGGCCACCACGTCCAGGCCCACGAGTTCGCCCACACGCAGGCCGCTGCCGTACAGCAGCTCCACCATGGCGCTATCGCGCGCCTCCAACCAGGCGTCGTCGTCGCTCTGAAAATCGGCAAACTGCACCGCGTCGTCAACGCCCAGGGCTTTGGGCAGGGGCTTGGGCGCTTTGGGCGAGCGCACGTCTTGCACCGGGTTACTGGCCACCCTGCCCTGGCGGCCCAGCCAGCCGTAAAAACCGCGCCAGCCGCTCAGGATGAGCGCAATGCCCCGCCCGCTGCGCCCGCCGCTGTGCATGGCAGCCACCCAGCGGCGGATGTGGTGGTTATTGACTTCTAGCAGCGCCACGCCCTGGCCCGTCGGACTTTTGAAGGCGCTGGCAAAACCCTGCAGTTTGGCCAAGTCCAGGGCATAAAGCTCGACCGTTCGTGCAGCCAGACGCTTTTCTACCCGTACATGCTCCAGATAGCCCTCGATCAGCGCGCTATCGGTTTGGTTTTGCACGGGTCTGTCTGGTGCGTTGAATCAGCGCAGGCGGCTCAAGGCGGCGCTGGCCACCTCGCCGATGCGGGCTAAAAAGTCAGTGCCCATGCCGCTGTGAAAGCGCTGCGCGTCCATGGACGCCAGCACCAGCATGCCAAAGGCGGGGGCGGTGCTGCCCGCTTCGCCACTGCGCAGGGGAATCAGCGCCAGCGAACTGGCTGCTTCGGGCTTGTCCAGCCAGGCGGCCACTTCAAAGCCCGTGTTCAGGCCACAAAAGGGCTCGGCCAAGGAAGACGCGAAGAGTTTTTCTTCATCGGTCACGCCTTGCGCAAAGTCGGCGTCGGCGTATTCGCTGGCCAGGCCCCACAGGCGCACGCTGACCTGGGGCACGGCGAACTGGTCTTTGATGTCTTGTGCAATCAGCCCCGGAAGCGTCTGCGCCTGCGGCACCAACAACAAGCCGCGCGCCCAACGCAAGATCTTGTCGGACACGAGCACGTTGTCGTTGCCGTGGCGGATCATCTCCATGATGCGCACTTCGAGCAGCTTGATTTTTTCTCGCAGCATTTCGGCCTGGCGCTCTTGCAAGCTTACGGCCCGGTTGCTATGCGGGCTGGTGAGTTGCACCGCTGCCAGCAGCTCCGAGTGGCGCAAAAAGAAATCTGGCGTATTGGCCAGGTAGTTGGCAATATCGTCTTCGGTGATCGGGTTGTTCAGGGACTGGTCGGTGAGCTGGCTCATGGTGGTTCCGGTAAAGAAATAAAAGATTACAGGTTGGCGGGGAGATCGATCTCCCCCCGAAAAACAGCCACGGCGGGTCCGGTCATCAACACTGGCGCGCTGCCGCCTGCCCAGGCGATGGTCAGCACGCCGCCGCGCGTGTGCACGTCCACGCGGGGGTCCAGCAGGCCCCAGCGGATGCCGGCCACCACGGCTGCGCAAGCGCCAGTGCCGCAGGCCAGCGTCTCGCCTACACCGCGCTCGTAGACCCGCAGCCGGATTTGGCTGCGGTCCACGATTTGCATGAAACCAGCGTTGACGTGGCGCTCAAAACGCGGATGCTGTTGCACCAGCGGGCCTTGAGCCTGCACCGGCGCGGTATCAACATCAGCCACGCGTTGCACCGCGTGCGGGTTGCCCATGGACACGGGAGCGATCCACACCGTGGTGCCCTTGTCGTCCAGCATGAGCGGCCAGCTTTGCCAATCGCCATCGGTTTTTGGCGTCAGGCCCTGGGTGTCAAAAGGCAGTGGTGCGGGCTCAAACACGGGCGCACCCATGTCCACTGTCACCCGGCCGTCGGGCGTGAGTTCGGGCTCAATCACGCCCTTCATGGTTTTTACGCGCAGGCGGTCTTTGCTGCAAAGGCCCTGGTCGCGCACAAAGCGGGCAAAGCAGCGCGCGCCGTTGCCGCACTGCTCTACCTCGGCGCCGTCGGCGTTGTGGATGATGTATTCGAAGTCAATGCCCGGGCCGGGCGAGGAGCGTACGGTCAGTATTTGGTCGGCGCCCACGCCAAAGTGGCGGTCGCCCAAAAACCGGTAATGCGCCGGCCTCAGACCCAGCGGACCACGGGTTTCGTCCAGCACCACAAAGTCATTGCCAGCGCCTTGCATTTTGGTAAATGGGATTCGCATAGGCGCCAATTATCGACCGGCGGCGCACCGACCGGGTGCGCAGCGGAGGCGGGCCTGCTTTTGGCTGCAAAATGCCCGCATGCCACGACACTCCCAAATCCTCGACTGCGCCGCCGGGCCCCTGCCCGCGCCCGCCGATTGGCAAAGCCACGCACCCGTGGCCTTGCTGCGCAATGTGCTGCGCCTGACCGCCCCCAACCCCGGCTTCATGACCGGCCCAGGCACCAACAGCTATCTGGTGGGCGACGCACACACCGGCTTTATCGCCATAGACCCCGGCCCGGCCGACACCGACCACGTCGCCCGTCTGTGGGCGGCTGCCACCCACCCGAACGGCAGCGGCGGCAACTTGGCGCTGATTGTGTGCACCCATTCGCACGCCGACCATTCACCCGGTGCTGCGCCCTTGCAGGCGCTGTGCACGCTAGCGGGCTCATCTGTGCCGATCCTGGGCCTGGCGTCTGCCCCCACAGCGCGCGCCAACAGCCACTTTGTGCCCGACGCCCCCCTGGCGCACGGCGAGCGCCTGGTTTTGTCGCGCGCAAGCGGGCAAGACAGCCACACATTGCAAGCCATCCACACGCCTGGCCACGCGGCCAACCATGTGTGCCTTTTGCTCGAAGAAGACGGCCTGCTGTTCTCAGGCGACCATATTCTCAACGGCAGCACCACAGTGATTGACCCGCCAGACGGCCACATGGGCGACTACCTGAACTCGCTGGACTTGCTGCACCAAACCTGCAGCGCGCACGATGCGCACTTCATCTTGCCCGCCCACGGCCACCCGCTGCCCGACGCGCTGGGCGCGATTGCGCACCTCAAAGCGCACCGCCTGGGCCGCGAGGCCAAGATTGCCGCCGTCATGCACGCCAACCCCGACGGCACGCCCGACCAGTGGCTGCCCCTGGCCTATGACGACGTCAACCCGCGCCTGTGGCCCGTGGCAAAGCGTTCGCTAATGGCCCACGTAGAACACATCCAGTGGCTGCAGTCTGGCGCAGGCGCGCAATGAGTACACAAAAACCCCAAACGCTGGAAGGCGAACGCCTGGCCAAGCGCGTAGCGCAGATGTTGGGCTGCTCGCGTACCGAGGCCGAGCAATACATCGAAGGCGGCTTTGTGCGCGTAGACGGCGTTGTGGTGGAAGACCCGCCGTTTCGGGTGCAGCAGCAGGCTATATCGGTGGACCCCGAGGCCAGCTTGCTGAACTTGAGTGACGTCACCCTGGTGCTGAACAAGCCGCCGGGCTGGCTCGATGGCTTAACAGATGCCCCCATTCCCAGCCCGCATTACAAAGGCAAAAAACCCAAGATCCACACCGCGCGCGAACTGCTCACGCCCGCGCACCGCAGCCCCACAGACGCCAGCGACACACGCATACTCAAGCGCCATTTCAACGCCCTGCAAGCCAGCGTGGAGCTGGAAACCGGCGCCAGCGGCCTGGTGGTGTTTACCCAAGACTGGCGCGCTCAGCGCAAGCTGATCGAAGACCTGGCGGTGATGGAGCACGAACTGCTGGTGGAAGTGCAAGGCGAAGTACCGCCCGAGGCGCTAATTCCCATCGAGCGTGCGCTGCGCGACGAGCGCCAGCACCTGCCACACGCCAAGGTGAGCGTAGGCAGCTCCGGCCCGCAGGGCAGCCGGCTGCGCCTGGCGGTCAAAGGCGCGCACCCCGGCTTGGCCGCGCATTTGTGCGAAATTGCCGGGCTGACGCTGGTCGGCCTGCGCCGCATTCGCCTGGGGCGCGTGGGCCTGGGCGACGTGGCGCCGGGCCAGTGGCGCTATTTGGGCGCGCACGAGCGGTTTTAAGCGCGGGCACCGAACTCCGGTAGTGAACGCCGACTTCCTGCGCCGCTATCAAGTTTTAATTTGAACGCGGCTTTACCGCTGCGGCCTGACCCAGTTCAGGCCGGGTGAACCACCACCAACCAGGCGCTGGCCACGTTTTTGCCTGGATTGCGGATGGCGTGTGCACGGTCGGCCGCGTAGCGGGCCGTCTCGCCGGGTTTGAGGCGCTGGGTTTGCGGTCCGGTGGACACGTCCAGGGTGCCACTTTGCACAGTCAGATGTTCGCGCGCGCCGTCTTCGTGGGCGGTGGATTCCAGGGCGCCGCCGCTCTGGACGGTCAGTGCGTACCACTCAAACTGTCCGGCCAGCTCAATTGGCCCCAAGATGCGCAGCTCGCACAGGCCGTCTGGGCTGCGCAGCGAGGGCGCGCCGTGCGCCGGTACAAAACCCATGGCGGGCGCCGCAGCGGGCGGGGCGCTGCCCAAGAGTTCAGCCAGCGGCACACCCAGCGCATTGGCCAGGCGCCAAACCACGGCCACCGTCGGGTTGGCCTGCGCGCGCTCAATTTGCGACAACATGGATTTGGAGACGCCCGCCATGCGCGAGAGCTCGTCAAGCGACAAGGCGCGGCTTTGGCGCAGCGCCGCCAGCGTGGCACCCACGCGCGGCGGCTCGGTGGCGGGTGCCGCCTTGATTAAGGAAGAAAGTGATGGAACAGGACGCGTGGTCACGAAATATCCCTTATAGTGGCTTTTGTTCGATATATTGAAAAAAATGCTTTTTGGTGCACAAACGACTAAGCCATTGTGCCCCAGCTTTTTACCGAGGTTTCCATGCCACACACCGCCGCCATCCTGCCCACGTCGCCGTTTTACACGCACATCGCCGCCGAACTGGAATCCATCCGCGCTGGCGGCCTGTACAAAGCCGAGCGCGTGATCACCAGCGCGCAAAGCGCCCACATCCGCACTCGTACGGCCCACGGCAGTGAGCGCGAGGTGCTCAATCTGTGCGCCAACAATTACCTGGGCCTGTCTTCGCACCCGGCGGTGGTGGAAGCCGCGCACCAGGCGCTACGCACCCACGGCTACGGCCTGAGTTCGGTGCGCTTTATTTGCGGCACGCAAGACCTCCACAAAACCTTGGAGGCGCGGCTCTCACGCTTTTTGGGAATGCAAGACACCCTTCTTTACGCCGCCGCCTTTGACGCCAACAGCGGCCTGTTTGAGCCGCTCTTGGGCGAACAGGACGCGGTGATCAGCGACGAACTCAACCACGCCTCCATCATTGACGGCATTCGCCTGTGCAAGGCCAAGCGCTACCGCTACAAGCACAACGACATGGCCGACCTGGAACGCTGCCTGGCCCAGGCCCGTGCGGAAGGCGCACGCTTTTCCCTGGTGTTTACCGACGGCGTGTTTTCCATGGACGGCACGGTGGCGCAACTCGGCGCCATGCGCCAGCTGTGCGACACCTATAGCGCGCTGCTGGGCGTGGACGAATGCCACGCCACCGGCTTCGTGGGCGCCACCGGGCGCGGCACCCCCGAGTACCGGGGCGTATGGGGCCAGGTGGACATCATCACCGGCACCTTGGGCAAGGCGCTGGGGGGCGCCTCTGGCGGCTTTACCAGTGGCCGGCGCGAGGTGATTGAGCTGCTGCGCCAGCGCTCAAGGCCCTACCTTTTCTCGAACACGGTGGCGCCCATGATTGTGGGCGCATCGATTGCAGTGCTGGATTTGCTGGAGAGCTCGAGCACGCTGCGCGAACAACTGGCTCAGAACACCGCCTACTTTCGCCAGGCAATGGCCCACGCCGGGTTCGCCATCGCGCCGGGCGAGCATCCCATCGTACCCATCATGGTGTTTGACGCTCAACTGGCGCAAAGCTTGGCGGCGCGCCTGCTGGAGTTGGGAGTTTATGTGGTGGGCTTCTTCTTTCCAGTGGTGCCTCAGGGTAAGGCGCGCATCCGGGTGCAGATGAGCGCAGCACACACGCAGGCCGACCTCGAATTTGCCGTAGTCGCCTTCACCCAGGCCGGGCGCGAACTTGGCCTGATTGCCTGAGGAGCGCGCCATGAAAGCCCCATGTATTTTGGTCATTGGCGCCAACGGCCAAATTGGCAGCGAGTTGTTGGAAGCACTGGCGCAGCGCCACGGTGCGCAGGCCGTGATTTCGAGCGACATTGCAGCACAGGCCCGACCCGAGACACGCAGCCTCGGCGTGCGCCACGTAGCTCTGGACGCCACTGACGCCCCAGCCCTGCAGACGGTGGTGGAGCGCTTCGGCGTGACCCAGATTTACCTGCTGGCCGCCGCCCTGTCGGCGCGCGCCGAACAGAATCCCACCTGGGCCTGGGACCTGAACATGAAAAGCCTGCTCAACGTGCTGGAACTGGCGCGCAGCCACGGATTGCGCGTGTTTTGGCCCAGCTCGATTGCCGCCTTTGGCCCCAGCAGCCCCAAAGTGATGACGCCCCAAACCACCGCTATGGACCCGACCAGCGTGTACGGCATCTCCAAACTCGCAGGCGAAGGCTGGTGCGCCTGGTACCGCCGCACCCACGGCGTAGATGTGCGCAGCCTGCGCTACCCCGGCCTGATCAGCTGGAAGACGCCCCCGGGCGGCGGCACCACCGACTACGCCGTCGAGATTTTTCACGCGGCGCTGCAACGCGGCCACTACACCAGCTTTTTGGCCGCCGACACTGCGCTGCCCATGATGTACATGCCCGACGCCATCCGCGCCACCTTGGAGCTGATGGACGCACCCAGCGAGCATGTGCGCCAGCGCGGCGCCTACAACCTCGCGGGCCTAAGCTTTACGCCGGCGCAAATTGCCAAGGAAATTGCGCGCCAGTTGCCCGGCTTTGGCATCGACTACGCGCCGGACTTTCGCCAGGCCATTGCCGACAGCTGGCCGCAATCCATCGACGACAGCGAGGCTGACAAGGACTGGGGTTGGAAGGCGCAGTACGAGCTAGACGCTATGGTGCATGACATGCTGCTGCATTTGCGCCCGCTGCTGCTGGCCGCACTCTTGCGCAAGGCTGCCTGAGGCCTGTGAGAAAAGTGTGAAGCCCACCGTTACGCCGGATTCTGTGCATGTGGAGTTGCCCCCGCATGTGACCACCATTAATCTGGGCCCTTGGTCGCCCAAGGGCTCGGTGCTACCTACCCGCCAACTCCGGGGGCCCCGGTCAGGACGCTGCGGCGAACCGCCTCGCTTTGCGTTGGCCTACTTGGTATTGCTGCGCGTAGAGATTGCCCGTTTCACCCGAACTTAATCGGCTCGTCTCTGTTGCTCTGATCCTCACCTTATGCCGCGTCCTTGCGGGCGCGGGTTTCAGTGGACAGCGGTTAGCTGCTACGCTGCCCTTTGCAGTCCGGACGTTCCTCCAGTGCTCTGTTTCCAGAATTGCACCAGCGGTGGTCTAGTGGGCTTCACGCCCCAATTATCGGCGCTGCGGATATCCATATAACCGGGCCGGCGTGGAATCTGCCTCAAAATGGCGCTACAACGATCCATCCCACCCCCCACCGGAGACATACCCATGAGAGCCGACACCATCCTGCAAACCATTGGCAACACCCCGCACGTGCGTATCAACCGCCTGTTTGGCACGGGTGCCAACGTGTGGATCAAGTCCGAGCGCAGCAACCCCGGCGGCTCGATCAAGGACCGCATTGCGCTGGCCATGGTGGAAGATGCCGAGAAGAGCGGCGCACTCAAAGTAGGCGCCACCATCATCGAACCCACCTCGGGCAATACCGGCGTGGGCCTGGCCATGGTGGCTGCGGTCAAAGGCTACAAGCTAATTTTGGTCATGCCCGACAGCATGTCCATAGAGCGCCGGCGCCTGATGCTGGCCTACGGCGCCAAATTTGACCTCACCCCGCGCGCCCTGGGCATGAAGGGCGCCATCGCCCGCGCGCAAGAGCTGTCTGCCGCCCTGCCCGGCAGCTGGATTCCGCAGCAGTTTGAGAACCCGGCCAATGTGGAAGTGCACACGCGCACTACGGCGCTGGAAATTTTGGCCGACTTTCCCGAAGGGCTAGACGCCATCATTACCGGCGTGGGTACGGGCGGCCACATTACTGGTGTGGCGCAGGTGCTCAAAAAATACTGGCCCAAGCTACAGGTATTTGCGGTCGAGCCCAGCCAAAGCCCAGTCATCAGCGGCGGCGCGCCCTCGCCCCACCCCATTCAGGGCATTGGCGCGGGCTTTATCCCGAAAAACCTGCACACCGAGCTGCTTGACGGCGTAATCCAGGTCGACGCCGAGCCGGCGCGCGAAATGGCCCGGCGCAGTGCCACTGAAGAGGGCATGCTGGTGGGAATTTCCAGCGGCGCCACGCTCGCGGCCATTGCGCAAAAGCTGCCCGAGCTGCCCGCAGGCGCCAAGGTGCTGGGCTTTAACTACGACACTGGCGAGCGTTATTTGTCGATTGAGGGTTTTTTGCCGACCGAGTAAACCGACAGCAGCCCGCGTTAGCCCGCTGCGGCAGCGCTGGGCCAGCGGATACAGGTCACGGCCCCATTTGGCACAGGCAATGCGCCACGGCGCCAAAGGGCTGGCGCTGGGTCAGCACGCCTTGCAGCCATTGCAGGTCTTGGCCGATGGCGCCCAGCAAATCGGCGTCATGGCCACTGGCTGCGGTCACCGCAGCAGCCATGGGCGATTGCCCTTGTGCAGTCACCATCGCGCCAGCCCACTGCGGCAAGAATTTTTGTGCATAAGCCTCAAGAACCGTGGGCTTAGGTCCCAAATAGCGAATCGGCAAGGGGGTGCCGCCTGCCTTTGAGCCCGTTTTTGCGCCAACCTGCATGGCAATCCGCATGCGCGCCTCGTCCACTGCGTCGTCAAAACTCCCCAGACGGTCTACCAATTTACGCTCGTAGGCTTGCGCGCCGGTCCAAATGCGCCCCTGCGCCAGTGGTTCGACGCGCGCCAAGTCCAAGCCCCGGGTTTGCGCCACCTTCGCAATAAAGTCCGCATAGATGTGCTCCACGCTGCTTTGCGCCAGCGCCTGGATGCGGGGGTCGAGCGCCAGACGCGGATCGTAGGCACCAGCCAGCCAAGTCGTGCGGTAGCCACTGGTGTGAATGCCAACCTTAGCCATAAGGCCCCCGCCCGTGGGCAGTATGGCGAAGACGCCAATGGAGCCGGTAATCGAAGCCGGGTCGGCCACCACGGCGTCGCTGGCCATGGAAATCCAATACCCGCCAGAGGCTGCGACATCGCCCATGGACACCACCACCGGCTTGCCCTGATCACGCGCCAGGCGCAACTGGTCGCGCACCAGTTCCGAGCCCAACACGCTGCCACCGGGTGAGTTCACGCGCAGCACGATGGCTTTGACCTCGTCGTCTTGCGTGGCCTGGCGCACCAGATCGGCGGTAGACAATCCGCCAACCTTTCCTGCGGGCGCTCGACCGTCGCTGATTTCACCCTGGGCCACGATGACTGCAATGTGATCGCCCTTGACCGGCTGGCTTTGCGACTGCAAATAGTCCTTGAAACCGATCTGGCGGAAGGACTTGTGCTCCTCATCCTGGCCCACCTCCTCCTTCAGCGCCTCGCGCAGTGCCTCAAAGGTTTGCAGACGGTCCACCCAGCGCCAGTCTTTGGCCAATTGCCCTGCATCGCCCTGGACTCGCTGCAAAGCACCCGGCAGCGTATCAATATTTTTTGCAATACTGCCCAAGGGCAGCTTGCGCGCTCTCTCAACACCTGCGGTGTACAAACCCCACAGCGCATCAAGCACATAGGCTTCTGCCTGCAGCGCAGAACGCGACGGCGCGTTCAGCACAAAGGGCTCCCCAGCAGATTTGTACTGACCCACGCGTATCAGATTGGCCTGAATGCCTAGCTTGTCCAAGGCCTCCTTGTAGTAATTGCGCCGGCTGCCCAGGCCTTCAATGTAAACCGCGCCCATGGGATGCAGCACCACCTCACTCGCATGAGCGGCCAGGTAATACTGGCGTTGGGCGTAGGCGGCAGACCACGCAACCAGCGGTTTGCCCGAGGCCTTGAACCGTTCAAGGGCCGCAGCGGCCTCGCGCAAGGACACCAGACCTCCACCCTTGAAGTCGTCGAGCTTGAGTAAGACGCGCTCAATGCGCTTGTCTTTGGCCGCCAGGTCGAGCACCTGCACCAGGTCACGCAGGCGCACTGATTCTCGGGTTTGACCCTGCAATTGCCCCATCACCTGGTCGCGCAAACCCCCTTCCGATTCTTCAACCAGGGGGCCTTGCAAGGCCAATACCAGCACCGAATGCGCTTGGACCTTCACCTGGCCGGCAAAAAACACCCACCAGACCGTGGCAGCGGCATAAAACAAAACGGTCAACACCAGCAAAACACGCAGGCCTTGCGATGTCCAGCCCGACACTTTGGTAAAAACTCGGTTGATGGCTTCGTAGGCCGACTTGAGTTGGTGGAACATGACGAACACTCCCTCCGTGTAGTTCTAAAAACGAGCATACCGCATGCATTACCCGCACCGGTTCACGCGTTTTTCATCGTTTCTACATGCAATCGTCATTTTTTGTTCATAGCATTGGAAAGATGCGTCGTCTTTCTTAGGCCATCACTTTTTTGCGCTTAAGCGGTGTGACCGTTCGCACACCATTCAAACCAGGAATCCGTCTTGTCCAGAAATCCTAGCCTTCTCAGAGCCCCGCAAAATCCCAAGACGCTTGCCTGGCGCCATCGTCTGATAAGCCTTGCAGCACGCACTTTTTCATCGACCTGCCTACTGCTGGTGCCCGCGATGCCGCTGGCGATGGCAGTTTTGTTAATGGACCGGCGTTTTGTGACGGACTACCGGGCCCAGCGCGCCAAGTTCAAGATCCACTTCCAGGCGCTCAGCCAGGGGCCGGTGGAACACTACTTCAACGACGTGTTTTTGCGCTTCAAACAAGTGCCTGTCACGGTGTACGGCGAATGCGTTCAATGCGGCAACTGCTGCCTGAACCGGCAATGCGCATTTTTGAAGCCCATAGCCGACGGCAAGTTCCAGTGCGGCATTTACGGCAGCTACCTGCGGCGTTTCTCCAACTGTGGCTCTTTTCCCTTGCATGCGCAAGACATCGAGCGCTACCAGTGCCCCAGCTATTTCGTCGAAGGTGATCCGCGTGTGCGCTGGATCAAGGAAGTCCAATAAACGCTCTTCCGCGTCGCTTGGGGCCAGCTGGGCGCACTACCTTAAGCGACTTGAACCATCCACGAGCTGATTAAAGGCGCGCCCTGTTCCAGCAATATCTTGTGAAAAACGAACTCGGTCTTTTCCACCACCTTGGGCCAGCCCAAGGCATGGGCGGTCTGCCAGGCTTGTTGGCCGATGGCGCGCATGTGATCGCGGTCGCTCAAGACCACGCGCGCAGCAGCCGAGAATCCAAGGTGATCGGAGGGGTCTGCGAGCATTCCGTTAACACCCGATTGAATCAGCTCTCCGGCCGCCGCGTGCCTGAACGCCACCACCGCCAGGCCTGATGCCATGGCTTCAATGGTGACATTGCCAAAGGTCTCGGTCTTGCTGGCAAACATGAACATATCGGCGCTGGCGTAATGCTGAGCCAGGTCCTGGCCCACGCGAAAGCCGGCAAAAACGATGTCTGGGTGCTTTTGTTGTAACTCGTTGCGCATGGGGCCGTCGCCCACCAGCACGAGTTTGATGTCGGGATGCTGTGGTTTGAGCGCGCGATAGCAGTCAATCACCGCGCCCAGATTTTTTTCTACCGCCAGGCGACCGACATAAATCATGACCCGGTCTTGCTCTGAGGCACCCCAGCTGCTGCGCAACTGCGGCTGGCGCTGCGACGGCGAAAACAGCCCTGTGTCGATGCCGCGCGGCACCACGGACAAGCGTTTGAAACCGCTGCCCGACAACTCACTCTCCAAAGCCGCTGTCGGCACCATGGTGGCGTGCGCTGCGTTATGGAACTTCTTCATGTAGGCCAGAATCGCGCCGCGCAACCAGCCAATGCCGTAGTGCTGGCTATAAGCGTGGAAATTGGTGCGGAAATCGGTGCTGATGGGAAGCTTGAGCTTGCGCGCCACTTGCAGCGCCGACCAGCCCAAAGGGCCTTCGGTGGCGATATGCACGATGTCGGGCCGCTGGCGCGTCCACAGCCGCAGCAGCTCGCGTTTGGCAGGCAGCCCCAGGCGCAATTGCCGGTAAAACGGAATGGGCAAGCCCCGCACCAGCAGCTCCTGGTAGCTGCTATTGACGAGGGCCACATCCACGCCCGGCTGGCGCGGACGCACCAGCCAGATCACATGGCCACGGGCCTGCAGGCCTTGCACGATTTTGGACAGGGTATGGGCTACGCCATTGATGTCGGGCGGATAGGTCTCAGTCACCACCGCGATGTTCAGCGCGGCTTGCGTGTTGCTGATGCGTTCGACCTGAAGCTGAGGTTCGATGTTCATAATGCCACTGTGCCGTTGCCGTACGACTGTTTCATGAAGCTTCAATGACGCTTGCATGACGCGCGCGCTTCTTCGAACCGATACCGCGCTTTGTCACCAAATTTTCACGCAAAAGCGTGACATTTCTATGCCAAGGCTTGTGAGCGCCACCGTTTCAGCCTTTGCGTTTTTAACCCAGGAGATTCCATGCAATCGTTTTTTCAACTCGTCAACGTCCAGCGCTGGGACGACCACCGCTACTACCACCACAGCCGAATCAACCAGTTCCTGCACCTGATCAGTGCGCTGTCATTTTTGGTGGCTTATGTATTTTTATTCATCGACCCAGTGGTATCGGCCTTGGTAGCTTGGTTGGTGTCTATGAGCACACGCCAAATCGGTCATTTCTTCTTCGAGCCCAAGGGTTTTGACGACGTCAACCAAGCCACGCACGAACACAAGGAAGAAATCAAGGTCGGCTACAACCTCAACCGGAAAATCGTGCTCCTGAGCATCTGCGCGGTCATTCCGGTGCTGGCCTTCTGGATGCCCCAGTACCTTCAGTGGGCCGTGCCCCAGTCTTATGAAGACACGCCCATGCGCATGACCGCCATGGCCTGGCTTATCCTGGGCGCCGCAGGTCTGGGCTTTCGCGTCCTGCAACTCTGGAAGCAAGACAGCCTGATGGCCGGCCTTGCCTGGGGATTCAAGATCATCACCGACCCCTTGCACGACATCAAGATGTACCACAAGTCTCCGGTGTATTTGCTCCAGGGCCAGTGGTTAGACCCGATGGAGCATGTCAAGGGCGCGCACCACTAGGCGCTCGCGAACCTCGCTGCCAGCATTTCTTTCATAATCTGGCGGCGAATTTTTTTGCCACTCTGCGCCTCGGGCACCCACCACCAGCCGTCGGCCTGCATAGCTTGGGTGGCCGAGACAAAGCGCTGGCAAAAGTCCTCAAAGGCTGCATCGTCAAAGTTAAAACTGAAAATCATGCGGCCTGTTCCCACCCAACTCAGAGCAATTCCTTGCGCACGCAAATAGTATTGCAGCAGCCAGTTGTAGCGGCTAGGCGCGTCGTACAACACCGACCACACCGTTTCCATGCCAGCCACGCGCACCGGCACCTGGGCTGCGCGCAATTTGGCGTTAAGCAGCGCTTGGCGCTCGCTCCAGGTCTGCGAGGCCGCCGCGTACAAAGCCTGAACCTCGGGCTTGTCCAGCGATTTAAGAAAGACGTTCATGGCGCACATCACATAGGGGTGGGCGTTGAAGGTACCGCGGGCAAAGCAAATGTCGCCGGGCTTGTCGTCTTGGAAGCGCTTCATCCAATGGGCTTTGCCGCATATCACACCGACTGGCAGCCCACCTCCCAGCGTTTTGCAGTAGGTCACCAAATCGGCCTTCACCCCGAAGTATTCTTGCGCGCCGCCGGGCGCCAGGCGAAAGCCCAAAAACACCTCGTCGAAAATCAAAACAATGCATTTGGCCGTGCACACAGCGCGCAGCTCGGCGAGCCAAGCGGCGTAGGCCGCACGGTCATAGGCCACATGGCGTGTGCCGTCGATCAGCGTGGAATCGGTGGGTGCGGCGCGGTTGGGGTGCATCGCTTGCAAGGGGTTGATCAGCACGCAGGCAATGTCGGTGCGGTTGCGCAGGACCCGCAACGTATTTGGGTGCATCTCGTTGAGCGTCAGCGTGTCTTTGGACGGCGGCATGGGGTTGCCGGGGCCAGGCTGCACATCGTCCCAAAAGCCATGGTAGGCGCCGGTAAAGCGCACTATCTTCGGCCTGCGTGTGTGATAACGCGCCAGACGCACGGCCTGCATCACCGCCTCGGTGCCCGACATGTGGAAGGACACCTCATCCATGCCCGAAATCTTGCACAAACGCTGCACGTTGTCCAGCACGCTGGGATGGTACGAGCCAAGCACCAGGCCCAAGGGCTCGGCCATCGCTGCGCCTTCGGCCATACTGGCCTTGTAAAAGTCCGAGCCAAACAGGTTGACGCCGTAGGAGCCGGTCACGTCGATAAAACGATTGCCGTCCAAGTCGGTCAGCCACACGCCGCTGCTCTCGCGCCAAAAACTACCAAGCTTGACGTACTGGGCCAGCAACTCCCTGAACTGGTAAGGCACGCGGTACTGGCTAATGAGTTGCAAGTCCGACAGCATGGGGCGCACCGTATCGCTTTGCTCCAAGGTCTGCGGGCTTTGGGCTTTGAGGCTATTGCCGAGCTGCGCCAAGGCGAGGCGGCGGCGCTGCTCCACCGCCAAGGGCGCGCCATCAATGGCGAACCAAGTTTTGTCGGGATAGGCGTAGTTGGGAATCAGTTTGGACACGCGTTTGGCCATGCGCAAATGCCCGCCCAAAGAAGGGTATTTGGCCAGCGACAGCTGCAAGCGCTGCCAAGCTTTCGGAAGGGTCACCAAACCCAGTGAGGCCACACTACCCCAAGCCGCCAATGTCAAGAATGTCTCAGAACCGTCCATAGATCGAACCCCTTGTAAAACCTTGTTTGTATGACATCAAGGTTAAAAAATGATGACTATCAAAAAAACACTGCACGCCATCGGCGCCAACGAAAATCTAAACTTTTTGCTGACCAACCGTATCCCCCGTCTGGCGCTCACGCGCTTCATGGGGTGGTTTAGCCAACGTACCAACCCATGGGTGCGCGACCTGTCCATAGGCGCCTGGAAGCTATTTGCCAATCTAGATCTATCGGAGGCAAAAAAGCAGCATTTCGACAGCATGCATGACTGCTTTATCCGCGAGCTCAAACCAGGCGCACGGACGGTGGACGCCGACCCGCGTACCCTGGTGAGCCCTTGTGACGGCATCGTCGGTGCCATGGGCCGGGTCGAGGGTGACCGGGTCTACCAAGCCAAGGGCTTCCCCTACACCCTGACGGATTTACTAGGCCCGCTGGGCGCCAACAGCCCCTGGCAGGACGGTGTGTTTGTGACCATTCGCATCACCGCGACCATGTACCACCGCTTTCATGCGCCCTTTGACCTGCGCCTGCACGACGTGGACTACTTTGCCGGTGACACCTGGAACGTCAACCCGATTGCGCTCAAGCGGGTTGAAAAGCTTTTTTGCAAAAACGAGCGGGCGCTGCTGCAGGTGGAAGTGGGCGCTGAGCGCTATCCCGTAGCACTGGTGCCAGTGGCGGCCGTGCTCGTAGCGAGCATCCGCTTACACGCACTCAATGAATTGCTCGATTCGCGCTATGAAGGCCCCGGCCATATCGACTGCAATGCCAGCTACCGCAAAGGCCAGGAGATGGGCTGGTTCCAGCATGGCTCCACCATTTTGGTGTTTGCGCCCAAGGGATTTGCATTTGCACCCGGCATTGCACAAGGCACGCCTGTACGCATGGGGCAGGCTTTGCTGCGCTTGCCTGAGAGAATAGCTAGCGCTTAAACGGATGACGCTGTAATGGCGCAGTCCAAGGACTGCGCCTTAGGCGACTTCTGCAGTCCGGGCGACTGCCGCAACAGGCACGGCTTCAGGTACGTGTGCCAAGGGTTTGGCAATGGGCAAGAAATCCAGCACCTGGTCCCAGTAAATCAGCTCCAGGCGCCCGTCCACGTGCTCGACCAAGGCCGAGCGGCTTTCCACCCAGTCGCCGTCGTTGCAATACAACACGCCGTCGATCATACGAATTTCGGCGCGGTGGATATGGCCGCACACCACTCCCTGGTAGCCGCGCCTGTGCGCTTCATGGGCCAAGGCTTTTTCAAAATCAGCAATGAAATTAAGTGCCTTCTTGACCTTGCTTTTTAGGAAGGCCGACAAAGACCAATAGCGCAATCCCATGCGCGCACGCACCCGGTTAAGGTGGCGGTTCAGGCGCAAGGCAAGCTCGTACAAATTGTCGCCCACATAGGCCAGCCACTTGGCATACTTCACCACGGCATCAAAGTAGTCGCCATGGATGAGCAGCAATTTTCGGCCATCAAGCAGCGTGTGGCTCGCCTCTTCGGTCACCTCGATTCCACCAAAGTGGTGACCCACAAAACCGCGCGCGAACTCGTCGTGGTTGCCAGGAATGTAGACCACGTGGCAGCCCTTGCGCGCACGGCGCAGCAACTTTTGCACCACGTCGTTGTGGGCCTGGGGCCAATACCATTTGCGGCGTAACTGCCAGCCGTCAACAATGTCACCGATCAAATAGAGGTGGTCGCTGGTGTGGGACTTCAGGAACTCGCTCAGGGCCTCGGCCTGACAGCCGGGCGTACCCAGATGCAGGTCGGAAATAAATACAGCTCGGTAGTGCATCCGGTCCTCGTTGATACAGATTGGCGGGGCTCACCCAAGAATCAGGAAGCCTCCGTTCGACCGGCCTTGAGCGTATTCAACTTGTATGACCGAATGATGAAAACAGCGGCCTGCGAGCAACCGGTTTAAGTCGGACCGATGAGTTGCAAGCCAGTGCGGGCCTGCAAGATGTCGCACAGCACTCTGGCCGTAACTTCCAAGGAGTCGTCATTGACAATGCGAAGGTCACCCGTCGCAAATGCCACGTCTGCCGATTGCGAGCGCTGAATGCGCGCCTCCACTTGCGCCGCTGTTTCACGCTGGCGCGCGGCCAGGCGCGCGCGCACCACAGCTTCGGGCGCGCTTACATGCAGCACTGTCAAGCCCACAAACAACATGCGCGCCTGTTCGGCGTAGGCGCGCGATCCGTTGACCATCACCCAGCCATCACGGCCAAAGATCTCTTCCTTGCGCACGCCGTAGTGCAGGCCATGGGCTTGCCAGTGCAAGGCAAAGGCGCCGGCCCGCAGAAGCTGCGCAAACTCATCGAAAGCCACCGCCTCATGGTCTTCGTTGGAGTTGTCCAGGTTGCGCGTGACCGTGCGCCGGGCGAAGTACAAGGCCGGCGGTGTTGCCAAGCTGCGCACATGCGCGCGCAGCCAATTGAGCAAACTGTCTTTACCCACGCCCGAAGGCCCCATGACATAAATCAGCGAGGCGCTCATGGCGCAAACCCAAAGCGTTCCACCCACTGAAAGTCTGCACCCGGCGCGTCCTCGGCAAACCAAGAAACCGCATCAATTTGCAGACCCTCAGACAACAAAGGCGCGAACCAGTGTGTGGCGTGCTGCAGCAGCTGCGCACTTTGGTCTGCAGTCAAACCGTCCAGGGAACCGGTCAGGGTCATGTGGAAGCCGAAGTCCTGCATGACATGAGGGTAGCCCCATTGCGCCAGCATTTCCTGCTGGCGCGCAGTCAGGCCGCCACGGCTTCGGCGTGCGATTTCAGTGGGCGGCAATGGTGCGGCAAAGGGGTGCAACTGGCGCACACAGGCATCGGCCAGCGCCTGCAATGGCACGCAGGGCTGGCGCGGCACCAGTGCCAAAAAGTTGCCCACGAGCGCAAGCTCCACATGCAATGCGAAAGGCGCACTAGCGCCAGCGGCCACGCCAGAAAAGCCACCGCGCAGCGCGTCGGGGCTGCAGGCGCTGGCCAGCGCGAACGGCGCTTTCAAGGTGGCGTGCCAGCCGTACCGCCGGGGCTCACGCGTGCGCTGCGCAAAGGCCGCAGGCTCCCAACCCGCCGGTGTGGGCTGGGTCAGAGCCTGGCCGCTGTACGGACACCGGCCCAGCCACTGCGTGCCCAAAAGCCAGGCCTGGCTACCTGGCGCGGGCGCATAGTAGGCCGCGTGGCGGTGGGCGGTCGGGGCAGCGTTGATAGTCAAAGAAGGCCTTGGTGGTCACAAAAGAGAAATGTGCGCGCCATAAAGTATGGGTAGGAAACAATAGTCCACGCATGTTGCACCACGATTACACATCCACCGCAACCGCAACGCAAACCCCCGCAGCAAACCGTCCGACGTGGATGGCCCTGCTCGCCCGCGCGCCCCAGTCGTGGCTGGAAACCCATTTGGCACCGCAGTGCGAAGGCGACTTGCAGTGGCTGCGCCCAGCAGAGACGGGTCTGATGATGGTCCAAGGCCGCGCCGGGGGAAGCGGCCAGCGCTTCAACCTAGGTGAGGTCAGCGTCACCCGCTGCGTACTCAAACCCGACGCGGCGCGCACCGGCTGCCAGCAGGTCGGCGTGGCTTATGTGATGGGCGGCTCACACCGCCATGCGCAACTCGCCGCCGTGGCCGACGCCTTGCTGCAAGAACCCGCGCTGCACGCCCACTGGAGCAGCGTGCTGCTGCAACCCCTGCAGCAAATGCAAACCGCACAGGCGCAGCAAAAAAACGCCCAGGCCCAGGCCACCCGCGTGGAATTTTTTACTGTGGCCCGCGAAGCGGGCTCCGGTTCAGACGACGAAGGCGATTCCTGATGCAACTGCAACTCAAAGACTTGGGACGCGGCTTTTCAGAGCCCGCACTTTGCAGCCAGAGCGTGTTTCGCCATGCGCTGGACGCGCTCTCGCTGCCCGGGCGCGTGCAGGTGCTTGACACCTGCGGCGCACTGGCGGGCATGCAAGCGCCGCAGGGCGCGCACCCGGCAGCAGCGGCCTTATTGTTGGCCTTGTTAGACCAAGATTGCAAGCTGTGGTTGTCGCCTGAATTGGCCCAGGGCGACGCAGCCGCCTGGCTGCGCTTTCATACCGGCTGCCTGGTGGTGGAAGACGCGGCGCAGGCAGACTTTGCCTGGATCGCCCCGGCGTCCGAGTTGCCAGCGCTGGGCCTATTCGCCCAAGGCAGCGCCGAATACCCGGACCAATCCGCCACCTGCATCGTTCAGGTGGAAGGCCTGGCTTGGACAGCGCAGCCGTTGACGCTGCGCGGCCCCGGCATCCAGGGCAGCACGCCTTTGCATGTGGTCGGACTCGCGCCTGACTTCGGCGCGCAGTGGCGCTTAGGCCAAACCCATAACCCATGCGGCGTGGACTTCTTTTTTACCCACGGCCAGGCCTTTCTTGGCTTGCCACGCTCCACCTTGATTGAAGGCTGAACCCTATGTACGTTGCCGTCAAAGGGGGCGAATCGGCCATTCTGGCCAGCTACGATTTGCTCGCCCAACAGCGCCGCGGCGACCCGGCCGTGGCCGAACTCAGCATTGCGCAAATTTGCGAACAACTCCGCCTAGCGGTAGACCGGGTAATGACCGAAGGCTCGGTCTACGACCCGCAGCTCGCCGCCCTGGCCATCAAACAAAGCGCGGGTGATCTGGTCGAAGCCATCTTTTTGCTGCGCGCCTACCGTGCCACCCTGCCACGCCTGGGTTACAGCGAGGCGCTAGACACGGGCGCCATGCAGATTGAGCGGCGCATCTCTGCGGCGTTCAAAGACCTGCCCGGCGGCCAGGTGCTGGGCCCCACTTACGACTACACCCAGCGCCTGCTCGACTTTAGCCTGCTGGCTACCGGCGGCACCTTGCCCACGCCACGCCAGGCAGCACCCAGCAACGAAGCAGCACCGCGCGTGGTCGACCTTTTGCACCACGAGAGCCTGCTCGAAACCCAGCAGCCACCCGCAGGTGACCCCGATCCTTTTGACCTCACGCGCCAGCCCCTGCGGTTTCCGGCAGACCGGTCGGCGCGCCTGCAAAACCTGGCACGCGCGGACGAGGGCTTTTTGCTGGCCATGGCCTATTCCACCCAGCGCGGCTATTCGGAAACCCATCCTTTTGTCGGCGAAATCCGCTTTGGCACGGTGGAGCTGTGCCTCACGCCAGAAGAGCTGGGTTTTTCCATCTCAATTGGCGACCTGCCGGTGACCGAGTGCCAGATGATCAACCAGTTCCAGGGCAGCCAGACGCAGCCCCCGCAGTTCACCCGGGGCTACGGCCTGGCTTTTGGACACAGCGAGCGCAAGGCCATGGCCATGAGCTTGGTGGACCGCGCGCTGCGGGCCGACGAACTTGGCGAAGCGGTCATATCTCCGGCCCAGATGCAAGAGTTTGTGATGTCGCACAGCGACAGCCTGGAGAGCTCGGGCTTTGTGCAGCACCTGAAGCTGCCGCACTACGTGGACTTCCAGTCCGAGCTTGACTTGGTGCGCAAGATGCGCAAGTCATTTGCAACGCAAGGAAACGCAGATGCAACCCACTGAGTTGTCTGGTGCGACTGCGGCGCGCGACCCACATATTAATTTTGCTTACCTCGACGAGCGCACCAAGCGCATGATCCGCCGCGCCATCCTCAAGGCCGTGGCCATTCCCGGTTACCAAGTACCTTTTGGTTCGCGTGAAATGCCGCTGCCCTATGGCTGGGGCACGGGCGGCATCCAGGTCACGGCGTCCATCATCGGGCCCGACGATGTGCTCAAGGTGATCGACCAAGGTTCGGACGACACGGTAAACGCGGTCAACATACGGCGCTTTTTTCAGCGTACCACGGGCGTGGAAGTGACCACCGACACCCTGAGCGCCAGCATCATCCAGACGCGCCACCGCATTCCCGAGACGCCCTTGCGCGAAGGCCAGGTACTGGTCTACCAGGTGCCGGTGCCCGAGCCTATGCAGCACTTGGAGCCGCGCGAGGTGGAAACCCGCAAGCTGCACGCCCTGCAAGAGTACGGGCTGATGCATGTGAATCTGTTTGAAGACCTGGCGCGCTATGGCCACATTGCCACCACCTACGACTATCCGGTCTTGGTCAATGGCCGCTACATCATGTCGCCCTCGCCGATTCCCAAATTTGACAACCCCAAGATGCATCTCAACCCCGCCTTGCAACTGTTTGGGGCTGGCCGCGAAAAGCGCATCTACGCGGTGCCGCCTTACACGCCAGTGGAGAGCCTGGGCTTTGAAGACCATCCCTTCGAAGTACAGCGCTGGGACCACGCCTGCGAGTTGTGCGGATCGAACGAGAGCTACTTGGACGAAGTGCTAATGGACGACCAGGGTGGGCGCATGTTTGTCTGCTCGGACAGCGATTACTGCGGCAAGCGCCAAGCCGCGTCCCTGGCTGCAGCCAGCGTGGCGACAGTGGGGCTGGGCGCAGCATGACGCACATCGACACTCTAGCGCCCCTGCTGCGGGTGCAAAACCTGGGTTGTGCCTATGGCGCGCGCACCGTGGTACGCGACATTTCTTTTGAGCTGTGGCCCGGCGAAGTGCTGGCCGTGGTGGGCGAATCGGGCTCGGGCAAGAGCACCTTGCTCAACGCCGTGGCCGCGCGCCACACGCCGAGCACGGGCGAGGTGGCTTTTGCGCTCAAGGACGGCGATTTGCAAGACATTTACGCCATGACCGAGGCCCAGCGACGCATGCTCGCACGCACCGACTGGGGCTTTGTGCACCAGAACGCCGCCGACGGCCTGCGCATGAACGTTTCGGCCGGGGCCAATGTGGCCGAGCGACTGATGGCCCTGGGCCAGCGCCATTACGGCAACTTGCGCACGCAGGCCACCGACTGGCTTGAGCGCGTAGAAATCAGCCCCAGCCGCATTGACGACCGGCCCGATACCTTCTCAGGCGGCATGCGCCAGCGCCTGCAAATCGCACGCAACCTGATCACCCAGCCACGCCTGGTGTTCATGGACGAACCCACATCCGGGCTGGATGTGTCTGTGCAAGCGCGCCTCTTGGACATGCTGCGCATGCTGACTCGCCAGATGGGCCTGGCCGCCATCATCGTCACCCATGACCTGGCGGTGGCACGCCTCTTGGCGCAGCGCATGCTGGTCATGCAGGGCGGCATGGCGGTCGAGACCGGCCTGACCGACCAGGTGCTCGACGACCCGCAGCACCCCTACACCCAACTTCTGGTTTCTTCGGTGCTGCAACCATGACCTCATTTGCCCTTTCTAAGCCCCTACTGCACATGCAAGCGGTCAGCAAACAGTTTGTCTTGCACCTGCAAAGCAGCACCTCGCTTTCAGTGCTGCGGAATTTTGACTTGCAGCTCATGCCCGGCGAATGCGTGCGCCTGAGCGGCCCCTCGGGCATGGGCAAGAGCACAGTGCTCAAGCTCGCCTTTGGCAACTACCGCGCCACAGCAGGCCACATTTTGGTGCGCTCCACCGAGGGCGAGATGGTCGATATCACGCAAGCCAACGCCCGAACCGTGCTGCACCTGCGCAGCCAAGCCATGGGCTATGTGAGCCAGTTCTTGCGGGTCATTCCGCGCGTGGCGGCCATTGACATCGTGGCCGAGCCCCTGCTCGAAGGCGGCGGCACCCCGTTCACACCGGCGCAGGCGCGCGAGCTGGCGGCGCAGTGGCTGCAGCGCCTGCGCATTGCGCCTTCGCTGTGGCAACTTCCCCCGGCCACTTTCTCGGGCGGCGAGCAGCAGCGCATCAATATCGCGCGCAGCTTTATCAAGCCCCGGCCTCTGCTGCTGCTGGACGAACCAACCGCTTCGCTCGACCCCGAAAACACCCACACCGTGATTGAGCTGATCGCAGAGGCGCGCGCCCAAGGCGTCGGCATTCTCGGAATTTTTCACGATCCCGTAGTGGCCCAGGCTGTGGCCAGTCGTACCGTGGCCATGCAAGCTATCACCCCCGCACTATGAACACTCCTACCAGCACACCCATCACTTTTACCAACGCCCGCTTGGTGCTGGCAGACGAAATCATGCACGGCAGCCTGCAATGCCAAAGCGGCACGATCCGCGCGGTGGATCAGGGCAACAGCGCCACCGTCGGCGCCATCGACCTGCAAGGTGACTATCTGATCCCCGGCATGGTGGAGGTGCACACCGACAATTTTGAGCGCCACCTGATGCCTCGGCCCAAGGTGCGCTGGGACGACGCGCCTGCGCTGCTCGCGCATGACGCCGAGATTGCTGCCGCTGGAATCACCACAGTGCTCGACGCGCTGGGCGTGGGCGAAGCCGACCCCGAGAGCGTGCGCGGCAGTGAATGGGACACGGTACTGGAATGCCTGCGCGAGTTTTCTGCGCGCGGCGTGCTGCGCGCCGACCATTTGCTGCATGTGCGCTGCGAGCTGCCCGCGCCCAATACCCTGGAATTGTTTGCGCCGTTTATCGACAACCCGATGGTGCGCATGGTATCGCTGATGGACCACACGCCCGGCCAGCGCCAATGGGAAAACATCGAGCACGCTTGGATTTATTTCACTGGCAAAAAAGGCTGGAGCCAGGCCAAGTTTGAAGAGCGTGTGGCCCAGTCCAAAGAACACCAGGCCCGCTACGCCCAGCCGCACCGGGCCTATTTCACCGCCTACTGCAAAGAGCACGGCATTGCCCTGGCCAGCCACGACGACACCACGGTGGCGCATGTCGAGCAGGCCTTTGCCGAAGGCGCCACGGTCAGCGAGTTTCCAACCACCGTGGCGGCAGCGCAGGCCGCGCGCGCGCGCAATATGGCCACCATCATGGGAGGGCCCAATGTGGTGCGCGGCGGCTCGCACTCGGGCAATGTGTCGGCCATCGAACTCGCGCGCCTGGGCCTGGTGGACATCTTGTCCTCGGACTATGTGCCCGGCAGCCTGTTGTCGGCCACGGTGCGCCTGACAGAAACCGCAGGCCTTAGCCTGCCACAGGCCGTGGCGTTGGTCAGTCGCAATCCAGCGCAATCCATAGGCTTGCAAGACCGTGGCGCGATTGCGCAGGGCCTGCGCGCCGACCTGGTGCAGGTGCGCATGACCCCGCTTGCCGACGGGCGCCAGCAGCCCGTGGTGCGCGCGGTGTGGCGTGGTGGCGTGCGGGTCGCGTAATTTGGATTTTGGCGATTTCGGTAATTTTTCTGACACACAGCAACCCTAAGCTGTTCTTCCATGCAAACCCAACAACTCAAGCTCGAGCACCTGACCAAGCGCTTTGGCAATACGACTGCGGTTGAAAGTGTGTCACTGACCGTCGAGGCGGGAAGCTTTGTCGGCGTCATCGGTCGCTCCGGCGCTGGAAAATCTACGCTGCTGCGCATGATCAATCGCTTGAATGACCCGTCCTCTGGCAGCATCAGCTACGACGGCGCCGTCGTGACCGATTTGCAAGGGCGAGACTTGCGCCAGTGGCGCCGCAACTGCGCCATGGTGTTTCAGCAGTTCAACCTGATCGGCCGCTTGGACGTGATGACTAACGTGCTCATGGGCCGCTTGACCAGCGTGCCGACCTGGCGCTCGCTGCTCACCATGTGGAGCGACGCCGACAAGCTTGCTGCACTGGAAGCGCTGGACCGCTTTGGCATGGCCGACTTCGCTGCCCAGCGCTGCGACCAGCTCTCAGGCGGCCAACAACAGCGTGTCGCCATTTGCCGTGCCTTGGTGCAACAGCCCAAGATTATTTTGGCCGACGAGCCCATTGCCTCATTGGACCCGCGCAACACACAGGTGGTGATGGACGCGCTGCGCAGCATCAACCGTGAACTAGGAATTACCGTGTTGTGCAATTTGCATGCGCTGGACGTGGCGCGCAACTACTGCGACCGCTTGGTGGGAATGTCAGCCGGGCGCGTAGTGTTTGACGGGGCGCCCGACGCGCTAACAGAGGAGCTGGTGCACACTCTCTACGGCATGGAGGCCACTGAGGTACAAGCCGACCTCGCGTCTGCAGGCCACGGAGCGGGCGTGGTGCTTCCGTTTACCCGCCACGTCCACAGCGCATAGGCTCCTTCGCGTTTTCTCCCATCCCCTTCCCTTACTTTCTTCATGACTTCAAAAGGAAACACCATGTTCAATCGCCGCGTACTCCTCGCCCTTGCCGCCTCCAGCGCCTTGATGGCATCCGCCCAAGCCCAAGACTGGAAAGCCAAATACCCCGAGCTGGTGATGGCCACCATCCCCAGCGAAAACGCTGCCCAAGTCAACGAGCGTTTTGCTGATTTTGCCGCCTACCTGACACGTGAGATCGGCATTCCAGTCAAGCTGCGTGTGGCCGGTGACTACGCCGCTGTGATCGAAGGTCAACGGGCTGAGCAAATCCATATCGCCTACTACGGCCCCGCTTCTTATGCCCGCGCCCGCATGATTGGTGTGAAGACCACACCCTTTGCGATCGAGGTAAACAAAGGTGGCGTCAAAGGCTACTACTCGGTTTTCTACGTGAAGGCCAACTCGCCTTACCAAAAGATTGAAGACCTCAAAGGCAAGAGCATTGCTTTGGTAGACCCCAACTCCACTTCCGGCAACAACGTGCCGCGCTTCGTCATGGACAAAATGGGCATCAAGCCCGACGAGTTCTTCGGCAAAGTGGTTTACAGCGGCAGCCACGTGAACGCAGTGATGGCACTGAATCAAGGCACGGTCGATGTGGCGGCCAACTGGTGGAACAACGAGACCGATTCGGAGCTGATTCGTATGGCAGAAAAGGGAATGGTCAAAAAAGAAGACTTCCGCATCATTTATAAGTCCGAGCAGATCGTGAACTCACCGGTCGCTTACCTCGACAGCCTGCCGGCCGACTTGAAGAAGAAGATCGAACAAGCCTTCTTTGATGCTCCTAAAAAGGACAAGGCCGCATTCGACAAGCTGTCCGATGGCAAAAACGAGCCGTTCCAGAGCGTTACCCACGAGGCTTACCTGCCTGTGGTCGCACTCAACACCTTTGTTGACGCACTGCGCAAGAAGTAAACAAGCGTGGATTCCCCAAGCCGCATGAAAGAGGCCTATGCCAAGGCCGTGGCGGCCAAACGCCGTCAAGTGTGGCTGGGGCTGCTGGTGCTCGCTGTGGCGGTCCTCCTCGCGGGACGCGTCGCGGAGATTTCGCCGTCCAAGTTTTTAGACAACATCGGCAGTTTTACCAGCTACTTTTACCGGATCGCGCATTTAGAAAGTGGCCAGTGGGTCATCAGTGACCCAGTGGAGTGGTTTTGGGGCTGGAAAAAGTGGCTGGCTCTCATGGGCGAGACCCTGCTCATGGCCTATGTGGGCACTGTACTGGGTGCCTGTGCCGCACTGGTTTTGTGCTTTCTGGCTAGCAAGAACATGACGCACAACAACTGGGTGGTGTTTGCCACCCGGCGTTTGCTGGAGTTTGCGCGCACCGTGCCCGAGATCGTTTTTGCGCTCATTTTTGTGGTGGCCTTCAGTTTGGGGCCGCTGCCGGGTATTTTGGCGCTCGCCATCCACACCACGGGCGCGCTGGGCAAGCTGTTTGCCGAGGTGGTGGAGAACGTTGACATGAAACCCGTGGACGGCGTGCTTGCCACTGGCGGAACCTGGTTGCACAAAGTGCGCTTCGCAGTGCTGCCGCAAGTAGCGTCCAACTTTGCCAGCTACGCCTTGCTGCGCTTCGAGATCAACGTGCGCGGCGCGGCCGTGCTGGGCTTTGTGGGCGCGGGCGGCATTGGACAAACGTTACTTGAGGTGATCCGCAAGTTTTACTACGCCGACGTGAGCGCTCTGCTGGTGTTGATTATCGGCACGGTCATGGTGATCGACGCCTTAACCGAGCAGGTGCGCCACCGGTTGTTGGGCCAGGAGCGCGGAGCATGAGCACCCCTCTCGCACAGGGTCACTTTGTGAGCGGGCAGACGCAACAGGCCCTGCGTACGCGCTACCCCCAGCATTTCCAAGCCGTATACCAAGGACGCGTTCGCGCCATCCTGCTGGCTTTGCTTGCCGTGCTGTTTTTTGTTTATGGCGTGCACAGCCTTGAGATGTCTTACAAGCGCATCGTCGGCGGCCTCGGAGAGCTGGGGTCTATGGTCTTGCGCATGATTCCTCCAGATGCCGGGAGCTGGCCTCAAGCTGCCTCCTTTGGCTATGCGATGCTGGAGACGCTGGCCATCGCTCTGCTGGGTACGCTGCTGGCCGCGATCGCGGCCTTTCCGCTTGGTTTTTTGGCTGCACGCAACACCACGATTAACCGGGTGGTGAAGTTTTTCGCTCGGCGCAGTTTTGACACTTTGCGCGGCATCGATATCCTGATCTGGGCGCTGATTTGGATCAATGTCGTGGGCCTCGGGCCGTTTGCTGGCGTGCTGGCTTTGTTCATGTCAGACCTGGGAATTTTCGGCAAGCTGTTTTCTGAGGCGATAGAAGCTGCGGATCAAAAACCGGTCGAGGGCGTTCTTTCAACCGGGGGCTCGTCCGTCGCAGCCGTTCGGTTCGGCATATTGCCGCAACTTCTGCCGGTGCTTTTCAGCCAAGTGCTGTACGCGTTCGAGTCCAACACCCGCAGCGCCTCGATCATTGGCATTGTGGGCGCGGGCGGCATTGGCCTGATTTTGGCGGAGCAGATTCGCACACTGGAGCTGCAACAGATGTCCTTTGTGATTCTCATGATATTGGCCACCGTGTCCGTTATCGACTATGCCTGTTCTCGCATCCGTTTTTCCATCATCGGTGTGCGAGCGCTGTAGCCGTTTTGACGTGACCGACCTGCGCCGACATTCCCCTAGAGGTATCTATGTCTTTGTCCATTCCAGAAATCCTTGACTTACTCAACAGCCGCGCCACCACCTGGTATGGTCAAGAGGCGGTCAGCCAGCTCGACCATGCGCTGCAATGCGCGCACCTGGCCGAGTTGGGCAACGAGACGCCACAGACGGTGGTTGCCGCGCTACTGCACGACCTGGGCCACATGCTGAGCGCCGAGCGCAAGGCTGTGCCCGACCAAGATGGCATGCCAAGCAAAGACGATTTGCACCAGTTCGTGGCACTGCCGTTTTTGCGTAGCCGCTTTAGTGACGCGGTCCTTGAACCTATCAAACTGCATGTAGACGCCAAGCGCTATTTGTGCGCGGTGGACGCGGGCTATTGGGATTCACTGTCGGCAGCGTCCAAACACAGCCTGGAATTACAAGGTGGGCGCTTTGACGATGCGCAAGTGCGCGCCTTTGAAGAACTGCCCTTTTATGCCGAGGCGGTGCGTCTGCGCCGCTACGACGACTTGGCCAAGATGCCCGGGCAGACTACCCCGCCTCTGTCTCACTACGCAGATGTCATGCGCCAGGTGGCAACGGCCTGAGTTCAGGCCATGCGGCGCTTTGTGCGCCGCAGATAGTCTCTAAATCGCCCGGTTCAAAAGCCTCGATATAGGCTTCTTGCTTGTGGGTCTCTATGGCGCCAGGGCGGTATTGGCGGACCCGCGCCATAGCAGCCTCGGTGCTCCAACCCCAAGCCTTGAACAATGTCGCAACCAATGTGCCGGTGCGGCCCTTGCCGTGGGCGCAGTGAATCAGGATGTTGCCGTTTTGGAGTACTCCCGTGAGTTGAGGCATCAGGCGGCTCCACTGCGCCGTTACGGCCAGCGAGGGCACGCCAAAGTCCACCACAGGCAACTGGTGCCAGCCAATGCCGTGCACGCCCAAATGGTGCTGCAGGTTCTTGGCGCCCAAACGCTGCAGCTCTTTGGTGTCGAGCAGGCTCACGACCGTCTTCACGTTGTGCGCTGACATATGCGCTACGTCCAGCGCCAAGATTCGCTCTGACTCGGGGCTGCCATTGGCACCACCTGCGCCGGGACAAGCAGACATGCCTACCCCGCCCAGCCAGGGCGAGGGCGCAAAATCGATAGCAAAAGAAGTGATTGCAGGGTAGGACACGCTGCATTGTGTGGCCGCACCCACTACGCCCTTATGACAAGGCGCAAACGACGCAAGGCCATGACGCAAGGGTCGGGACAAACCACCCTGTTCAATCGCTCAGCCCAACAAATCCGCCAGCGTTCGTGCCACCACCTTGGTCGCGCGCCGCAAGTCGTCGAGCGCGATGTTTTCGTCGGCGCGTTTGGCGTTGCTCTCAGACACGGTGCGCGGTCCGCAGCCGTAGAGCACGGCGGGGATGCCGTGTTCGCAGAACAGGCGCGCGTCGGTGTAAAGCGGCGTGCCAGAGGCCTCAATCAGTTCCCCAAACACGGCACTGGCGTGCTGGCACAGGGCATTTACAAGGGGCTGGTTGCCAGGCAGCGGCTTGAGCGCGTGGGCCAGCAACATGCGTTTGACTTCAATGGTGATGCCGGGTGATTGCGCCACGGCGTCGGCGATCACCTGGCGCAGGGTGGCTTCCACCTCGGCGGGCTTCTCTTCGGGGATCATGCGGCGGTCGAGCTTGAGCACCACTTTGCCGGGCACCACGTTGGTGTTGGTGCCGCCTTCGATCAGGCCCACATTCAGGTAGGGGTGATTGATGCCTTTTACCTGGCTGCTGATTTGCTGGTAGAGCGTGTTTTGGTGGTACAGGGCGCTCAGGATGCGGGTGGCGGCTTGCAGGGCGTCCACACCGGTTTCGGGCACTGCCGCGTGGCCCATCTTGCCGTGCACGGTGACTTCCATTTGCAGGCAGCCGTTGTGGCCGGTAATCACCTGGTAGCTAAAGGCCGCGCCAATCAGCAAATCGGGCTTGATCAGGCCCTGGCGCAAAAGCCAGCCGGGGCCGAGTTCGCCGCCAAACTCTTCGTCGTAGGTGAAATACAGCTCTACGCTGCCCTTGAGCGGCGCACCCAGGGCCTCGATGGCGCGGGTGGCAAAGGTGAAGGTAGCGAAGTCGCACTTGCTCACCGCCGCCGCACGGCCATACAGGCGGCCGTTTTCCACCTCGCCGCCATAGGGGTCGTGCGTCCAACCTTCGCCGGGGGGCACCACGTCGCCATGGGCGTTCAGGCCTACGGTGCGGCCCGCGCCGTATTTGCGGCGCACCACCAGGTTGGTGATGCTTTGCAGACCGGCGGCGTGCACCTCGGCCACCGGTGGGGCGTGCTTTTCGGCCTCAAAGCCAAAGGCGTGTAAGAGATCGGCGGTGCGCTCGGCGTGAGGTGCGTTGTTGCCCGGAGGCGTGTCGGTGGGCACTTGCACGAGTTGCTGCAAAAAGCGCACCTCCTCGTCAAAGTGGGCGTCGACCCATGCGTCCAGGGCGGCGTAGGCGGCAGATGTTTGTGTCATGGTTCCGTGGCGAGTTGGTCAAGCAGATTGGAAAAGGCGCGCACACACAGCTCGGCGTCGTCGTTGGTGATGGATTCGAGCGGGTTGTGGCTGATGCCGGCGTTGAGGCCGCGCACAAACAGCATGGCCTGGGGCATGATTTCGTGCAGCTTCATAGCGTCGTGGCCAGCGCCGCTGGGCAGGTGAAAAAGCGGCAAGCCCAGCGCCTGCACCGCGCGCTCCCAGCGCTGCTGCCAGGCCGGGGCGCTGGGGGCTGCGGCGGCGCGCAGGGTTTCTTCCAGCGCGCTATGCAGGCCCCGGCGCGCGCAAATGGCGGATAGCTCGGCGCGGATGTCGGCGGCGCAGGCGTCGCGCACTGCGTCGGTGGTGGCGCGCACGTCCAGGCTGAAGCTGCAGCGCCCGGGCACCACGTTCATCGAGCCGTTGGGCACGTGCAGCATGCCCATGGTCGCGACCACGTGGGGCACGCTGGCTGCGCGCTTCTCGGCAAACAACGCCAGCTCGGCTACGGCCACGGCGGCGTCGCGGCGCTGGTCCATGGGCGTGGTACCCGCGTGGCTGGCCATGCCAATCACTTCGCCCAGGTAGCGCACGCTGCCGTTGATGGAGGTGACGATGCCCAGCGGCATGTCTTTCGCATTGAGCACCGGGCCTTGCTCGATGTGCACTTCCACAAAACCCAGGTAGCGTGCCGGGTCGCGTTGGATGGACGCAATGTCGGCTTCGTTCAACCCGGCGTGCGCCATGGCCTGGCGCATGGAAATGCCGTCGGCGTCTTGCTGGTCCAGCCAGGCCATATCAAACTGGCCGGTCAGCGCGCCCGAGCCCAGAAACACCGCTTTGTAGCGCTGGCCTTCTTCTTCCGAAAAGCCGACCACTTCAATGCCAAAGGGCAGGCGCCGCCCGGCGCGGTGCAGCGCCTGCACGCAGGCCATGGGCACCAAAATGCCCAAGCGGCCATCGTATTTGCCACCATTGCGCACGGTGTCAAAGTGGCTGCCGGTGAGCAGGCGCGGGGCGCCAGGGTCTTGAGCGCGGTAAACGCCCACCACGTTGCCCACAGCGTCTTGGCGCACTTCGTCGAAGCCGCACTCCGCCATCCAGGATTGCAGTTCATGGGCCACGGCGCGGTGCGCGTCGGTCAGGTAGGTGACGGTGAGCTCGCTGCGCTGGGCAAAGCCGGGGTCGCTGTGCACGGCCAGGCGTTCGGCCCAGTCCCACACCAAGTTGCCCGCCTCGGGCATGTGGCCCAGCCTGTCGTTGAGCCGGATTTCGGCAATGCGGTGGATGTTGCGCAGGCACTCGGCGCGCTCGAAGTCGGGGTGGTTGTGCAGGCGGCGCGCCAGCGTGGCGATGATCTCGGTTTTGCCCAAGCCCAGGCCGCGCGGCCCGCGCACCGCCAAGATGAAAGGGAAACCAAACTTTGCGTTGTAGGCCGCGTTGAGCGCTTGAATGCGCTCAAATTCTTCGGGCGTGCAATCGGTCAGGCCCGCTTTGCCTTGCTCGTTGCGCGACTCGGCCGTTAAGGTCTTGCTGACCATGGCTTTGCCGGCCAGCTCGGGGTGGGCGCGAATGAGCGCGAGCTGCGCGTCTTGCCCGCCCTCGCGCACCACTTGCGCCAGTACCAGCTTCAGGTGCACCAGGCTGGCGAAAGGCCGGTGCGCGGCAGCGGCGCGCGCAATCCAGGGGGAATGCTCGTAGGTGCCGTCGAGCAGGGCGACGCATTCGTCTACCGTGGCGGTGTTGAGTTGGTCCAGGGTCAGCATGGGGTTTACTTCCAGACAAAGGCCGAGGCCGCGTCAAAGGGATGCGCGGTTTTCCAGTGGTGCGCAATGTCCACCCGGCGCGCCACCCAGACGCGGTCGTGCGACTGCACGTAGTCCAAAAAGCGCTGCAGCGCGCGCATGCGTCCGGGCCGACCCAGCAGGCGGCAGTGCATGCCGATGCTCATCATGCTGGGTCGCTCTTCGCCCTCGGCGTAGTGCACATCAAAGGCGTCGCGCAGGTATTGGAAAAAGGGGTCGCCGTGCGAATAGCCCTGGGGCAAGGCAAAGCGCATGTCGTTGCAGTCCAGCGTATAGGGCACGACCAGGTGGGGGCTGAGCGTGCCGTCGCTCTTTTGCACTTGCAGCCAAAACGGCAGGTCGTCGCCGTAGTAGTCGCTGTCGTATTCCAGGCCCTGGTCGGCCACCAGGCGGCGGGTGTTGGGACTGTCGCGCCCGGTGTACCAGCCCGCAGGCAGCGCGCCGGTCAGGCGCTCAATGGCTTGCAAACCGCGCGCCATGTGTTCGGCCTCGACCGAGGCGTCAATGGTCTGGTAATTGATCCAACGCCAGCCATGGCAGGCGATCTCGTGGCCCAGTTCGACAAAGGCGGCCGCCACTTCAGGGCAGCGCTCCAGCGCCATGCCCACGCCAAACACGGTGAGCGGCAGGCCGCGCTGCTCAAACTCGCGCAGGATGCGCCACACGCCTACGCGCGAACCGTATTCGTAAATGCCTTCCATGGTCAGGTGCCGGTCGGGGAAGGACGGCGGGCTGAACATCTCGGACAAAAACTGCTCGCTGCCCGCGTCGCCGTGCAGCACCGAGTTTTCGCCGCCCTCCTCGTAGTTCAGCACAAACTGCACCGCCACGCGGGCGTTCGTCGGCCACTGGGCGTGGGGCGGCGTACGGCCATAGCCGAGCAGGTCGCGCGGGTAGCGGGGAGCGTCGGGGGCGGATGGATGCATAGGAGCCTCAATAGGTGGGAAGCAGGGCCGCAGACAGGTCTGCGGTGTGCGGATCGAGATGCAGGTTTTGTTCCACGGCAGCCAGGTGGCGCTCCATCAGCGCGGCGGCGGCGTCTGCGTCGCGTTGCTCCAAGGCGTCCACGATGCGCTCGTGCTCTAGTTGGGAATGCAAGGCGGAGTGGGACGACTGGTACATCAGCGCGATCAGCGAAGAGCGGCTGAGCAAATCGGCCAACAGCTGCGCCAGCACCTCGTTGCCGCCTTGGCGCGCCAGCACCACATGAAAGTCGGCCAGCAAACGGGTGCGCCCGGGCACGTCGGTGCGGGCCACGGCGGCGGCCTCGTCACGCAAATGGGCGCGCAGCTCGGCGATTTGCCGGTCGGTGATCTGGGCGCACAGGCTGCGCACCATGGCAGCCTCGAGCATGGTGCGCACCTGGAACACCTGGCGCGCCTCGGCCACACTGGGTGTGGCCACAAAAGCGCCGCGCGCGGGCTCCAGCGTCACCAACCGGTCGCGGCTGAGCTGGTTGAGCGCCTGGCGCACCAGCGTGCGCGAGACATGAAAAATATCCGCAATCTTTTGCTCTGAGAGCTTGGTGCCCGGCATCAACCGCCGCTCAATGATGGCCGCCGTGACCGACTCCACGATGCGCGCCGACGCACTGGCAGGCGCTGCGCGGCCAGCGGCTTGGGTGGCGACCAGTGTGAGCGGGGGGCGGGCGGACATGGGTGGGGTTAGCTTGTTTCGGTCATTAGTGTATACAATTTTTCAGAAGCGACTCAGCATGAGCCGCGCGCTTTTTTGACTTAAAGTGGTTTTTTTAGGGCAAGCTTAGCGCTTCGGCCATGGCTGAAACAGTTGGGTCACTGTCTCGCCAGGCCTTTGGTTTGTATACACTTTTCTACTTCAGACGCCTGTATTCGCGGCGCGCTGTCCGCCTGGGAGTTCGATCAATGGGCGATCAGCGGCTGTGGAACGCCTTTGTCAGACAAGGCGTGGCCCAAAAGCACCATGGCATTTGCGACTGTGGTGTTGGCAAAGTCGGTTCCTTGAAAAAACAAGGGCAGCGCCATTTGCCGAGCCAGCGCGTAGGTATACAGGTCGCCCAGATTCAGCCGGGCCTTGGGGTCAACCTTGTGGTGGTGGCGCTCGGCGCCGGCGACAAAATGCAGCAAGGACTCTTGCGTAAAGTCAACCGTTTCCACTTGCAGCGCCACCAGCAGGGCTTCCACCTGTTGGGCGCCAGCCGCGCCCTTCGCGTTAAACGCTGCAAGCCAAGCCTCGGCACGCGTGGCAGCGCCCATGTACAAGCGGCCGGTTTTTTCCATCGCGGCGATAAACAGCGGCGCGGCAGGTTCCCCCATCAAAATGCACATCAGCACAGATGAATCCACGATGGCCTCGGCCAAAGTGACCGGCACCAAGGCCGGCGCCACTGTCATTGCGGCAGCCCGTCTGTGTTGTACAGAATCTCGTTCGTTGGCCGCGCATCCAGCACGGGCAGCGCGTGCATGGCTTGCAAAATACCCGCAATGGACTGCGCATCGCGCGCGGGCTTGGCCACTGTGCCACGCAAGCTGCGCGCTTCTTCCAGCAAGCGGATGGCCTCTTTGTTCATCGATCGATGGTTGCGCAGCGCCTCGGCGGCCAGCCAGTCTTTCAACTCAGGAGGCATTTTTTTGATCAGCAGCGTGGCTTCGGTCATGGTGGGCTCTTTGGGGCGAGTTAGATAGCTAAATGGTAGCGTAATGCCATCCCAGCGGCAAGCAGATGCACCCACACAAGCCTGATTTTTTGTAGCGACTACCGCTAGGACGGAAGGCCCCGCCTAGTGGCCTTAGGTGCGGATAGTCAAAGTTTTCGGCCGCCTGCGCGAAGAGCAGATGCTCGCGGTAAGCCGCGCGCTGGCGGTGTTTCTTGGCGTGATTTAGGCGCCCATCAATCCCGCAAATGCTCTCGCACAAATTCCCTGAAATACGCCATCGCCGGTGCCTCGGTGCGCCCGGCCAGCGTGACATAGGCAAAGCGCGCGGTGGCCCGCAACTGCGTCTGTAGCGTGAGTTCGACCAGACTGCCGTCTGCCAGGCCGCTGCGGGCGGTGGCGATCACGCCCAAAAAGACGGCGTCCGTCTGTGCCGCCGTCTGCACCAGGCTGGCCACGTCGTCGCAGCGCAGGGTCACCATCTCGGACGGGTTGGCCTGTGGGCCAAACTGGTCCACCAAGGCACGGGCTACCTCGTCCGACAGGGGCGTGGACGCCACGGGGTAGCGCAGCACGTCCGCCAGCGTGACGCTTTTTTGGGCCGCCAGCGGATGGCCAGCGCGCACCACCAGGCCCCCGCGCAGTTCGGCCAGCGATTCGATATTGAGGTCGGTGGCCGGAATGACGCGGCGCATGTCCACCACCATCGCGTCCAACTGGCGGCTGCGCAGCTGCAAAATCTGCAGCTCCACCGGCCCTTGCGTGACCGCTACGCGCATGCCTGCTCGGGTGGACGCTGCGCACATCAGCGGCACCAGCAAGAGCGCCGCCGGGCCCGAGCCCATGCCCACGCTCATGCTGCCCCGGCCACCGTCTTGCAGCAGTTTGGCGCTTTGGCGCAACTCTGCGGCCTCACGAACAATGTGGCGCGCCCGGGCTACAACGTCCTGGCCCAGCGGCGTGAGCTCGTTACGCTTGCCAATGCGGTCGAGCACCTTGGCGCCCAAGTCAAGCTCCAGGCTCTGAATGCTGCGGCTCAGCGCCGACTGCGTCAGAAACAATTTCTCAGCCGCGCGGCTAAAAGACCCCGTGTCGGCCAGGGCCAGCAGGTGTTCCAGGTGTTTGATGTTCATGCCTGTGCACGCCCTATATCATGAGGAAAATGAATGATAACTAGAAAAATAATACATTGGACACATTGATTTGTGCGCCCTACCATTTGCGCCACACCCCGCCCTTTGTCCATTTTTTTGGAGTCCACCATGCACCTCACCCTCGGAAATTCACTGCGCGCCTGTGGCGCCCTGGTCGCCAGTCTGGCGCTTGCCGCGTCCGTAGCTGCGCAAACCTACCCGTCCAAACCCGTCAGCATGATCGTGGCCTTTCCGGCCGGCGGCGGATCGGACGTGCTGGGCCGCGCGGTCGGCAAAGGCATGGCGGAAGTATTTGGTCAGCCCGTCATCATCGAAAACGTAGTGGGCGTGGGTGGCGCCCTGGGGGTGCTCAAGGCAGCGAATGCCCAGCCTGATGGCTATACCCTGTTGGCGGGCTCCCCGTTGGAGCTGATCTACACACCGTTGGGTGTGGCCGCCGCCAAAAACAAACCAGAGGACATGCGCCTGGCCGCCCTGGTGGGGTACACACCCATTGCGATCGTTGTGCGCAAGGACTTGCCGGTGAACACGCTGGAGGAGTTTGCAGCGTTCGCCAAGAAGGCTGACAAGCCTCTCAGCTATGGCTCCACGGGCATGGGTTCCCTCTACCACCTGATGGCTGAAAAAGCGCTGCAAACAGCGGGCGCACATGGCTTGCACGCGCCCTACAACGGCATGGCGCCCTACCTCAAGGACTTGATGGGCGGTGTGCTTGACTTTGCGGTCGTCCCCCTGGTTGGCCCGGTGATCGGTGCCATCGAGAGTGGTCAGATCAAAGCGCTGGCCCTCGCATCGAGCCAACCCCTGGCGCGCTTGCCCAAGTTGCCTCTGGCGAGTGCGACCAAGGGCTTTGAAGACTACCAGTTCAGCATCTGGATTGGCATTCAAGCCAGTGCCAAAACGCCTGATTCACAAGTGTCTGCGGTGCACAAAGCCGCGTACACCGCCCTGGGCAACCCGGATATTCGCAAAATCATTGAAACCGCCGGCAGCACCGTGGCTGAACCCATGACCCTGGCACAGCTTGACGCCTTTTATAAAAAGGAAGCGGTCAAGGCCGTGGCGATTGCCAAGTCCATCAAGCTCGAACCGCAGTAAGTCGATGTCCGCCACTCTGTCAGCCCTGGAAGCACGCGCAGATACCTTCACGGCGCTGCGCCGCGACATCCATCAGCATCCAGAAATCGGTTTTCAGGAGTTTCGCACCAGTGATTTGGTGGCAGAACGCTTGGAGCGCTGGGGCTACGCCGTCACACGCGGCTTGGGTGGCACGGGTGTGGTGGGACAACTCAAACGCGGCGATGGTTTGCGCAAGCTGGGCCTGCGGGCTGACATGGACGCCCTGCCCATCCACGAGACCACCGGCCTGCCCTATGCCAGCAGCCACGCCGGCCTGATGCACGCCTGCGGCCACGACGGCCACACCGCCATGCTGCTGGCCGCAGCGGAACACCTGGCCAGCAGCGCAACATTTGACGGCACCCTGAACCTGATTTTTCAGCCGGCCGAAGAAAGCCTGGGCGGCGCGCGCAAGATGATGGAGGACGGCCTGTTTGAGCGCTTTCCCTGTGACGCGATTTTTGCCATGCACAACATGCCAGGCTTTCCCCAAGGCCAGTTGCTGCTGCGCGAGGGCGCCGCTATGGCGTCGAGCGAAAACATCGTGGTGCATATTGAGGGCCAGGGCGGCCACAGCGCCATGCCCCACCTCAGCGCCGACCCGGTGGTTGCGGGTGCGGCCATCGTCATGGGCCTGCAAACCATTGTTTCGCGCAATGTGGCGCCGCTGCAAATGGCGGTGATCACGGTGGGCGCTTTTCAGTCGGGCGTGGCCAACAACGTCATTCCCCAAAGTGCCACGCTCAAACTCAGCGTGCGTGCGCTGGACCGGGGCGTGCGTGAACTGCTGCGCCGGCGCATTGTGGAGCTGGTGCAGGCGCAGGCGCAAAGCTTTGGCGTGCAGGCCCGGGTCGAATTTTTGCCCGGCTACCCGGTGCTGGTTAACACCCCTGCAGAAACAGAAATCGCGCGCGAAGTGGCGGTCGCCCTGGTGGGTGAAGACAACGTGGTGCGGCAAACCGAGCCACTCACCGGCAGCGAAGATTTCGCCTACATGCTTGAAGCGGTGCCGGGTAGCTACCTTTTTATTGGCAATGGCGACGCCGCAAACGGCGGCCATGGCGCGTGCATGGTGCACAACCCCAACTACGATTTTGAAGACCGCAATATTCCAATAGGAGCGGCCTTTTGGGTCCAACTTGCGCAACGCTATTTGGTGTAGCGCAAAAGTAAAAATTCAGATCGGGAGAGACTGCGGGCTTGATGCCTGCAGCGCCGAAGGAGCAACCGCCCCGGAAACTCTCAGGCAAAAGGACCGATCTGAAATCTTGATCTCTGAAGAGTTGCCGGAGCTAGTCGTCCGGCACACCGAAGGAGCAAGTGGCGCTGCCCCACCCGGGCAGGCCATGAATCTCTCAGGTTCCAAACAGAGGGGGCGTACGCCGTGCATGGTGCGCGCGCGTGCTCTTTTCCCTGACTGTTTAAAAGTCTGAGTCATGAAATCAATCGCAGTCGTTGGTGGCGGCATCACGGGTGTCACCACCGCTTACGCACTGGCTAAGCGCGGCTTTGCCGTCACCTTGTTCGAGAAAAACCGCTACGCGGCGATGGAAACATCGTTTGCCAACGGCGGGCAGTTGTCAGCATCGAATGCCGAGGTCTGGAACCACTGGTCCACCATCCTCAAGGGCATCAAATGGATGCTCAAGAGCGACGCGCCGCTCTTGGTCAACCCCAAGCCCAGCTGGCACAAGCTGAGCTGGTTTGCCGAGTTCATCAGCAATATGCCCCACTACCGCCGCAACACGATTGAGACCGCGCGCCTGGCCGTGGCCGCACGCGAACACCTGTTTGCCTGGGCGCAGGCCGAGGGCGTGGACTTTGACCTTAAAAAAGAAGGCATCCTGCACATTTACCGCGACAAAAATGGCTTTGACCACGCGGGCAAAGTCTCCGAGCTGCTGGCCGCTGGCGGTCTGCCCCGCCGCGCGGTGACACCCACAGAGATGAAAGCGATTGAGCCCACCCTGGCTGGCAATTTTTACGGTGGCTATTTCACCGAGAGTGACTCCACGGGCGACATTCACAAGTTCACCTTTGGCATGGCCGCAGCCATTGCGCGCATGGGCGTGAAATGCCTGTATGAACAAAACGTGGTGGCGCTGCACAGCGACGGCGACCAAGCCAAGGTCACCGTGCAAAACGGGGACGAGCAAGAGATGCTTTCATTTGACGGCATGGTGGTGTGTGCCGGTGTGGAAAGCCGTCGCTTTGCCGCGCAGCTGGGCGACCGGGTCAACATTTACCCGGTCAAGGGCTATTCGATCACCGTCAACCTGCCCGACGCGCAAAGCCAGGCCGCCGCGCCCATCGTCAGCCTGCTGGACGACGAAACCAAGCTGGTCACCAGCCGCTTGGGGCAAGACCGCTTTCGGGTGGCCGGCACGGCGGAGTTCAATGGCTACAACAAAGACATTCGGGCCGACCGCATCCGTCCGCTGACCCAGTGGGTGAACCAATGCTTTCCCGGCATCAACACCCGCCACGTGGTGCCCTGGGCCGGCCTGCGCCCCATGATGCCCAATATGCTGCCACGCGTGGGCAAGGGCAACCTGGCCAATGTGTTTTACAACACCGGTCACGGGCATTTGGGTTGGACTTTGTCGGCCATTACCGCCGACATGGTGGGTGATGTGGTGTTCGACACTTTGCGCCAAGACCGCAATACCTTCGTCGAAGCCGTCAACCAGATCACAACGTGACTGAAGATGAGGCGGTGATCACCATGCTTGAGCATCCGCATCGATCACCTAAGCCAATCCATCGGCTCGGCTTCTTGCTGGTCCCGAATTTCTCACTCATTGCGCTAAGTTCAGCGGTAGACCCGCTGCGACTTGTCAATATGCGACTGAGCCGAAACGCGCTGCGCAAACGCGATATTAACTGTCGCAAAACTGAACTTTTGCACGTGCTTTTGCTCCAAACTTTCGCCCCATCAGCAAGCCAAATATGGAGGCGACATCAGTGGGTGAACCAATGCTCTCCAGGCATCAACACCCGCCACGTGGTGCCCTGGGTCGGCCTGCGCCCCATGATGCCCAATATGCTGCCACGCGTGGGCAAGGGCAACATGGCAAATGTGTTTTACAACACGGGCCACGGCCACCTGGGCTGGACCTTGCCGGCCATTACCGCCGACATGGTGGGTGATGTGGTGTTCGACACTTTGCGCCAAGACCGCAATACCTTCGTCGAAGCCGTCAACCGGATCACACCGTGACTGAAGATGACGCGGTAATCACCAGTGCTTGAGCATCCGCATCGATCACCTAAGCCAATCCATAGGTTCGGCTTCTTGCTGGTCCCGAATTTTTCACTCATTGCGCTAAGTTCAGCGGTAGACCCACTGCGACTTGCCAATATGGTCTTGGGCTATCAAGCCTACGAGTACGTCACGATTGGCGTACGCGATGAACCACTTTTCTCGAGTGATGGCATCCGGGTCGTTCCCGAACAGATCATTGGACAAGTCAGCCATTTCGATACGGTCTTTGTGGTCGGCCCCAACCCTATTCCCAAAACAGGATATGAAGAGACTTCCAAATGGCTGCAGCGGCTCGCATCGCAAGGAACCGCACTGGGTGGCATCGACACCGGCGCCTACTATTTGGCTAAGGCGGGTCTGCTCAAGGGCTACCGCTGCACCATACATTGGGAAGATCGTGAATCGTTAGTGCAGGAGTTCCCAGGCCTTGTGGTTTCCAGTCGCATTATTGAAGTGGACCGCGACCGCTTAACCTGCAGCGGCGGGGTAAGCCCCCTGGAACTCATGACATGGATGCTCAGGCGCCCGCCCGGAAACCGGGAGCTGGCACAGCAGGTCTCAGACATGCTCATTTCATCGCAGCGCAGCCCGGATGAAACCCAATCTCTCCCCATGCGATACAGACACTCCAATTTGCCGGAGTCAGTGCTTGATGCTCTGGAAATCATGGAAAGCAATCTGGAAGAACCTCTGACTCCTTCGGAAATTGCGGACTATTTGAAAATTTCCAGAAGGCAACTGGAGCGCCAGTTTCGCGAACACCTGGACACGGCCCCCTCACGCAAGTACCTGGAAATTCGGTTGGCAAAAGCAAGGATCTTTGTTCTGAGAACAAATAAAAATCTGAATGAAATCGCGATGGCCTGCGGATTCAAGACCACCGCGCACTTCATCGAGCGCTATGGGGAAATCTATTCCAACACGCCGCATTCGGAACGACTTGCCATATCACGTTCAGCCAGCGAAGTCGAAAATTCTCAGTGATTTTTACTTCCAACTTCTAATCATTTTTCATACTCATGCGACAAAAGAGGACTGCGCAAACGCGATATTAACTGTCGCAAAACTAAACTTCTGGAAGCGCTTTTGCTCTAAATTTCGCTCCATCAGCAAGCCAAATATGGAGTCAACATGATAGACAAAATGCCACCCTTGATTCGCCTGCGTAACGGCGAAAAAGTCAAGAACACATTTTCCGATCAGGAATATGCAAACCGGACATCGAAGGTTCGCCGCCACATGGCAGCAAACAATATTGACGCGGTGTTGTTCACGTCTTATCACAACATCAATTACTACAGCGACTTCTTGTACTGCTCTTTTGGACGCTTTTATGGCCTGGCTTTGACCCACGATAAGTCAACCTTGATTGCGGCCAACATCGATGGAGCCCAGCCTTGGCGCAAGGGCGTAGCCGATGACATGCTGACCTATACCGACTGGCAGCGGGGCAACTATTTTGTTGCGGTCAAGGCATGTGTCCCCAACAAGGGACGCGTGGGCGTAGAAATGGACCACCTGCCCGTTGACCGATTGGCAATGCTCAAGACCACACTTCCCAATGTTGAGTTTGTGGACATCAGCGCCGACTGCATGAAGATGCGCATGATCAAAAGCGCCGAAGAAATTGACTTTATTGCCAATGGCGCACAAGTCTGCGATATCGGAGCAGCTGCGCTGGTGGCGGCCGTCAAGGAGGGCGTCCCAGAGCATGAGATTGCGCTGGCCTCGACCAATGCGATGGTTCGTGAAATCGCAAAACGCTATCCCCACACCGAACTGATGGACTCCTGGACATGGTTTCAATCAGGCATCAATACCGATGGAGCACACAACCCAGTCACCACGCGCCAGGTTCAAAAAGGTGACATCCTGAGTTTGAACTGTTTTTCCATGATCTCCGGCTACTACACCGCACTGGAACGAACACTATTCCTGGGCCACGTATCGGACGAGCATTTGCGCCTGTGGGAAGTCAACTGCAAAGTGCACGATGAGGGCAAGAAGTTGCTCAAGCCCGGCGCACGTTGCAGCGACATCGCGCGCGAACTGAACAAAATATTCCAGGAGCATGGCCTGCTGCAGTACCGTACTTTTGGATACGGCCATTCCTTTGGAACCCTGAGCCACTACTACGGTCGCGAAGCGGGACTCGAGTTGCGTGAGGACATCGACACGGTCCTAGAGCCGGACATGGTGATCTCCATGGAACCCATGATCATGCTGCCTGAAGGCATGCCGGGTGCGGGCGGTTACCGGGAACACGACATCCTGGTGATAACACCGGACGGCAACCGCAACCTGACAGGTTTTCCCTACGGCCCCAAGCACAACATCATCCCGGCATAGCGGGGCGCTTCAGGGCCGGGCGTAGTCCACCGCAACCCGGGCCTGACTTTTCTCACTTGCGGTGCGCTTCCAATACTAAAGAGACTTCAAATGAAAAAAATTGACACAAACGAGACCGATGTTTTCACGCGTAGGAAATTTCTAAGTACAACCACCGCCGTCGTCGCTGTGCCGGCCCTCTCGACCAGCATATTCATTGGCGGCTCGGCCCGTGCGCAAGCACCGGTAACCGTCAATATGCTAGCGTGGTATGGGCATGCCGAGCCTGATGTGGTGGCCGAGTTCGAATCTCAGCACAACTGCAAAATCAAGGCCAAGTACTACACCGGCGGCGACAATATGCTTGCCCTGATATCGCAGTCGCCAGTTGGCACCTATGACCTGATACTGTCAGACGCCGAGTTCGTGCCCCAACTGCAGAAGGCGGGCTACATCGAGAAACTTAACCCTGCGGACTATGCCTTTGACGACTTCTTCCCGGAGTTTCAAAAATTTCCGGGCCACTGGCAGGGCAATGACCTTTACTCCGTCATCACGCGCTTTGGATTTTTGGGCGTTTCCTACAACACTGAAACCGTGTCCGAAAAGAAGGCACGTTCATACCGTGTGTTTTGGGATCAAGAGTACAAGGGCAAAGTCGGTCACTTCGATTGGTACTTGCCCAGTATGGGACAACTGAGTCTGCTCAATGGCAACAAGAGCCCATATGACCTAAACGCTGCAAATTTCTCCAAGCTCAAGACCAGCATTAAGACACTGCGTCCGCAAATCGCTGGTTACTTTGACTATGGCGGCACTTTCGGCGGGCTCAAGAGCGGTCAACTGCAATTGGTGTGCGGTATTGGCGATTGGATCACGGGCGTCCTCAAAAAGGCAGGGGCCAAAGTGGATTCGATCGTGCCAGAGGAAGGCGGCCTGCAGTGGACCGAGTCTTTCTCCATCGGCAAGTCCAGCAAGAACCACGAATTGGCAAAGAAATTCATTCAATACATCACCTCAGCCAAGGGCCAGGTGGTGTCTGCGCGGATGGGCGCTTACCCGGCCATGATTCCAAACAAGAAGGGTTGGGAGCTGCTAAACACGGTGGACTCTGTTGAGGCCAAACGCCAGGGCATGGTGCTCAAAGGCGCTAATTGCATGGACGGAATTCGATCCGGAAAGATTCGTTTTCGGGAGTTGCCGCTACAGCAACCCATTGAGGACTGGAACGACTTCTGGTCTGACTACAAGAAACGGGTGTAACTCACTTAGGTGGCGCAAAGAGGCATCCGAGCACTTTGCGCCACGTAGATTGCGGCGGTTCGCCCCCTATGGGGAAAAGGCACAACATGAATATAAATATAAATAAAGTAGCTCTTCGTTGGTCTTTGATAGGCGCACCACTGCTGTGGCAATTGATGTTTTTTGCGTTGCCCTTGTTGTTTTTGTTGGTGATTTCTTTCTGCTCGGTTCAGAACTTCCAACTCGCTGCGGACTTCACGTTCAAAAACTGGTCCACCATGCTGGGGCGTGACACCTTCTGGTCGGCCTACAACTACACATGGGCTCTGGCATTGGCAACAGCGTTTAGCGCAAGTCTGTTTGCGCTGCCTGCGGCCTACAGCATCTCCTTTCACATGAGCCAGCGAATGCGCACCATCGCCATTATTTTGCTGGTCATTCCTTTTTTTACCAGCTACTTGGTGCGTGCTTATGCGTGGCAGATTTTTCTCGCGGATAACGGTGTCATCAACGCACTGCTGTCGCCGCTGGGTTTTTCGACGATCTCCATGTTGAATACAACATTTGGCTCCTGGGTTGGCTACCTAACCCTGTGCATGCCACTGGTCATCCTCATACAGGTCATGGGCATGATGCAAATCGATCCTTCCTTGATCCAAGCAGCGCGCAACCTAAGTGCCGGGCCCTTTCGCTGCCTGTTTGAGGTTGTTATCCCATCGATAAAGGCATCCCTCGTGGTCGCGTGGCTATTCGCCTTCATACTCACATTTGGCGACTTTGTCAGTCCCACTTACCTTGGTGGCGGCGCTTCACCCACGCTAAGCAACCTGATTATTGACACAGTGAAATCCGGGCAGCAATGGCCGCGTGCCGCGGTGGTTGCCATCGCAATGATTGCCACGCTGGTTGCCACCTCGCTAGCAGCCATGGCCTATGCCTACAAAGGTAAAAAATGATCTGGAAAATTACTCGATGGGGAGGGCGTCTGTATACGCTTTTCGTCTTTTTAGTTATTTTGGCACCGCTGGTGGCCAGCTTGATTTTCTCCTTCAATTCAGATCGGTTCCCCTCTTTGCCGCTGAAGGAATTCACAACTGAGTGGTACCTACTGACCTTTACCGATCCGCTGGTACTTGAGGCCTTGCAGCGCAGCTTTCTTGTTGCCATTCCGGTCGGTCTTTTGTCCACGGTGCTTGGCTTTGCCGCTGCCTACAGTGACTACCGCTACAGCTTCAGAGGAAAGAATTTGTTCAATCTGCTCATGATGCTACCGCCCACCATTCCGGCGGTCATCATGGGACTAGCGATGTTGTCGTATTTGTCTCGTATCAATCTGGCTGGCAACGTCTACTCCATCTTTATTAGTCACGTCGTGATCAGCTTGCCATTCGCCATGGCTTTGATACGGCTTCGCCTGGCGCAGATGGATCCCTCACTTGAAGAGGCGGCCTGGAACCTGCAAGCGAATTCCGCGCAATCGCTGCGCTATGTGGTTGTGCCCTATTGCGCCCAAAGTCTGTTTGCCGCGTTTCTGATCACTACCGCCGTGTCATTTGACGAGTTCGCAGTGGCCTGGTTTGTTTCCGGCCTTGAGGAAACCGTGCCAGTGCGCGTGCTGGTTTTCCTTCAGGGGCAGGTTAGCCCACGCATCAATGCCATTGGAACCGTTGTTTTCGCCACATCCATTTTGCTGGTCGTGCTGGCCATGGCGGTCTCTGGAGTCGGCAAGAGCATCCGCCCCAAAGCGACGGATCAGTGATTTAGAAACCAAAGTCGAGACTACAAATGGAAAATATTTTGATTGAGGTGGACCGCGTCACCAAACGCTTTGGCGATTACACAGCGGTTACGCAAACGTCCCTCAGCATCGAACGTGGTGAGTTTCTTGCCATCATGGGCTCGAGCGGTTGCGGCAAAACGACGCTGCTGCGCATGCTCGCAGGCCTGGAGGAGCCCAGCACCGGTGAAATTCGTCTGGATGGAGTATTGCAAAACGGACTCCCCGCTTGGGAGCGTGAGTTGCCCCTTGTTTGGCAAAGCCTGGCCTTATTCCCATTCTTGAGCGTGCTCGACAACGTCGCCTTTGGCCTGAAGATGCGCGGTGTTCCCAAGGCCCAGCGCCACGCCCAGACCTGGGTTTGGCTGAAAAAGCTCGAACTCGAGGAATTCGCCCATCGCAATGTTGCGCAGCTCTCTGGTGGGCAGCGACAGCGAGTAGCCCTTGCGCGGGCCCTTGTCACCGAACCAAAAGTCCTGCTACTGGACGAACCCCTGAGCGCACTCGACGCCCATCTGAGCGTGCGTATGCAGGCCTTGCTGCGTTCGCTGCAGCGCGAGCTGGGAATCACGTTCATCTATGTCACGCACAGCCAGAGCGAGGCATTCTCCATGGCTGACCGTGTTGTTGTCATGAGCAGGGGCAAGGTGGAGCAAGTCGGCGCACCCAAAGATATTTACCGCCACCCGGCAAATCGATTCGTGGCGGAGTTCATCGGCAACGTAAACATTTTCAAAGGCCGCATCGAGGGCTTAAGCAACGGAGTCGCTACCTTGCAAACATCACTGGGCCGAATGACGGCATCCATTGGTGACGTGTCTGCTCGGCTTGGGGCGGAGTCTGATTTCTTCGTTAACGCTGACCAGATACTTTTGAACACGGCCGACTATCCCGGCAACAGCATCAAAGCCAAGCTTCTGAGCTACAAATTCGTCGGGAACATGGTGACCTTGTATTTGGAGCGCGAAGGCGGGGAGGAGCTGAAAGTCACGCTGCCGGAGCCCGCCTATGACAGCGCAGGTCTAAAAATTGGCGATCTGATATGCGCCAGTTGGCCCACTGTTTCGGCGCATTTATTCCCAGAATCTCACTAAACCTCAACAACCTAAATCGGATAAATACCATGTCGCAAAGTGTAATGATCGGTGAGCTGTCGTGGCCTGAGTATGACCACCTTGTCAGGGACGGAAAGACCATGGTGCTGTTACCCATTGGAGCACTGGAGCAGCACGGCCACCACATGTCGATGAACCCAGATGTGCTGCTACCCACGGCCATGTCGGAGCGTGTGGCCCGCAACATCAGCGCCTTGGTAGCGCCTGCAATTGCCTATGGATACAAGTCACAGCAAAAGAGCGGTGGGGGCAACCATATGCCGGGAACGACAAGCATGGACGGCTTGACCCTGACCAGCACGGTGAAGGATGTTCTCAAGGAATTCGCGCGCCATGGCGTGCGAAACGTGACCATGGTCAATGGTCATTTTGAAAACTCCATGTTCATTTCCGAGGGGGTCGATCTGGCGCTACGCGAATTGCGCTGGGAAGGAATCCTGGACTTCTCTGTGGTGGCTCTGTCCTATTGGGATTTTGTAACCGAGGAAACCATACGTAGCATTTATCCTGATGGGTTTCCAGGCTGGGCGGTGGAACATGGTGGAGTCCTGGAGACATCTCTCATGCTGCATCTTTACCCGCACCTCGTTGATATGTCCAAAGTCGTGGACCATCCGCCTGCGAGTTTCCCCCCGTATGACTTTTTCCCTGTCAAACCGTCCTGGACTCCACACTCCGGATGCCTCTCCTCTGCCAAACCGGCGTCTGCCAGCAAAGGAAAGCTGTTGTTTGATGTGTGTGTAGAGGGTATGTCCCGAGAATTGGCAACGGCGTTTTTGCCTGCTTGAAGGGTTTCAAGCTTGGGCTTGACTTTGCATTTCCAAATCGAGGAATCCATAGATCTCAGCGCAAAGTGAAACCGCCAGCGCTGTTTCCAACGATTTCCGGGGCCTAACGCCCTCCTCGACTCTGAGCATTTGGCTTTCTGCCCAGTGCTTTGTAGCGCAGACTGGTATTGAGCTGTTCGGCCTGGTTTAGGAAGCTGCCCCACGACGATTTTTTGTCCAGCGCCCGGTACAGGCCCTGGCCAGCAGCCGCTAAACCCCCGCCCCACCCCGTCCAGCGCCTTGCGCAAAGCGCGTGGCGCCCGCGCTGAATTCTCCGCTGGCCAGTGTGGTTTGGCCATGGGCAAACTCGTTGCGCAGCGCGGCGTCCAGCGTCAAGCCGTCTTGTTCATAGGCGCTTAGACGGTCATGGCGCAGGCAGGTTTGGGGCAGGTCGGCGAGTTGCTGGGCCAATGCCAGGGCGGCGTTCAGGGCCTGGCCGTCGTCCACCACGCGGTTGGCCAGGCCCATGGCCAAGGCTTCGTCGGCGCCCACGGCGCGGCCGGTCAAAATCAAATCGAGTGCGCGCGACAGGCCAATGAGGCGCGGCAGGCGCACCGTGCCGCCGTCGATCAGGGGCACGCCAAAGCGGCGGCAAAACACGCCCAGCACCGCCGAGCGCTCCACCACCCGCAAGTCGCACCACAGCGCCAGCTCCAGCCCGCCCGCTACGGCGTGGCCGCTGATGGCCGCGACCACGGGCTTGGACAGCAACATGCGCGAGGGGCCCATGGGCGCGTCGCCCTCGGGCTCTAGGCGGTTGCGCCGCGCGGGGTCGTTCATGGCTTTGAGGTCGGCGCCCGCGCAAAAAGTGGCGTGCGCACCGTGCAGCACTGCCACGCTGGATGAGGCGTCAGCGTCAAAAGCGCGAAACGCGTCGGCCAGCGCTTGGGCAGTGGCGCCATCAACGGCGTTGCGGGCCTGCTGGCGGTTCAGGGACACCACGGTGACGGCGCCATGGCGCGTCACCAAAACCGTTTGGTCTGACATAAATGGCCTTTGCACGCTCTTGCAAGCTTTGGCGCACTGGAACCAGCGCTGCGCGGGATTGCGCCACGCTGCCCGGCGCTTTGCCTGGGGCGTGGCCGCAGTATGGCAGCGCTGTGAACTGGCTCTGGTAGCTTAGGCCAGGGCGGGGTCCAAGCCCATTTGGTCGAGCTTTTTAAAGTGCTTGCGCGCCAGCGCTACCACTTGGGCATCGCTGGGGTGGTCGCTGGCAATGCTGGCCGAGATGGCGGCGGCCACCTGCGCGCTGTGGGTTTTTGCCCAGGTCGCGAATTCGTCGCGCGCCATGCCGGGGCCGGTCAGCAGCACTTCGTGCACGCCGACCAAGGCGGCCGCTACGTCGACAAACAAGGGCTTGCTGTCGTGCGGCTTGCCCTGGTGTTTGTGGTGGCTGCGCGAGTGGATATGCTGGGCTTGCATGTGTTCGCGGTCAAACATCATGACGTGGGCTTCTTGGTGGTCGATCCAGACAACAACGTGGAAAGTGGACATGCAGGCTTTCTTAAGAGTGAAGTGAATGGCTTGGGTGCTCGGCTTTTTCTTGGCAAGCAATGCAGCGGGGCGCTTGCGGCGTGGCGCGCAGGCGAGCGGCAGCAATCGTGGTGCCGCAGTCGGTGCAAGTGCCGTAGGTGCCCAGGTCCAAGCGCGCAAGCGCCTCGGCAATCTGGCCCAGCTCGTCGGTTTCACGTTCGTTCAGGGCAAATTCCACATCGCGCTCGCTGGCTACCTGGGCGGTTGGGTCTTCGGAATGGGCGAAATGCTCTTCGGCCACCTCGGCCCGGCTGCGCGTGCCGCCGCGCTGCTGCGCGATTTGGGCCAACAGTTCTGTGCGCTGGGCCAGCAGGCTCTCGCGGTAGCTTGTGAGTAGGTTGGGGTGCGTCAAAACAGCTCCTTTGTCATAAGGAGCCCATGCTAGGCCGATGGCGCACACGGTCCTAGACCTAGGTCAAGTGCGGGCTAAAAAGCGCCTCGAGAATCGCAGCTTGGCGCGCACCGCGCATTGCACGCCAGTTCCGAGTTGCTGGCATTCCTTTGTGCTGGATCAAGGCCACGTTCTGTGCGCGGCGCACCATGGAATCTTTCACAGAAGGAGACTCGCATGCACGCGCTCAAAGACTTGTTCACCACCGATTACGGCATCATGAGCATCGTGGGCATCGCCTTCATGCTCGGCATGCTGGCGTTCTTTGTCCGCTACTTTTTCCACCATATGCACGAAGACGAAGCCATTGAGAAGGCGCGCAACGCCGCTTAAGGTTTGCCGCAAAGCGGCCCTGCATCCTCTCATTTTCTTATCAAAAACCTTAATAATGATATGATTTAATCTATCAACTCAAAATTAAGCGGAAAACGAGAGGATAGCCATGTCCAAGAAGGGAATTAAGCAAAGTATCAGCCATTACTTGGAGCGCCTGGCCCGGCAGGGCGAGGGGCCGGTGGGCGCACAAGACATCACCGCGCACATCGCCGAAAAACGCCCGACGGTGAACCGGTATTTGGCGTCACTGGTGCAAGATGGGAGCATTGAGTCGCTGGGCAGCGGGCCGGCCACCCGTTACCGGTGGGCCAGACCCATCGCCGACAGCTTGCCAGGCACCACCCAAGCGCAGACCAGCGTAAGCGCGCCTCTCGCCCCCACTATTGCATGGAGCGCAGACGCACTGGCCCTGCGCGCGCAACTCGAAGTGCCGCTGGCCATGCGTAGCCCCGTGAGTTACCAAAGGGAATTTCTAGACGGGTACATGCCCAACCAATCGTCCTTGCTGCCATCAGCGCTTGCCGCAGATTTGTTTGCAGCCGGGCGCAGCCCGGGCCAGCAACCGGCCAGCACTTATGCGCGCAAGGTGCTGGAGCAGCTCTTGATCGACCTGTCCTGGCATTCATCGCGATTGGAGGGCAACCGCACCAGTCTGCTCGATACACGCGCGCTGTTTGTCAAAGGGCGCACCCACGCGGACGATATCGACGCCACCATGCTGCTCAACCACAAGGACGCGATCGAGTTCATGGTCGAAGCGGTGCCCGAGTACGGCATCACCGATGCTGTGGTGCGCAACATCCAGAGCTTGCTGATGCAGGGTTTGCTGGAAGATCCCGACACCGTGGGCGCAATTCGCCACACCATCGTCACCATCACCGACTCGGTTTACTTGCCCACCCAGGTTCCCAATCTGCTCGAAGAGATGCTGGGCGTGCTGATCGCCAAGGTCCGCCAGATCAAGAACCCGGTGGAATGCGCTTTTTTCCTGTGGGTGCATATCGCCTACCTCCAACCTTTTGAAGACGGCAACAAGCGCAGCAGCCGCTTGTGCGCCAATCTGCCTTTGATGTTGTCGAACTGTGCGCCCATTTCTTTTCTGGACGTGGAACCCCAGGACTACGCCGTCGCGGTGATTGGGGTTTACGAACGCCAGGATGTGCGGCTGGCGGCGGAGCTATTTGCCTGGACGTACCGCCGATCTATCGACAAGTACAAAGTGGTGCGGGAGTCCATGGGCGCTCCCGACCCGTTTCGTGCCCGCTATCGCGAACACCTGGGCGAGGCCCTGCGGCAGGTGGTGCAAGACCAGGCCAGCGCCAGCCAAGCTTGCACGGCCCTGGCTTTGCCTCCCGAAGACCAGGCGACCTTTCTGGCCCTGCTGCGCCGGGAATTGCAAGCCCTGGAGCCTTTCAATTGCGCCCGCTACCGCCTTGGCATTCGCAGTACCGAAGCCTGGGTCGCGCGCGGTCGCCCGCTCTAAGTCGGCAGCCGCTCAGCGCTGCAAAGCCGCATTCACTCCATCGAGCTGCGCATCGTCCAGCGCCCCGGCCAGGGCGCCGAGTTGCAGTTGGGCCAGCAGCAGTTCGCTGCGGGCTTGCACCAGCGCCAGAGCGGCGCCGGCGGCGTCGTTCTGGGCTTGCAACAGGTCTAGCGTGGTGCGGTCGCCTACCTGGCGGCCCAGTTGGGTAGCGTCCAAGCGGGCGACGCTGGCTTGTTGCGCGGCGGCGAATGCAGCAAGGCGGGCTGGGCCGGTTTGCAGCGCCAGCCAGGCGCTCTGCACTTGCTGCGCTGTTTGCTGGCGCGCGGCTTCGAGTTCGGCCTGGGCTTGGTCGTGCAGGCGCAGCGCTTCTTGCCGGCGCGCGTCGCGCATGCCACCGGTAAACACCGGCATGGACCATTGCACGCCCACCATGCGCTGGCCGCTGGTGTTGCTGGCGCTGCCAAAGTCGCCGTCGCCGCTGATGCGGTCTTGGCCGATTTGCGCCACCAAATCGAGCGTGGCGCTGGCTGCCGCGCTGTACTTGCCAGCCTCTTCTTGCGCGCTTTGCACACGCAGGGCTTGCAGGCGCAGGGCCAGATTGTTCTCCAGCGCCAACGCCTGCCATTGCTCCAGGCTGCGACTGGTGGCGGCGTCTGCGCCGGCCCCACTGGCGGGCGGCAGCACATGCAACTGCGACTGCGGCACGCCGGTGGATTGGGCCAGCACGCCTTGTGCCACTGCAAGGGTGTTTTCGGCGCCCAGCACCTGGGCTTGCAAGGCAAAGGCGCGGGCGCGCGCCTCATAAGTATCGGTCACGGGCTTGTCGCCCAGGGCAAAGCGGTCTTTCGCCTCGGTCAGGGCGCGGTTGACGGCACCTTGCTGCTGGCGCAGCAGGTCAAGCTTGTGCTGGGCCAGCACCAGGTCAAAGTACCGCCGGGCGGTCAGCAGCAACAGCTCGCTGCGTGCGCTATGCGCTTGCAGTTCGGCCATGTCGGCGGCGAGCTCGAGCTGGCGGGTCTGCGCGCTGCGCTCGCCGCTGCGCAAGGGTTGGCGCGCAGACACATTCCAGCGCGTGCTGATGCCCGTGTTGACCGAGGTATTGAAGTCAACCCCGTTGGACGCCGGGATGCCGGGCGCAGCAAAGTGCGCACCGGTGCTGGCCGAATCGGCGCCCGCCACGCCGGCGCTCGCGCCCAACAGCACTTGCGGACGCCACAGCGCGGCGGCCTGCTGGCGGCGCGTGGCACCGGCTTGGGCAGCGGCGTTGGCCACAGCCACTTGCGGATCCGTGGCCTGCGCGGCGTGCCAGGCCTGCGCCAGGTCCAGCGCGTGGGCGCTGATGGCGCTTGCCGCCAATAGCAGGGTCAACGCGGCCTGGGCCACGGGTTTACGGCTTGTCATGGGGGGGCTCCTGGGGAGACATGGGCTTGCACCCAGGCTTTCAAATCAAGCGCGGGCATGGCGCCTGCCATACGGGCACGCTCCACGCCGCCTTCAAACAGCAGCAAACTGGGAATGCTGCGAATCCCATACTTGCTGCTGGCCTGGGGCGCGGCGTCGGTGTCAACCTTGGCAAAACGCACCAGCGGCAGTTCGCGCGCCACGCTCTCAAATGCAGGCGCCATGGCTTTGCACGGACCGCACCAGGCGGCCCAAAAGTCCACCACCACGGGCAACTCGGTGCCCGCGATAAAGCGCTCAAAGGCAGAGTCGCTCAGCGCCGCCGAAGCGGCCGCCAAAATGTCTGCGCCGCACTTGCCGCAGGCCACCTCGAAATGCAGCTTGTCAGCCGCCACGCGGTTTTTGGTGCCGCACACCGGGCAAACCAGTTGCATGCTGGGTCTGCCTTAGTTGCCCGCGCCAAAGCCAACTTTGCGCATGATGGTTTCCATCAGGCACCAGCGGGTAATTGCGCTTTGCAACAGGTTCAGGCCCACAAAGGCGGTAAACGACAGCCACCATTCGCTCAAAAACACTGGGCTTGCGGGAATACCCATTGCCAGCGAGGCCAGGATAAAGCTACCTGCCACCAAACGAACCATTTGCCATGAGGTCATAAAAATACTCCTTGAAAAAACACTTGCTAAAAACGAGTTAAACCGACGCTTGCGCCGGCACCAGCACTTCGGGGCGCTTGCGATAGGCGGCGTAATAAAGGGTAGGAATCACCACCAGCGTGAGCACGGTGGACACCAAGATGCCAAAGATCAGCGAGATGGCCAGCCCGTTGAAAATCGGATCGTCCAGAATGAAGAAGGCGCCCAGCATGGCCGCCAGACCAGTCAGCATGATGGGCTGGGCCCGGGTGATGGCCGACTGCACCACCGCTTGCTTGAAGGGCAGGCCCTGGCGCACCAGCAGGTTGATAAAGTCCACCAACAAGATGGAATTGCGCACGATGATGCCGGCCAGCGCGATCATGCCGATCATGCTGGTGGCCGTGTACTGCGCACCCATCAGGGCGTGGCCAGGCATGACGCCGATGATGGTCAGCGCAATGGGCGCCATGATGATGAGCGGCGTGAGGTACGAGCCAAACTGCGCCACCACCAGCAAGTAAATCAACACCAGGCCCACGGTATAGGCGGCGCCCATGTCGCGAAATGTCTCGTACGTCACCTGCGACTCCCCGTCCCACTTCAGCGAATAGCCGCGCAGCGGGTCGCTGGGTTGCGTCACAAAAAACTCGGCCAAGGTGCCGCCTGCGGGCGTGGGGATGGCGGCAATCTGGCTGCGCATCTGGAACATGCCGTACAGCGGGCTGTCGAGTTGCCCCGCCATGTCCGCCACCACCATGTTCAGCGGCAGCAAATCCTTGTGATAAACGGGTTGCTCACGCAGGCTGTCGCTCACGGCAACCAGTTCACGGATGGGAACCAGCGCGCCGCTGGCCGAGCGCACGCTCAGGGCCAGCAAGGCGTTGAGATCGCCATGGCTCTCGGGCGGCAATTGCAGCACCACGGGCGCCGGGTACTTGCTGGCGTCGTGCAAATAGGTGGCCGATTCGCCGGACAGGCCGGTGCGCAGCGTGCTGACAATGGCTTGCTGCGGCACGCCTAAAAGTGCGGCCTTGCGCCGGTCCACCAGCAAGAGCTTGCGCGGGGCGCTGGCAATGCTGCTGTCGTCCACGTCCACGATACCCGGCGTTTTCTCAAACACGGCGCGCACGGCTTGTGCCACTTCGCGCCGGCCTGCCGCCTCGGGGCCATAGATTTCGGCCACGATGGGCGAAAGCACGGGCGGGCCGGGTGGCACTTCCACCACTTTCACATTGGCGCCATAGAGCTTGCCAATGCGCTGCAGCTCCGGGCGCACCCGGGTGGCGATGGCGTGGCTTTGGGCCGCGCGCTCGTGCTTGTCCACCAGGTTGACCTGCAGGTCGCCCATTTCGCCGCCGCTGCGCAGGTAGTACTGACGCACCAAGCCGTTGAAGTTAATCGGCGCGGCTGTGCCTGCATAGGCCTGGTAGTCGATCACCTCGGGCACGGTGGCCAGGTGGGCGCCCAGAGCATGCAACACGGCGGCAGTTTGTTCCAGCGGCGTGCCTGCGGGCATGTCCACCACCACCTGAAACTCGGACTTATTGTCAAAAGGCAGCATCTTGAGCAGCACCAAGCCCGTGGCGGGCAGCGCCACAGAGACCGCAATCAGTACCGCCACGCCCAGGCCCAACAGGCCCCGGTTGCGGCCACCGCGCTGCTCATCGAGCAAGGGCTTGAATACGCGCTCAAAGGCGGGCGCGAGCTTGGCGCTCAGGCCGCTGTGGCTGTGCCCGCCGTGGGCGACAGCGCCAGGAGCGCTGGGCTTCATCCAAATGCGCGCTAGCCAAGGCGTGACCACAAAAGCAATCGCCAGCGACAAGAGCATGCCCATACTCGCATTGATCGGAATCGGGCTCATGTACGGGCCCATCAGGCCGGAAACAAAAGCCATGGGCAGCAAGGCGGCAATCACGGTCAGCGTAGCCAAAATCGTAGGGCCACCTACTTCGTCCACCGCGCCGGGAATGAGTTGGGCCAGCGTCTTTTGCGGATAGAGCTGCTGATGCCGGTGGATGTTTTCCACCACCACAATGGCGTCGTCCACCAAGATGCCGATCGAAAATATCAGCGCAAACAGCGACACCCGGTTCAGGGTAAAGCCCCAGGCCCAAGAAGCGAACAGCGTCACGGTCAGCGTCAGCACCACGGCCACGCCCACGATGGCCGCCTCGCGCTTGCCCAGCGCCAAAAACACCAGCACCACCACCGAGGCAGTGGCAAACAGCAGCTTTTGAATCAGCTTTTGCGCCTTGGCGTTGGCCGACGCGCCGTAGTTGCGCGTCTCGGCCACTTGCACCTGGTCGGGCACCACGGTGTTGCGCAGCTCCTGGACGCGCGCCATCACGGCATTGGCCACGTCAATCGCGTTTTCGCCGGGCTTTTTGGTAATGCTCAGAGTGACAGCCGGATATTCACCGCCACCGGCCTTCTCAGACTGGCCGTGCCAGACGTAGCGCGCGGCAGGCAGCGGCCCGTCTTTGACTTCGGCCACATCGCCTAAAAACACGGGCCGGCCATTGCGCACACCCACCACCAGGGCGGCTACTTCGCTGGCCTGGCTCAGGTAGGGGCCCGACTCAATAGCCACGGATTGGTTGCCCGCAATGAGCTCGCCCACGGGCAGACCCAGGTTGGCGGATTGCAGCGCTAGCTGCATGTCAGCGGCGGTCACGCCAGCGCCGGCCATGCGCGCCGGGTCCAGCGCCACCATCACGGCGCGGCCGAGGCCGCCTATGGTTTGCACCTCGCGGGTGCCGGGCACGCGCTTGAGGTCGGCTTCCATGCTGTGCGCCACGCGTTCCAGGTCAAAGGCGCCGGTGTCCGCGTCTTTGCTGAACAAGGTCAGGGTGACGATGGGCACGTCGTCAATGCCCTTGGGTTTGATGATGGGCTCCAACACGCCCAGATTTTTGGGCAGCCAGTCGGCGTTCGAGCGCAGCGTGTCATGCAAGCGCACCAAGGCTTCGGTGCGCGGCACGCCCACCTTGAACTGCACCGTGATCACCGCCAGGCCCGGGCGCGACAGCGACATCACGTGCTCGGTGCCCGCCATTTGCGAGAGCACCTGTTCGGCCGGAATAGAGACCATCTGCTCCACATCGGCCACGCTGGCGCCGGGGAAGGGAATCAGCACATTGGCCATGGTCACGTTGATTTGGGGCTCTTCTTCGCGCGGTGTGACCAGCACGGCAAAGGCGCCCAGCAGCAGCGCCATCAGGGCCAGCAGCGGCGTAATGTGCGCGCGCTGGAACAGGGCCGCAATACGGCCTGAGGCGCCCAGGTGGTGGATGGACTTCATATCAACGCACCTGTGCAGCGGCGGTGGGGTCGGTAGCGACTTTGTCGCCTGCGCGTACGCCAGTCAGCACTTCCACCCGGTCACCCTGCACCCGACCTAAGCGCACCTGGCGCAGTGCGGGGCGGCCTTGGGCGTCCATCAGGTAGACGGCGGTGAGTTCGGCCCGGCGCACCACGGCGGCGCTGGGTACAAACAGACGCTCACCGCTGGTCGCCGCGCCGCCTGCGGCAGGCAGCCATACGCGGGCAAACATGCCCGGCACCACACCGCTGAGCGCTGGCAGCTTGAAACGAATCTGCGCACTGTGCGTGGCCGCGTCCACCAGGGGCAGCAGGGTGGCGCCGCCGGCGTTCATCAAACCGCTGGCACCGCTCCAGCCGGGCAGCTCAAACTGCAGCTTGGCCAAGCTGGCAGGCAAGGCGCTTTGGGCCACACTGGCCGTCACTCGCAAATCTGAAGGGTCGTGCAGGGTGAGCAAAGGGCGCCCGGGCATGGCCATGTCGCCCAAGGCCACCGGCACCTCGCTGACCACACCCGCGAACGGGGCCTGGATCACAAAAAAGCGTTGCTGGGTTTGTGCCGCGTCCGACTGCGCTTGCAGCGCCTTGACCTGCGCTTGCGCAGCGTCAAACTGCGCTTTGGATCGCTCCAGCGCCGCCTGGCTGATGTACTGCTTTTGCAGCAACTGCTGCTGGCGCTCCAAGTCTTTACCGGCTACTGTCAGGCTGGCGCGCGCAGCGTCCACCTGAGCGGCGCTGGCCTGGGCGTTTTGGCTGGCAGCGCGGGCGTCAATGCGCACCAGTTCTTGGCCCACGCGCACCGTGTCGCCCGCCTTGACTGACAAAGACACGATGGAGCCGGCCACCTGCGCGGCCAGCGTGGCCTGTCGCACGGGCTCGACCACGCCATCAAAACTCTGCAAATCTGCGCGCTGGCTGGCGCCGCCCTGCACTTGCGCTGTGGCCAGAGCGGTGGCCGCCGTGCCCGTCAGCGGCGCCAGCAGGCTTGCGGCGCAAAGCAGCGCGGCTCTGGAGGGAATTTTCCAAGTGGTGGTCATGGTGGGGATCCTTGGTATATGAAGGCCTGCGCCTTATTTCATATTTAACTAATTGCGTAATTAAACAAATAATACACTAAAATCAGGCTCTTGTTCTGTGTCATATCAAACGCCGTCATCAAAACTTAAGATTTAGGACGCCCAACCATGGAAAACCTGCCCCCCGAAGCCCTGCAAGACGTGGCCACCTACTTTCAGGCCTTGGCCGAGCCCACGCGGCTGCAAATCCTCAACATCCTGCGCGAAGGCGAGCGCAATGTAGGTGAGCTAGCGCAGATGTGCGGCTCCACGGCCGCCAATATTTCGCGCCACCTGAGCTTGTTGACCAAGCACGGCATGGTGCGGCGCGAAAGCCGGGGCACCAGCGCCTATTACTGCATTGCAGACGAGGCGGTCTACGCGCTGTGCGATCTGGTATGCGGCAATATTGCGCGCCAAATGGAGCGGGCCAACAAGTCCCGCCAGGCCTTTACCCTGAACCCCTGAGCTTCCAAGCCCCCAACGCCATGCCCCGTTTTGCCGCCAATCTCTCCATGCTCTACAACGAGCACGCGTTTCTGGACCGCTTTGCTGCCGCTGCCGCCGACGGTTTTGGCGCGGTGGAATACCTGTTTCCCTATGCGTTTGAGGCCCAGGTGCTGCAAAGCCGCCTACAAGACCACGGCCTGCAACAAGTGCTTTTCAACGCGCCGCCCGGCGACTGGGACGCAGGCGAACGCGGCCTGGCCTGCCTGCCCGGGCGCGAAACCGAATTTCGAACCGGCTTTGCCCGCGCGCTGGACTACGCACAGGCCTTGGCCTGCCCGCGCATCCACGTCATGGCCGGTATTGCGCCGAGCGGCGCCAACGCCGCAAGCCTGCAAACCACCTACCGCGCCAACTTGGCCTGGGCTGCGGCCCAAGCCAGCGGCGTGGGCTGCGATGTGCTGATTGAGCCCATCAACACCCGCGACATGCCGGGCTTTTTTCTGCACCACCAAGACGCTGCGCACGCGCTGGTGCAAGAGATTGGTGCCCCTAATTTGAAGGTGCAGTTTGACCTGTACCACTGCCAGATCATGGAAGGCGACGTGGCCACCAAACTGCGTCACTACCTGCCCACCGGCCGCGTGGGCCACATCCAGATTGCCGGCGTGCCCGAGCGCCATGAGCCCAATGTGGGCGAACTTAATTACGACTACCTGTTTGGCGTGATCGACGCGGTATCCGCCCAATGCGGCTGGGACGGCTGGGTGGGCTGCGAATACCGCCCGGCGGGCGGCGCGGTGGCGGGGGCGACCACGGCGGGGCTGGGCTGGCGCGGCGCGCGGCGGTAAGCGCGCCTGCGGAGCCATTGCGGTAACCGTCGCCCAAGCCTATTCATAACTCCGAACACCGCCGCCAGCGCTTGTTGCCTTCAAAGCGCACGGCGCCGCGCCCAATCAAGTTTTCCAGTGCTCCTTGGGTCCCTTGGACGCGGTGATGCTACCGACCAAGGCACAGCACGCCCACGTTGGTAAGGCCCCAGTACCGCTAATGGTCAGCCAGTTCGCCGCTGAATAGGAGGAATTTGCCTTGCTCATCGGGACAGCACTTCAACGTAGGCTTGGTAGCTATAGCTACGGTTTTTTTTCTGCCCAGTCATTTCCACCGCGATGCCCAGGTCCACCAACACCTTTACGGCAGCTGTCGCGGTGGGAAAGCTGGTGCCCAATTGCTGGCGAACGTGTTCAATGGTGAAGCGCGGCATCACCGGCAGCATCTCGAACAAACGATAACTGGTCGGACCTGCCTTAATGGACTGCAACAGCCGTTTACGGTCAGCGGCAAGGAGGCTGGCAACTTCCATGATGGTTTTCTCTGCCTCGCCAGCGGCGCTTGCCACCCCCTCCAAAAAGAAAGTCACCCAGGATTCCAAGTCGCCGTCGGTACGAATGGCCGACAAGCGGCGGTAATACTCAGCCTGGTGCTGCTTCAGATAAGCGCTGACATACAGCAAGGGCTCCGACAGCACCCCCCAATATTCGAATAAAGCCGTGATGAGCAGGCGTCCGATGCGCCCGTTGCCGTCAAGAAAGGGGTGGATGGTTTCAAACTGGGCGTGGATGAGCGCCACTTTCACCAAGGG
>Ga0114978_10000105_pt1 | contig 65947 bp, 69 predicted proteins | sample S_140212_EF_Meta_FD_87027 | JGI IMG/M metagenome (GOLD analysis project Ga0114978, IMG submission 87027) | Freshwater microbial communities from Lake Simoncouche, Canada to study carbon cycling - S_140212_EF_MetaG | ecosystem: Environmental > Aquatic > Freshwater > Lake | place: Lake...
CAGTGATGCAAGCGACGCAGATATTGCATCGGCCATGGGTTGGGTGTGGCAACAACGCTCAGATCGCTATTCGCAGTTGCGCGGACAAAATCTTGCGCCAGCAACTAGCGACGGCGCGAGGCGTGTTGAGATGAGTTACATCGGTGGATAAATCATGAGTCAAGTTATTTCATCTCAAGACATCACCGCTGTGATTTTGGCGGGTGGACGAGGCGCTCGCATGGGTGGTGTCGACAAAGGCTTGCAAAATTTCAAAGGCATGCCTCTCACATTGAATGCATTGATGCGCTTGTCGGGTCAAGTTGCCAATGTCTTGATCAACGCCAATCGCAATTTATCGGCTTATGAATCTTTTGGTGCAGATGTTTGGCCCGATAGCATCACGGATTACGCTGGGCCCTTGGCTGGATTTTTAACGGGTCTTGAAAGATGCGAAACACCTTATCTTTTGACAGTGCCATGTGACACGCCTTTTTTTCCACTCGACTTGGCTGCGCGTCTGTCGCTTGCATTAATACACAATGAAGCAGAGATTGCCATGGCCAGCGCGCCCGAAAAAAACAAAGACAGCATCATTCAAGTGCGTTCGCAGCCCGTGTTTTGTTTGATGGCTATTGAGTTATTAGAAAGCTTGGTTCGCTTCACTCACGGTGGCGGTAGAAAAATAGACGCATGGACCGCACAACATAAAACCGTTTTAGTTCCCTTTGATCAAGCAGGCGACGACCCACTCGCATTTGCTAATGCCAACACCATGCCCGAATTAATCGCCCTAGAAAATTAATCGCTCCACATGAAATCGTTAGACGACATTGCCGCACAACTGCAAGGCTACGATCCTCAATCCTTGAGTGTGAGTCAAGTTCATGCTTTTTTAAATGAATTGGTTCATCCCCTTGATACAAGCGAGGACGTCGATTGCCCTGTTGCAAATGCATTGGGTTGTGTTTTGGCACAAGATGCAATTTCTCCTTTGGATGTGCCGCCACAAGACAACTCAGCGATGGACGGATTTGCGTTTGCTTTTAAAGATCAACCACAAGTCGCAACACAAGCAACGCAATTGCGCGTTGTGGGTACTGCGCTGGCTGGCAAAGCATGGAGTGGCACTGTTGGTCCGGGTGAGTGCCTCAAAATCATGACGGGTGCGATATTGCCCGAGGGCTTGGATACGGTTGTACCGCAAGAAATGATTGAGCTCGGTGAGAGCACCATCACCATTCCTGCTGGACGATTTAAAGCGGGTGACAACCGTCGATTAAAAGGCGAAGATATTGAAAAAGGCAAAACAGCGCTCAAAAAAGGCCAACGTATCGCGCCTGCAGCTTTGGGTTTGATTGCCAGCTTGGGTTTGCCAACCGTGCGCGTCAAAAGAAAATTGCGAGTCGCTTATTTTTCAACGGGTTCAGAAATTTTGAGTTTGGGTGAACCCGTGCGCGAAGGTACGGTGTATGACAGCAATCGTTACACAGTGATGGGCATGCTCACACGTTTGGGCTGTGATGTCATCGACATGGGTGTAGTGATCGATGACCCTGTCTTGTTACGCCAAGCATTTGTGAATGCATCACAACAAGCAGATGCAGTGATCACGAGTGGTGGTGTCAGTGTGGGTGAAGCCGATTTCACCAAAGCCATGATGCGCGAATTGGGTGACGTGGCTTTTTGGAAAATCGCCATGCGCCCTGGCCGACCAATGGCTGTTGGGCGCATGGGTTCGAGCATTTTGTTTGGCTTGCCAGGAAACCCAGTTGCAGTGATGGTGACTTTTTTAGCATTTGTGAGGCCCGCATTGCTTCGAATGATGGGCTCTACTGAAACTGCACCACCCTATTTAAAAGCAAAGAGTTTGGAAGTGATGCAAAAAAAACCAGGTCGCACTGAATACCAACGCGGATTGGTGAGTGTTGATACAAACGGTCAACTGCAAGTTCAAACCACGGGCAATCAAGGCTCAGGCGTATTGAGTTCGATGGTGATGGGTAATGGGTTAATTGTGCTTCACCACAACCAAGGCAATGTGGCCGTGGGTGAAGCAGTAGACGTGATGATGTTTGATGGCGTGATTTAAACGCGCATCAATGTCCACCACCACCAGAGACGCCTTCTGTTAAAGGCGTTGTAATTGCACCAGGCGTTGATTTGCGTGCAAACAAGGTGTACATGGTGGGCACCACAAAAACTGTCAATAAAGAACCCAATGTCATTCCACCCACAATCACCCAACCGATTTGGCGACGGCTCTCTGCACCTGCCCCAGTTGCCAAAGCAAGTGGTAAAGCGCCTAATACCATAGCACCTGTTGTCATCATGATGGGACGCAGGCGCAATGCGGCTGCTTCTTGAACCGCTTGGAATGTATCCATCCCTTTACCACGCAATTGATTGGAGAACTCCACAATCAAAATACCGTGCTTGGTAATGAGTCCAACCAGCGTGATTAATCCAATTTGACTAAACACATTGAGCGTACCCCCTGACCATTTGAGTGCAAGTAAAGCGCCCACCATCGATAAAGGTACTGATAACAAAATTACCAAGGGATCGATGAAGCTTTCAAATTGTGCTGAGAGCACCAAAAAAATAAACAACAGCGACAAAATAAATACGGTGTACAAAGAACCCGATGATTTGACAAACTCACGAGATGTTCCATTCAAGTCGGTGGAGTACCCTGGTTTCAATACTTTTTGTGAAGCGGCCCGCATGAATGTAAGCGCCTCACCCAAAGAATAGGTGGGTGAAATATTGGCTGTGATCGATGCACTGCGTCGTTGACCAAAATGGTTGAGTTCACGCGGAACAACAACTTCATTCACTTTAACAAGTGCCGACAAAGGAATCATCGCTTCATTGCGACCTCGCACAAATATTTTTTCAATATCTTGAGGCGTGTCACGACCTGTTGCAGATGTCTGCACAATCACATCGTATTGCTCGCCTTCGCGTTTAAAGCGAGTTACTTGTCTACCGCCCATCATGGTCTCAACCGCACGCGCAATCGCATCCACGGGTACGCCCATGTCTGAAGCGCGTTCACGATCAACGTCCATTCGAAGTTCGGGCTTGTTCAAACGCAAATCGGTATCGACGCTGACAATGCCAGGATTTTTGGCCAACTCGTCTTGAAAAGCGCGAACCACAAGATTGAGGTTTTGGTAACTGTCCGATGTCAAGATCACGAAGTTGATGGGGCGCTCTCTAAAACCCTGACCCAGTGAAGGTGGTGTGATGGGGAAAGATGTAACGCCTGGCAATGAAGTGACTGCAGGTGTAATTTCACGCGCAATATCCATGGTCGTTTTTTTGCGTTGTTCCCATGGGAGTGAGCGATAAAAAACGCTGCCTTGCGCAACCGTTGGGTTTCCAACAACCGTAAAGATACGGTCAAAGTCTTCTGTGTATTTACTACCGATTTTTTCAATGGCATTGGCATAACGAGTGGTGTAATCCATGGTTGCACCATCGGGGCCATTGATCGCCACCAATACAACGCCGCGGTCTTCCATCGGTGAGAGTTCACTTTTTGAAGTAGTAAATAAAGCAGCCGAACCGATTGCAGATGCAACCATGATGGCTACCACAAACCAACGTCTTGAAAAACGTAGAGTGCCAAACTTCATATCGCCCAGTGTCCAAATCAATGTACGGCCATATGCACGAGTGAATGCATTGATGGCGTTATCCATGTTGAGATCAAACCATGTTCGATCTTCGGTGTGCTTAAGCAATTTAGAACACAACATCGGCGTGAGTGTTAATGCAACAAAGCCCGAAACAATCACAGATCCCGCGAGGGCCAAAGCAAACTCAGCAAACAAACGACCCGTTCGACCTGGCGTGAAAGCTAACGGAGCAAACACAGCCGCCAATGTGAGCGTCATCGACACCACGGCAAATCCAATTTCTCGAGCGCCCACAATGGCGGCCTCAAACGGTTTCATGCCATCTTCGATATATCGGTAAATATTTTCAAGCACCACAATGGAGTCATCGACCACCAATCCAATGGCCAGCACCAAGGCGAGCATGGTGAGTGAATTGATGGAGAAGCCAAACAATCCGAGCATCGCAAAGGTACCAATCAAACAAACAGGAATCGTGACCAATGGAATGATGGACGCACGCAGTGTGCGCAAAAACAAAAAGATAACCAATGCCACTAACACAACCGCTTCATTGATAGTGCTAAACACCGCTTTAATCGATCGATCAATGAATACAGAGTTGTCATTGGCCACATCAATCTCAATGCCAGGAGGCATGTTTTCTTTGATCTTTGGAATCATGGCGCGCACGGCGGAGCTCAAATCCAAAGGATTGGCTGTTGCATTGCGAATAACACCTAAAGTGATGGCGTCTCGTCCATTGAGGCGAGTGGAAGTTCTCTCTGACAAGGGCCCTTGCTCAACACGTGCAATGTCACCCAATCGAACGGGCATTCCGTTGACGTTTTTAATCACTACTTGCCTGAATTCACCTGGCTTTTGTAAATCGGTCGCAGCAGTTACATTGAATTCTCGCAATTGACTTTCAACACGCCCTGCAGGGACTTCTAAGTTTGATCGACGCAAAGCATCTTCCACATCCTGCGTGGTGAGTTTGTATGCGGCTAAACGATCAGGGTCTAACCAGATGCGCATGGAATATTTGCGTTCACCATAAACGCGAACGTCGGAAGCGCCAGGCGCTGTTTGCATCATGGGCTTGGCAATGCGATTGGCTAGTTCACTCAACTCTAAAGCACTTAGCGTATCTGAACTGAAAGCCAACCAAATCACTGGGAATGCATCGGCTTCCACTTTTGCAATCACAGGCTCGTCAATACCTTGAGGCAAACGTTGACGCACACGAGAAACTTTATCGCGCACATCAGCAGCAGCAGAATCGGGATCGCGCGACAAAACAAAGTTAACGGTAATTTGACTTTGTTCTTGACGACTGATGGATGTGATGACGTCAACGCCTTCAATGCCCGACAATGAATCTTCTAAAACCTTGGTGACTTGCGATTCAATAACCGTGCTTGAAGCACCCAAATATTTGGTTTCAACTGTAACAACAGGATTGTCAATTTTGGGGTACTCGCGCACATTGAGTCGCGAAAAAGAAACCCAGCCCACTAATAAGATTAGCAACGACAACACGCAGGCGAATACAGGACGCCGTATCGATACCTCAGGCAATTGCATGATGTGTCCTTATTCAAAAATCAAGGTTTTGCAGCGGGTGCAGCACCCGTTGCAGGATTAGGTGCAGCTGCATTGGCTGGGGTACCCGCAGGCTTATCGCCAGCTGGTTTATCCCCTGCAGTTTTTTGGCCATCAGGGGATTTACCCATTTGAACCAAACGCAATGCAGTGCCGTCTTTTTGTAATCGCTGTTGACCGGCAATAACGACCGTATCACCTTCAGCTAAGCCATCGGTGATTTCTACTCGACCAGGGCTGCGAATGCCTAATTTGACTTCTGTTCTTTGTGACACCGTGGCGGTGTCTGGTGGCAATGTGGATTTATCTGTAACAGTATCAGCAGAAACAACTTTAATCACGAATTGTCGTCCGCCTTGAGGAACAATCGATTCCTCGGGCACATACAAAGTGTTTTCACGCATTGCAAACACAGCGGTTACACGCGCAAACATACCAGGACGCAAGGGCCCACCCGATTGATTGGTAGCAGGACCACTGGCCATCGGAGGATTCATTGATGATGGAGGGCACTTGGATAATTCAATATTGGGTTTATCAACACCCATTTGATCTCTGACAGGTGTTGAACCCGTTGAACGTTGACTTTGTGCCAAAGGCGCAGATGACGCAGAATTTTTTACGCCCAAGCCCTGGGGTGGTACGGCCTTTTGAGGTGCAATGCCTGCTAATCCAGCGCCTGCTTTTCCCGTAACCAAAGGCTCACCGCCATCGTTGCGTAACAACGCACGAACACCAATGGATCGACCATTGGCATCAATCAATGGATCAATGGCTTCTACCCGAGCACGGTACAAGCGATTAGTTAGTGCATCCAATTGAACTTCCACTTCTTGACCCAGTCTTAACTTGGCTTGAAAACGCTCAGGCAATCTGAAATCAACATAAAGTGTGCTGATGTCTTCTAAGTTAATTAAATCTGCACCGTCTTTAACGTAGTCGCCGATATTGATGTTGCGAATACCGACTGTTCCAGAAAAAGGAGCCGTGATGCGCATGCGTTGTAAACGCGCACAAGACAATGCAAGTTGAGCTTGTGCCACTTGTAAGTTGGCTTCGCTTTCATCCAACACACGTTTAGCTACAAAATTTTGTTCAACCAAATCTTGATTACGTTTGAAGTTGGCTTGTGCGATTGAGACCTGCGCCAAACCTTGTTGCACTTCAGCACGTTGCAATGTGTCATCGAGCTGAACCAACATTTGCCCTGCGCGCACTTGATTGCCATCCACAAAACCAATCGATGAAACGCGCCCTGCGACCTCAGGTCTGAGCATCACGTTTTGACGTGAGCGTAAATTACCCACTGTTTGCGCATCGTCACGAATATCAGCTTTGGCCACTTGCGCCACTTCAACGCCAACTGCTTTGGGTCCGCCCCCCGTTAATCCAGCAGGTGCTGCGCCAGGAGCCCCTGCTCCAGTCTTGGGACCTTGACCCGCAGCAACCTCGGTTGCTGTTGTCGATTTGTTTTGAAACCACCAAGCTGCAACGCTGACTGCAACGAGACCCACAACCGCCAATGCGGAATAAATTTTCTTAGAAGCCATTTGTATGTAATTGTGTGTTGATAAAAGATCAACCGTCTAATTTAACAGTCTTATGTGGATTACGCATTGGCATCAATACTTATAAAAGTCCCAAAGCCATATCAACACCACGATTGGCTAATGCATCAGCGCGCTCGTTGCCAGGGTCACCAGCATGCCCCTTGACCCAGCGCCAATCGATTTGATGTCCGCCTTGTAATACCAAAGCGTCTAATTGGCGCCATAAGTCTTCATTTTTGACTTCTTTTTTTGCTGCTGTTCTCCATCCACGCGCCTTCCAGTTGTGAATCCATTCGGTGATTCCTTTGCGAACGTACTCACTGTCTAAAAAAAGTTTGACGTGACAATCTTTTTTAAGCGCTGTTAATGCTTGAATCACTGCCATTAATTCCATGCGATTGTTGGTCGTTTGCAACTCTCCACCGCATAATTCTTTCTCGATCGAACCCATTTGGAGCAAAACACCCCATCCACCTGGACCAGGATTGCCTTTGCAAGCTCCATCTGTATAAACAACGATTTGTTTCATACGCATTCTTTCGTTTTATTTATTTATTTTTTTGTGACGACACCAATGGGGTCAATTTTGACGTTCCTGAATTGACGGTGGGCGCACTTTGGGTCGAACTAGCAGCCAAAGGTCGTTTCCAAATGGGACCCATCAAACGCATACCCCGCACACGCTTGACCGCTTGTAAAAAATAAACGCCTCCAAAAATAGGCCACCAACGGTCACCCGCGCGATCCATCCAATCAAATCGATTCAACCAAACTTGCGATGTGAATGAAGGCCTGTAACAACCAAAACGTCCACCTTCAATCTCGAAACTGAGCAATCGCAACCAATCACGCAGTCGCCAATAACCAATCGGTTCGGTATGCGATGGTAGAAATTGATCTTGCATGCCGAGCCGTTGATACAAACGCGAACGCCTCTGTCGCAGACCCCAAAAACTGGTTGGATTGAAACCACAAATAATTAATTTCCCCTCTGGAACCAACACTCGCTCGACTTCACGCAAACTCGCGTGCGGGTCTGAACTTAAATCCAATGTATGAGGCAGCACAATCAAATCTAAACATTGATCGGGAAACGGCAACGCACGCGCATCATGAATCAATACAGCAGGTGGCGTGTCTTTTCGAAAAGACTCAGGCAATACCATTGACGTCGATTGCTCATGGGTATTTGCATAAAAACGATGCAGGATTCTGCTATTGCGTAAACTATCGACAATGGGCATTCCGAGTTGCAAGGCGTGAAAACCAAAAATATCGCTCACGGCCGGATCCATTTGTTGTAGTTCCCACTGCAATAAATACTGCCCGATGGGTGTTGTCATCCAATCGTCTAGACTATCGATGGTTTCTATCATGTGAGACATTATGAATCTTTTACCTTTACCCGCATTCTCAGACAATTACATTTGGCTATGGCACAAACACGGTATGGCTGTGGTTGTTGACCCTGGTGACGCTGAGCCCGTCATGCAAGCGCTCAACAACTTGGGGCTAACTTTATTGACGATTTTAATCACGCACCACCACGCCGATCATGTTGGCGGCGTCGATATCTTAAGAAATGCAACTGGCGCTAAAGTGTACGGCCCCGCTCTTGAAGAAATTCCTGAACCCTACATACCCCTCAACGACGGTGATGAATTTAGTTTATTCGATGAAAAAATCATTGTGATGGACGTCCCCGGACATACTGCAGGACATATTGCCTTTTTTATTCCGAACTCGTCGGGGCAACCCATTTTGTTTTGTGGCGATACGCTTTTTTCAGGTGGATGCGGTCGATTGTTTGAAGGAACGCCCGCACAAATGTTGAATTCACTGACTCGCTTTTCTGAGTTACCAGGCGACACGCAAGTGTGTTGTGCGCACGAATACACACTATCTAATCTTAAATTTGCAAAAGCGGTCGAACCACACAACTCAAAATTGATCGACTACATCGCGCATTGCGAAAAGTTACGTGCCAATAATTTACCCACACTGCCCTCGCGTATTGAGACAGAAATTCAAATCAATCCTTTTATGCGCACGGCCATTGCAGAAGTTCAATCGTCCGCCAAAACTTTTGATCCTTCAGCCCAAGATCGTGCTCAAGTCATGGCTGCACTTCGTCAATGGAAAAACGATTTCCGATGAAATATTTTTTTTGGATTGTTTTTGTTTTTATGGCGCTTTCAGGTTGCACGATTTTGCCGCCTGTTGCAGAAAATTCCAACGCATCGCCTTCTCTCATTGGCACACCCACTTCTAACGTCACGCCAAGCGCTGCAACACCTGACAAAGCTAATGAGAGATTATCGGATTTGCTGCCCATTCAAATTGGCACAGCACCCATCACGCAAGTAGCCCTGCCCAATGACTTATGGGAGCGCATTCGCAAGGGATTTGCGATGCCAGATTTGCAAACTGATTTGGCGCAAGATCGCGTCACTTGGTATTCATCAAGACCCGATTACCTCCAGCGCATGAGCGAGCGATCAAGCAAATACTTGTTTTATATTGTGGATGAAATCGAGCAACGCAAAATGCCCACCGAGTTGGCATTGTTACCCTTTATTGAAAGCGCATTCAATCCACAAGCCATGTCGTCTGCCAAAGCCAGTGGCATGTGGCAATTCATGCCACGCACAGGCAAAGACTTTGATCTCAAACAAAATGCATTTCGCGATGACCGACGCGACGTGATGGCGTCAACGCGCGCTGCATTAGATTACTTGCAACGCTTGTATGGCATGTTCAACGATTGGCATTTGGCATTGGCCGCGTACAACTGGGGCGAAGGCAATGTTGGCAAAGCTTTGTCGCGCAACCAACGCAATGGCAGCCCTTTGTCTTATGTTGAATTGAATATGCCAATGGAAACACGTTTTTATGTTCCCAAATTACAAGCCATCAAAAATATTGTTGCCGATCCTCTGCGACACAACATCAAATTGCCTCACATCCCCAATCATCCTTATTTCCAAAGCGTTCCTTTAACCAAAGATGTGGACGTCACCATGGCGGCTAAATTGGCAGAAATTTCAGTTGAAGATTTCAAAGCGCTCAATCCATCGGCCAATCGTCCTGTGCTTTTATCAGCTGGCATCCCACAAATATTATTGCCATGGGGCAACGCAGAAATATTTCAGCGAAATTTTGAAACCTATGGGGGACGCCTTGCTTCATGGACTGCTTGGATCGCACCATCAGCGATGAAGGTAGCCGATGCCGCCAAAAAAATTGGAATGAGCGAAGCCGAGTTTCGATCGGCCAATCAAATTCCACCACGAATGATGATTCGTGCGGGTTCTGCACTATTGATTCCTCGCAGTGATCGCGTCATTGAAGACGTCTCACCGCGCCTCGCAGACATAGGGCAACTCAACCTCTCACCCGAAGGTACAACGCGCAGGGTTGTGGTTAAAGCAGGTAAAAACGACACCATGGCCAGCATGGCCAAAAAGCACAAACAAAGTTTGGATCAATTGGCGCAATGGAACAACATGAGCATGAATACGCATCTCAAGCCAGGTCAAGAAATTGTGATGTATGCGTCGGGAAAATCAAAGTCGAGCGGCAAATCAACCAAAGCCAGCAAATCAAATAAAAAGAAACCCAAGCAATAAAAAATTAAAGTTTTTCTGTCTCGCTGGTGCGCGGCTGCCAAGTCATCAATCTTTTTTCAATTGCACCCACCAAACCATCAAGCAACAAAGCAAACACCGTTAACACCACGATACCTGCAAACACAGTGTTGACGTCAAATGTTCCTTCGGCTTGCAAAATCAAATAGCCCACGCCTCTGGCCGATCCTAAATATTCGCCCACGACTGCGCCGACAAAGGCCAAGCCAACCGACGAATGCAAACTTGAAAAAACCCAACTGGTTGCACTGGGCAGATAAACCGTTCTTAACAATTGCTTGGCATTGGCGCCTAGCATTCGCGCATTGGCAATCAACACGGGACTGACCTCGCGCACACCTTGGTACACATTAAAAAATACAATAAAAAATACCAAGGTAAAAGCCAATGCAACCTTGCTCCAAATACCCAAACCAAACCAAAGCGCAAAGATAGGCGCCAAAATCACACGCGGCATCGAATTGGCTGCTTTAATATAAGGATCTAAAACCGCACTGACTTGTGGCGACAAACCCAGCCACAATCCAGACGCCATACCTGCAACGGTGCCAATCACAAATGCTAAAACTGTTTCTAAAAGGGTAACGCCCAAGTGTTGATAGATATCGGCTCGACCCTTTAATCCGTCTTCAAATAAAAAATTGGCGGGAATATCAATGGGCATGAACCACGACCAAATACGACCCGCAACCACAATCGGATTACCTAAAAAAAATGCAATCTGGTTATCCCACGAAGAAATATACCAACCACCCAACACCAATACCAGCAACACCAATTGCCAGGCTCTTAATCGCCATGTGTAAGCCATTGAACTCATGCCAAGGCCTTTGCTTGCAATTGTTGTGAATAGCCTTTGAGCACCTCGTCGCGCAACACAGACCAAATTTGTTGATGGATTTGAATGAATTGCGGATTGGTTCTGATTTCGGCTACGTCACGCGGCCTTGGCAGATCAACTTTAAAATTTCCTATCGGATGCGTTGCAGGACCAGCAGACAAAACAATGACACGATCACTCATGGCGATTGCCTCATCTAAATCATGCGTGATAAACATCACCGCTTTGCGTTTATCAGCCCACAAGTCAAGCACTTCGTTTTCCATCAATTGACGGGTTTGAATATCGAGCGCTGAAAAAGGCTCGTCCATCAAAATAATATCGGGATCCAATACCAATGTTTGTGCCAATGCAACACGTTTACGCATGCCACCCGAAAGTTGATGCGGATAACGATCTTCAAAACCTTTGAGTCCCACACGCTCTAACCAATGAAGTGCCAAGGCGCGTGCCTCTTGCTCCTCAATATCACGGTATTGCAAACCCAACATCACATTTTGAACAGCACTTCGCCAAGGCAGCAACGCCTCGGTTTGAAACATATAACCCGCGCGTTGATTAATACCAACCAAGGGTTGACCAAAAACATGAATCGATCCAGAAGATGGCTCAAGCAATCCTGCGGCCACATTGAGCAATGTAGATTTGCCACAACCCGTGGGTCCCACCACCGCAACAAACTCACCCTCTTCAACCGTTAAAGACGTGTGAGCCACGGCTGTGTAAGAAGCCGATCCGTCGTTACCCCTAAATACACAACTGACTTGATCAAACGCAAGAGCAGAAGTCATCAGGCCTTGAATCGCTCTTTGGCACGGCGTGCGAAATCATTGGTGAATGTTTTACTCAAATCAATTTTGTCGACCTTGATTTCAGGCTCAAAACTAGCGAGCGCTTTGAGTGCGGTTGCAGGACCATCGTTGGGTATCAAACCATCGAGGGACAATGCTTCGCGAATTTTGTTGAATGATGCGAGATACAAGGCGCGATCCCCCAACAAATAACTTTCGGGTACGGTTTTGATAATGTCAGATGGGCCTGCGGTTTGCAACCACTTGAGCGCATGCACAATGGCATTGGCCAAAGCTTGACAGGTGTTGGGGTTTTTAACGATGTAATCGTTGGGCGCGTACAAACATGCCGCAGGCATATTGCCACTAAAAACTTCTTGCGTACCTTTGAGAGTGCGGGTGTCATAAATAATGCGCACATCGCCTTTTTGCTCCAACATCGTCATCACCGGATCGATATTGCTGATGGCGTCAATTTGTCCACTGCGCAGTGCTGTAATGGCGCCCGCAGCGGTTCCAACTCCAATAAAACTCACCTCAGAAGGTTTGATGCCTGAACGCGCCAGCACCATGCTGGCCGCCATGTTGGTCGATGAACCAGGAGCCGACACGCCAATGCGTTTACCTTTGAGATCGGCCAATGATTTGTAATTAGGAATGTTTTTGGTTGAAACACCAATCGCAATTTGGGGTGCGCGACATTGTAAAACAAATGATCTAAAAAATTGATTTTTGCTTTGAAGATTAATGGTGTGTTCAAAAGCACCCGAGCACACATCGGCCGATCCACCCACGACCGCTTGCAAGGCTTTCGCTCCGCCTGCGAAATCAGAAATTTCAACATCAAGACCTTCAGCTTTGAAATGACCCAACTGCTCAGCGATAGTGAGAGGCAAATAATAAAAAGATGCCTTACCGCCCACAGAGATGGAAACTTTTGTTTTTTCGAGTTTGTTTTGCGCAAAAGCCTGTGGAGCAAAAGCACTGACAGCGCCCAAGGCCAATGATTGATTAAAGGATCGGCGATTTAAAAATGAAGACATGGTGTACTTAGAGGTTGTGATTGAATGTTTGAAATGATAGGACAAAGCGCCCCAACGCACATCGGAAACATCCCCATTGGGGTTAACACCCAATTGAAGAATTTGTGATTCATTTCTGAGTTTTTGGTTTTGATGACGATATCGAATTATGTACTTCTGCGATCAAACAACGCGTGCGCGATTGTCCCTAGATCGACATATTCAAGTTCACTGCCAACGGGCACACCCCTGGCCAGCCTTGAAACCGACAGGCCTCGGCGTTTGAGGGCCTCGCTCAAAAAGTGCGCGGTGGCCTCGCCTTCTGCAGTGAAGTTGGTGGCCAATATCACCTCTTGCACTTGACCATTGCTCGCGCGCTCGAGCAATGGATGAACGCCAATGTCATTTGGCCCACGACCTTGCAAAGGACTCAGTGTGCCCATCAAAACAAAATACAAACCTTTGTAGGACGCTGTCCTTTCAACGGCAGTTTGGTCCGATGGCGTTTCGACCACACACAAACGCGTTTGATCACGCAAAGGATCGGCGCAGGTCATGCAAATTTCGGTTTCGGTAAACGTATTGCACAACACACAGTGACGAACAGATGAGACAGCATTTTGCAAGGCTTGAGAAATCATCATCGCACCTTGCGGATCGTGTTGAAGCAAGTGAAACGCCATTCGCGATGCGGAGCGTTGCCCCACACCTGGTAAGCGGCGCAAAGTTTGAATCAGTGCATTAAGCGCCGTGTTGTCTTGCATCAGAATGGAAGTTTCATGCCGCCTGGCAAACCTGGCATTCCACCGCTGAGTTTGCCCATTTTTTCTTCGCTGGTGACTTCAGCTTTGCGAGCTGCGTCATTAAAAGCAGCAACCATTAAATCTTCTAACATTTCTTTGTCGTCGGTCATGAGACTGGCGTCGATTTGCACACGCTTTACTTGATGTTTGCAAGTCATGGTGATGCGAACCATGCCAGAGCCTGATTCTCCCGTGACTTGGATGGTGGCGAGCTCATCTTGCGCCTTGCGCAAATTATCTTGCATGGCTTGCGCTTGTTTCATTAAGCCTGCGAGTTGTCCTTTGTTAAACATGATTGACTTTCATAATGGTTTGATACTCCCAGGTACGATTTTTGCACCATACGTTTGCATCAATTGTTGAACAGATGGGTCTCCCAAAATAATATCTTCCGCTTGTTTTTGTTTTTTTGCTTGTGCATCTTGAATACGCAATGCAGGTGAATCGGTGACAACTCCTGCATCGATTTGAAGACGAATTGCATGCCCTTGCAAGGCCAAGGCTTCTTCTAAGCGTTGGCGATGATTGTCGGTGTTGAGCGATTCGCGCGCAATGCTGAACGACCAGACATTTGCAGTTTGACTTTGCATTTGTATTTGCATGGCCAATTCACGCGTCATCGCTTGAATCGATTTTTCACTCGACATGGCTAGCACCGAATCGTGCCAAAACTCGCCCAATTCGGATGCAATAAACATTGACGGTGGAGTCATTTCACGCACAGGCAATTTTTGAATCGAAGGCGCAATAGATGGTGCAACGACCGCTGCTACAGGCACATTGTTTTGCTTTGCGACGGGTGCGGTTATAGGCTTAGTTTCAGACGGAGTAACAACCTCAGGCGTTTTCAGAGTTTTTTTTTCGAGTGCAGGACTCGCAGTCGATGAGTCGGAAGATTTGAATACAAAGAAGCGCAACAAAACCATCACCAAAGCTGAATACTCGTCAGGCGCCCATGCCAATTCATTTCGACCGTTTAAACACATGCTGTACAACAAATGCGTCTCATCTTTGGCCATGGATTGCGCCAACGCTTGCAAACGTTGCGCATCGGGATCAGGATTGTCTTGATCATTGACAGACGGCACTGCTTGCAAGACCGCCATGCGTTGCAATACAAACGACAACTCTTCCAGTGTTGACGCGGCAGACAAACCCATGTGTCTTAGATTTTCACAAATTTGCACGACGGTACTCACGTCGCCTGCAGCCATTGCATCAATCAAATCAAAAACATGCGATTGATCCACACTGCCGAGCATATCTTGAATTGTTTGCTCTTTTAAAGCGCCATTGCCATAAGCAATCGCTTGATCGCACAATGACAAAGCATCTCTCATAGATCCTCGAGCCGCGCGCGCTATCAAACGCAAGGCTTGTGTTTCGGATTGAATATTTTCTTGACCCAATACATGGATTAAATGCTCCATGATGGTCTCGGGTGCCATCGGCCTTAAATTGAATTGCAAACAACGAGACAAAACCGTGACGGGTACTTTTTGCGGATCTGTTGTGGCCAAAACAAATTTGAGATATTCGGGCGGCTCTTCGAGCGTTTTGAGCATGGCATTGAATGCATGACCGGTGAGCATGTGCACCTCGTCAATCATGAACACCTTGAAGCGACCCTGCACAGGTTTATAAACCGCCTGCTCAAGCAAGGCTTGAACTTCATCCACACTTCGATTGGACGCGGCGTCCAGCTCGGTGTAATCAACAAAGCGACCAGAGTCGATCGCCACACAAGCGTCGCACACACCGCAGGGTTGATCGGTGATACCCGTTTCGCAGTTGAGTGATTTGGCCAAAATACGCGAGACAGTTGTTTTGCCAACGCCTCTTGTGCCAGTGAACAAATAAGCATGGTGCAAACGTTTGGACACCAGCGCATTCCTCAAAGCCTGCACGACATGAGACTGCCCCACCATCTCGGTGAATGTTTTGGGGCGATAGTGACGAGCAAGGACCAAATAAGACATTGCCCGTTATTCTACTGTGTTGACAGCGTACAATTGAAACCGACGGGCCTTCCCGCATGGTGAAGCGGCCAACCGAGTCAGGTGGGGAACCAAGCAGCTCTAACTGTGGAGTCAGTGCCGGGGTCAAGGCTCGTCAACCTCCCATATTTTGACCACGCCTATTTAGATGGCCAACTCCATCCTCAACATTTCAGTTTATAAGTTTGTTCGCATAGACAACGCCGAACAACTTCGCCTCGATTACCTGCATCACGCACAACAACAGCAACTCAAAGGCACAATTCTGATTGCAGAAGAAGGCATCAATATTTTTTTAGCAGGATATGAGACCCAAATTCGTTCTTTTGTTCAATGGTTAACAAGCGACTCAAGGTTTTCGGACCTGCAACCCAAAGAAAGTTGGTCTAAGCATCAGCCATTTGCCAAATTGCTGGTCAAGGTAAAAAACGAAATCATTCGCATGAACCATCCAGCGATTCAACCGCAACAGGGACGCGCGCCTGCGATATCACCCGCCACAGTTAAAAAATGGCTCGATCAAGGACATGACGACGAGGGCAGACCCGTTGTCACACTCGATACGCGCAATGGGTTTGAAGTGGGTCACGGCAAATTTAAAAACGCAATTGACTACAACATCAGTAAATTCAGCGAATTTCCCACTGCAGTTTTAAAACAGATGGGTGAGCTTCAAGATAAAACAGTGATCAGCTACTGCACAGGCGGCATTCGCTGTGAAAAAGCCGCTATCTTTATGAGAAAGCATGGCCATCAACATGTGTTTCAAATTGACGGCGGTATTCTTAAATATTTTGAAGAAGTAGGCGACCATCACTATGAAGGCGCCTGTTTTGTTTTTGATGAACGCGAAGCGCTCGACAGCGAATTAAAACCGATGAAGGCTTAATTCGCAGCCGACACTTAACTAGTCATTTATTTTTTAATTTGAGCCGCAATACCCGCCACACGCTCGCCATATTTCAAAGCGGTATCCAAATCACCTTGTGGAATATCTGAAGCAGGACTTGTGGAGCCCACTTGCGACATCAAACCTGAGTTAGAACCCAATCGATTGATGTTGCCATCACTCATCTCAGATTGACCCACCCAAATCATGCCGTTTTGCATCGCCAAGGTGATGAAGTATTGAATTGTGGAAAGTTTGTCGCCGCTTAAATTAGCCGATATGGTGAAACCACCCGCCACTTTATTTTTCCATGCACTGGTGTACCAACGCTTGGATGTCTCATCTGCAAATTTTTTGAATTGCCATGAGGCCATGCCCATGTAGGTGGGTGCACCAAAAATAATCGCATCTGCTGCGTCAAGCGTGGTCCAATTTTCTTCGCTGATACTGCCCTCCGCATTGATTTCAATGATGGTGGCTTTGGCACCTTGCGCAACAAATTGCGCGAGGCGTTGGGTGTGGCCGTAACCTGAATGGTAAACAACAACGGTTTTTGTCATGCTTTTTCTCCTGATAGGTACATGGTTTTAAAAAAATTACGCACAAAGATCAAACACCAACACTTCGGCGTTTTGACCTTGATCTAAAGTGATTTGGCTTTCGCCAGACATCAACACAGCGTCTCCTGTTGAAATCGTCAATCCATTGACGCACAAAGAACCCTTGATCAAGTGCACATAGGCCTTGCGTTGAGGATCCAACGTCATCTGGAATTTTTCAGCGCCGTCAAACAAGCCCGCATACAAACTTGCGTCTGCATGAATCTTGACCGCGCCGTCGCGCGCGAGTCGATCGGCAACGCACTTAAGCTTTCCTCTTTTGAGATCCGATGAAAATGTTTTTTGCTCATAACTCGGTGCAATACCCAGTTCATTGGGTTGAATCCAAATTTGTAAAAAATGTGTTTGTTGTTGCGGTGCGTGATTGAACTCACTGTGCATCACGCCTGAGCCTGCACTCATGCGCTGAACATCTCCTGGAGGAATGCCTTTCACATTGCCCATGTTGTCTTTGTGCGCGAGTTCACCCGACATCACATAACTGATGATTTCCATATCGCGATGACCATGCGTACCAAATCCAGCACCAGGTTCAATGCGATCTTCATTTATGACGCGTAAATTTCCCCATCCCAAATGTTTTTCATCAAAGTAGCCGGCAAATGAAAAACTATGGAATGACTTGAGCCAACCGTGATCGGCCCAACCGCGCTGCGAGGATTGGCGAAGAGTCAACATGTCAAAGATTGCTTTTGTGGTGATGAAGCAACTGTATAAGCAATACAGTCTCTTCCCATCCAGTCGATTTGATGGCAACATTCAAAAAATTTGAATGAAAACCATAAAAACACCAAAAGACGTCCTCACCCCCGACGCGCTGCGAATGATAGAAATCATTCATCAAGAGGGGAGTTTTGCTGCTGCTGCCCGACAAATGTCGATGGTGCCCAGCGCCCTCACCTATCGCGTGCGACAAATGGAAGACGCGCTCGACGTCCTTTTGTTTGACCGCAGCGCAAGACAAGCGTATTTGACGCGTGTGGGTAAGGAGCTGCTTAAAGAGGGGCAACGATTACTTCTAGATATGGACGCGATCGCCAATCGCATTCGACGCATCGCAACAGGTTGGGAGAGTGAGTTGACGATTGCAGTTGACGCGGTGATTGATCGAAATATTTTGATGGAACTGTGCGCTGAATTTTTATCTAAAAATCCGCCAACACGTCTGCGCTTTCGCGACGAGGCGATTCAAGGATCCTTGCATGCATTGCAATCAGGACAGGCCGATTTGGCCATTGGCATCCCGATTAATTTTGGCAGCGCACCCGATATTCTTCACGAACCACTGGGCAGCGTGCGATTCGTTTTTGCTGTTACTCCCGATCACCCATTGGCTAAACTCAAACAACCTCTTCAAGACAGCGTGTTGCGTCAATACCGCGCCGTTGCTGTGGCAGACACGATACCCACAGGCCCTGGTATGACGATTGGTTTATTACCAGGCCAAGACGTCCTGACGGTGCCAAGCATGCAAATCAAACTCGACGCGCAACTCAGAGGCTTGGGCGTGGGCTTTTTACCAGAACCACTTGCGCGTCCCTATATCGATTCTGGACAATTACAAATTCGCTCGGTGATGCGACAAGATCGATCGGCGCACATGGGCTATGGTTGGCGTAAACCCCAAGATGCCGACCAACCATCGCAAGGCGGCAAAGCGCTTCAATGGTGGCTGCACAAACTATCTTCAACAAAAACTCGTCAAGCCTTGCTCGGTTTGTCGCGACAAGGCGTCTCGAAGCGTGTAAAGTCAATACTATGAAAAACATCGCCATTATCGGAGCCGGAATGTCTGGCATTGTTGCCGCCCGAACCTTGACGCAAGCCGGTCATCACGTCGAAGTATTTGAAAAAAGTCAGGGTGTAGGTGGGCGCATGTCCACACGCGAAACCACATTTGGAAATTTTGATCACGGCGCACAATACTTCACGGTGCGCGATGCACGATTCAAAAAAGCATTGGATGAAGTAGCCGGTACTGCGCAGGTTCACAAAGCTTGGAGTGCCAACGCCGTGCGCGTGCTCGATCCACTCGGTCGCGTCATTGAAGCACCGTTGCCGCATCGCGAATCGCATTTTGTAGGCTCACCGGGCATGAATGCATTGGTAAGACATTGGGCCCAACCATTGCAATCAGCCAATCAACTGCACACTTCCACGTTGATCACACAAATTGTGCGCGACGCCAATCATCAAAAAAAATGGCAAGTCATTGCTGACATAGATTTAAAACTCAAACAAACTTCTTTTGATCACGTCATCCTGGCTATGCCGCATGTGCAAACCGCACAACTGCTTCGACAATCGGGGTCCAATGCGGTTGGTTTTTCAGGACTGGCATTACTTGATCGCGTCACAGTTGCACCTTGCTGGACATTGATGCTTGCTTATCCTAACGCGAGTCAGCCAGGTCTTAGCCATTTAGGTCCTCAATGGAACGCTGCGCGAAGCACACATCATCGAATCGCGTGGTTGTCGCGCGAATCTTCCAAGCCCAATCGAAAATCGATTGAACGATGGACCGTACAGGCGAGTGCGCAATGGTCTACCGAACATCTTGAAGACGATGAAATGCGTGTGCGTGCCAAACTCATCAAAGCTTTTGCTGAACTCACGGGTATTCGCGCAGAACCTGCCTATGCACAAGCGCATCGTTGGCGCTATGCAAAAACTTTACAGCCTCTGGGTCAAAATTTTTTATGGGATGAAAAATTAAGCATTGGCACTTGCGGCGATTGGCACATTGGTCACCGTGTTGAAGATGCATTCATAAGTGGCTTGAGTTTGGCGCTTCATCTGTCCTAATTAATTTTTTGGGTTATGTCACGTTACGTCGGTCGTTTTGCGCCCTCACCCACAGGCCCCCTCCATGCAGGATCATTGGTTGCAGCATTGGCCAGCTGGCTTGATGCACGCGCACACGACGGTCAATGGTTGATTCGCATCGAAGATGTTGACACACCACGCACAGTGGATGGCGCAGACGTCATCATTCTTCAACAATTGGCAGCTTGCGCAATGGTGAGCGACGCTCCTGTTGTCTATCAATCCAAACGCAACGATTACTATCTTCATGCGCTGCAACATTTGTGGCAGCAACAAAAAATATATGCATGTCAATGTTCACGCAAAGACATTGAACAAGCTATTTTGCAAAGGGGCGAACAACGACAACGCCATCAGGAAAATATCTATCCAGGGACTTGCAGACATTTAAATTTAGCAGCAAACAGTTCGATAGTGAACATGGGTACCCCAAGAAACATGGCTTGGCGATTTCAAGTGAACTCTGGCATTACCCATTGGATCGATCGCCGTTTAGGAAAACAACTTCAAAATATTGCAAAAGATGTTGGTGATTTTGTTTTAAAAAGATCGGATCAGTTTTGGGCCTATCAACTCGCTGTAGTGGTTGATGATGCCCTTCAAGGTGTTACTCATGTGGTGAGGGGGAAGGACTTGGCCGACAACACGCCACGACAGCTGGCGTTGATTGAAGCGCTTGAATATCAAAAGCCCTCTTACTTGCATCTTCCTTTGGTAATCGACACTAACGGCGAAAAACTATCCAAACAAACAGGTGCAGCAAGTTTTGATCATCACCACGCGTTAAGTGGTTTGATGGAGGCCGCGCGTTTTTTAAATCTGCCTATTGATTGCCACCAAACAAAAATTTCTGAAGCGTTGGCGCAATGGATTTTGGCTTGGAGGGAAATCTTTCCTACTGAGGCTTAGAATCCTCGCTATGTCAAACGAAATTCCAATCATGCCTGTTGAAACAGACAATGCGCACCATCGTGTTATTCGTACCTTTGTCAAACGTGCAGGCAGAACCACCACAGGTCAAGCGCGCGCATTAGAAATTTTGGCACCGCAATTTGTTTTGAATTTTCAATATCAAATGTTTGATCCAATGGCATCATGGGGACAAGAGCGCGCCCACCTTCCAATGATTTTAGAAATCGGCTTTGGCATGGGCGAGGCCACAGCAAAAATTGCCCAGTCTCTGCCGAATATTAATTTTTTGTGCTGCGAAGTACATCAACCCGGTGTGGGCGCATTACTCAAACGCATCGAAGAACTCGATTTAAAAAATATTCGTATCTTTTCTCACGATGCCGTCGAAATTTTGCAGCAGATGATTGCAGATAATATGCTCAATGGCATTCATCTATTTTTTCCCGATCCTTGGCACAAAAAACGCCACCACAAGAGAAGATTTATGCAAGCGCCGATAGTGGCCTTGCTGTGCCAAAAACTCAAACAAGGCGGCTATTTTCATTGCGCCACCGATTGGGAACCCTATGCCCAACAAAGTTTAGAAGTGTTGCGTGCACAAACGCAATTAAAAAATTCATCGACTCATGAAAATGGCTATTCAGACAAGCCCTCGTACCGACCGCTCACCAAATTTGAAACCCGCGGCCTGCGTTTAGGTCACGGGGTTTGGGATTTGATTTTTACAAAAAAATAATTTTTTATTTCAGACGATCAGTGACCCAAGGCATCACACTGTCCAATGCTTTGGCAATACCCTTGGGTTGTGTGCCGCCTGCCATCGCCATATCGGCTTTACCGCCGCCTTTACCGCCAACTTGCTGCGCCACAAAGTTAACCAAATCACCCGCTTTGACACGACCGATGGTGTCAGCAGTAACACCTGCTGCGAGTTGAACCTTATCGCCATCAACGGCGGCCAAAACAATCACGGCAGTTTTGAGTTTGTCTTTGAGTTTGTCCAAAGTTTCACGCAAAGACTTGGCATCTGCTCCATCTAGAAATGCAGCCAAAACTTGTACACCCTGAACCACAACGGCTTGCGTTAACAATTCATCGCCTTGCGAGTTGGCGAGTTTTCCTTTAACTTGTGAGATCTCTTTTTCAAGTGATTTAACTTGTTCCAACATTTGCTGAATGCGTGCCTGCAATTCATGCACAGGTGTTTTGAGACTACTGGCCGCTTGATGAACGGTTTGCTCAAGTTGCTGCACATAGGCCAATGCTTGATCACCTGCAACCGCTTCGATGCGTCGAACGCCTGCGGCAACACCACTGTCTGCAATCACTTTAAACAATCCAATATCGCCCGTGCGTTGCACATGAGTCCCACCACACAATTCACGACTCGAGCCGATATCTAACACGCGCACATGGTCGCCGTATTTTTCACCAAACAGCATCATGGCACCGGTTTTTTGTGCAGATTCCAAGTTCATCACGCGCGCTTGTGTTGCTGCATTTAAAAGAATTTCTTGATTGACGCGTGTTTCGATTTGAAAAATTTCATCATGGGTGAGGGGTCCGTTATGTGCAAAGTCAAAACGCGTACGCTCTGCATTGACCAAACTTCCTTTTTGTTGCACATGGTCGCCCAATACTTCACGCAAGGCTTTGTGCATCAAATGCGTAACCGAGTGATGACGGATGGTCGCATTGCGTTGCGTCGCATTGACCAATGCATCCACTGTGTCGCCCACTTTTAAAACGCCCGATACCAAGGTACCGTGATGACCAAATACATCGTTTTTAATTTTTTGGGTGTCGTCAACTTGAAATTGATTCGATGCTGTTTGAATCAAACCTTCATCACCCACTTGTCCACCACTCTCGGCATAAAAGGGCGTGACATCAAGCACCACAACACCTTGTTGGTGGGCTTGCAAACTTGAAACAATCGCGCCTTCGTGATATAGTGCTAGCACTTTGGCCTTGCCCTGCAAAGATTCATAGCCTGTGAATTGATTGCTCGCACCTTCATAAGCCAAGGCACGATCCATTTTGAATTTACCAGCTGAGCGCGCTTGATTTTTTTGTTTTTCCATGGCTACATGAAAACCCGTCTCATCCACCGATAAACCACGCTCACGACACACATCGTTGGTGAGATCTAATGGAAATCCATAGGTGTCGTGCAATTTGAAAGCCACATCAGCAGCTAAAACTTTTGCACCTTGCGCCAACGTTGAGTCCAAAATTTCCATGCCGTTTTCGAGTGTTTCATAAAACCGTTCTTCTTCAGTTTTTAAAATATCCATGATGCGTTTGGATTGCGCCGGCAAACTTGGATAGGCCTCGCCCATGAGTTGCACCAAATCAGGCACCAGTTTGTGAAAGAATGGTTTTTTTTGACCCAATTTGTAACCGTGTCGAATGGCACGACGCACGATACGTCTTTGCACGTAACCACGCCCCTCATTACTTGGGATCACACCATCACTCACCAAAAATGCAGTTGCGCGAATGTGGTCCGCAATCACACGCAATGAATTGTTGCTTAAATCTTTGCAACCTGTTTCGCGAGCCGCTGCTTTTATCAATGCGTCAAAAATATCGATTTCATAGTTGCTATGCACATGCTGCAAAATGGCGGCAAGTCGCTCCAAACCCATTCCTGTATCAACGCAAGGGGCAGGTAATTTTTTGACACTGCCATCGGGTTGCATGTCAAATTGCATGAACACGTTATTCCAAATTTCAATGTATCGATCGCCATCTTGATCAGGACTTCCTGGTGGGCCGCCCGCTACTTCGGGGCCGTGATCATAAAAAATTTCAGAGCAAGGACCGCATGGACCTGTATCGGCCATCATCCAAAAATTGTCAGACATGTAGCGACCACCTTTGTTGTCGCCAATTTGCACGACACGCTCAGGCGGCAGTCCAATCACTTGAGTCCAGATGTCATAGGCTTCATCGTCTTCAAAATAAACAGTTGCCCATAATTTTTCGGGTGGCAACTGGTATACCTTGGTGAGAAGTTCCCACGCCCATTGCAAACTCTCAAGTTTGAAATAGTCCCCAAAACTCCAATTGCCCAACATTTCAAAAAATGTGTGGTGACGAGCGGTATAGCCTACATTTTCAAGATCGTTGTGTTTGCCACCTGCCCTTAAACACGCCTGAACCGAAGTCGCGCGAACATAACTGCGCTGATCAGCCCCCAAAAATACATCTTTGAATTGAACCATGCCCGAATTGGTAAACATCAAAGTGGGATCGTTGCCAGGCACCAATGGACTCGAAGCAACGATGGTATGTCCCTTGGCTGCAAAAAAATCTAAAAAAGTTTTGCGAATATCAGAAACTGAAAAATTAGGCTTGGTCATATGGGTGTGAAAATGGTGGAATGCAAAACGGCACAGCGTGAGCACCGATTGACTTGAATTACAAATAAAGATTATAGTTTTGCGTCTCTAGGCAGAAAAATAACTAAAAAACCGAAAAATTAACCTTTTGTAATTAAATTTTTGTATTTTTAAACCTGCTTTAAACCATTGAAGGAACACCTGAGGTTTCCTTCATTAACCCCGACGCAAAAAAATTACTTGAGGCTATTGCTGTTAGGCACTCAGCAGGCAAACCATTGACCGTGACTGAGGCTATGACTTTCAAACAAATTGCATCACCCGCCACAATTCACCGAAAACTCGAACTCCTTCGAGAAATCGGTATGGTAGAAACAGAATTTGTTGGCTCCAATCGCCATACCAAATATTTGGTACCTACGCCTTTTGCTTACAAATACTTCAACGCCTTTAGTCAGCTGATGCAACGCGCGCTTAAAACAGCGTAATTTTTTAGCCCATGTGTAATCCACCATTGCAGGAGAAATCTGCACCGGTGGTAAAGCCTGAATGATCGCCTGCGAGCCATGTCACGATTGAGCCAATCTCCTCGGGAGTACCCAGTCGTTTGACAGGAATTGTGGCAACAATTTTTTCAAGCACTTCGGGTTTGATAGCGCGCACCATGTCTGTTCCGATATAGCCTGGGCTTACTGTATTAACAGTCACGCCTTTGGCTGCCATTTCCTGAGCCAAGGCCATGGTAAATCCATGCATACCGGCTTTTGCGGCTGAATAATTCGTTTGACCCGCTTGGCCTTTTTCGCCATTGACCGATGAGATTTGAATAATTCGACCCCAGCCTTTTTCAACCATGCCAGGCACAACTTGCTTGGTGACGTTGAACATGGAATTTAAATTGGTATCGATCACTGCCTTCCAATCTTCTGGCGTCATCTTTAAAAACATGCGATCGCGCGTGATGCCTGCGTTATTCACCAAAATATCAATAACGCCGTGCTCTGCCACAGCAGCTGAAAAAGCTTCAACTGTTGAGTTCCATTCGGCCACATTACCGACCGACGCATAAAACGTATAGCCTTGTGCTTTTTGTTCATCCAACCATTTTTTAAAATCACGGCTAGGTCCACAACCGGCAATAACTTTATAACCCGCTTTGTGGAGGCTTTGACAAATGGCGGTTCCAATGCCGCCCATTCCGCCCGTGACATACGCTACTTTTTGACTCATAAAAACTCTCCCTTTATAAAAATTAAAACTTCAATTGAAATTAACGCTCGAGTGTGAGTGAAACACCCATTCCACCGCCGATGCACAAAGCAGCTAAACCTTTTTTGGCATCGCGACGTTGCATTTCGTGTATCAAGGTGACCAAAATTCGGCAACCTGACGCACCAATCGGATGTCCAATTGCAATTGCGCCACCATTCACATTGACGCGTGCAGGATCAATCGCGAGTTCTTTATTAACAGCGCAGGCTTGCGCAGCAATGCTTCATTGAGTTCAAACAAATCGATATCAGAGGCTTTCCATCCTGCGCGTTGCAATGCTTTGCGCGATGCGGGTACGGGGCCCATTCCCATGGTGGCGGGGTCGAGTCCGCTGGTGGCAAATGATGCAATACGTGCCAGTGGTTTTAATCCCAATGAAACCGCTTTTTTGGCTGTCATCACCATCACCGCAGCTGCACCATCATTGATACCCGATGCGTTTCCTGCGGTGACCGATCCTGTTTTATCAAACGCCGCGCGCAACCCCGCTAAGGCTTGTGCATCTGTTTTTTTATTGATGAATTCATCGGCATTAAAAAGAATAGGGTCGCCTTTTCTTTGTGCAATGGATACAGTGACGATTTCATCTTTGAATTTGCCTGCGTCTTGCGCGGCAGCTGCTTTTTGTTGACTGGCTAATGCCAATGCGTCTTGTACTTCACGAGTAATGCCGTGAGCCTTGGCAACGTTTTCGGCTGTGATGCCCATGTGATATTGGTTGTACACATCCCACAATCCATCAACAATCATGGTGTCGACTAATTTCCAATCGCCCATTCGTTGACCATCTCTGGATGAGGGAAGAATATGCGGCGACGCGCTCATATTTTCTTGTCCACCTGCAATCACAATTTCGCTATCGCCCCAAGCCACAGCTTGTGCAGCCAACATCACCGCTTTAAGGCCAGAGCCACAAACCGCATTAATGGTGAGGGCTGGCACTTCTTTGGGAATGCCTGAAAGCATCAATGCTTGTCGCGCAGGATTTTGACCTGTGCCTGCGGTCAGCACTTGTCCCATGATGACTTCACCAACTTGCGCAGGATCTAATTTGGCGCGTGCAATCACTTCGCGAATCACTCCCGCACCTAATTCTGTTGCAGGCACTTTGGCCAATGAACCACCAAATTTTCCAACAGCAGTACGTGCAGCAGAAACAATCACAATATCTTCCATAAAAAATTCTCCGAGGATGAAGGTTGAATAAAAAAATTAAGCCTTGGCCTTGACGTATCGACCGGGTGCGGGCTCGATCGATTTGAAATGCGTGTTGCCATATTTTTTGCGTGGTGCAATTTTTTTGCCTGCATGTGTTTGAAGCCACTGCGACCAATCGGTCCACCAACTTCCCGAATGTTCGCTAGCCGCTTCTATCCAATCGCCTACTTTTTTGGGGAAGTAATTATTTTTTCCAATCCAGTAACTGCGTTTTTTGGCTTCGGGTGGATTGATCACGCCAGCAATATGACCCGATGCGCCCATCACAAAACGTTTTTTACCTGGAAATACTTGTGTTGAGGCATAAGAGCCATCGATAGGAACAATATGATCTTCTCGCGAGCCATAAATATACATAGGCAAAGTCACTTGTTTGAGATCTATTTTTTCACCGCAAACACTCAGCTTTGACGGCTTAATTAAATTATTTTCAAAATACATATTGCGCACATACCAAGAGTACATAGGACCTGGCAGATTGGTTGAATCGCTATTCCAATAAAGTAAATCGAATGGGGGCGGCGTTTCACCTTTGAGATAGTTTCCCACCACATAATTCCAAACCAAATCGTTGGGGCGCAAAAAACTAAATGTAGACGCCATGTCTTTGCCTGCCATCAAACCACCATTGGCAAATTGCGCCTCTCTAAATTTCACAAAATTTTCATCAATAAAAATATCCAAAACACCTGTATCTGTGAAATCGACCAACGTGGTGAGTAAAGTGGCACTGGCAACCCAATCGCGTTTTTGTTGTGCGAGTACTCCCAATGCGTTAGTCAAAATTGTGCCGCCCACACAAAAACCCAAGGCATTGATTTGATCGCTACCACCAATGGCGCGCGTGACTTCAATGGCTTGAATGGCACCTTGTTCAATGTAGTCGTCCCACGTGGTGTGCGATAAAGATTGATCTGGGTTGCGCCAACTGACCACAAAAGTGCGATGACCTTGACTTACCGCATAACGAATCAATGAATTGGCAGGCTGCAAATCAAGAATATAAAATTTATTGATGCAAGGAGGGATCAACAAAAAAGGTTTTTCAAAAACTTGGGGGGTGAGTGGTTTGTATTCGATCAGTTGAAACAATTCATTTTCAAAAACGATGCTGCCCTCTGATGTTGCAACATTTTTACCCACCTCAAACAAGCTCTCGTCGGTCATCGATACATGGCCTTGTTCGATGTCATGCAATAAATTTTTAACGCCCTTTGCAATACTTTCGCCTTTTGTTTCGAATGCCTTTTTTTGCGCTTCTGCATTAAATGCTAAAAAATTGCTGGGCGCACTCGCCGCTGACCATTGCTCAACAGCAAAGCGAATGCGACTTTTAGTTTTGGGGTCTGCGTGAACGGCATCAGCCAAAGACATCAAGGTACGCGTGTTGAGCAAATACAAAGCGGCTGAAAAAGCAGCCAATGGATTGTGATGCCATGCATCTGACGAAAAACGCTTATCTTTGAAAGTAAAATTGGATTGAAGTCCGTGGTTCCAAAGCTCCATCGCTTCTTGCGTGTATTGCTTTTGAAGCTCAAGGAGTTTTTCAGGTGGGATGACAATTTTTGAAGCGCCCTCACCCAGATCCAAATTTTTGAACGCGTCCATGGCTTTGACCCAGCTCTGATCGAGTTGGGGAAGTTGTTGTGTAGCTTGCGTCCAAAACTGTCCAAAATCCTGCGCCATGAGTGTGTCTCCTAGGGGACATTAAAATCAACTCGAAAGTATCTCAGGTCATGCCCCTTCTTTTACTTACATTTCGATAAATATCGAATTTTTTTTAGGTACCCCAGATGTATTTGGTTGCAATTGCTTGGATTTATGTGGCTTTAATGATGGCCGTGGCCGAAGCCACGCATGTCAATGGAACTCTATTGGGTGCCTTTTTTACCTTTTTGCTCTATGGTGTGCTACCCATTAGCATTATTTTGTATATCATTGGAATGCCTCTGCGCAAAAAAAAGCAGCAACTCAAAGACAAGTCTGACTCTTAAGTATCAATCCAAATACAAGTCGCAAAGCGACCGCTTACTTTGTCGCGTCGATGAGAAAAAAATAATTCGCGGTTAAGCACCGTGCACCAATCAGAAGAACCATCGTTACCATCGATGTGCTGCACGCCTAAATGTTGAAGTCTCTTGCGAGCCAAGCTTTGTAAATCAGCCCACCATTTTTGGGATTGTTGTTGATGGGGTACGAACGCATTGTGTGATTGCGCAGATTGCGAAACAAAAGCGGGGTAAACGTCTTCACCCACTTCAAAGGCAGTGGGGCCAATACATGGTCCTAACCAAACATGAAGGTCTGATACTTTGACATGATTGGGTAACGATGACACCAACACTTCGAAAACACCGCGTCCATAACTTCCTAATAAACCGCGCCATCCTGCGTGAGCCGCTCCCACCCAAGTGCCCGATGAATTCCATGCCAGTACGGGCAAACAATCGGCGACCATAATGGTGCATGCGATTTGTTTTTGACTTGTAAAGCAAACGTCTGCGACCGTGTCGTCAATGATCCCATTAGAAATTTCAATTACGTCCCATGCATGAACTTGTTTTAAAAATACGGGACGCACACCTAACAGTGATTGAAGGTGTTGACGATTTTTTTTCACATGTTGTTCGTCGTCCCCAACATGATTACCTAAATTAAAACTCTCATAGGGTACTTTTGATTCACCACCTTCGCGCGTGGTGCAAACGGCTCTCACACCATTGGGTAAGTGTTTAGGGATTAGCCAATTTGCAGGCCATGAATGAGGCCCATATTGAACAAAATCGTTTGACATCAAGCTTCAAAATCCGGACAAGCCGATGGATGGGCTTTTTGAAACTCTGGCAATTTCATGCACGCCTCATACGCCAACATCGTGCGTTTAAATTCGCTTAAGTCCACTTTGAATCGCTCGGCGTTATAAATTTGTGGCACTAAACAACAATCAACCATTGTCGGCGTATCTCCGTAGCAAAATTTTCCTGAAGGACCTTGTGTGAGTTGTTTCTCAAAAGCTTGCAGTCCGAGCGCAACCCAATGTCGATACCAAGTGTTTTTATTTTCTTCAGCGATCTTTAAATCTTTGGTTAGGTATTTGAGAATTCGCAAATTATTAACGGGATGAATTTCGCAAGCGATGATTTGCGATAACGCACGAACACGAGCTCGACCTTGCGCTTCAGCGGGTAGCAGCGGAAATTGAGGTCTCGTCTCGTCTAAATATTCGATGATGGCCATGGATTGCGTCAATTGAAGGCCATCGACCTCCAAAACAGGCAACAAACCCTCAGCGTTGAAGTCTTGAAATGACTGAGATAAATGCTCGCCCTTGGCCAAATGAATAGCTATGTATTCGAAGGGCAAGCCCTTAAGTTGCATTGCAATACGCACCCTGTAGGACGCAGAAGATCGAAAATAATTGTGTAGTTTCATAGCTCCGTAGCATACCTTGATTGCTATCAATTAACGATACATCCATGGCTGTAGATGAGCTGATAAGTGCCGAAAAAACAAATTGGTCAATATTGCCTAAACTACGGGGTTGTTCAACACTTTCATCGTTCAAAGGTTTTTTATGTCTTATGTATTCATACCTCCAAGCGTTGTCGCCGTACCCGTTGTGGGTAGCTCGCAAGAATTTCCTGTTCACCGCATTTATTGCGTAGGGCGAAACTACGAAGAACACGCCAAGGAAATGGGCTTTACAGGACGCGAGCCACCTTTTTTCTTCATGAAGCCCGCAGATGCGTTAGTGGTGGTGCCCGATGGCAAAACAGGAACAATTCCTTATCCGACATTGACCAAAAATTTGCACCACGAAATTGAGTTGGTGATTGCAATTGGTAAAGCAGGCAAGCAAATCAAGGCCGCAGATGCCGCCTCTTACATTTATGGTTACGCCATTGGTTTGGATATGACGCGTCGCGATTTACAAAACGACATGAAAAAACAAGGCAGACCTTGGTGCATTGGCAAAGCCTATGACCACAGTGCGCCCATCGGTCCCATCACACCTGTTGCAAAAGCAGGCGACGTGACTGCATCAAGCATTGATCTCACCGTGAACGAAAAAATGGTTCAAACCAGCGGAATTAATAAATTGATTTGGAACATTGGTGAAATCATTGAGCACTTGTCTGCTGCTTGGGATTTGCTACCTGGTGATTTGATTTACTCTGGCACACCCGAAGGTGTTGGCGCAGTTGTATCAGGCGACAAAATGGTGGGCCGCGTCAGTGGCTTGGGCGAATTGCATATTCAAGTCACCTGATAATAAAACGCATGCGCACACCCATCAAACATTGCAAAAACTGCGGCACTGCTGTTGAAAATCGCGTACCTGACGATGGGGACACGCGCGTGCGTGCGGTATGCCCTTCTTGCGCCACGATTCATTACGAAAATCCGCTCAACGTGGTGGGAACGATTCCCGTTTGGAAAGATCAAGTCTTGTTATGCAAACGAAATATCGAACCACGCTTTGGCAAATGGACATTACCTGCAGGTTTTTTGGAGTTGGGCGAAACTTTGGCACATGGTGCGGGGCGCGAAACACAAGAAGAAGCAGGCGCTCAATTTGAAATCAAAGATTTGTTTTCGGTTCTCAATGTGGCGCGTGTAGGTCAAGTGCATTTTTTTTATCAAGCTCAATTGTTGAGTAATCAATTCGAGCCAGGTCACGAAACCATTGAAGCTGTTTTATTTAACGAAGCAGATATTCCTTGGGATGAGATTGCTTTTAAAACCGTTAGAGAAACACTCAAGCATTTTTTTGCCGATCGCAAAAAAGGACAATTTAGCTTGCATCTGGTCGATATTGAGTAGCGATCAAGGGTAAACCCTTGCAAAAGTTGTATGCATTTTCTTAGAAGATTCAACGCTGTTCAAAAATTATCACAATTTTGTTTTGGAGATTTTCATGAAGCTTTCTCGTGTATTGATTGCCGCACTCATGGTGAGCGTTGGCTCTGTTGCTTTTGCAGCCAAATTCAACCTCAAAATGGGACACGCTGTTCCAACAACCGACGGTCAACACGCAGCTGCTGTTAAGTTTGCAGAGTTGGTCAAGCAACGCACCAACGGCAACATTGAAATCACCATCTTTCCGTCGAACCAATTGGGCAACGATGCAGCCATGATCAATGGCGCACGTGGCGGCACGATTGATATTGTTTCTTCAGGTGCATCCAACTACAACGGCATTGTTTCAAACACCGCTGCCATGGAATTGCCTTTTGTATTTAGAAGTGCACAACACGCCTACAACGTTCTCGACGGCTCTGTCGGTCACGGCGTGTTGGATGAGTTGTCACCGCACAGCCTTAAAGGATTGGCTTATTGGGAAAACGGATGGCGAGCATTCACCAACAATAAGCGCCCTGTTCGCACACCCGATGATTTGAAGGGTTTGAAGATTCGCTCCACACCCAACCCCTATCACATTCAAGCATTCAAGTTGTTGGGCATGAATCCTTCACCGATGCCCATCTCTGAGTTGTACACAGCGCTTGAGACGGGTGCTTTTGATGCACAAGAGCATCCCATCAACGTCACATGGTCGGCTAAGTTTTACGAAGTGCAAAAACATTTAACCGTGAGTAATCACGTGTATTCACCCTTGATTGTGGCCATGAACAAAGCCAAGTTTGATGGTTTGCCAGCCAACTATCAAAAAATTGTGTTGGATGCCGCGCATGAATCTGCAAAATACCAACGCGATCTCAATGCGCAAAATGCTGCCAAAGTGGTTGCTGATCTCAAAAAATCAGGCATGCAAGTGATTGAAAATGTGGACATGGCACCGTTCCAAAAAATCGTACTCGATCCCATCAAGAAAACTTTTGGTGAGAAAAACGGTTTGGCACTGCTCAACGCGATTGAAGCGGTTAAATAATTAATTGAATTATTAATTCAATCCCTGCTTCGGCAGGGATTTTTTTGTACAGGCATTGTTCATGAAATTTTTATCCGATTTGTTTTTTAAAACCGTTGAAGTGCTGTTGGTTGTTTTTTTAAGCGCTATGGTCGTTATGGTGTTTGGTAACGTGGTTTTGCGTTATGGTTTTAATTCGGGCATCATCAACTCCGAAGAGTTGTCGCGTTTTTTATTCATTTGGATTACGTTTTTGGGCGCTATCATTGCAGTGCGAGAAGGCACGCACTTAGGGCTTGATACGGTTGTTCGCATGTTGCCACGCACAGGCAAAGTGATTTGCTTGGTGCTGTCAGAATTATTGATGTTGTTGTGTTGTGGTTTGATGTTTTACGGCACATGGAAACAGCACCCCATCAATGCTACCAACATGTCTGCGGTGGTTGAGATCCCCATGAGCTGGGTTTATGGCGTGGGTTATGTAGCGAGTATCTCGATGAGTTTACTCATCATCGCCAAGTTGATTCGATTGGCGCGTGGTGATATATCCGACGATGAATTGATACAAGTGATAGACTCTGAAGACGACGCCAAAGAATTCATGCAAGGGGCAAAATCATGACCGTAACTATTTTTGTGGTCTCTTTGCTTGCTGCGATGGCATTGGGCATGCCGTTGGCTTTTGCTTTGTTGGCGTCGGGCCTGGCGTTGATGTTTCATCTCGATCAATTCGACGCGCAAATCGTTTCGCAAAATTTAATCAGCGGCGCCGATAATTTTCCATTGATGGCCGTGCCTTTTTTTATGCTTGCAGGTGAATTAATGAATGCAGGCGGCATCAGTCGACGCATTGTTAATTCTGCAATGGTGTGGGTGGGGCATTTTCAAGGCGGATTGGGTTATGTCGCTGTATTAGCAGCAATCGTAATGGCTTCGCTTTCGGGTTCTGCTGTTGCAGATACGGCAGCGTTAGCAGCAGTGCTCATGCCAATGATGAAAAAAGCCGGCTATCGCATGGATCGATCAGCAGGTTTGATTGCCTCAGGTGGCATCATCGCTCCCATCATTCCACCGAGTATTGGTTTTATTTTGTTTGGTGTTGCAGGTGGTGTATCGATTACCAAATTATTTTTGGCAGGTATTTTCCCAGGTATCTTGATGGGACTTGCTTTAGCAATTACATGGTGGCTTGTTGCGCGCATGGACAAGGTTGAAGTAGCGCCTAAGGTTGGCGTGATGGAGCGACTCAAAGTCACGGCCGATGCTTTTTGGGCTTATTTGTTAGCAGTGACCATTATTGGCGGTATGAAGTTTGGAGTTTTCACCCCCACTGAAGCTGCTGTTGTTGCGGTTGTTTATTCGTTGTTGGTGGGAATGTTTATCTACCGCGAAATCAAAATCAAAGATTTGTATGGCATTGTGTTGGCCGCAGGAAAAACATCGTCGGTGGTGATGTTCTTGGTGGCTGCTGCTTTGGTGTCTGCTTGGTTGATCACTGTTGCGAATATTCCTGCACAAGTGGTGACCATGATGGAGCCATTCATGGATAACAAAATGTTACTCATGATCATGCTGATGCTGTTGGTGTTGGTGGTTGGTACTGCGCTGGACTTTGCACCCACTGTTTTGATATTGACGCCTGTACTCATGCCCTTGGTGAGGCAAGCGGGTATTGATCCTGTTTATTTTGGCGTCCTGTTTATCATCAACAATGCGATTGGGCTGCTCACACCTCCTGTGGGTACGGTGCTCAATGTGGTGTGCGGTGTTGGACGCATACCCATGCACGAAGTGATCAAAGGTGTGTGGCCGTTTTTAGTTTCGCAAATTGTGGTGCTCGGTATGCTGATTGCATTTCCAGCGTTGGTTATGGTGCCTGCCAAGTGGTTGGCGAGTTAAAGACTTGATACTGTCGATTTAAATTTTTCAAATCCAGTGAGTCGCAATTGACATGCGGGACACATGCCACAACCATAACCCCATGCGTGTCGATGCGAACGATCGCCCAAATAACATGTATGCGTTGATTCAACGATGAGGTCTACAAAGGCTTGACTGCCCAATGAATGCGCCATCTGCCAAATCTCGGCTTTATCAATCCACATAAGTGGCGTATCGATTTGAATCGGCATATCCATACCCAACGATAGCGTTGATTGCAAAGAGACCAATGTGTCATTGCGGCAATCGGGATAGCCCGAATAATCGGTTTCGCACATACCACCGACCAATGATTGCAAACCTCTGCGATAGGCGATGGTTGCAGCAAATGTAAAAAACAAAAGATTTCGACCCGGCACAAATGTATTGGGTAGTTTTAAATTTGAAAACTCGATAGCTTTTTCTTGCGTGAGTGCTGTATCGCTGATTTGACCGAGTAGCGATAAATCAAGCACATGGTCTTCACCTATTTTGTTTGCCCAATTTGGAAATTGTTTTTTGATTTGTTGAAGCACATCAAGTCTGCATGTCATTTCAACGTGGTGGCGCTGTCCATAAGAAAAACCAATTGTTTCCACATGGTCGTATTGATTCAAAGCCCACGCCAAACAGGTGGTTGAGTCTTGTCCACCCGAAAACAAAACCAGCGCTTTGCCTTGCATCACATTGCCTTTTGTATATTGTCAGTAGTTAATGGCAATGATCTCACTCGCACACCCAATGCGCTAAACACTGCATTGGAAATCGCAGCGGTGGTGGGTCCTTGCGTGGCCTCACCTGCGCCAACACTGGGGTGAGGACTATCCATCACCATGTGTATATCAACAGCAGGAATTTCTGTGAATCGCAAAATCGGATAAGCATCCCAATCGATACTGGTAATACCCTCTTCGTTCCAATGCATAGCTTCCTTCAACGCCCAACTGGTCGATTGAATGGCACCGCCTTCGATTTGCAAAACAGCGCCGTCTAAATTAACGATGCGACCGATATCGCACGCCACGGTGAGTCGATGAACGCGCACGGTGTGCGTCACTTCAACCTCAGCCACCACCGCACAATAAGAACTGTTGCCCTTGTAACGTGAATAGGCAACACCGATGCCCCGACCTTCTTTTTGAGCCAACTGCGCTTTCTTTTCTTTCCATGTAGCATGTTGTGCAACAAGTTTCAAAACATGAACACCGCGTGGATCGTCTAACACCGACAAGCGATAGTCGATGGGGTCAATTCCTCTGTCGTGTGCAATTTCATCAATAAAACTCTCAGCGGCAAACACATTGCCGTGCGCACCTAAACTTCGCAATGCAGAGGTTCGAAAAGGCAAACCCAACAATCGATGCGACACCACTTTGTGGTGCTGCGTGCGATAAGGTGTGATGGTGTTTCGCTCGCTGCCTGCACCAGCAGCAGAGGGCACGTTGATGGGATCGAGTCGCGGATGCGGATTTTCTTTTTGCCAACTGCCAAACAACGCCGATGTAGCTGCACGTCCTGGCCTAGAGCTGTGCCCCTGACTCCACACCACGTGTTCTAAATTTAAAATTTGATGGTCTTGCGTGATGTTCGCTTTGAGTTCCATCACCATGGCAGAACCCATGGGAGATACGATCATTTCATCGCGCCTAGACCACATGAGTCGCACGGGTTGATCGGGCACATGACTTGCCAACCATGCGGCGTCATAGGCCACATCATCGGCACCATTTTGTCCATAGCATCCAGCACCGCGCGCGTGATGCACTTGCACTTCTTGCTCTGGCAACTCAAACGCCAACGCCATATCGCGACGTAAAGAATAAATACCTTGCGAATGACTCCATACCTCAAGTTGATAGGGCAACTGACTGGCAGGATTGATGCGATGTTTGCTATGCCACACAGCCAACGCACAACTCGGTGCAAGTGATGCGTGATGAATATAGGGGCGCGTGTAAGTGGCGCTGTAGTGGCTTGTCGAAGCAGTTGCAGCCTGCTCGGTTCCCGATTCATGAAAAATTTGTGTGTCGGCTTTTTGCTTTTGCAATTGTTGAGCAAGCGTTGCTGCTTGCATCCCATGCGCATCAACCTTCCATTGCAAACGGTTCAACAAAAAATCAGCGGCTTGTTTAGCAGCATGTTCTGTTTTTGCAACCACACCAATCAATTGATTGCTTTTAACCACCTGCACAACATCGGTCATGGACGATGCGCGATCTTTTAACTCAGACCAGACCCGCTCATCAATCGTGGTGTTAGTGGCATGCGAGCGAACCATTTGCCCATGCAGCATTGCGGGCAATTTGAGATCATGGATAAATTGTGGCGGACCTTGAACACTCGCCAACAAATCATCGCGATAGACAGTTTTTTTCTGTGAAGACGTTTGCGATGAGTGCGCAACTAATTTTTCTATATCAATGGGAATATGCCAATCGATGTTTTGACGATTAGGTTCGTGGTCGACCAACCATTTGGCGTGCGCGCACGCATGACGCACTGCAGTACCCGAATCTTGTACCGAATAACTGCCCGACGTCATGCCTTCATCCGGACTGTGCATGGTGCTCGGGTTGATCATGTGAATGCTTTGTAAGTCGCATTGCAAAGTTTCAGCCGCGATCAAACGCAATGCATGCGTGATGCCCTGTCCGATATCGACTTTACCGCTGTACACGTCCCACGATCCGTCATTTCTGGGACGCACCCATTGCGAGATCAAGGGCTGCGCTTGCAAACTTTTGGGTAATGCGTTGGCGTTCATGCTTGCTCCTTGCTCAGGTTGTGTGCAGCCAACATCACTGCGCGCACAATGCGTTGTTGCGCACCGCATCGACACAGATGACCATCGAGCGCAATTTTTATTTGTTCTTCGGTCGGAGTTTTATTTTTAAATAACAGTTCAGCACTCGTCATCAACATGCCACTCGTGCAATAACCACATTGCGCGGCTTGCTCGATCAAAAATGCTTGCTGCAATGCGCGTAATTGTTTTTGATGGGTGAGATGCTTGGAGTCATCTAAAGATGCAGACTCTAATGTTTGAATCGATTGACCTTCAACGGATGCAAGTGGTGATTGACAAGTGGACTTGGATTTTCCATCGATCAATACATGACAAGCACCGCATTGCTCAAGGCCACAACCCCATTTGGGCGAGTCGATGCTGCAGTGATTACGCAAGACATCAATCAACGGATACTGTTCGTTGAGTGACAACGCTATTTTTTGGTTATTGAGTGTAAAAGTAGTCAAATCATCTCCTGAGATTCATTCAAGCCAGTCATGCAATTTGTGTAAGGCTAACACGCTTTTAAACCCATGTATGAGTAAAAACCGCCATTCCAATCGATACAAAATCCTGATAGGGTAAGGGCCTATGAAAACATTCAACATCGCATGCATTCCTGGCGACGGGATTGGTCAAGAAGTCGTTCCTGCGGGTCAGCAGGTTTTAGAAACCCTCGCAAATAAGAAAAAAGATTTGCGTTTTGTGTTTACTCAATTTGGATGGGGCGGCGAATGGTATCGCAAACACGGCGAAATGATGCCATCCAACGGCTTGGAAGACCTCAAACACATGGACGCCATTTTATTTGGCTCGGCGGGCGACCCCAAGATTCCAGACCACATCACGTTGTGGGGATTGCGTCTCAAAATCTGTCAAGGGTTTGATCAATACGCCAATGTGCGGCCCACTCGAATTTTGGCTGGCATTGATGCGCCACTCAAGCGTTGCGGCCCCAATGACCTCGATTGGGTCATTGTTCGTGAAAATTCTGAAGGCGAGTATGCGGGTGCGGGTGGTCGTGTGCATCAAGGCCACCCCATCGAAGTGGCCACTGATATCACCATCATGACACGCGTGGGTGTGGAGCGCATCATGCGTTATGCATTTGCACTGGCGCAATCGCGTCCCAAAAAATACATCACGGTTGTGACCAAATCCAATGCACAACGTCATGCCATGGTGATGTGGGATGAAATCGCCGTACAAATCGCCAAAGAATTTCCTGACGTTAAATGGGATAAAGAATTGGTAGATGCTGCCACTGCGCGCATGGTCAATCGACCTTCTACGTTAGACACCATCGTTGCATCCAATTTGCACGCTGATGTGTTGAGCGATTTGGCCGCGGCACTCGCGGGCAGTTTGGGTATTGCACCCACAGGCAATATCGATCCAGAACGACGTTATCCATCCATGTTTGAACCCATTCACGGATCAGCTTTTGACATCATGGGCAAAGGTTGGGCCAATCCCATCGGCACATTTTGGAGTTGCGTGATGATGCTGGAGCATTTGGGCCTTGCTGATGATGCAAAACTCCTCATGTCGGCGATTGAACAAGTCACCGCCAACAAGTCTCTTCACACACGCGATTTAGGTGGCACAGCCAACATGGATCAAGTGACAAAAGCCGTTTGTCAGTTGCTTTAGTTTTATTTATTCACCCAAAGGATTGCCATGAAAACAGTGATGCAAAAAGTTTTATGTTTGTTGTTGTTATCTTTAGCCAGCGCAATGGCATGGTCGCAAGCCTGTCCTGATAAAAACATTCAGTATTGGCAAGCCTTTCCACCTGGAGGTGAATCCGATTTATCGGCGCGTCATCAACAAGCGGTACTGAAGAAAAAATGCGCAGCGATTGAAACCATCGTGCAATACAAAGCAGGCGCAGGTGGTGCGTTGATGTGGTCGCAAATGAATTCATTGCCCAATGATGGCCTCAACATTGTGGGTGTGAATTTGCCACACATTGTTTTTCAACCCATTGAAGGACAAGTGCAATACAAAACATCCGACGTCACACCCGTGTATTGGTTTCATTACACGCCTGATTTATTGGTGGTGCCCATCACTAGTCCCATCAAAACATTTGCAGAATTTGTAGCAGCTGCACAAAAAGATCCTGGCAAATTATCTTTAGGTGGTTCGGGGCTCAATTCTGCCAATCACGCAGCGCATGAACGCCTCAACGCCACATTCAAAATCAAAACAATTTATGTGCCGTTTAAAGGCACAGGCGATATGACAACATCGGTGTTAGGTGCGCAAGTCGATGGTGCAATGACATACACCACATTTGCTTTGGTTAACAGCACACGCGTGCGCGCACTGGCCATCGCGATAGAAAAAAGACATCCACTCTTGCCTGATGTACCCACCTTCAAAGAGTTAGGTGTGAATTGGATCGATGGCGCGTATCGTGGCATTGGCGTCCCCAAATCGACACCGCCAGAAGCGCGCAAACGTTTGTCTGATTTGTGGGCGACACTCAACAACGATCCCGAGATGAAAGATTTGGCGTCTAAAAACGGATTTGAGTTGGTCAACATTGGCGTAGAACAAATGGATGCATTTATGCGCGAACGCACACAGTTGTACACTGAGGGCGCAGCCCGATTGGGGCTGGGTAAAAAATAATCGTGCATGTCAGAATCTGTTGTATCTTTTCATTCCAAAAAACGTGTTTGGCCATCTGAAGGTTTTACGCGCACGCCCTACTGGGTCTACACCGATGCCGACGTTTATGCGCAAGAGCAAACACAAATTTTTAGAGGCGACAACTGGCACTATGTAGGACTTGAAGCCGAAGTGCCAGCCGCGGGCAATTACAAAACCACTTCGATTGGTGAGCAATCGGTTATATTAACGCGTGACGAGGACGGCAGTTTGCACGTTATTGTTAATCGTTGCGCGCATCGTGGCAATATGATTTGCAGAGATGCGTTTGGCACGGTCAAAAAATTGTATTGTGTTTATCACGCATGGTCTTACAACTTGCAAGGCGATTTAGCACACGCAGCATTTAGCAAAGGTTTGCGCGGTGAAGGTGGACTACCTGGAGACTTTGATTTAAAAAATCATGGTTTGCAAAAACTACGTGTTGCAAAATTTTGTGGTTTAGTCTTTGCTACTTTTTCAAACACTACACCACCGCTTTTAGATTGGTTGGGTGATGTGGCTCAAGGTATTCAACGCGTGCTCAAAAAACCACTGCGCGTATTGGGCTACGACACACAAAAAATTCATGCCAATTGGAAGGCCTATCACGAGAACCCTCGCGATTCGTACCACGCCAATATTTTGCATACTTTTTATGGCACGTTTGGTTTATCTAGGCAATCGCAAGAATCAAGTATGGTACTCGACAAAACAGGCAAGCATGTTTATTTTTACACCAAATCGGGCACCGAAAAACCTTCAGCTGATTTTGACAAAACAACAACCGATCTTCGTTCTCACAACGACAACATGAAACTGGAAGACCCCAGTATTTTGAAATGGCGTGATGAGTTTGGCGATGGTGTGAGTGTGCAAATTCTCACCACCTATCCCAGTTTTGTATTGCATCAAATTGCAAACAGCTTGGCCACGCGTCAACTCATACCGCGCGGACCTCACGCCTGCGATTTGGTGTGGACTTATTTTGGTTTTGCAGATGACGATGCAGAAACCACGCGCATGCGTTTGACGCAAGCCAATTTGGCGGGTTCTGCAGGCATGATTTCTGTGGAAGATGCAGCCGTTTGCGAGATGATGCAAAAAGCAGCGGCCGACGGGCAAACGGGTCAATCTTTTATTGAAATGGGTGGCAAAACTCTTGAGAGCGGCGGCACCAGCAAATTATCAGAGCGTGCCATTCGAAATTTTTGGTACAACTACCAACGCGACATGAACTGGGATGCCACATGAGCCCAGAGTTGCAACACCGAGCCATAGAAAATTTAATTTTTGAATGGGCACGTGCGATTGATGAAGATCGGGTGGAAGACATCGTCGATTTGATGCTCGATACGGGCACTTACAAAGTGCAATCGCGATTCAATCACGATCGTCAACTGCCAATGGCAATCATTGATTGCCAAAGTGCCGCTCAACTCAGAGACCGCATTCGATCCATGCGCATTGCCAATGTGTATGAGCCGCACCACTATCGACACATGGTCTCTGGCGTGCAAGTGATTGCATCAGAAGATCAAACTCATCAGGTTCGTTCTAATTATTTAATCATCCGAACCATGGATTTGGATGGCGACATGAAAATATTTAGCACAGGACAATGCAGAGATGAAATTATTTTTACCGACAACGGTCCAAGCTTTAAGAGTCGCCATTTTTTGTATGATTCACGTTTCATCGAAACACTGTTAGTCATTCCTATTTAAAGTATTGATATTTTTAAAGGTTGTTATGAAGTTTTTCAATCGCATTTGTTTTTTCTCAGCATCGTTACTTTTGCTAAATCCTTTATGGGCTCACGCACAAGCACCTGCTCCATGGCCAACCAAGCCCATCAAAATCATTGTTCCTAATCCTGCAGGTGGATCGGCCGATTTGTTTCCACGACTTATTGCAGAGTCATTGATGACCAAGTTGGGACAAACCATCGTCATTGAAAACAAAGCAGGTGCTGCAGGCAATATCGCTGCAGAATTTTTGTACAACTCTGAGCCCGATGGCTACACATTGATGGCCGCACCGCCTCCAACGCTATCGATTAATTTAAGTCTGTATCCCAAACTCAATTACGACCCAACTAAATTTGTACCCATCACAATTTTGTCTTTGGTACCTAATGCATTGATGGTGCACCCGACAGTACCTGCGAATACTGTACAAGAACTCATTGCTTATGCAAAAGCCAATCCTGGAAAAATCAGTTATGCCTCGCAAGGCAATGGATCTACCGCGCATCTAACCGCTGAGTTATTCAAACAAAAAACTTCAACTCAAATGGTCCATGTCCCTTATAAGGGTGACGCACCTGCCATGGCCGATTTATTAGCAGGTCATGTGAATGTGATGTTTGGCAATGTAGCTCAAGCATCAGCACATCTCAAAACGGGCAAACTCAAAGTATTGGCTGTGACCAGTAGCAAACGCATCAACAGCATGCCCAACATTCCTGCGATGCAAGAAATAGTTCCTGGTGTGGTTGCCGTGGCGTGGTTTGCGATGGTGGCGCCTCCAAAAACACCCACTGCGATTGTGAATCGATTGTCGGGTTTGATTGCAGAGATTTTGCGAACACCTGAAATTGCCAAACGATTTGCAGAAATCGGTGCAGAGCCTGTTGGCAATACACCCGACGAGATGGCGCAATGGATGCGCGAAGACATCGAGCGTTGGCGAACTGTGATTAAAACGGGCGGCGTAACCATCGATTGATTTTTTTTAAGGCATTGTTATGAAATTATTTCGCATCATCTTTTTGCTCTTGGCTTTTGACATCACTGCATCGACGCATGCAGCCGATAACGACTATCCCAACAAACCCGTCACGGTGATTGTTGCGTATGCACCTGGCGGTCAAGGCGATATCTTTGCTCGATTAGTGAGTGAAAAACTCTCAGTCCTTTACAAACAAACCGTGGTGGTGGATAACAAACCTGGTGTGTCAGGAACTATTGGTACCAAAATAGCTGCCCGCTCTAAAAACGACGGCTACACTTTGTTTTTAGGTCAAACAGGTGAGATCACCGTCAATCGTTTGTTAATCAAAGACATCGGTTATGACCCGATGCAAGAACTCACACCCGTTGTACTCATTGGCAACTCACCATTGATCATGTTGGCTGCTGCTGATGCGCCATTCAACACAGTGAATGAATTCATTCAATTGGCGCGCAGCAAGCCAGGTGAACTCAGCTACGGATCTGTAGGTGCGGGAACACCGGGGCATTTATCAGCCGTTGCTTTGGGTGTGGGTGCCAAAGTTAATTTGATTCATGTTCCCTACAAAGGCGTGGGTCCATTGATGTCCGATTTGATGGCGGGACGATTGCAAGTATTTTTTAGTAGTGCATCTGCCGCATTGCCACAAGTCAAAGGCGGCAAACTCAAAGCGTTAGCTGTGACCACACCTCAACGCATGACCTCATTGCCTCAAGTACCCACCATTGCCGAATCGGGTTTGCCAGGATTTAGTTATACGCTATGGGGCGGCTTGTTTGCACCCGCAGGAACACCACAAAATATTATCGACACACTCAACAAAGATGTGAACTCGATTTTGGCCATGCCCGATTTAAAAAATCGATTAGAGGCAGACAATATGGCCGTACCCAAAAACACACCTTCAGAATTTAATTCTTATGTGCGCAGTGAAGCCGCTAAGTTTGAAAAACTCATCAAAGACGCCAACCTGAAAATTGAACAATGAAAATCGTCGTATTACCCGGTGACGGGATTGGGCCAGAAACCATGGCCGTTACCGTTGATGTATTAGAAGCGGTTGCAAAACTGCATCAATTGCCACTGCAACTCATGCACGACATCGCAGGTCATTTGAGTTTAAAAAAACACGGCGCTACCGTCACACCTGCATTGCTCGACAAAGTCAAACATTCTGATGGATTGATGCTCGGCCCCATGGCTACCTACGACTTCAAAGATGAGAGCAAAGGCGAAATCAATCCATCTAAATTTTTTAGAAAAACTTTAGACCTCTACGCCAACATTCGCCCTGCCCGCACCTACACAGGCATTCCATCAATCACCCAAGGTTTTGATTTGATTGTGGTGCGTGAAAATACCGAAGGCTTTTATGCAGACCGCAACGTTGAATCTGGCAACAGCGAAATATTGATCACGCCCGACGTGGCTATTTCTTTGCGACGCATCACACGTAGCTGTTGTGAACGCATTGCCCGATCAGCTTTTGTATTAGCAAGTCAACGCAAAAAACATCTCACCATTGTTCACAAACACAACGTTTTAAAAATCACCGATGGTTTGTTTTTAGACAGTTGCGATTTGATTGCCAAAGAGTTTCCAAACATCAGTGTCGAAAAAATATTTGTCGATGCAATGATGGCTCACGTGGTGCGCGACCCCGCTCGCTTTGACGTCATCGTCACCACCAATATGTTTGGCGATATTTTGTCCGACCTCACGTCTGAGTTGTCGGGCAGTTTGGGATTGGGCGGCACGCTCAACGCAGGCGATCAATTTGCAATGGGACAAGCCGCACACGGCTCTGCGCCAGATATCGCAGGACAAGGCATCGCCAATCCGTTTTCACAAATGTTGTCTGCGGCGATGTTGTTGGCATGGCATGCGCAACGCAGTAATAACGCCAATTATTTAAAAGCGTCTCAATCGATTGAAGCGAGCATTGAAGCTTGTATCAAGCAGAAAAAAATAACGCGCGATATTGACGGGTCTTTGACGACGGCACAAACAGGCAAAGCCGTGCTTGAAAATTTAATTTAAACCTGTCGTCCACCGTATCGTTGTGCCAACGCATTAAAGTGATCGGCATTGACCATCTTTTGTCTTTCTTTGAACATCATCAATTGATCTTCAATGCCTTGCACAGAACCTTTGTCGTGCAAATGCTGTAAACACTGTTGCATCGCCATCAGTGACGCTTGCAATGCCACGTTGGCATACAAAATTACCGAATAACCCATCTGGGCCAATTCTTGTTGCGAGAGCAACGGTGTTTTTCCACCCACCACCAAATTACACACATGCACACCAGGCACATCTTTGGGAATAGCGATCATCTCTTCGACTGACACAGGCGCTTCAATGAATAAAAAATCTGCACCCGCTTGCTTGTAAGCATGCGCGCGATCCATCGCCGCTTGCAAACCTTCGATGGCGCGTGAATCGGTGCGAGCCAAGATCATCATGTTTGAATCTTGTCGTGTATCAACTGCCGCTTTTATTTTTTGCACCATCTCGTCGCAACTCACCACCTCTTTGCCTTCAAAGTGACCGCATCGTTTGGGAAATGTTTGATCCTCCAGCATGATGGCATTCGCACCCACACGCTCGAGCACTTTGACGGTATGAACCACGTTAATCGCATTGCCAAATCCTGTATCGCCGTCCACCAACAAGGGAATATTGACGGCATCACGAATCGCACCCACATGGCCTGCAAGTTCACTAAGAGAAACCAATCCGATATCGGGCATGCCCAAATAGGTATTGGCCACCGCCGCGCCGCTCACCATGAGCATGCTGTGGCCTGTCGCCTCGATGACTCGCGCAGCCAGTGCATTGGCCGCTCCAGGCATGATGTGTCCCGCTCCAGGCACCAAAGCCTTTTTAAATTGTTGATTGCGTAATGAATTAGCATTGCTTGTCATATAAATTCCTGCTTTAAAACTAAAAAACCACTCTCATTGTCACCCTACAATTTGAAAGTCATGTCACAAACTTGTCAATCGTGTTTTGAGCGGTTGACAATCGAAAACACAGACTGTTAGCATGCTCATTGTCTTTTCATTTAAACCTTCAAATTAAACCCATGAACGCACCATCTCTTCAAATTCAAGCATCCACCAGCGCGCTGGTACTCATCGATCTTCAACACGGTATCGTGGGCATGGATGTTCATCCACAACCCAGCAGTCAAGTCGTGAGCAAATGCGCCCAAATGGCCCAAGCTTTTAGAAAAGCAGGCGGATTGGTTGTCTTGGTCACCGTTAGTAATTTGGCTGATGGCAAAGATGCCTTGGCTCCTCTTGCCGATGCCATGGCTCCCGCAGGCGCTGCGCGCCCCGCCAACTGGTCCACATTGGTTGATCCTGTCACACCACAGCCTGGCGACATCACCATCACCAAACGCCAATGGGGGGCGTTTTATGGCACCGAACTCGATTTGCAATTGCGTCGTCGCGGCATCAATACCATCGTGCTTGCAGGCATCTCAACCAACGTGGGTGTGGAATCCACCGCTCGCGATGCGTTTGAGCGTGGCTATCAACAAGTGTTTGTTTCTGACGCCATGGCCAGCCCATCTGCAGAAGCGCACGCCAATACACTCAAATTTACATTCCCTCGCATTGGTCGCACGCGAACCTGCGACGAAGTGCTCGCAGCGATTCATTGATAAAAACAAAAGGGCTCACGTAGAGCACTTTTTAAACTCGGATGATGTGTGAACGATAAGCCCGATCTTTTTTCTCCGTTTGAACTTTCGGGCATACCCTTGCGCAATCGAATTGCGCATTTATCGATGACGACCTTGCGTGCAGCACAAGGCAAAACCACAGCAAACCAAATTCAATACTATGCCAATCGCGCGCAAGGCGGTGCGGGATTGATTGTGACTGAACCTTTTACCTTGTCACCCTTGCAAGATGTTCCGCACAAAACACGCGCTTGGAATGACGACGACTTGGACGGTCTCAAACGATTTGCCGCTGCCGTAGAAAAATACGACACAAGGCTGCTTGCACAAATTCAAGATCCTGGACGCGCACGACACCACACAGGCAAACATTTGGCAGCGATGGCGCCCTCTGCAATTCCCGATGACATGAGTTGGTCGATGCCTTCAGAGATAAGCGCATCAACGATTCAACAACTCGTTGATGATTTTTCAAAATCGGCATTGCGATTGAAACAATGCGGATTCAGTGGCGTTGAATTATCCTGTGGCCATGGTCATTTGTTTCATCAATTTTTATCGCCCAGATCCAATCACCGAGAAGACGACTACGGAGGTTCTTGGGACAACCGTATTCGATTTGTTCAAGAAATTGTTCAAGCGATTCGGCAAACCTGTGGCGAGCGTTTTATTGTGGGACTCAAGTTGCCTGGTGACGACGGTTACAAAGACAGCGTTGGTGTGATTGAAGCAGCTATTATTGCAAAAAAACTCACTGCGTCCCAACAAGTGAGTTATGTGCTGTTTGCGCAAGGCACGCACGGTCAGACATTGGATATGCATGTGCCCGATCGCTATGGCACAAGAATGCCCTATCGATCGCTGCAAGCCACCTTGCGACAACAACTACCAAGCGTTGTGATGATGAGCGCAGGTCGCATCACCGACCCCGCAGAAGCACAAACATTGCTTGATCACAACGAAGCAGATTTAATTGGATTGGGTCGTGCGCTGATTGCCGATCCTGCATGGCCGATTAAATATGCAACAGGGCGCACACACGACATTCGCTATTGCGTTTCGTGCAACACCTGTTGGGACACCATCATCACCCATCGATTGCCATTGGCTTGCGTCAACAATCCACGCGTAGCATGGGCTGATGAAGTCGATTGGTGGCCCACACAAAAAGTTAAAAAACAAAAACGCATTGTGGTGGTGGGCGCAGGCTTTGCTGGAATGGAAGCGGCGTGGGTTGCTGCAGCACGCGGTCATGATGTGACCGTATTGAGCAAAGGTTCCGAACCTGGCGGTAAAGCACGACTGCGCGCGTATTTGGATGGTGGCGAAGAAGTCAGTAGCGTCTTCGACTACCAAACCACAGCCGCTCAACGCGCAGGTGTCAAGTTTGTCGGCGGCATCACTGCGCAACTCAGCGATGTGATTGCACTCAAACCCGATGCGGTGGTGCTCGCCACGGGCTCAGAGATGGTTCACCCTGATTGGTTGCCCAAAGCTATTGTTGATCAAGCCGTCGTTCCCGATTTGCGCGCCGCTATGCAAAGTTTGCAGGATATGAGTCAGCATCAATCGGGCACCGCCGTGATTTATGACATGGATCACAGCGAAGCAACCTATGCGAGCGCACAACGTCTCAAAAAATTATTTGATCGCGTCGTCATTGTGACGCCCAGACACACGATTGCAGACGACATGGCGGTTGTGACGCGTCAAGGCGTTCTCAGACGCTTATCGATAGCCGATATTGAGATGATCACGCTGTCGCAACCGATTTGGAACGACGCATTTGAAAATGGTCAACTGCAAATACAACAAATTTATAATCATAAAATATCAACTATCGACGACGTGGTGTTTTTGGCCTACTCCACACCACGCAGACGATGCGATCAACTCAAACAACCGCTCGAACAAATGGGGATTGCCGTTTTTGCCATTGGCGACTGTTTGTCACCGCGCGACATGATTTCAGCAACATCCGATGGTCATGCCATCGGTATGAAACTTTAAACGCCATGAAAAAAAAATTATTTTTTATTTTTATTTTTTTAAACCTACAAAATGCCATGGCCATTGAAGAACCCGCGTTTCAAGTGATTTCACGTGACGCAAAAATTGAAATCAGACAATACACCCCATTTATCGTCGCTCAAACTTATGTGGATGGCGATATGGACGATGCGGGTAATCAAGGCTTTCGACGCATTGCCGATTTTATTTTTGGAAACAACCAAACGCCTGGTAGCGACACATCCAACAAAATTGCAATGACTGCACCCGTCACCATGGAACCTCGCGACGCCAACGCCACAATGAAATCAGCCAACAAATGGCGTGTTCATTTTGTGATGCCCAAACAATACACGATGGCCAATATTCCAAAGCCCAAAAATAATGCGGTGGAATTGGCAGAAGTGTCTGAAAAATATTATGCGGTACTCACCTACTCTGGATTTAACACACTTAATCGCGTGCAAGAAAAAACAACCGAGTTAATGGAGTGGCTCAAAGAAAAATCCATTACGCCAAAAGGCACACCACAACTATCGCGCTACGACCCGCCTTGGACACTACCGATGTGGCGGCGCAATGAAATCATGATTGAAATTTCTGCGCCTGCAACCAATTAACCATCAATCCTTGGCCTTTTTTAACATTGGCTTGCCAATCTTTGGATGAATCGTCATTGGCGTTATCAGAAATAAATTTGAGCGATCGCCACGGCATGCCTTTTTGAGTGCAAACATGGGCAATGGCATAAAGTTCCATATCCACAACGTCAACGCCTTGGCGGGTAAACCAAGGGTCGTGGGCGGTTACAAAACTGTCGCCCGTTGCGCAAATAACGCCTTGTTGGCCCGACTCTAATACATGAGGACCTGCGTGATACGGTGTATGCCCACGTGGCGCCAAAGGCTCTGCGTTCATGTCGCGCTGAATCACCTTGCTTACTTCGACCAAGCCTTGCTTGCAATTGGAAACATTACCCACTGAGCCAAAGTTAATGATTAATTCGGGTGATAAGCGATGTATGGTTTCGACAGTCGTTAATGTTGCGTTAATTTTTCCAACGCCTGTATAAACGACGTGGATATGTGGAGCATTGAGTGGCACCTGAAATTCATCTTGGAGTGCGACCAATAAAACGACAGGTTTTTTCATAAACTAAATGGTCGGCGTGGCGGGATTCGAACTCGCGACCCCTTGCACCCCATGCAAGTGCGCTACCAGGCTGCGCTACACGCCGATCATGCTGCTAATTATAACCTTAGACGGGTCTGGCCTCGTTGAGCAAATCTCTAATTTCAAATAACTCGCGGCGCAGCAAATGCAATTTGGGGCCTGAGCTGAGCAAGCCCAACAAATTCCAATCATCATCATCCAACTTGGAATCGTCGATTTGGAGATTGTTTTCCAAATCTTCTACGCCATTTAAAAACACTTCGCCAGCACGCTTTTTATCGCGTTCGAGTTGAACAATTTCTTGCAACTTGTTGCGAGCACCACTGATCGTAAAACCTTGGTCATACAACAAATCGCGAATACGACGAATCATCAACACTTCATGGTGTTGGTAGTAGCGGCGATTGCCTCTGCGCTTCATCGGGCGCAGCTGTGTGAACTCCTGCTCCCAATAGCGAAGTACATGCGGCTTGACGCCACATAGCTCACTGACCTCACCAATCGTGAAGTAGCGTTTAGCAGGGATAGAAGGGAGAGAACTCTCCATGAAATCAATCATTTACAAATCGGACCATAGAGGTTACACGAAGTTAGGGAAAAAGGTAAGACCTAAACGAAAAAAAAATAGTTTAAAAACCGCTCTTAAATGTTAACTTTATGCTTGAGAAGTTATGCCTTGAATGCTTTCTTTTAACTTGTGACTGGCATGAAAAGTCACAACCCGACGGGCCTCGATAGGAATAGCCTCTCCGGTGCGTGGATTTCGCCCCGGTCTGGGCGCTTTGGTTCGAATTTGAAAGTTACCAAACCCCGATATTTTGACGTCTTGCCCATCAACTAGTTTTTGTGAAATCAAATCGAAAAATGCGTCAATCATGTCTTTTGATTCACGTTTGTTAAGACCAATTTGATCAAACAACAACTCGGCCAATTGCGCTTTTGTAAGCGCTGGTGTTTCTAAAGTTTCAAAAGACAATTCCATGTTTCAACTCTTTCTTAAGCACGCAAACGCGCTTGAATATTTTTTGCCAAATGGTCAATCACCGCTTGAACTGCGGCATCGATTTCAGGCTCTGTCAGCGTGGCCTCAGATTTGTTCAAGGTCAAGCGAACAGTCAAACTTTTTTCATCTGTTTGCAAGCCCATACCCTCTTTTTGCGGTCTATAAATATCAAACAGCATCGCGTTTTGGAGTAAACCCTGAGTAGGTGATGCTTCAATTGCGGCCATCAACTGTGAATGAGTCACAGGCTCTTTGACAACCACCGCAATATCTCTCTCAACCGCCTGAAAACGCGGCACCGATTCAAAACGCGGCACATGTCGTTGTGTGAGTGCCGTCAATTGCAACTCAAACACCACAGGCGCGTGCGGCAAATCCCAAGACATGCGCCATTTGGGATGAAGTTCACCCACAAAACCGATCGGATGACCGTCGACAAACACCTGAGCACATCGACCGGGATGCATTGAAGGGTCACTACCCACTTGATACGTCGCCTTGATTGGCGCGAGCAAGGCATCAACATCGGCCTTGATATTAAAAAAATCGACAACTGTATCGCTTACAGACCATTGCAAAGGTTGCGCCGAGCCATACACCATACCCGCTACATGCATCGGTTGATAAATGCCTTCAACGGTTTGATCCGAATGCACAACGCTTTTATCTTTTTTAAACACACGCCCGATTTCAAACACCGCAACACGCGAAGCTTTTCTATCTACATTGAATTTAATCACTTGCAACAATGAACCGATTAGCGAGGAGCGCATCACATTCATTTGACTTGCAATCGGGTTGAGCAATTGAATGGGATCCGTGTTACCCGCTAGGTCGTGCTCCCACTGCGCATCAACAAAACTAAAATTAATCGTCTCTTGATAACCCAAGCCTGCCAACATACGACGCACGGTGTGCGAGCTATGCTGGGCTTCCGGTTTGATTTTGGCTGTGATGGGCGCCAAGGGTGGCGTCGTGGGCAACTGCTCATACCCCACCATGCGTGCAATTTCTTCAATCAAATCTTCTTCGATTTGTAAATCAAATCGAAACGATGGTGGCGTGACTGTGATGACGCCTGGCGTTTCTGAAACAGACAATCCCAAACATTTGAGCGCTTGACCCATGCGCTCTTGCGACAAGGGCATACCAATCACTTTAACGGCACGCGCCACACGCAAACTCACAGGCTTAATAGCAGGCATGTTGACTTGTTGATCGTCCATAGGACCGCACAATGTTTGCGGTGTACCACAAATATCAATCACCAACTGCGTGATGCGATCGATGTGCTCAACCGTGAGTTGCGGATCTACACCACGCTCAAATCGATGACCCGCATCGGTTGAAAAATTAAATCGACGTGATCGACCTGCAATCGATGCAGGCCACCAAAAAGCAGCTTCGATATAAATGTTTTGCGTATCGTCGCCAACCGCTGTGGCTTGTCCACCCATGATGCCCGCCAAGGATTCCACTTGCGAGTCGTCTGCAATCACGCCCACCTTTTCATCGACCATCACGGTATTTCCATTGAGCAATTCGAGTTGTTCACCCGCTTTGCCCCAACGCACTTGCAATCCACCGTGGATTTTGTCGAGATCAAAAATATGCGACGGACGACCCAATTCAAACATCACGTAGTTTGAAATGTCGACCAAAGCACCGACACTGCGTTGACCACATCGTGCCAAACGATCAACCATCCATACAGGTGTTTTTGCTTTGGGATTAACGCCACGAACAATACGACCACTGAATCGTCCACACAAATCAGGCGCATCAATGCGCACAGGTAATTTTTTTTGACACCCTGTTTGAATCGTTGGATATTGAATCGCTTGCAAAGGTGCACCTGTGAGTGCAGATACTTCACGCGCTATACCATACACACTCAAACAATGCGCCAAATTAGGTGTGAGTTTGAGCGTGAACAAGCTGTCATCGAGTTGCAAATGCTCGCGAATATTTTGACCCACCAATGCGTCAGCATTCAGTTCGAGTAAACCACCGTGATCGTCGTTGAGTTTTAATTCTTTGGATGAACACAACATGCCTTGGCTTTCAACGCCACGCAGTTGTCCCAATTTAATTTGAAACGGTTTACCGTCTTCACCAGGAGGCAATTGCGCTCCCACCATAGCACAAGGTACTTTGATGCCAACGCGCGCATTAGGCGCACCGCACACAATATTTAAAAGCGCAGTTTGACCCACATCAACCTGACACACTCTCAAGCGATCTGCATTGGGGTGTTGTTGAACTTCTTTGATTTCACCCACCACCACATGCGTGAACGCAGGTGCAACGGACGACAACTCTTCAACTTCCAAACCAGCCATGGTGAGCGTGTTGGCCAGTTGCTGTGTATCAATGGGTGGATTGCAAAAAGCGCGCAACCAGGATTCGGGAAATTGCATGTTGAATCTCGTTTAGGTTGATGGCTTATTGAAATTGACTCAGAAAGCGAATATCGCCATCAAAGAACAAACGCAAATCGTTAACGCCATAGCGCAACATGGTGAGACGATCAGGCCCCATACCAAATGCAAAACCAATGTATCGTTCAGGGTCGAGACCCATGTTGCGAACCACGTTGGGGTGGACCTGACCTGATCCTGCAACCTCTAGCCATTTGCCCGCAAGCGGTCCACTGCTGAATTGAATATCAATTTCTGCACTCGGCTCTGTGAATGGAAAAAAACTGGGTCTGAATCGCAGCACCAAATCATCGGACTCAAAAAATGTGCGACAAAAATCAGTGAACACCACTTTTAAATCTTTGAAGCTTACATTTTCACCAATCCACAATCCTTCGCATTGATGAAACATCGGCGAATGCGTTGCATCGCTGTCCACTCGATATGTGCGTCCCGGTGCAATCACGCGAATCTCCGGCATTGCTTGACCTGCGTCTAATTGATTTTTGTATTGCTTGACGTGTTGCACCGCATGACGAATTTGCATCGGACTTGTATGCGTGCGTAACAAATATCCGCCTTCCACATAAAAGGTATCGTGCATGGAGCGCGCAGGATGATCTTCGGGCGTATTGAGTGCTGTGAAATTGAACCAATCGGTCTCGATCTCGGGGCCTTGCGCCACTTCAAAACCCATCGATCCAAAAATTTGTTCGATGCGCTCAAGCGTCAGACTCACGGGGTGCAATCCACCTGTTGCGCGATGACGACCAGGCAAAGTAACGTCCAAGGCTTGTGCTTTGAGTTGCGTTTGTAATTGTGCATCGGCGAGTTGATCGCGACGCGTTTGAAGTGCAGATTCAATGGCTTGTTTGGCTACATTGATCGCTGCACCCTGTGTTTTTTTGAGCGCCACATCTAAAGATGCGAGCCCTTTCATCATGACCGTGATGTGACCCGACTTACCCAGAAACTGCGCTTTGGCATTTTCTAAATCAGCAGGCGTATCGCATTGTGCAAACAATGCTTTCGCAATATCAACCAGCGTATCGAGTTCGTTCATTATGTTTGCAAATTCTGAAATTAAAAAAGGTTGAAGCCTTTGCAAGCCTCAACCCCTTGTTGGATCTTAAAACAATGCCTACCTAAGGGATGCATTGAACTAAGTGAGTATCAAGCGGCCAGACGGGCTTTAACCTGATCCACGATGTGTCCAAAAGCCGCCTTGTCATGCACAGCAATATCAGCCAACATTTTGCGATCGATTTCAATCGCAGCTTTACGCAGTCCATTGGCAAATTGGCTGTACGTGAGACCAAACTCACGAGCGGCTGCATTGATACGCGCAATCCACAACTGACGGAACACACGTTTTTTGGCACGACGGTCACGGTAGGCATATTGCCCAGCTTTCATGACCGCTTCTTTGGCAACCCTGAAAACATTACCGCGGCGACCACGGAAACCTTTTGCAAGGGCGAGTACTTTTTTGTGACGGGCTCTGGCCGTTACACCACGTTTTACGCGAGGCATACTTGTTTCTCCTTGTTCGTCCGTTGATTACAGGCCAGCCATGGGCAGCATTTGCGCCATGTGACCCATGTTGGTTTCATGCACACCCGTTGGTCCACGCAAGTGACGTTTGTTCTTGGTGGTTTTTTTAGTGAGGATGTGGCGTTTGAAGGCTTGACCGCGTTTAACGGTACCACCTGGACGAACGCGAAAGCGCTTTTTAGCGCTGCTCTTGGTCTTCATTTTGGGCATTTGAATGCTCCCTTTTTATTTGTGCTCGTGAGGCGTTGCGAACCGATCGCAATCTTGTTGGCCCCGAGACACTTGTTTGCGTCGCCTTTTTATACAGAAACAGATGAATCTGCTTCTGCAACGGGTTTGGCAGCGCCACCCGATTTTTTGCGGCCTGGCGCGATCATCATGACCATCTGCCGCCCTTCCAACTTGGGAAATTGCTCAACCACAATGAGGTCAGCCAATTCATCCCGAATGCGTTGCAACAACGCCATTCCGATCTCTTGATGCGTTATCTCTCGGCCTCTAAATCGCAACGTTATCTTGCATTTGTCTCCATCATCCAAAAAGCGCTTGATGTTGCGCACTTTGATGTTGTAGTCACCATCGTCAGTACCAGGTCTGAATTTGATTTCTTTGACCTCGATGACTTTTTGTTTGGACTTCGCTTCTGCTGCCTTTTTTTGCTCTTGGTATTTGAATTTGCCGTAATCCATGAGACGGCATACCGGAGGTTCTGCGTTGGGTGCAATTTCTACCAGATCGACATCGTATTCCCCAGCCAAGCGCAAGGCTTCGGCAAAGCTAACAACGCCAAGAGGCTCGTTATTGGGTCCACTGAGTCGTACTTCGGGGGCCATGATTTCCCGATTAAGGCGGTGTTTGCGTTCCTCGCGTTGGCGGCGATCGCGAAATTCTGTAACGATGGTTGAAATCCTTTAAAAAACACTAACACCCGAACCCTGACGCAGCATGGGAATCGCCTGGGCGATTAGCATTTGCTCGCCACATCGGAAACAATCTTTTGTGAGAAGTCTTCGAGGGACATAACACCAAGGTCTTTATGACCTCGGGCGCGTACGGCTACGGAACCCGCCGCCTTCTCTTTGTCACCTACGACCAAGATATACGGCAACTTTTGCAATGAATGCTCGCGTATTTTATACGTAATCTTTTCATTGCGCAGGTCTAATTCCACCCTAAGCCCTTGATTTTTCAGCTTATTTGCCACAAATTGGACGTAATCGGCCTGAGAATCGGTAATATTACACACAATCACTTGAGTTGGAGCAAGCCAAACGGGCAGGCTTCCAGCGTGTTCTTCGATCAAAATGCCGATAAAACGCTCCAAACTGCCCACAATGGCGCGGTGCAACATGACCGGTCTTTGGCGCGAACCGTCTTCGGCCACATATTCGGCGTCGAGCCGCTCGGGCATCGAAAAATCCAACTGCATCGTACCGCACTGCCAATGACGACCAATGGCGTCTTTGAGCGTGTATTCAATTTTGGGACCATAAAAAGCACCGTCGCCTGGAGAAATTTCAAACTCGCAACCCGATGCGCGCAAACTCTCAATCAATGCATGTTCGGCCTTATCCCAAATCGCATCTGATCCAATGCGGTTTTCGGGTCTGGTTGCGACTTTGTAAATGATGTTGTTAAAACCAAAATCTTTATAAACTTTTTGCAACAAGGTTGTGTAATTGACGCATTCACTCAAGATGTGATCTTCAGTGCAAAAAATATGTCCGTCGTCTTGCGTAAAACCGCGTACGCGCATGATGCCGTGCAAACCACCCGAAGGCTCATTGCGATGGCATTGACCAAACTCGCCCAAACGAAGAGGTAAATCGCGATAACTCTTGATGCCTTGCTTATAAATCAAAATATGCCCAGGGCAATTCATGGGCTTTAAAGCGTAATCACGTTTTTCACTCTCAGTGGTGAACATGTTGTCGCGATACTTGTCCCAGTGACCTGTTTTTTTCCACAATGTTTTATCAATAATTTGTGGACCTTTGACTTCGAGATACCCATTGTCGCGATACACCTGACGCATGTATTGCTCAACCATTTGCCAAATTGTCCAACCCTTGGGATGCCAAAACACCAATCCAGGCGCGTGGTCATCGATGTGAAACAAATCGAGTTCGCGGCCTAATTTGCGGTGATCGCGTTTTTCTGCTTCCTCGAGCATGGTGAGGTATTGCTGTAATTCGTCTTTGGTTGACCATGCCGTGCCATACACACGTTGCAACATTTCATTACGATGATCGCCACGCCAATAAGCGCCAGCGACTTTCATTAACTTGAAGTGTTTGAGTTTACCCGTACTCGGCACGTGAGGGCCTCTGCACAAATCGGTAAACGCGCCTTCGCTGTACAAGGACACATCTTCACCCGCAGGAATACTTGAAATGATTTCTGCTTTGTAATTCTCGCCAATTTTTTTAAAGTAAGACATCGCCTCATCACGCGGCAACACTTGACGCAACACTGGCTCGTCTTTATTGGCTAAAAGCGTCATGCGTTTTTCAATTTCAATCAAATCTTCAGGGGTGAAAGGTCGGCTGTATGAAAAATCGTAATAAAACCCGTTTTCAATCACAGGACCAATTGTGACTTGTGCTTCAGGAAATAATTCTTTCACTGCATAAGCCAACAAATGCGCAGTTGAGTGACGAATCACGTCCAAGCCTTCGGCGTCTTTAGCGGTAATGATGGCTAAATTTGCATTTTTTTGAATGGTGTAACTCGTATCAACCACTTGACCATCGACTTTGCCTGCTAATGCGGCCTTGGCCAATCCTGAACCAATTGAGTTGGCCACCTCTGCCACAGTTACAGGCGTGGGAAACTCTCGCAATGAACCATCGGGAAGCGTGATTTGAACCATATCCATCTCTTGTTGAGCAATGCAAAAAAACACAAAGCGCGGTCAATGCCGCGCCTTGTGATTTTCCCATAAAAAAAACAAACCCTTGTGGGTCTGCTCTGAATCAATGGGATTGTTCTTCTTTGGTAGAACCTGTGAGTGCTGTCACATTGGACTTGCCGCCTTGAATCACGGTTGTGATTTCGTCAAAATAACCTATGCCCACTTCTTGTTGATGCGACACAAAGGTGTATCCACGATCGCGCGCTGCAAATTCGGGCTCTTGAACTTTTTCCACATAAGCGGTGATGCCGCGATTGGCATAGTCTTGTGACAACTCAAACATGCTGTGCCACATGGAGTGAATGCCTGAAAGCGTGATGAATTGGTACTTCTAGCCCATGGCACCCAACTCGCGTTGGAATTTTGCAATCGTTGTATCATCCAAATTTTTCTTCCAATTGAAAGAAGGCGAACAGTTGTAGGCCAACATTTTTCCGGGATGAACTTGGTGAACCGCTTCGGCAAATTGCTTAGCAAATTCCAAATCGGGCGTACCTGTTTCGCACCACATCGTATCGGCATAATACGAATAGGCAATCGCACGTGAAACCGCTTGCGCCATTCCTTTTTTGGTTTTGTAAAAACCTTCGGCAGTCCGCTCGCCTGTTAAGAACGGTTTGTTATTGGCGTCATAGCCACTGGTGAGCAAATCAGCGGCTTCTGCTTCGGTGCGTGCAATCACCAATGTGGGCGTACCGCAAACGTCGGCTGCCATGCGTGCTGCAATTAATTTTTGCACCGCTTATGCGGTGGGCACCAATACTTTGCCGCCCATCTGTCCGCATTTTTTAACCGATGCCAATTGATCTTCAAAGTGAACACCACCCGCCCCCGCTTTGATCATCGCCTTCATCAATTCAAATGCATTAACAACGCCACCAAAACCTGCTTCGGCATCGGCAACGATAGGTGCAAAATCCCACATATCCATAGTCACCTTGGTTCACACCCTTAGACCACTGAATTTCATCGGCACGACGAAACGTATTGCTAATGCGCTCAACCACATTGGGCACCGAGTTAACGGAATACAAGGATTGATCGGGATACATGGTCGAATAAGAATTGTTATCCGCCGCGACTTGCCAATCCGACAAATAAATGGCTTTGATACCCGCTTTAACTTGTTGCATCGCCTGACCGCCTGTGAGCGCGCCCAGTCATTTTTCGGCAATTTTTTATTCTCTATTTTGATGCTCTACGGCATTGCGTTGTCGCAGGCCTTTTCAGCGGGCATCATCATGTCGTGTATTCCTGTTGCGGTGGCCTTACTCAGTCGAATTTTTTTAAAAGAACGTATCCAACGATCTACACAATGGGCTTTGTTATTGGCGGTGTCGGGCCTATTAATACTCAACACGTATTCGGCGAGTCCATCATCAACGGACGAATCGAGCGCTTCGTTGCTAGGCCATATTTGCTTACTGGGCGCGGTTTTTTGCGAGGCCATGTATGTGGTCATCGGTCGAACTCTTTCTCAAGTAATTCAGCCCAAACGAATCACAGCGGTCATTAATTTATGGGGACTGATCTTAATCACGCCATTGGCTTTGATGGCGATTCAACAAACTGGCATTCCACACGTCGATGCATCTTTGTGGTGGCTATTGCTGTTTTACGGCCTTGCAGCAAGCGTTGGAACGGTCTGGGGATGACCGGCTCTCGCCACGTACGCGCCTCTCAGGCCGGTATTTTCACCACCATGCTACCCATCAGTGCATGTGTAGTAGGTTGGTTATTGGGTGAACAAACAAATTCAATTCAATGGATTGCGCTTGGGCTTTCTCTCTTCGCAGTAGTGCTTGTGACTAAAAAATGATGTTCTTCCTCGAGAAAAAGTGATTTTTCGAGTGAAAAAACCAAAAAAAACAACATTTACCTTTGAAAAAATTGTTTTTCCTATTGGAAATGATCATTTTCTACATTAGGATGCGAGGTGTTGAGAGCAACTTGTTTGTTTTCAGCATTTCAACATTCTTCTAGAAGGAAAATAAATCATGGCAACTGCAAAAAAATCACCAGCTAAAAAAGCGGCTAAAAAGCCAGCAGCTAAAAAACCCGCAGCGAAAAAAGTAGCGGCCAAGAAACCAGCAGCTAAAAAAGTAGCAGCAAAGAAACCAGCTGCAAAAAAAGTAGCAGCTAAAAAAGCTCCTGCAAAAAAAGTAGCAGTAAAGAAGCCAGTCGCTAAAAAAGCCGTCAAAAAAGCGCCCGCCAAAAAGCGTACGCCCAATGCTGCATTCATGAAGCCATTAACACCAAGCGCCGCATTGGCTGCTGTTGTGGGCGCAAATCCCCTGCCACGTACAGAAGTTGTGAGCAAGATTTGGGTTTACATCAAAAAGCATGGCCTGCAAGACAAAGTCAACAGACGCAACATCAACTCTGATGACAAATTGCGCGCAGTCTTTGGCAAGGGCCAAGTGACGATGTTTGAACTTGCAAGTTTGATCGGCAAGCACCTGAGCTGATATTTTCAGACTCAAAAAAAAGCCCCGAGTGATCGGGGCTTTTTTTATTTCCGAACACTTCGCCGTTATGACGAGATGCTTGAAATTACTTACCGGCTGGTGCAGGTGCTGCTGCAGGTGCTGCTGCAGGTGCTGCTGCAGGTGCATCAGCTGGTGCAGGTGCTGCTGCAGGAGCCTCAGCAGCAGGTGCTGGAGCAGGTGCTGGTGCTGGAGGAGCTTCTTTTTTGCCACAAGCGATTAAAGTAGCGGCCAACAATGTTGCCAATAAGAGTGATTTTTTCATGAAGTTTTCCTTTGGATTGAAAAGAAGAAATTTTAGGACGCGCCACAGGCAAACATGATGCTCAAACTGTGGCTGAGCCGATGGACTCAGGCTCCTTCAACTCAGCCAATTATTATAGGGTAAATCCCAAAGAAACCAAAACGTTGCGTTATCTGGCCCATAACCACCCAAATTTGACCCAGTCTCTCATCAGACTGATGGCTGCCTCAGGGGCTTTTTGGAGGTCGCCTAATTCCAAGTATTTTTGATCCGCCAGTTTTTTGAGCATTTGCGCATCTCGCCCCTTGGCATACCAACTTTCACCATTCAAAAAGATAAAACGATCGTCATACATCATTCGGCTTTGTGAATTGAGTTCAACCCGTTTAAGCGACTTTGGACAGTTTTGTGATTGAAAACATACTTGCTGCTTGGGTTCGGTCAAACTTTCGCCCAATGCGCGCTGCATTTGATCAGAATCAGACAGCAATTGAGTGATCGATTTTTTGGCAAATCGTTGAATTGATATTGGAATTTGCGCGGGATGATCGACCGCTTGTTGCTCTGGATCCCCAAATAAGATTTGGGGTGACTCCTCGTCGATTTCAAAACGCTGTAATAAATCCATCGCCAAATCCAAAGAGAGAGGCGCACGAAATCCAATCGAATAAGTCATGCAATCGGGCCCCAGAGCAACGCCCTCATGCGCATAGTGAGGGGGCAAATACAAAAGATCCCCTGGCTCCAAAATATATTCTTGCGTAGGCGAGAAATTCGCTAATATTTTTAAAGGCATCTGGGGTTGCAAACGCAAATCCTTTTGCGCACCAATGCGCCAGCGACGCGCTCCTTGGGCTTGCAATAAAAACACATCATAAGAATCAAAGTGAGGCCCAACCCCGCCGCCTTGCGATGCGTAGCTGATCATTACATCATCGAGTCTTGCATCTGGAACAAAACGAAAGTATTGCAAGATTTTTGCCACTCGCTCATTGAGTAGATCGACACCTTGAACCAACAAAGTCCAATTGGGCGTGCCCACTGCGGGCAAGTCTTGGGAACGAAAAGGCCCGTGTTTGAGCTGCCAAGCTTGCGTTCGGGGATTGATTTTCATCAAACGAGATGAGACCTCTTCTTGTTGGGCCATCTCAAAAAGCTCATCGCGGCTCAAAACGGATTCCATATCGCGAACAGCGCCACGAACCAACAAAGGCCGCGTTTGCCAGTGCCTCTTCATGAATTGTTGCGGACTGATATTTCCCAAAAGATCGCACGGTTGAAGTATCTTCATCATTTAGACTTTGTAAAGCTGAGACAATTGTCCACCATGAACATATTTAAACCCTGCGTTGTCTCCCTCACCTGGCTTCTCAAAGACACTTTAGGTGAAACTTTGGATGAACTCGATGATCCCGTTGAATTTCTAATCGGTGGCCATGATTTATTCGACAAAATTGAACAATCCTTATCGGGCTTAAAAGCGGGCGAAAAAATTGACATTCATTTAGACCCCGAAGAAGCCTTTGGCGATTACAACGAAATGTTGGTTTTTTTGGAACCAAAAAATCTTTTCCCACCCGAATTGGAAGAAGGTATGACAATTGAAGGTCACGCACTTCCTGCGCAATGCAATCCTGATGCGCCGCATGACCTGATTTACACCGTCACCGAAATTTATCCTGAACACGTGGTGTTAGATGGCAATCATCCTTTAGCGGGAATTGCTTTGCGTTTGCAACTCACTATTGTGAGTGTTCGTGAAGCATCTTCAAAGGAAATTGAAAAAGGAACTGTGGGGGTTGGATTTTTTAACGTACAACCGCTAGCACCAGGCAGCCCGCATTTACACTGAATCAATCCGTGCCAGTTGAGCCATAACCACCCTCACCGCGCTCGCTGGCCTGTGAAAATTCATTCACCACATTGAATTGCGCTTGCGCCACAGGAATAATCACCAACTGAGCAATTCTTTCCATCGGCTCGATGGTGAAAGCCACATCACTGCGATTCCAAGCACTCACCATGAGTTGACCTTGGTAATCGCTGTCGATCAATCCCACCAAATTGCCCAACACAATACCGTGTTTGTGCCCCAATCCTGAGCGCGGAAGAATCAAGGCTGCATAATGGGGATCATTGAGATGAATGGAGATGCCAGTGGGTATCAATTGCCAAGCATTGGCCGCCAAGGTCAGTGGCGCGTCTAAACAAGCGCGCAAATCAAGCCCTGCGCTTCCCGAAGTTGCGTATTGCGGCAATTGATTGGCCATACGTGCATCGATGATTTTGACGTCTAGTTTCATAAAAGATTAAAGAGATGAGATTCGTTGTGAAATTTGTTCAACCAATTGATGGGCGAGTTTGATTTTGCTCGCACGTGGAAGTTCTAACGTTCCTTTGGCATCAATCAGCAAAAGTGTGTTGTCGTCTTTTCCAAATGTTTCGGGTCCGATATTGCCCACCAACAATGGAACTTTTTTTCGTTCGCGTTTGATCTGAGCATTTTTTAATAAATCGTGGCTCTCTGCCGCAAAACCGACGCAATACAGTTTGCCTTTTTGTGCGCGATCTGACTGAGAAACATCGGCCAAGATGTCTGGATTTTCAATAAAAGAAAGTGTCGGTGTTTGTCCCGATCTGTCTTTTTTTATTTTTTGATCAGAAGCTTGCGCAGGACGCCAATCTGCAACTGCGGCCGTAGCAATAAAAATATCAGAGTCTTGCGCCTTGGCCATCACAGCGCGATGCATCTCAATAGCCGACTTCACAAAAACAGTTTGAACGCCACGCAAGGCGGAAAGGCTCACAGGTCCTGCAATTAAAGTGACATCAGCGCCCGCTTGTAACGCTGCTTTAGCGATTGCAAAACCCATTTTTCCACTCGACAAATTGGTAATGCCACGAACAGGATCAATGGCTTCAAACGTTGGTCCCGCTGTGATCAATACTTTTTTTCCACTCAAAGATTTGGGCTGAAAATAAGTCTCCACATCGTCCAAAATTTCATCCGGCTCGAGCATGCGACCATCGCCCATTTCGCCACACGCTTGATCACCCTCGCCTACATCGAGCACATGCGCGCCATCGGCTTTGAGTTGTTGAATATTGCGCTGTGTAGCGGGATGCGCCCACATTTCACGATTCATAGCAGGTGCTAATAACAAACCCACTTCGCCCAAAGGACGCGCCAGGCACATCAAACTTAATAAATCATCGGCTCGCCCGTGAATGAGTTTGGCCATGAAGTCTGCAGAAGCAGGTGCGACCAAAATCAAATCGGCCTTGCGACTCAAATTGATATGCGCCATGTTGTTGGGCTCTCGGGCATCCCATTGAGAGACATAAACAGGGCGATTGGATAGAGCCTGCAAGGTGATGGGCGTGATGAATTGAGCAGCAGACTCGGTCATCACCACTTGCACGGTGGCGCCTGCCTTGACGAGCGCTCGGCATAACTCGGCGGACTTGTAGCAGGCGATTCCGCCGCTCAGGCCCAAAACAATGTGTTTGTGAGATAAATCAGACATGACCCTCAATGTAGCAGAGGAGAGCCTATAATTTCACTTTACCACCTCCTGGGAGCCCGATCTCCCCCATGACATGACCCAATTTGTCTTCGTCACCGGCGGTGTGGTGTCTTCCCTGGGCAAGGGAATCGCCTCAGCCTCCCTCGCTGCGATTCTTGAATCGCGAGGCCTTAAAGTCACTTTAATTAAGCTAGACCCCTATATCAATGTGGATCCGGGCACCATGTCCCCCTTCCAACACGGCGAAGTGTTTGTCACCGACGACGGGGCAGAAACCGATTTGGATTTAGGTCACTACGAGCGATTCATCACCACTCGGATGAAAAAGGCCAATAACTTCACCACTGGCCAAATTTACAAAAGCGTTCTTGAAAAAGAAAGACGTGGCGATTATTTGGGCAAAACCGTCCAAGTGATTCCGCATATCACTAATGAAATTCAAGATTTCATTCGACGTGGTGCTGGTTTTGATACGCCCGACGCGGTTGACGTGGCCATTGTCGAAATTGGTGGAACCGTTGGCGATATTGAATCATTGCCTTTTTTAGAAGCTGCGCGTCAAATGAATTTAAAGCACGGCCCCAACAATACGGCCTTTGTGCATCTCAGTTATGTGCCTTGGATTGCGGCGGCGGGTGAACTCAAAACAAAACCCACGCAACACACCGCACAAAAATTACGTGAAATTGGTATTCAAGCCGATGCATTGCTCTGCCGCGCCGACAGGCCCATCCCCGACGAAGAACGCGCCAAAATTTCTCTCTTCTCTAATGTGCCCGAGTGGGGCGTCATCTCGATGTGGGATGTTGACACAATTTACAAAGTGCCCCGCATGTTGCACGAGCAAGGACTCGATCGTCTGATTTGCGAAAAATTACGCATCAATACACCTCCTGCGAATCTGAAACGTTGGGATGATTTGGTTTACGAAGTTGAACACCCAAAAACAACCCTCACGATTGCGATGGTGGGCAAATACGTTGACTTATCCGACAGTTATAAATCTCTCAACGAAGCCTTGCGTCATGCGGGCCTCATCAGTCACGCCCAAGTCAAAATTGAATACATCGATTCAGAAACGATTCAACCCGACAACGTCAGCCAACTCCGTCGTTTCGATGCGATTTTGGTGCCTGGTGGTTTTGGCAAGCGCGGCATCGAAGGAAAAATTTGTGCCGCACGATTTGCACGCGAAAATAAAGTCCCTTATTTAGGTATTTGTTTGGGCATGCAAGTGGCCACCATCGAATACGCTCGTCATGTGGCCGGTCTCGAAAACGCCAACAGCACAGAATTTGATCCCAAAAGCCCCAACCCTGTGATCGCGCTCATCAATGAGTGGAAAGATGCGGATGGCAGTATTCAAAAACGCGATGTGAATTCCGATTTAGGCGGTACAATGCGATTGGGCGCGCAAAGCTCCGACGTTGCAAAAGGAACTCTGGCGCATCAAATTTATGGTGATGTGGTCACCGAGCGTCACCGCCATCGCTATGAAGCCAATGTCAATTATTTAGATCGTTTACGTGCCTCAGGCCTTGTCATCTCTGCGCTCACACAACGTGAACAACTCACAGAAATTGTTGAGCTGCCTCAATCGGTTCATCCTTGGTTCATGGGCGTTCAATTTCACCCCGAGTTCAAATCAACGCCTTGGGACGGTCATCCACTCTTTAATGCATATGTACGAGCGGGTTTGGCTCATCAATTGGTTCGCAAGCAACTCAAGGTGGTCGCTTGAAACTGTGTGACTTTGAAGTGGGTCTCAATCACCCGATCTTTTTAATTGCAGGCCCTTGTGTGATTGAATCCGAACAGTTGCAAATCGATACAGCGGGCACGCTCAAAGAAATCACGTCGCAACTGGGCATCCCATTTATTTTTAAATCTAGTTTTGACAAAGCCAATCGCTCAAGTGGCACAAGTTTTCGTGGGCCTGGTCGCGAACGCGGTTTAGAAATTTTGGCCAAGATCAAATCAACACTTCACATACCTGTTTTAAC
>Ga0114978_10000107_pt1 | contig 65755 bp, 55 predicted proteins | sample S_140212_EF_Meta_FD_87027 | JGI IMG/M metagenome (GOLD analysis project Ga0114978, IMG submission 87027) | Freshwater microbial communities from Lake Simoncouche, Canada to study carbon cycling - S_140212_EF_MetaG | ecosystem: Environmental > Aquatic > Freshwater > Lake | place: Lake...
ATTTAATTAACGCGAGTAAACGTTCATGCCGGCAAAGAAGAATGCAACTTCAACAGCTGCAGCTTCTACGGCATCGGAACCATGAACGGCATTGGCATCAATGCTGTCGGCAAAATCAGCACGGATGGTCCCCGCAGCGGCCTTCTTGGGATCTGTGGCTCCCATCAGGTCACGGTTTTTGGCAATGGCACCTTCACCTTGGAGGCACTGAATCATCACAGGGCCTGAAATCATGAACTCGACCAAATCTTTAAAGAAAGGGCGGTCTTTGTGCACGGCATAAAAAGCCTCTGCCTCACCCCTGGACAAATGCGCCATGCGAGCTGCAACGACCTTTAAGCCAGCCCCCTCAAAACGGGCGTAAATTTGACCAATGACGTTTTTGGCAACCGCATCGGGCTTGATGATAGAGAGGGTTGTTTCGATAGACATTTGAAGTTTTCCTAAATCGGTTGAATAAATTCGCCCCGTTGTGCGCCTACAAAGCACCAAAATGTGCTCTAAAGCTCGGGATAACCCGCCATTTTAGCCCAAAGCCTGCACCAGTTTGAACCCATCTGTGAGCAAGCGGTTTAAAAAAGGAGCCTCTTTGTAAAAAAAGAAGCCTCTTGCATCGGTTTTTTAAGCTCAATGCCTCTATCTGCGACCTTTTTTGGGCCCTGAAGGACCCGAGCGCGCCGGTCCGTACCCAGCTTTTTCTCTTCTTAGTTTGTTCAAACTGTCCACGCCAATGTAGCCCACGGATGTTTTCATCGGGTCGGGTTGTAAGGCCACTTTGGGCTTGGCTCGTCGCCCCTTGGGCTGAGACAGGCCAAAGGCTGAGCCCTCTGGCGCATGGCGATCCGACGATGGCGCTTTGGGGTAAGACGCTCTTGGGCCTGCTCCCTTTTGTCCAGGTCTGGCGCGATTGACTTTGGGGGTGCGCGCGGCAAGGCTTGCGCGGTCTGATCCGAGCCCTTGGGTCTCGTTCAAGCCACAAGCTTGTATCAATGCCCTGATGTCGGATTCATCCAACTCCATGAATGCGCCGCGTTTAAGGCCTCTGGGTAAAACCATCTGACCATAGCGAATTCGGATCAAACGCGAGACCGCGTGACCCACAGCCTCGATCATTCTTCTGACCTCTCGGTTTCTCCCCTCACTGATGGTGACACGGTACCAACAATTCGACCCCTCGCCTCCGCCATCTTCTAGAGAACCAAACTTGGCTGGCCCATCTTCGAGCTGAACACCATCGAGCAACTGCTGCTTTTCCTCTTTGGACAAAGCGCCCAAAACACGAACCGCATACTCTCGCTCCAAGCCAAACCTGGGGTGCATCAACTGATTGGCCAACTGGCCGTTGCTTGTGAAAAGGAGCAAGCCCTCTGTGTTCAAGTCAAGTCTTCCAACAGACTGCCATTTGCCATGCTGAAGACGCGGCAACTTCCTAAAAACTGTGGGTCGATTTTGAGGGTCGTCGTGCGTGACCACCTCTCCAGCAGGCTTGTGGTAAGCAATGACCCGCGTAGGGGGCGGGGATACACGCACATGAATTGCGCGCCCATTGACTTTGACTTGATCGCCAAATTGAATACGCTGGCCAATGTGAGCGGGGACGTTGTTCACAGAGATTCTGCCCTCAATGATCAACTGTTCCATCTCCAATCTCGAGCCCAAGCCCGCTTGGGCCAGGACTTTGTGCAGTTTAGGCGACTCAGGCTGAGGCAACAGAACTCGTTTGGTGAGCACCAGATCCTCGTGCTCAATGTGCTCATCAAACTCCCCCGACACCACATCAGAGAACAAGATTGGCGTGGGCTGTGCATTGGGTTCACCCTCAGAGCTTAAAGGCTTGCCTTGCGGGCCTTGGCCCTCCTTGTCCAGCAAGGCCTTTGATGCAGGACCGATGGGCAAGCCTTGGGTCTCTTGCGCATTTGAATCATCTGTGTGTTGCGGTTCTTGCATCAAAATACTCTGTTGTTATAAGAAAGATGTGGCATGCCCCGAAAAGGACTTGATGCCCTGGTGAGACGCTCTTGGGCCACTCAATCTGGGGTTTGTCTAGCGTCTTGAGCGCTTGCTGGATCGGGGCTCACCGACTCAAGCAACGCTTGGGCATTGGGCGGCGCGGCTTCTTGACCTTCAACGCCAAGTTCAACACTTGGTGGATCAGACTCTTTGTGCAAGGACGCGTTTTCTTCAAGCTCTTGCAAAGCATCCATTTGCGTCAAGGCAACAAGTGCATGGGCATCTAAATCGACAGACTTCAACTCCTCGACTGAATGCAGGCCCAAGTCGTCTAAAAAATGCTTGGTGGTGGCAAACAGTGCTGGGCGGCCCACCGTCTCTTTGTGACCGATGACTTCAACCCAACCTCGATCTTCCAATTGCTTGATCACCAAGGAGTTGATGGTGACACCTCGAATGTCCTCCATCTGGGCGCGAGTCACCGGTTGACGATGGGCAATGATCGCCAAGGTCTCCAACACAGCGCGGCTGTATTTGGGCGGCTTTTCTGGGTGCAAACGATCCAAATATGTACGCATACGCGCACGACTTTGAAAGCGCCAACCACTGGCAACCTCAACCAACTCAACGCCCTTGTCGCTCCAATCGGCTTGAAGGTGACTCAAAAGCGTTTTAATGGTATCAAGCCCCACTTCTTGCGCAAACAACACCCCCATCTCCTTGATGGTCATGGGTTGCATTGCACAAATTAAAGCGGTTTCAAGGACCCTTTTGGCATCCAAGGTATTCATCTCATGCTCCGAACAGAAAAATAGACGCGCTGTCTGTAAAAAAAAGTAAAAAGGGGTGACGCCCAGTTGATGGGCCAGTGAGTTTTAAAAAAAACTCAAACATAAAAACCCATTGCAAGCTCAGTGCTTTAGACCCATACCTGGATTGAGACTCAGTCCCTTTAGGCGGGCAAAGGAATATTCACCAAATTGTAACTGAGTCCTAGACTTTGCGCGACCTGGGACAGGTCTTTGGGCAAGTCGGAAAAAAAGACTTTTTTTTCACCCCCAAAGGGGTGCTCAAAGCTCAGTCTAAAGGCGTGCAAGGCCTGTCTTTTAAGCCCGCCCTCTCCCGTTCCTTTGGCACCGTACATGGTGTCGGCAAACACGGGATGGTGCTGGGCGCTCAAATGAACGCGTATTTGGTGGGTGCGGCCCGTGTGCAATTGACAATAAATCAAGCTGAACTGGTTCAGGCTAGACAAGCACATGCAAGAGGTGTGCGCAACCTTGCCTGCTTGGTGCGCCAAATCCACCGCCGCCATCTTCAGTCGGTTGCGAGTGTCTCGGCCAATGGCGTGGTGGATCTCCATTCTTTGCCCCTCTTGCCAAGCCCCGTGAGCCAGGCAGACGTATTCACGCCTCATCTCACGTCGGGTGATCAGGGCAATCAAGCGGTCCATGCATTCTCTGGATTTGGCAACGACCATCAAACCACTGGTGTCTTTGTCCAAGCGGTGAACGATGCCCGCTCTGGGTACAAATTTAGCCCCCTCGTCCAGCGCCAACAAACCATTCAAAAGCGTGCCACTCCAATGCCCCGCTGCCGGGTGGACCACCAAGCCTGCAGGTTTATTGATCACCCGCAGATGCGCATCTTCAAAGACCACATCCAAGTCCATGGCTTGTGGGACAAAGGCCTGGGTTTGCTCGGTTTGTCGAATGCGCACAAAAAAGCGCATGCCCGCCTTGACTTTGCCAGAGGCCTTCAAGGACTTTGGCGTCAAGCCATTGGGCATTGAAGAAAATGAAGGCACCCTGGCAGGCAGCTCCAAGACCAGGCCCTCTTGCATGAGTTGCTGCACAAAACTTCTTGAAAACTCGGGCAGACACTCACTCAATGCCTGGTCAAGCCTTTTGCCATGGGCTTGCATGGAGATCTCAATTTCGCGCTCCTCCAAGATGCTCTCTTCTGGATTTTGAGCGGTGAAATCTAAAAAATCTTCCCCCCCAGAGTCAATAATTGCTGTCTTGGTGTCCGTCATGGCCGATAATACGCAGGTTCGTTAGAAAAAAATGAAGGGTGTGCTCAGTGCTTGGTCTTTACTCATTATCACGGCTTTTAACAGCCTTGCTGCTCAGCTTGGCCGCCATGGCGCTTGCCTCTTGTGCGTCTAGCAATTACGATGAGACGGCTGACTGGAAACCAGAAAAACTCTATGCAGAGGCCAAGGACAACCTCAACAGCAAACTTTATGAAAAAGCCATCGCTTTGTATGAAAAATTAGAAGGCCGTGCAGCGGGTTCCATCTTATCTCAACAAGCCCAAATTGAGAAAGCCTATGCTCAGTACAAGAGCGGTGACGCCATCATGGCCGTCTCCACCTTGGATCGATTCATCAAAGTCAACCCCGCATCTCCGGCCTTGGACTATGCGTTTTATCTCAAAGGGGTGGCCAACTTCAATGACGACTTGGGCTTTCTCGCAAGCTTTACCAATCAAGACCTGTCTGAGCGGGACCAAAAAGCAGCCAAAGAGAGCTTTGATGCCTTTCGTGAATTGTTGAATCGTTTTCCAAACTCCAAGTACGCCCAAGACGCGCGACTGCGCATGCTCTACGTGGTCAATGTGCTTGCACAGTCTGAGGTGAATGTGGCGCGTTATTATTACAAAAAGGGCGCCTATATTGCAGCCATCAACCGCGCTCAGGCCGCGCTCAATGAGTTCCGGGGCGTGCCTGCCATCCATGAAGCCTTGTTGATCATCCGAGATGCTTACGGGCACCTGGGTTTGAGTCAACTCCAAGAAGACACTCAACGCATCATTGCGTCAACCTTCCCGCAAACGGCAGACATGCCGCTTGACGCGTTCATCAAGCCTCGGCGTTGGTGGCAGATTTGGTAAGTCGCTTGAGGCCTTCTAGCAAGGCCTCTTCATCCGAGACACGGGCCATGGGAGGCAAAGCAGCCATGAGGCGTTTGCCGTAACCAGTCGTTGACAAACGCGTATCACACACCACCAAAACCCCTTTATCGCTTTCACGTCTGATCAATCTGCCCGCGCCTTGTTTGAGAGACACGCCCGCCTCGGCCAAAAAGTAACTGTTAAAGGCACTCTTGCCTTGGCTCTCCAAACGCTTGCTGCGAGCCTCGACCATGGGATCATTGGGCGGGGGAAAGGGCAACTTGTCAATGATGACCGCTTGCAGTGCATCCCCAGGCACATCAAAGCCCTCCCAAAAGGAGGCCGATGCGACCAAGACAAAGCCCCCCTCTTCTTGGGTGGATGGACCTCTAAAGCGTTGCATGAGCTCAACTTTGGAGCCCTCCCCTTGGGCCAACACCTCTATTTCAGGGCGATCTTTTAACAAGTCTTTGAGTCGCAGTGCGATGTCTTTTAAAGCCCTGAGTGTGGTCGTCAAAATGAGGGTTTTGCCCCCTAAGATGCTGATCACTTTGGCTGCCAGCTCACTGACTTGCTCGCTGTGCTTGGGGTCTGAGGGCAGGACCATGTTTTTAGGCACCAACAACACCGCTTGTCTTGCATAGTTAAAGGGGCTTTTGACTTGCAAAACGCGTGCGTGCGTGAGTCCGCAAGGCTGGGTGAACCAACTGAGCGTTGAGTCTGCACCCAAAGTGGCCGACGTAAAAATCCATGCCTTGGGGCTGCTTTGAGCGGCCAAGTTTGTTGCAGGCTCGACGCTTTCACGCGATGGCCCACGCTGGCCCTCATGGCCCAAGCTCACTGTATCGTGAGCGTTTGACGCTTGGGACACACTGCTTGGATGCTCTTGGGGATGAATTTTGGGGCCCAAGGTTTTTGCGATATCAAGAGGTGCTTGAATCAATCGCACCGAACCTGCGACATCGGCAAATCGCACACAACCAGGCTCCAAAGCAGACTCAAAGAGTGCAATGCGAGTTTGCATGTCTTGCACCCTCTCAAAATAACGCTCCCAATCAGGTGCGCTTTGCACAACCACCTCAACAGCGGCCAAAAGATCCTCAAGAAGTTTTGCCATCTCACCCATGGTGTCACGCCACAATTGCTCATCCAAGCCCTGGGGGGCCAGTCCAATCCAACTGAGCTTTTGACTGCGGTCGCTCTTTGCAAAGAGTCCTCTGAGTGTTTTGCTCATGAGCTCTAAGCGTGCAGCCAAGGCCTGCCATGGGCCCATGCCTTTGGCCGATGCAGCACCCAAGGCCAACAAGTCACGCGCCAGATCAATGAGTTGAGAAGAGCTCAATTGCTCGCCCAAAAAATTCACACCCGTCTCGTTCAATTGATGCGCTTCGTCAAAGATCACCACTTTGGTATTGGGCAGCAACTCCGCCATGCCACTCTCTTTCATCGACAAGTCGGCAAAAAACAGATGGTGATTGATCACCACCACATCGGCAGCCATGGCCTCTCGTCTGGCCAAAGCCACATGACAAGACTTGAACTGAGGGCACTCGCTGCCCAAGCAATTTTCTTTGGTCGAGGTGATCATGGGAATCAAGGCCGATCGCTCATCAAGCCCAGGCAACTCGCTCAAGTCTCCTTTGTCGGTGAGCTTGGCCCACTTCTCCACCTTGCTCAGCAAATGAACCACAAAGCGGTCTGGGAACAAGCCCTCCTCTTTGGCCAAGCCCAAACGGTACAAACACAAATAATTGGCCCGACCTTTTAAGAGCGCCATTTTGGTAGGCAAGCGCAAGGCTTGAATGAGTGCAGGCAAATCTCTAGAGAACAATTGGTCTTGCAAGGTTTTGGTGGCTGTTGAGATCACCACCCGCTCACCACTCAATAGAGCAGGCACCAAATAGGCGAAGGTCTTTCCAACGCCCGTGCCCGCCTCAACCACCAGTGCGCCACCAGTTTGCAGGGTGTCGGCCACGGCCATGGCCATGGCGGTTTGTCCCTCTCGGGGAGAGAAGTGGCTATCGAGTTTTGCCAAGGGGCCCTCAGGAGCAAACACCCCAAGGACAGCTTGGTGAAGGGGACTTTGGAGTTCACTCATGGGAGAACTTCTGGAGCGCGAACAAAACGCCGCAGCCAGGTGCCATGGCGTTCAAAGAAAAAAATTCCAACTGAGGGTTCAAAATAGATAAAAAGAAGGGATCAAGATGCAGCGGCAAGAAGACTCAAAAAAACAAAAGCACCAGCCCATGACCTGAGCGAAGGGCTTGCTCGCATTATAGGAACACTTTGCCTACAAGCCTAAGGGTCTATCTTGTTTTTAGGCGGCTGAACGCTTTGCGGCAGCACCAAGGGCACAGGGTGCACCGTCTTGGTCTCCAACCTTTTGCGCAAGTCCTCCCGGTGCTCTTTGGCGGCCTTGATTTTTTGATCATACGCGTCTTGAGCGTTTTGGGTCCTGGTTTGACGATCCTTGGCTTTTTGCGGGTCAATGGGTGGCTCGTGAGTTTGCACTTTGCTGCTCAATTGACGCTCGTGCTCGCTCAAACGTTGCTCATGGGCCGCTTGCCGGTCCTCAAAGGCCAGTTCAGCCAAGCGGGTACGCTCTTTGATGCGCTCGAGCTCTTGGGGGCTTTGTCGCTCATCGAGGTCTTTTAACTTTTGCTCACTTCGCAGTCTCTTTTGTTGTTCGGCGATCTGCGCCTCTTGTTTTTTAAGAACCGCCATCAAAGCATTTTTTTCTTTCAGCGCATCCGTTTTGCAGCCCGTCACAGCAAACTTCTTTAGACACGCTGCGTTTTGTTGTTCATAGTTGTGTTGAATCTGAGTCTTTTGAGCCCTCAGCTCTTCAAGTTGGAGATCCATTTGCGCATTGACATCACTCCCAAGCGCTCGATCATCGGGCGAAGGGGCGTCAACACGCACGGCAAATTCCGGCTTGAGAAGGGTTTGCGCACCCATGCCACAGACCCATAGACTCGAAAAAAAAGCGACAGCCACTTGAGCTTGAAGGCGCCGAGTGCATCCACCCATTGAATTTGGCATCAAAGCAAGTGTCCTTTTGAACAAAAGAGGCTTTTTGATCACATTTGAAGTTTCAAACCAACGCTGTATCCACATCTCGCCTATCAAGGCTTAAGAACTCTTTGGACTGCATTTCTTTCAAGCGAGAAATGGTTCGGGGAAACTCATGCGAAAGTGTGCCCTTGAGATAAAGCTGCTCGGGCTGCACTTGGGCTGAAATGATCAACTTCACGCGTCTGTCATACATGACGTCAACAAGCCATGTGAATCGCCTCGCCTCAGAAGCCATCGAGGGTGTCATTTGTGGCACATCGCTTAAAAAAATCGTCTGAAAACGATTGGCCAACTCCAAGTAATCGTTTTGCGAACGCGGGCCAGCGCAAAGTGTTTTGAAATCAAACCAAACCACATCTGAGGCGCGTCGCAAAGCGGTGATTCGCCTGGACTCGATATTCAAATGAGGACTGTCTTTGCTCGCTCCACTGAGCTTGTGGAACGTTTGCATCATGATCTCATTGGCCCGCTCTCCATTGGGGCACAAGTACAAATCGGCTTGCTCCAACGTTTGGCGCCTGTAGTCCACACCATGATCCACATTCAAAACGTCCAACTTGTCATTCAAGAGCTCGATGGCTGGAAAAATCCGATCGCGATGAAGTCCATCCGGATACAGATCATTGGGCTTGAAATTGGACGTGGTCACAAAGCCCACGCCGCACTCAAAAAGCGCGTCCAGTAAGCGGTGCAAGATCATCGCGTCGGTGATGTCGGCCACATGGAACTCATCAAAACAAATCAAACTGTAGCGCTCGGAGATTTGTTTGCCCAAGACACTCAAAGGATTCACCGTGCCTTGCAAGGCCTGGAGTTCACGGTGCACCTCTCGCATGAATTCATGAAAGTGAAGGCGTGTTTTCCTTTGAACCGGCACACATTCAAAAAAGCAATCCATCAAAAAACTTTTCCCTCGACCCACGCCACCATACAGATAAACACCTTTGGGGACATCGGATTTTTTAAAGAGGGACTTGATCCAAGAGCCACGCTCAGACTCGTAGCGCACCCAAGCATCCGAGCAGCGTTGCAAAGCCTCAACGGCCCTAAGCTGAGAGGGATCCCTTTGAAAACCTTTGAGCTTTAACTGCTCATCATAAAAAGCCAATACCGTGGTCATGAAAGAGACATTAAAAGTTAAGCGCTCGCTTGTCCACAGCCAGCGCAGCCTCTTTGGTGGCCTCGCTGAGCGATGGGTGAGCGTGGCATATGCGTGCAATGTCCTCGCTAGAGGCCTTGAACTCCATGGCCACCACAGCCTCACTGATGAGCTCACTGGCCATGGGGCCAATGATATGCACACCCAAAATTTCATCGGTTTTTTCATCGGCCAAAACCTTCACCATGCCTGTGGTGTCGCCCAATGCTCTGGCACGCCCATTGGCTAAAAACGGAAACGTGCCCGCACGGTAGGCGTGACCAGCGGCCTTGAGTTGTTGCTCCGTTTGTCCAACCCAAGCAATTTCTGGTGAGGTGTAGATGACCCATGGGATGGTGTTGAAGTTGACGTGACCGTGCTGGCCCGCAATGCGCTCGGCCACAGCAACCCCCTCCTCTTCCGCCTTGTGCGCAAGCATGGGGCCTCTGACCACATCGCCAACCGCCCAAACATTGGGTTTGGCCGTGCGGCACAACTCATCGACTGCAATCGCGCCTTTCTCATCCAATTCCAAACCAATGGCCTCAAGGCCTAAACCCTTTGTTTGCGGCACACGACCAATCGAGACAATCAACTTATCGGCCACCAATTGCTGCGCTTGACCTTTGGCATCCGTGTAGGCCACAGTGACCCCTTTGGCATTTTTCTTGATCTCGCCAACCTTCACACCCAGCTCGATTTTCAAACCTTGCTTGGTAAACGCTTTGTGCGCTTCGCGTGCGATTTGCTCATCGACCGCGCCTAAAAATGTGGGCAATCCTTCAAGGATGGTCACCTCTGCACCAAGACGACGCCAAACAGAGCCCATCTCTAAGCCAATGACACCTGAGCCAATCAGGGCCAGTTTTTTGGGAACTTGGTCGATCTTCAATGCACCATCGTTGGACAAAATCATCTTTTCATCAAACGCTGCACCTGGCAACTCTCGGGCCTTAGAGCCCGTTGCAATGATGACGTGTTTGGCACTCAACTGGGTGCTCTCCCCACCTTTGGCAGGACTGAGCGTCACAGCGTAGCCGTGCTCTGTCGAAGCGCTAAATGCGCCTGTTCCGTGAAAGAAGGTCACCTTGTTTTTCTTAAAGAGATACAAGATCCCTTCGTTGTTTTGTTTGACCACCAGATCTTTTCGAGAAATCATTTTGGCCAAATCCAAGCCAATTCCCTTGATCTCAATGCCGTGATCGGCAAAGTGGTGCTGTGCATGGTCAAAGTGCTCGGATGATTGCAGCAAAGCTTTGGATGGAATACAGCCCACATTGGTGCACGTGCCTCCAGGGGCTGGCGCACCATCAGCGGTTGACCACGCATCAATACAAGCGGTCTTTAACCCAAGTTGAGCGCTGCGAATTGCAGCAATGTAGCCTCCTGGGCCTGCACCGATAACGATCACATCAAATTGTTCACTCATGATAAGAGCTCATTTCCTTTTAAACATTGGTCCCAAGCGAACCCGGCACTTGATCTCCCACTTCTTTGATGCGCCCCACTCCTCAACCCACTCTCAGGGCAGATAAAAGTCTGAGCCACTCACCTCGGGGAGGTGAGTTCATGTGCTCAAGAGGACACGGCAAGATGTGTGAAATCCATTCCTTTAGATATCAAAGAGCAAGCGAGCAGGGTCTTCCAAGGCTTCTTTCATCGCCACGAGTCCAAGCACCGCCTCACGACCATCGATGATTCGGTGGTCATAACTCATGGCAAAGTAGTTCATGGGTCGAACCACCACTTGCCCGTTTTCAACCACTGCACGGTCTTTGGTTGCATGTACACCCAAGATGGCCGATTGAGGTGGATTGATGATGGGCGTTGAGAGCATGGAGCCAAAAACACCTCCATTGGAGATGGAGAAGGTGCCCCCCGTCATCTCTTCAATGCCAAGCTTGCCATCGCGTGCTTTCGCACCATATTCAGCAATCTTTTTTTCAATATCAGCAAAACTCATTTGATCGGCGTTTCTCAAAATAGGCACCACCAAGCCTCTGGGTGAACCCACCGCAATACCGATGTCAAAGTAGCCGTGATAAACAATATCGTTGCCGTCGACCGAAGCATTCAAGACGGGATACTTTTTCAAAGCATGCACTGCAGCTTTGACAAAGAAGCTCATGAAACCAATTTTGACGCCGTGCTCCTTTTCAAACTTTTCTTGAAACCGCTTTCTCATTTCCATGACTGGCGCCATGTTGATCTCATTAAAGGTCGTGAGGATGGCATTGGTCGATTGAGATTGAAGCAGTCTCTCAGCCACGCGCGCTCTCAGGCGACTCATGGGAACGCGTTGCTCGGGCCTTTCGCCCAGGTCCACTTTGGGAGAACTGACTTGGGGCAATGGTGGACTGGAATGATTTGCCACTTGAACAACAGGAGCGAGTTTAGGCGCTTGAGCGGCAAGCAGCGCATCCCCTTTGGTGATGCGACCATCCCTGCCTGTACCCGCAATCGATGAGGCAGACAGACTGTTCTCAGCCAAAATCTTTTGCGCGGCTGGCATGGCAAATCCTGCGGCGCCTTGAGAGCTTGCCTGAGGGGTTTGAGGGGTTTGAGGGGCTTGGGCCACAATGGCAGGTGCGACTGCATGACTGGGCGGCGCAGACACCGCACCCGCAACGGCGCTCGTGTCTATTTTGGCGATCAATTGATCCGCCAGCACAGTGGCTCCGTCGATTTGCACGATCTCAGAGAGCACACCTGAGGCGGGCGCAGGCACCTCCAAGACGACTTTGTCAGTCTCAATTTCAATCAAGATCTCATCGGCCGTGACAGCGTCACCTGCTTTTTTCTTCCACTTCAGCATGGTGGCCTCGGCCACGGATTCAGACAACTGGGGTACTTTGACTTCAACAATAGACATGATTGACTTTCAGAACTCTTGTATTAAAAAAAACAGTTTGATGTGGGCTGTGCTTACTTGTTCAGCACAAAACCTTTGAGCTTACCAAAGGCGCCTTCAACCAAAGCCTTTTGCTGCTCTTGGTGCAAATGAGAGTACCCCACCGCTGGTGAAGCAGAGGCCGCACGACCAGAGTATCCAAGCTTTTGACCCTCCATCATATTTTCATGAATGTAGTGTTGCACGAAGAACCAAGCGCCTTGGTTCTGAGGTTCATCTTGCGTCCAAACAATCTCGGTGGCGTTTGGATACTTTTTGACCTCATTGGAAAAAGCCTTGTGGGGAAAGGGGTAGAGTTGTTCGGCGCGCAAGATCGCCACATCCTCTAGACCCTTTTCTTCCCGCTTTTTGGCCAAATCGTAGTAGACCTTGCCCGAGCACATCACGATGCGCTTGACTTTCTCGTTCTTTAATTCTTTGCTCTCAGGAATGATGGTTTGGAACCCGCCCTTGGTGAACTCAGACAGGGGAGAAGTGGCATCTTTGTTTCTGAGCAAAGATTTAGGCGTGAAGATGATCAAGGGCTTTCTTAAATTTCGCACCATCTGTCTTCTAAGGATGTGAAAAATTTGGCTCGCTGTGGTGGGCTGCACGATTTGCATGTTGGTGTCTGCAGCCAATTGCATGAAGCGCTCAACGCGAGCTGAGCTGTGCTCTGGGCCTTGGCCTTCATAGCCGTGAGGCAGCATGAGGGTGATGCCATTCACACGGCCCCATTTGACTTCACCGGAGGCGATGAACTGATCAATCACCACTTGTGCACCATTGGCAAAGTCTCCAAACTGCGCCTCCCAAATGACCAAGGTATTGGGATCATTGGAGGCGTAGCCATATTCAAACCCCAGCACCGCCTCTTCTGACAAAATCGAGTCAATGACGACAAAGGGGGCTTGTGTGTCTGAGACATTTTGCAAAGGCACATAGGTACCTGTGTCCCACTTCTCACGGCTTTGATCATGGATCACAGCATGGCGATGCGTAAAGGTGCCACGCCCACAGTCCTCGCCAGACAAGCGAATGGGAAATCCACTGGAGACCAAAGAGGCCAAGGCCATGTGCTCGCCCATGCCCCAATCCACGGGCACGTCACCACGGCCCATTGCGGCGCGATCGTCATAGACTTTCTTGACCAACTGATGGGGCGTGATGGACTTGGGGATCGTGGTGATTTTCTCTGCCAAGCGCTTCCATTCCGTCAAAGGAATGGCCGTGTCTCCCGCATCGGTCCATTTTTTACCCAAATAAGGCGACCAGTCCACTGCGAACTGGTTGCTAAAGTTGGTGACCAAGGGGTCTACAGAGTGCTTGCCCGCGTCCAACGCAGCGCGGTAGGCTTTGACCATGCTGTCGCCCAGCGTCTCGCCCAAGCCCTGCGAGCTCAAACGATCTGCATACAGCTTTCTGGTGCCAGGATGAACTGCTATCTTTTTATACATCAAGGGCTGCGTGAGGCTTGGAGTGTCTTGCTCATTGTGGCCAAGTTTTCTAAAGCAGATGATATCGACCACCACATCTTTAGAGAACGTCATCCTGAACTCCAGCGCCAATTGGGTGGCCAATGCCACGGCTTCAGGGTCATCTCCATTGACGTGCAAGACGGGAGACTCAATCATCTTGACGACATCAGAGCAGTAAAGCGTTGAGCGTGAATCTCTGGGATCTGAGGTGGTGAAACCAATTTGGTTGTTGATCACGATATGAACCGTGCCACCTGTGTAGTAACCACGCGTCTCAGCCAAAGCCAAGGTCTCCATGACAATGCCTTGGCCCGCAAAGGCTGCATCACCGTGGACCAAAACGGGCAAGACTTGTTGTCCCTTGGGGTCTCCTCGGCGATCCATTCGAGCCCTGACAGAGCCTTCAACCACTGGATTGACGATTTCCAAGTGAGATGGATTAAAAGCCAAGCTCAAATGCACGGCACCACCGATGGTGCTGACGTCAGAGCTGAAGCCTTGGTGGTATTTCACGTCTCCACTTGGCAACTCTTCAGGCGCAGTATGGTCAAACTCCGCAAAAAGGTCGGCTGGCAATTTACCCATGGAGTTCACCAACACATTCAAACGACCGCGGTGAGCCATGCCAATGACCACTTCTTTGATGCCTATCACGCCAGCTTGCTGGATGATCTCATCCATCGACACAATGAAACTCTCTCCACCCTCTAGGGAGAAGCGTTTTTGGCCCACGTATTTGGTATGCAAGAAACGCTCTAAACCTTCAGCCGCAGTCAAACGATCCAAGATGCGTTTTTTCTTGTCTGCATTGAACGCTGGCTTGCTGCGCATGCTTTCAAGTTTTTGTTGCCACCAACGCTTGTGGTCTTGATTGGTGATGTAATTGAATTCAGCACCAATGGAGCCGCAATAGGTCTCACGCAAGGCGTTCATGAGCTCTCTCAAACTCATGCGGTCACGACCAAAGAAGGTGTTGCTCGTGTCAAAAACCGCCTCTTGGTCTGCATCTGCAAACCCATAAAAAGCAGGATCCAATTCAGGAATGTGTTCGCGCTCGGTGCGCTTGAGGGGGTCTAGATCGGCCCAACGAACACCCACATTTCGATAGGCAGCAATCAACTGTTGGGCCGCCGTTCTTTTTCTACCCATCTCTGCATCTTGAGACGCCATGACCACCTTGGTGCCACCCATCTTTGCACGCTCAGCAAAAGCATTGACAACAGGCAAATGGGGCACATCTCGAGCTTGGGAGCCATCTAAAGCGGGGACATGCTGCAAGGCGTCAAAGTACTCACGCCAAGTATCAGGCACGCTGCCTGGATTGGAGAGGTAGTTTTCATAGAGCTCTTCAACATAAGGAGCGTTGCCCCCGAAGAGATAGGTATTGCCCGAATAGGCTTGATACAGAGACGATGAATCGCTCATTGCGCTGACCTCCGATTCCCTTTAGGAAACTTTAGTTGGTTAAAAAAAACCTCCCGCGACACGGCTGAACCGGTTAGCGGATGCACTGTGGCTGGAAGGGCCTTAGTTTGGTCAGTATTGTGCCATTAAATCGCTCCCGCGTTAAAGAACACCTAAAAGAAAGGCGCTTTGGGCTTTGGAAAAGATCAGATTTAAAGCTTACAAATACTTACAAAGGAAAAGAATTGCAAATCAACATGCGTTTAAAAAGGTCGAGAGGCCTGGTTTGTGTTGGCAAGAAGCAAAAGAGCCACCCTTTTTAACCCGCTGCAAGGACAAAGGGGAGGGTGTAAATAAATCTGTGTAAATCGACTGCGGTTATTGGTGAGCGTTTAAATGATCCCCAAATTCAATTTCAAATCTATTCATCGCAGCTCTCCAATTTCGACTAACATTTGATTTGCAAATCAAATCAAAGTTGAAAGTTCGACATGATCGACTGATCCAATTTTTTCAAAACCTCATCTCTACGAGCGCCATACCCAAAGCCTTGAACACTGGCACTCTGCTTCCAATTGAATCACCGCTTAGCGATCCATCCCCTTTATCGATTGAGATCGTGGGCACGCAAAGCACTTAAGTTTTAAACATGGCTTTGATACCCTCTAAACTCGTCGGGTCCTCAATGGTTGTCAAATCCCCCGTGTCCCGACCTTCACAAACCGCCTGAATGACGCGCCTGAGCAACTTTCCACTTCGGGTTTTGGGTAAAGCGCTGACAAAGAAAACCCGAGCGGGTCTTGCAAACGCACCAAGTTGCTGATCGACTTGCTTCATGATGTCACCCTCCAATGCAAGCTTTGCCTCATCCTCGCTTGCAACGCTGGCATCTTTGAGCACCACAAAAGCCATGGCGACTTGTCCTTTCAATTCATCACTGACCCCTACGACGGCCACCTCAGCAACACTTGCGTGAGAGGACACGCACTCCTCGATTTCTCGGGTCCCCAAACGGTGGCCAGCCACATTGATCACATCATCGGTTCGACCCAAGATAAAGTAGTATCCGTTTTCATCTCTCACACCCCAATCAAAAGTGGAGTAAACCAACTTTCCCGGAATGGTTTCCCAGTATGTTTTCACGAACCGTTGGTCATCTCCCCAAATGGTTTGTAGGCATCCAGGAGGCAGCGGACCCTTGATGACCAAAACGCCCTTTTGATTGGGCCCCACAATTTCTTGACCCGTCACATCGTCTATGAGTTGCACATCATAGCCATACACGGCCAAGCCAGGACTTCCCAAGCGAGTGGGTAAATCTTCTATGGCTTTGGCAAGCGTCAAAATGGGCCATCCCGTTTCAGTTTGCCAATAATTGTCAATCACCGGCTTGCCCAAACCCTCAGAAATCCACTTCGCAGTGGGTTCATCCAAAGGCTCACCCGCCAAAAAAAGTGCTTTCAATGTACTCAAATCGTATTGCTTTAAATACTTGGGATCTTGTTTCTTCAAAACTCGAATCGCAGTGGGTGCACTGAACATAGAAGTGACCTTGTACTTTTCGACCAAATGCCACCAAATACCTCCATCAGGTCGAACAGGCAATCCTTCATAGAGGATGGTGGCCATGCCAGCGATCAAAGGTCCATACACAATGTAACTGTGCCCAACCACCCAACCAATGTCGCTGGTGCAGAAGTAAGTTTCACCCGGTCCACCCATGAAGATGTGCTTCATGCTGGCCGCAAGCGCAACTGCATAGCCCCCCGTGTCGCGCTGAACGCCTTTGGGTTTGCCGGTGGTTCCAGAGGTGTACAAGGTGTAACTTGGGTGCGTTGAATCCACCCATACGCAGGGGACTTGCGCATCATGAAACTGCTCTTTAAGCGCTTGGTAATGATGATCCCGACCCGGTGTCATCTTAAATTCACACAAGGACCGGTCAACCATCAAGACTGCGCAAGGCTTGTGACTTGACCTCTCCATGGCCTCATCTAGCAAAGGCTTATAAGCAAGGAGCTTTCCTCCCCTCGAACCAGCGTCGGCGCTCACAATCAATTTGGGGGATGCATCCTCGATGCGAGTGGCCAAACTGTGCGCTGCAAAACCACCAAAGACCACAGAATGTATGGCACCGATTCGAACACAAGCGAGCATCGCAAAAACCGCCTCAGCCACCATGGGCATGTAGATGAGCACGCGGTCTCCCTTAGAGACACCGAGGTGCTGCATCATGCGAGCGGTTTGTTGTACTTCGCGAGAAAGTTCAGCAAAACTGTAAGTGCGCTCCAAGCCTGTTTCGCTTGAAACACTGATCAGTGCGTTTTGATGAGCCCGATCTTTTAAATGCCTATCTACAGCATTAAAGCAAAGATTGGTCTGCCCGTCTTTGAACCACTTGACAAAAGGCGGATGGGCGTAATCACAGATGTCTTGCGGGGGAACATGCCAATCGACCAACGCACTTTGCTCTCGCCAAAAGTCCGCTCGATGAGAAATTGAGTGTTTATGAAATTTGGCATAGTTCATAGCAAAACCCCTTTAAGATGCGGGCTCTTAATTGAACTCAGCGATCAAGCCCACCGCAACGACCAATGATAGTGCGCAGAACAGGATACAAATTGACTTGGGTCAATCACTCCACTTTAATCTTCGCATCCTTCATCACTCCGCCCCACTTTCTGATCTCAGATTTAATGAAGCTGCCAAATTCCTCAGGACTTTCACTGCCATATTCGTAACCCATCTCTAGACCGTGCGCTTTTGAACTGGGTGAACTGAGCACTTTGGTGATATCGGAGTGAATTCGGTTGATCACGGCCAAAGGGGTGCCAGCAGGCACAAAAATTCCATTCCATCCCGTGGCTTCCACATTGGCAAGACCAGCCTCTACAAAAGTTGGAACGTCAGAGATGATAGAGACGCGTTTACTTTGAGCAACACCCAAAGCACGCAATTTACCTGACTTGATATGTTGAGCCACGACAACTGGTGCCAAATAGGCAGCATTCACGTGGCCGGCCAAAAGGTCTGGAAGTTCTGCGCCAATGGCCTTGTAGGGGACTTCTCTGACCGTGATGCCAGCATTGATTTTGACCAACTCACCCAGCAATTGCGTGATGGAGCCATTGCCACCAGAGGCATAGGTCAGTAGTTCGGGCTGGGACTTTGCAAGTGCCAAAAATTCCTTTAAAGTTTTTGCGGGGACCGCAGGGTTTACAACCAACACCAAGGGTGTTGAAAATATGCGCGTCACCGGCAAAAGAGACTCCCCCAAACGACAGCAATTGGTATTGGGAAACAAGTCATTCAACGCATTGTTGATGTTGCCGTGAAACAGCGTGTGGCCATCCGCAGGCGCTCGGATGGCCTCTCTTGCTCCAATTAAACTGTTGCCCCCTGGCTTGTTGTCAATATAGACTTGTTGACCAAAGACTTCGCTCAAAGCTGGGATGATATCGCGCACCGCAGTGTCCACTGCGCTGCCTGGCCCAGCGGGCTCAATGACACGAATGGTCTTTGACGGAAAGCTCTGCGCTTGTGCCATTGCAGTTGTCAAAGCAAAGACACAAGCAAGCAAAGAATTAAGAAGGAGAAGGTTTGATTTTTTCATGGTGACTTTGAGAAATGATTTAAAAAGAGCGTCTGATCCCAAACAGCTCAGACAACATTTTAGCCCTCTATTTTGAGGCCATTCACACTGCTGTCGCAATAGGGTTACTCCCAAAACGAGATTGCCCGATCAAGAGATGGCCGTGAACAACACACACCAATTAAACCCCTTCCAAGCTTTTAAATCGTGCAAGCGAACGCACAATGATTTAAGATCAACGACTTCCTTTTTTTACCATTCCTTAACTCATTATGGCCATAGACGTTCACGCTCACTACGTACCCCCAAGCATCATTGAAAAGCTCCTGACAGACGGCCCGTCCATGGGCATAGATGTCGTTGAATCAGAGCCGCAATGCCATTGCCTGCATTTTCACTATGGCTTGAAATGTCGACCCTTTTTTTCGCGCTTGCTGGAAAGTCCTCAGGCTCGCATCGAGTCCATGCAAGCACAAGGCGTTCAAAAACAAATTCTCTGCGGTTGGGTGGATGTCTTTGGCCATGGACTTGAAGACTCGCAGGGAAAAAGATGGCACGAGTTGCTCAATAATTCAATGGGCGAATTTTGCGCAAAAAACTCCAATTCCTTTGGCTTCTTGGCGTCTGCTCATATGCCCAATGCGGCTTTGGCAGCCAAGGAGCTCGAGCGCGCAGTCAAAGAACAAGGGGCCTTAGGGGCCGTGGTGGCCTGTAACGTGGAAGGCGTGAACTTGGGCGAATTGGATTTAGAGGAGTATTGGTCTTGCGCGAGCGAACTTGGCGTCCCCATTTTTTTGCACCCCACCCAAGCGCAACCTACTCCCAGGAGCAAAGCCTTTGCACTGAACCAAGTGGTTCAATACACCTTTGACACCACCTTGAGCGTGGGCTCTTTGATTTGGAGTGGCGTATTGGATCGACATCCCAACTTAAAAATCATCTTGTCGCATGGGGGTGGGGCCTTGCCTTACCTCATAGGTCGTTTCGATTTCATGCACGCCAAAGGACATCACGCTCAAAATGGCATCCAATCGACGCGAAACCCATGGAGCTACTTGAGTGAAATGTACTTTGACACGATCTTGCATGACAAAGAGGCGCTGCACTATTTGAAGCAAAAAGTGGGCGTCTCTCACATTGTTTTGGGGACCGATGATTCCTTCCCACCGGCAGACCCCCATCCGCTTCAAAGTCTAAAAGATGCAAATTTCAATGCGGCAGAAATTCACACCATCAGTGAGATCAACCCCAGGGCTTTGTTCAAGCTTTAAAGACTTTTTCAAAGCCAGCCCTAAGCTCTTTCAGCTCATTCAGGCTGAATGCCAGCTTGTTTGATTTGCCTTGCCCATTTGGCTTTTTCTGAAACGACAAATCTACCAAACTCCTCAGGACCCATGAGGGCTGGATCTAAACCCAGATTCATCAATTTGGAAGTCACATCATTTGAAGCCATGGCTTTTTGTGAAGCATCCCACAATTTATCCACCACCTCCTTGGGCGTGCCTGCGGGCACGACCAAACCGCTCCAAACACTGACATCAAAGCCAGGCATCTCCTCGGCCAACGAGGGCATATCTGGCATCAAAGGGGTTCGCGTGCCTGAGGTCACACCCAAGCCTTTTAACTTTCCACCTCTAATTTGTGTAAAGGCCACAGCGTTGTCAGCAAACGTGAACGTCAGTTGTCCACCCAACACATCGTTGACAGCTTGTGGCACCCCTTTATAAGGCACCTCCAACACATCAACATTGCCAAGCGCTTTGAGCTCGGCCAACGCGACTTGCATGCCAGCTGAGGCATAACCCACCGTGTAGGCGCCCTTTTTGGCTCGCGCCAGGAGCAAGAACTCCTTGGTGTTTTGAGCGGGGAAATCTGACTTAACCACCAAGGTCAACGAGGCTGTGATGAACCTGGCAATCGGTGTGAAGTCTTTGATGGGGTCGTAGTTCAGCTTCTTGTACAAACTGGCATTGGCAGCCAAGGTGGTATTGTTCCCCCCAAAGACCGTATAGCCGTCAGCCGCCGCCTTGGCTGCTTCAGACGCCGCAATGGCCCCTTGCGCGCCTGGCTTGTTGTCAATCAACATGGGCTGACCCAATGTGACTTGCATGTGTTGACCTACAATGCGTGCGATTGCATCTGGCGCACTGCCTGCAGGAAAGGGGACAATAAATCGGATGGGCTTGGTTGGGTAAGCGCCAATCACTGAATTGGTTTGAGCACACGTGCTTAACTCAAAAGAGAGTCCAAACACCAACAGCATCAAACTGCAAAGGACTCTAAGAGGCGCTTGAGCTAGAGCCTTAAAAAAAATTTGCGGGCTTGCCAGAGCACCACCTGTTATTGCTTGGCTGTACATTTTCATGAACTCACTCCTTTTGTAGTTTTTGAATTCGCTCACAAATGATTCAACCATTTGCGACATGGGGATTGGATTGGATTGAATCAACTCAAAGTCAACTCTGGGCAATGATGGGCAGCAAAATATAGGGCTGCTCACCGGCCTGAAAGTGGATATGGGTTGTGTTGTGAAAAACCTCTTGAGGTCGATTTTGCGGGTGATCGTGAATGAAGGGGCCTACGCCAGTTAAGCTGTATTTGAAGCCCGGCACACTCAAAGGCTCTCCCATTGACTCGTAGTCCCGACCTCGAATGGACACGCCCAACCTGAACCCTTTGGGAACCACAATGCAGGTCGGCCAAACCTCGACATCCAAATCGACAGGCTCATTGGGTGTCAACGCTTGAACCTCATCGTGCGAATGGTAGGGCCTATAGGGCAAGGTTTTTTGAAGATCTAATTTACGGTGAGACGCTCTGAGCCACCCCATGCCAATGGGTGTTCTGGGGTCGTTGGAGCCATGAAATGTCACTTCCTTGCCATCTGGTGTAAAGACCCTCAAAATGACAAACACATCGGTGTCTGTTGCAGAGCTGGAAATCTTTATCTTCACAGCTGAGGGGCCGGTGATCTCCAAACTGCGCTCCAAGGGTGCGCTTAAAAACATCAAGCCATCGCCTTGAGTTTCATAACTTAAGGTTGCGGTGTCTTGAGGGGCCGTTTGAGTTAACGCACCAAGGAGAGGATCAAAGTAAAAACGCGTCCATTGTGTTCTTGCAAGCGGCCACTCTTGTTCGGCGCGCTGCACGTAATGATCCACATGTCTGATTTGTAAGGTGACTCTCGGATGAGAGCGCATGCCCGTATCGTCACCTTTGAGGAAATGGCCAAAAAATTTCTTTTGTAACGCTACACCATAGTTGATATAAAAACTCTCCCAATGCGCACCACCATGAGCCTCAAGCCATTTTTCTTTGGACGCCACGGCCAAAAATGCTTCAAAGTTACCCCGTGTATGAAGTCCCTGCCCTCCCCAATTGGCAGCTGATAAAACGGGAACGTCGATCAACTCCAAGCGAGGAGATCGATCTCGATGCGCTGGCCCATCCAGTGTATGCTCCAGCATCCAGCGCTCAATGTCAATTCGATTTTGAGCCAGCACTTCCTCAGGTAAAGTCTCAGGCCCACAGACCAGCTCACCAGTGACTTGGCTTTTGGAGCCACGCTCACCACACCCATACTGAGCTCGGTGAACGGCTCTTGGGAACCAATTGCTTAAAAACCCACTCATGATTCCGCCATGAAAGGTGGCTTCTCGGTAATAGTCGCTGGCCCCCTCCCAAGCACAAATCGCGCTTAAGTGCTTGGGCTTAAGACTGGCAACTTGCCAAGCATTCATGGCATAGTAAGAAATCCCATTGAGACCCACTTTGCCGCTAGACCATGGTTGAACACCGCACCACTCAATGCATTCATACAAGTCTTGGGTCTCTCTGGGTGACCAAGGGTCTACAAATCCCGGTGAGCGTCCCGTCCCTCTAGAGTCCACTCGCACCAAGGCATACCCATCAGGGACCCACTTTTCTGGATCAACCAATTCCCAAGATTGGTACAAGTTACTCGAGCCCTCTAAAACCTCAGGATTGTTTTTGGTCAAGTGATTCCAAGCCCCGGGGTTGCCTTCTTGAAAGGACAAGCCTTTTGCGTAAGGACCATAGGTCAATACGATTGGGTAACGGCCCTCTTCAATTGGCAAGTAGACATCGGCTCGCATGACCACACCATCATCCATTGCAATGGCCACATCAAAGGCCATGCGCATACCATCTCTGATTTGAAATTGCGCTTGAATCACACGTACCTCTTACTCAAGATTGAAAAAGACCAGGGGTTCAATGGACGAGCACTCAAAGGTGGTCTTTAAAGAACTCAATCGACAAGGCCAAGGCACGATCAGATTCAGGTTTGCTGTAAGTTCGTCCGCCATGCCTAGCAAATGCATGATCTGCTCCAGGGTATTTCTCAATTCGAACAAATGGATTTTTTGAAAGCTTTCTCTCCAAAAGTTCATTCACCTCGGCTTGCACCCAACGATCTTTCATGGCCATGTGCAACAAAAAGGGATGATGTAAATTGGGCGCTTCTTTGATGCGATGCTCAATGTAGGTCCCGTAGTAAGCAACGGCGCAGTCGATGTCGGTTCTGCAGCACATCAAATAGCAAAGCTTGCCGCCCAAACAATAACCGACCGAACCGACCTTGCCGTTGCAATCAGGCAAGGTTTTCAAATAGACCATGGTGTCTTGCATATCAAGTACACCCAAGTCATAGTCAAATTCATAGTACAAATCAAATGCCTTCTCAACATCCTCGGCACGTTTGTCAGACAACTCGACCCCAGGATCTTGGCGCCAAAATAAGTCCGGCACCAAACAGATGAAGCCAGCCTCGGCAAATTCTTTTGCATGCTCTCTCATGGTGTCATTGACACCCCAAATCTCCATGATGGCGATGATGGCTCCTTTGGGGGGTCCCTCAGGCACGGCCAGATAAGCGCCCATGGTGCCGTCTCTCATGGGCACCGTGATGTTTGAATACTTGATCAATTGAAAAATCCTTGAAAACTAAATGAAGACATTAACTGGCGTAAGGGATGAAAGAATTTCATTAGCTTAACTTTAAAAGTCGCTTTGCATTTCCAAAAAAGATCTTGTCTTTCTCAGCTTGACTGATCTGAAGTGCTTGGACTGCAGCAATGGTGGTGCGAATCAGAAGGCGACCGTCTTCCGCATCAAACGGTGCGTCAGTGGCAAAGACAGCATGCTCTGAGCCGAAAAATGAATGACCGCATTGGGTCGCAGCAACCCCACCATTCAAAGCCGTGTCTCCATAGAGCATTTTGTAATATTCTAAAATTGGTTTTTTGAGACCTGCTTTTTCAACCTGAGGATTGGTTGTTGAGGTGCCATAAAAGATCTGATCAAAACCCAGCTCGATTTTCCCAGCAAAATAGGGGATCATCCCACCCATGTGATGGGTGATGAGTTTCAAATTGGGCATCTCATCATACAGGCCAGAAAAAATCAACCGGGTGGCACAAGCCGTCGTCTCGTAGGGCCAACCAAAGCTGAACCAAATTTCATTCTCAGAAGCCTTCTCGCTTGCATAGTCTGAAAACTGAGGTCCTCGAATCGGATGAATCCAAACGGGCAAATCAAGTTCATGCATTTTTTTGAAAATAGGTCTGAACTCTGGCAGACTTAAGGGCTTTCCCAACACATTGGTAAAAATTTGAATGCCTTTGGCACCCAATTGGTTGACGCTGCGATCAATCTCTTTGAGACACGCATCCACATTGTTCATCGGCATGGACGCAATGAAGCAGGGGAATCGATCCGGATGTTTGCTACAAATCTCGGCCAGTCCGTCGTTGGCAATTTGAGCCAACAAGGGCGTCATGTCTGGGCCTCCCAAAATTTCAATCGGTGGATTGGCCAAGGAGAGCACCTGCTGTAAACCTTCAAACTCATCCATCATCTTGAGTCGCGAACTCAAGTCAAGCAAGGAGGGTCTCTCAGGAAACGCTTTGAGCGCTACATGACCAGGGACCAGTTTTTCTAAGCGATTGAAAATCGAATCTGGCATGAAATGATTGAAGATATCTAACATCAATGTCCTTAAATTAAAACGTCATACTTGAGCGAGTTCAGCCTCAAAAATTTCGAAGGGACTGAATCACGACAATTCAATCCCTTCAATTTAAGCAAAACTTTATACCCTGCGTTTTTATCACATTGGCTCCAACTTCACAATACCCATAAACGATAGATCTTTTCGTTTTCGATGAAAGGTTCAATCAATTTTTTGTCATTTTTGTTGGCTATTTTTTTAAATAATTCCTTGCCCAACAATCATTTGACCCATTGATGTATCGTTTTAAAGTGCTCATGCTCGGCCGAACCCAGCCATTCAAAAATCAACATCTCCAGACTCACGAGCTCAGCGCCTGCGCCAGCCAGTCGGTCAAGGGCGGCGTCTTTGTCTTTGCTCTTTCTAGAACCCGTGGCATCCACCACCACCCAGACTTCCAACTCTTCTTGCATCAAATCAATGGCCGTTTGCAACAAGCAAATGTGCGTCTCACAACCCGCTATGACAATTTGATCTTTCACTTTGCTGGAGGTGTTTTTTTGCAAGTGTTTAGGCAAACTCCTCGCGTTGCCTTGAGGCGCTTGGGGCGGTGGCTTTAGACACTCTAACAATCCTTCGTCGCAAGCGGAGAAAGCCATTTTGGGCAAGGTCTCTTGGCACAAGCCCCTCCAACTCTGTGGGTTATGCCCAAGCTTAGAGGGATTTTGTTCAGTGCCCCAAAGGGGAACGCCCAAGATCTTGGCAACCTTTGCCAAAAGATGGGCCTGATCCAAAATTGCTTGATGGTCCGCAATGACGGGCATGAGTTTTTCTTGAAAATCAATCATGACCACTTGAGAGTCTTCTAGAGCGAGTCGCATCATGAAACCTTTACAACCAAACGGCCTTTGACTTGGCCGCTGCGCAGAGCTTGCGCTTGGGTCACGACATCATCCAATGCAATGACTTGTGTCATTTGCGATAATTTTTGCAAATCCAAATCTTTCGCTAAACGAGACCAAGCCTCTTTTCGCAAAGACAACGGCGCCATGACAGAGTCGATGCCAAGTAAGCTCACACCTCGCAAAATAAAAGGCATGACCGTCGTGGGCAAGTCCATGCCTTGAGCCAAGCCACAAGCAGCCACCTTACCCCCATAGACGCATTGTGCCAACGCATTGGCAAGCGTGTGCGAACCCACAGAATCCACCACCCCAGCCCAACGCTCCTTTTGAAAGGGCTTGCCTGGCTCACTGTAAGCGACTCGGTCAATCACCTCTTTTGCACCCAAGGCTTTGAGATAGTCGCTTTCAGACAACTTGCCCGTTGAGGCCGTGACGCTGTAACCCAGTTTAGACAGCAAAGCAATTGCAACACTGCCCACGCCTCCACTGGCTCCAGTGACCAAGACCTCTCCAGCTTGAGGAGTCAGGCCTGTCCTCTCCAGCGCCAAAATACAAAGCATGGCCGTGTAGCCAGCAGTCCCAATGGCCATAGCTTGAAGGGTCGTGAGGTTAGAGGGGACATGCACCAAGCCTTGGCCATTGACTCTGGAGCGCTCAGCCATCAATCCCCAGCGGGTTTCACCATACCCCCAACCATTGTGAATGAATCGGTCTCCAGCTTTCCAGTCTGGATGCGTTGAGCTCAAAACCACGCCCGAACCATCAATACCCACGACCATGGGCCACTTTCTGACCACTGGAGACGTGTTGGTCACGGCCAATGCATCCTTGTAATTCAATGTGGAGTACTCCACGCAAACCTCAACATCGCCTTCTGGCAAGTCAGTGTCTTGCAAAGCCTCTAGCGACACTTTAAATGCCTCATCTTTTCTTAAAACCAATGCCCTGTACATTTTTTAACTCCCTGATTCAAGCGACCCATGCGCTTGTCGCTTTGTGACTGACCGAGTTGAACTATCGCACAACCCTCGCGGTTTTTTTAAAACCTGTCTTTGTTATTTGCTTGAAAAAATTTGAATCTCCACTTTCACGATAACTTGGGTAGATCGTGACGGCTTAGCCTCGCAACTCGCCTTCTCATTCCAGTTCTTGGAGGGCGTGGCCATGTATTGTTTATACTTTAGTATCGCTCTTTCTTGGATAATGACCCTTCACAACCGATTATTCCTACACTTGCTTGAAAAACCCCTTTAAAATCAAAGGTTATGCGATATTTATTGATTGCCTTGATGATCTATGGGGTCGGCATAGCAAATGCGGCCCCAACGAACCATCCCAATGATGACATTGAAAAATTCTTGTCTGACAAGGGACTGTTTGAGCAATTGGATAATTTGCGTCAAAACGTGGGCGAAAAAGCGTCCAAACTGGTGATCAGCTCGATGAGTTTTCTGGGTGTCCCTTACAGAGCAGGTGGCACCAACATCAACACGGGCTTTGATTGCAGTGGTTTTGTTCGAGCCATTTTCGAGCAATCTGTTGGACTCATTTTGCCTAGAAAAGCGTCCGACCAAGCCAAGGTGACAGAGAGCATTGAGCGCACTGAACTCAAACCAGGTGACTTGGTGTTCTTTAACACCATGAAGCAGGCCTTCAGTCATGTGGGCATCTATGTGGGCGATCACAAATTCATTCATTCCCCCAGACCCGGCTACGGCGTTCGTGTAGAAGACATGAGACAAGCCTATTGGGAGAGGCGCTATAACGGCGCTAGGCGCGTCAAGGACTTGGGGAAAAATCCTCTGAATGCGTTGCCCAACTTCTTAAGTTTATCCAACGCCAACGCTGGAAGCACGAACTCCAACACCCTTTTACTGGAACAGAGCAACACACCCATTTCACCAGCCACAGGTTTTTTCAACGCCAACATCAACGAGTTTGGCCTCGGTCTATTTTGGGATAAAAGCACATCGACTTCCCCAAGCAACGCGGTGATCAATCCGCCAGCGCTGAACGCGCCAAGCCTGCCTAGCAGCAACAAATGAGTTGGGTTGACTAGGCCCGTGTTTTTCTACACCCATCAAGACTTGCTCATCTGCATGAGTCAAGAAGCATATTTTTTTACAGCCCCTCACACTTACAAAAAGAGCAAATGCTCAAAAAAATGTACTCGCGTAATAGACCAGCGCTGCAATGAGCGCACTGGCCGGAATGGTAAAAACCCAAGCCCAGACAATGGTCCCAGCCACGCCCCATCTGACCGCACTGGCCCTTTGAACAGAGCCAACCCCAACAATCGCACCCGTGATGGTGTGCGTCGTGGACACGGGCACTCCCAAAAAAGTGGCCATAAAGAGGGTCAAAGCCCCCCCGGTTTCAGCACAAAATCCTCCAAAAGGTTTGAGCTTGGTGATCTTTTGACCCATGGTTCTGACAATGCGCCATCCGCCAAACAAAGTTCCCAATGAGATCGTCAAATAACACGCAATCACCACCCACATTGGGGGCATGCTTTCTTGGCTGCTGGCATAGCCCGTGGCCAGCAATAGCATCCAAATGATTCCAATGGTCTTTTGTGCATCGTTGCCCCCATGGCCCAAGCTGTAGGCACCTGCTGAGACCAGCTGTAAGCTTCTAAACCAACTGTCCACTTTTGAAGGCGTGCTGCCTTTGAAAATCCAAGAACAAGCCACGACCATCAAGGAGCCTAGAGCGAAGCCCAAAAAAGGAGAAATAAATATAAAGGCAACGGTCTTTAAGATCCCTGAAGAATTTAACCCAGAAAACCCAACCTTCATCATCACCGCCCCGACAATGCCCCCAATCAAAGCATGGGAGCTGCTGCTAGGTATACCGTAGTACCAAGTGATCAAGTTCCAAAGACATGCGCCACACAAGGCACCCAAAACCACATGGGTATCAACCACGCTCAGTGACACGATCCCTTTACCGATGGTTGCAGCCACACTTAACTTAAAAACAAAAATGGCCATCAAATTAAAAAAGGCGGCAAACACAACCGCTTGATTGGGCTTTAAGACGCCCGTTGAAACAACGGTTGCAATGGAGTTTGCAGAATCGTGAAACCCATTTAAGAAATCAAAGGCCAATGCCAAAAACACCAACAAAACAATGAACCAAATGGAGGCTTGAGTAGAGATCATAGGATGCGTGAGGTTCAAGAGTTCTCTAAAACGATGCCTTCAATCAAATTTGCAACATCCTCGCATTTATCACTGATGGTCTCTAACAACTCATAAATGGCTTTGTATTTGATGATCTCTTTGACGTCGTTTTCCTCGCGAAAGAGCTTGCTCATTGCGCTGCGCATGACGCGATCGGCATCTGACTCAAGTTGATCGATTTCTTCACATGTTTTCAATGCCGCCTCTGAATTGAGGGGCTGTGCAATGCTAGAGAGCAAACTGATGCCATGCCGCAGTCTCTCGCAGCACTTGACACTGATGTCGGTCAGTCGTTTGATCTCTATCGTAATCGTGCGCACGTCATACAAGGCCATGGTCTCAGCAGAGTCCTGAATCAAATCGGCCACGTCATCCATGGTGTTGATCAAGGAGTGGATTTGCTCACGATGGATCGGCGTGATGAATGTTTTGTGCAAGGCACGGTTGACCTCGTGCGTGATTCGGTCCGCAGACCTTTCAGCCTGGTTCACATCTGCCGTGTACTTGTCTCTAAGTCCCACATCGGGGTAAAACTCAATCAGTTTTGAAAAGGCGTGAGCGGCTTCAACAATTCTGTCTGCGTGTTTATTGAAAAGCTCAAAGAAGTTGTCTTCGCGAGGTAAAAATTTCCTAAACATGACCCTTATCCATTACTGTTAGCGAAGAAGACGCTATCCTTGACCAAAGAAGGCCGCCTCTTGAGCAATTGCTTGTATTTGAACAATTTTGATTCAAATCCAGAAATGAATACTTTTTCAGACTTTTTAATCAATTCATTGTCACGCAATTGTAATATTTAAAACACCCCAAAAAATCAACTGATCAACATTTAATCTGTCAACTTTGCTTAAAAAAACTGCCTCGGGCCAAATTCAGGCGATGCGCATGGCTGGCAAAGATCAGGAGCAGTCAAGAAGTCGAATTGAAGCGCCCAAAGATTGACCCCGATCTTTGGTGCTCTTGGACGCAGTTCAGGGATGAAAGACTCTTTTTTTGCGAGTTGTTCATCCGTGAAAGCCCAATTGGGCGGATTATTTTTTATTGGGCGGTAAATCGGTACAACTGCCGTGCGCAACCTCTGCAGCCATGCCAATGCTCTCGCCCAAGGTGGGATGAGGGTGAATGGTTTTGCCGATATCGATTGCATCAGCCCCCATTTCAATGGCAAGTGCAATTTCCCCGATCATGTCCCCCGCATGCGTTCCGACCATACCGCCGCCCAAGATCTTGCCGTGTCCATGGGCCTCTTTGGAATCATCAAAAAGCAACTTGGTAAAACCTTCGTCTCGCCCATTGGCAATGGCTCGGCCTGAGGCCGCCCATGGAAAAAGTCCTTTTTTAACAGCAATGCCTTGCGCTTTGGCCTGATCTTCGGTGAGTCCCACCCATGCCACCTCAGGGTCGGTGTAAGCCACACTGGGAATGACTCGCGCATTGAAAGCAGATTGCGCCAAATGGGCATCCCCCAGCAACTCACCAGCAATCACCTCTGCAGCCACATGGGCCTCATGAACGGCTTTGTGCGCAAGCATGGGCTGGCCGACCAAGTCACCGATTGCAAAAATATGGGACACATTGGTTCGCATTTGAATGTTGACGTTGATAAAGCCCCGATCGGTGACTTCAACACCCGCTTTCTCAGCCCCCATTTTTTTACCATTCGGGGTTCGGCCCGCGGCTTGCAACACCAAGTCATAAACTTCCGAGTGCGTGCCTTGTGGCCCTTCAAAACTCACCTCAATGCCCTTGGACAAGGCTTTGGCGGAGACCGTTTTCGTCTTGAGCATGATCTTGTCAAAGCGAGGCGTGTTCATCTTTTGCCAAACCTTGACCAAATCACGGTCCGCTCCTTGCATCAAACCGTCCATCATCTCCACCACATCCAAGCGAGCACCCAAGGTGCTGTAGACCGTTCCCATTTCCAGTCCAATGATGCCTCCGCCTAAGATCAGCATCTTTTTGGGCACTTCTTTGAGCATCAAAGCGCCCGTGCTGTCCACCACGCGAGGATCATCGGGCATGAAGGGCAGGTGAACCGCTTGAGAACCTGCAGCAATGATGCAAGACTTGAAAGAAATGACCTGTTCTTTGCCCGTTTTCTCTTGCGCCTGGCCTTGGGTCTCTTCAACCCTGATGTGATGGGCATCTACAAAACTGCCAAAACCTCTGACAACTTGCACTTTGCGCATTTTGGCCATTTGAGACAAACCGCCCGTGAGTTTTGAAATCACTTTTTCTTTGTGAGCTCTTAGCTTATCGATGTTCACTTTGGGCTTGGAGAACTCCACGCCAAGATCGGCCAAATGGGCCACTTCGTCCATCACGGAGGCAACGTGCAACAGCGCTTTGGAAGGAATACAACCCACATTCAAACACACACCGCCCAAGGCGGCGTAACGCTCAACCAAAATGACGTTAAGACCTAAATCAGCCGCCCTAAATGCAGCGGAGTAGCCACCAGGCCCACCCCCTAAAACCAACAAATCACAATCGACATTGCCCATGACCAGGGGAGCCGCAGTGGGTGAGTTGACCGCCCTTGAAGGTGCGGCTGCTGCTGCTGCAACTGACTTTTCCGGTGCAGCAGCTTTGGGCTCGGACACAATGGGCAAAGAGGCCAGCTCAGCCTCAATGCTCAAGACAACGCTTCCCTCAGCGACTTTATCACCGACCTTGACTTTAAGCTCTCTCACCACACCCGCGTGTGAGCATGGAATCTCCATCGATGCCTTGTCTGACTCCACTGTGATCAAGCTTTGTTCAACTTTGACTTTGTCGCCAACGCTGACCAACACTTCAATCACGGCCACTTCGCTAAAGTCACCAATATCAGGAACTTTGATATCCATCGTTGCCATATGTGTAGTCCTTAAGCTTAGAGCAATACTCTGCGAAAATCAGCCAAAATTTGGGCCAAATAAGCGTTGAATCGTGCAGCCAGCGCACCATCGATCACGCGGTGATCCCAACTCAATGACAAGGGCAACATCAAACGCGGCTGGAAGGTTTTACCGTCCCACACAGCTTGCATTTGACTCTTGCAAACACCCAGTATGGCAACCTCAGGCGCATTGATGATGGGCGTAAAGTAACGCCCGCCAATGCCCCCCAATGAGGAAATGGTAAAGCACGCACCCGTCATCTCGGTTGAGCTTAGCTTGCCATCACGTGCCTTTTTGGCCAGATCTGACATTTCTTGAGAAATTTGCATGACGCCCTTTTGATCGGCATCTCTGATCACGGGCACCATCAAACCGTTGGGCGTATCGGCAGCAAACCCCATGTGGAAATAATGCTTATAAACCAATTCATCGCCATCCAAAGAGGTGTTGAATTCGGGGAACTTTTTAAGCGCAGAGACACAGGCTTTGATCAAAAAGGCAAGCATGGTGACCTTGACGCCAGACTTCTCATGCTCCTTGTTGGTCAACACACGAAACGCCTCTAACTCGGTGATATCGGCATCATCGTGATTGGTCACATGAGGAATCATGACCCAGTTGCGATGCAAATTGGCCCCACTGATTTTTTTAATTCGACCCATGGGCTTGCGCTCAATGGAGCCAAACTTGGTGAAGTCCACCTTGGGCCAATCCAAAAGGCCAAGGCCAGCTCCAGAGCCCGAGGAAGATCGGCTGGTTTTTTGCGCAGCTGTTTGAACTTGGCCCTTCATGACGCTTTTTGAGAAGGCTTGGACATCCCCGATGGTGATGCGACCCTTGTTGCCTGATCCTTTGATTTCACCCAAGGGAACACCTAATTCACGAGCAAATTTTCTAATCGAAGGAGATGCATGAGGCACTTGTGTCAATGAAGAAGCCTCGCTTGGGTTGTGCGCAGGCGCAGTGCTGGCTGAAAGAGGTGCGGCAAGGGGCGCAACAATCTCAGGCGTTGAAAGCACGGGCGGCGATGCAAGCGCTGTCGATGAAGACGCCCGCTGCGCGCTGGAGTTCGCCAAGAGCACCATCGCCAACACGTCACCCTTGTTGATTTTGTCACCCACTTTGATTTTCAAACTTTTTACAACCCCTGCATGAGAAGACGGAATCTCCATGGACGCCTTGTCTGACTCCACCGTGATCAAAGACTGTTCCACACTCACCGTGTCACCCTCTTTGACCATCAACTCAATCACCGAGACGTCCTTGAAGTCCCCAATGTCAGGAACGACAACGGCTTGCTCACTGACAGGCACGTCGCTCTTGGGCTTAGCGACCTCAGGCTTGGGCACCACAAGAGCAAGCTCAGCAACAACTGCCGCAGCCGTTGCCGCAGCCGCCAGCGTCTCAACCCCATCAGCTTTGATCGACGCGATCACAGAGCCTTCACTGATCTTGTCACCCACTTTGACCTTGATCTGTGTGATCACCCCTGCATGAGAAGACGGAATCTCCATGGACGCCTTGTCTGACTCCACCGTGATCAAAGACTGATCAACTTTGACGTGGTCTCCAACTTTGACCATCAACTCGATGACGGCGACGGCATCAAAATCCCCAATGTCTGGTACTTTTATGTCCAAGTTACTCATGTATGGTCTCCTAAGCTTTAAGCAAACAAGGGGTTAACTTTTTGGGTGTCGATCTTATATTTTTCAATCGCTTGAGTCACCGTCTCAACAGGCAGCAATCCATCTTCACTGAGGGCTTTTAAGGCTGCGACAACGATAAAGTGGCGGTTGACTTCAAAGTGCTCCCTGAGTCGACTTCTGAAATCACTTCGGCCAAAGCCATCGGTACCCAACACTTTGTAAGTTCTGTCTTTGGGGATGAATGCACGGATTTGGTCTGCATAAGACTTCATGTAGTCGGTTGACGCGACCACTGAGCCAGCGTGCTTGCTTAGTTGCTCAGCCACAAAGGAGACCTTGGGCTTTTGGCTTGGATGGAGCAAATTCCATCTCTCACAAGCTTGACCATCTCTGGCAAGCTCATTGAAACTTGGGCAACTCCATACATTGGCCGCCACGCCAAAATCCTTCATGAGCAACTCTTTTGCAGCAATCGACTCTCTCAAAATCGTGCCAGAGCCAAGCAAATTGACCCTGAGTGCTTTCTTGGGGGCTTGCGCTTGCTCAAACAAATACATGCCTTTGATAATTTCTTCCTCTGTGCCCAACTTAAGTCCAGGCATGGGATAGTTTTCATTCAAAAGCGTGATGTAGTAAAACACATTCTCTTGTTTTTCAACCATGCGCTTCAAACCGTTTTGCATGATGACAGCAACTTCGTGCGCAAAGGTCGGATCGTAACTGATGCAATTGGGAATGGTGCCAGCCAAAATATGGCTGTGCCCATCCTCATGCTGCAATCCCTCCCCATTGAGAGTGGTTCGACCTGAGGTGCCGCCCAACAAGAATCCGCGAGCTTGCATGTCTCCCGCAGCCCAGGCCAAGTCGCCAATGCGCTGAAACCCAAACATGGAGTAATACACGTAAAACGGGATCATGATTCGGTTGTTGGTCGAGTAAGACGTTGCCGCAGCAATCCAACTGCTCATGCCGCCCGCTTCGTTGATACCCTCTTGTAGGATTTGACCCGCCTTGTCCTCTTTGTAGTACATGACTTGGTCTTTGTCGACTGGGGTGTAGAGTTGGCCCTCGGGGTTATAAATTCCCACTTGCCTAAAGAGTCCCTCCATGCCAAAAGTCCTAGCCTCGTCCACCAAAATGGGCACCACGCGAGGGCCAAGGTTTTGATCTCTTAAGAGTTGTGTCAAGAACCGAACATAGGCTTGTGTGGTTGAAATTTCTCGACCCTCGGCGGTCGGATCCAAAATGGCCTTGAAGGTCTCCAATTGCGGCACGGTAAACTTTTCATCACTAAGCGTTCGACGATGAGGCAAATAGCCACCCAGTGCTTTTCTTCTTTGATGCAAGTATTGCATCTCAGGCGTATCGTCAGCGGGTTTATAAAAGGGCAGATTGGGCAAGTCGCTATCTGAGACTGGAATGTTAAAGCGATCTCTAAATGCCTTGATGTCTTCGTCGGTGAGTTTCTTGGTTTGATGAACTGTGTTCTTGCCTTCGCCGACTTTGCCCATGCCAAAGCCCTTGACGGTTTTGATGAGCAAGACACTGGGTTGTCCGGTATGTTTCACAGCTTTGGCATACGCGGCATACACCTTTTGTGGGTCATGGCCGCCACGGCGAAGATTCCAAATTTCATCATCGCTCATCTTGGCAACCATCTCTAGCGTCTTGGGATCTCTACCAAAAAAATGCTTTCTGACATAAGCCCCGTCATTGGCTTTGAACGCTTGATAATCTCCGTCCACGGTCTCCATCATGATGCGTCTGAGTGCACCATCTTTGTCTTTGGCAAGTAGGCCATCCCAATTGGCGCCCCAAATCAGTTTGATCACGTTCCAACCACTGCCTCTGAATTCACTTTCAAGTTCTTGAATGATTTTGCCATTTCCTCTGACAGGCCCATCCAAGCGCTGTAAATTGCAGTTGATCACAAACACCAAGTTGTCTAACTTTTCGCGCGCAGCCAAGCCAATTGCACCCAAGGATTCAACTTCATCCATCTCACCATCGCCACAGAAAACCCAAACCTTTCGGTTCTCCGTGTTGGCGATGCCTCTGGCGTGTAGGTATTTTAAAAAGCGCGCTTGGTAGATGGCCATCAAGGGGCCCAGTCCCATGGAGACCGTTGGAAATTGCCAAAACTCAGGCATCAACTTGGGGTGTGGGTAGCTCGATAAGCCAGCACCCTGGACCTCTTGCCTAAAATTCAAAAGTTGCTCTTGCGTCAACCGCCCTTCCAAGAAAGCGCGCGCATAAACGCCAGGGGAGACGTGGCCTTGAATGTACAAAAGATCCCCTCCATGGTTCTCACTCTCGGCATGCCAAAAATGATTGAACCCAGCCCCAAACAAATGAGCCAAAGAGGCGAATGAGCCAATATGGCCGCCAAGGTCCCCCCCATCCTCAGGATTGTGGCGATTCGCTTTGACCACCATGGCCATGGCGTTCCAACGCATATAGGCGCGCAGGCGCTCTTCAATTTCAATGTTCCCTGGGCAAACCTCTTCTTGCTCAACCTCAATGGTGTTGACATAGCCCGTGTTGGCAGAAAACGGGATGTCAATGCTGCTCGAACGCGCTTGCTCTAAAAGCTGCTCTAATAAATAGTGGGCTCTTTCAGGCCCTTCATTTTCGATGACGGCCTTTAATGCATCAAGCCACTCACGTGTCTCTTGAGAGTCAGAATCGTTGATGGCAAAGGTGTGCGAATCGCTGGGCTGAGCGGACATGCTTGTCTCCTTGGTTGATCAGGTATTGTGCTTTTTTTTGGAGTATCCCACATTTTTTAATGAATTTCAACATATGATTAATCTTTTCATATTATGAAATTTATGAAGAAATTAGGTCCTTCAACATTTTTAGACGGAATGTTCTTCTAAACTGCGTGGCATGAGCATCAAAGCAGTTTCCAAGGTCGCAAAGACCCCCCTTAAAAAAGTCGCCCTTCAATGGACCGGGTGGTGGCGCCGCCAAAGCCCCTCCAATCAAGACACATTCGCACTCATTGCACCCCTGACTGCTGTGATCTTTTTCTTCATTGCTGTGGCTGCAGCTTTCGGATATTTAAGGTATGAGGAGATTTTGCGTGAAGAGGAGACCGTGCGCCGAGATGTGGAGTACGTCCAAGAGCGCATGCGCGTGCGCTTGCTTGAGCGTCAAGAACAAATCATGCGTCTCGCCAGGGACTTGGCAACCCAAGACGTTCAAGAGGTGGATTTCATCCGTGAGGCGGGCTCCATGCTCAATCAATATCCTGAAATTTCCTCCATCAGTTGGCTTGATAGCAAGAAAAACGTCCATTACTCATTCACTGCCACTGGAATCCAAAACAAACAGACCTATTTGGTTGGCAATATCTTGTCTTCTCCCACGTTGGATGCAACGTTTGATTGGGTCAAGACACAAAAGAAATTGGCCTATGTCCCTTTGATTTTTAAAGACGATGCCTCCCACCTTGCGGATGAAACGCCACTGCAGTTGTTTGTACCTTTCATCAAAAAGGGCTATTTTCAAGGGGCCTTTTTAATCGACTACAAAATCTCAGGTCTCTTGCGATTTGTGGTTCCCCCAGACATCCTTACACGACACGCTGTGTCGATTTGGCTTGGTAAAACGAATCTTTTGGCCGGCAATGTGATCCAAAAACGCACCCACTCAGAATACCTCGCCCCATTTGTCAAACCCGTTTATGAATACGCCGTCCCCATTGCCCCAACGGGAAGTGGCCTGGTCTTAAAAGCTCAAGCGTATCGGATCTCTCAAGGCGTCATTGGCAATGGTCTTTTTTGGCTAGTGACCATGATGAGTCTACTGACCGCATGGATGCTGATTGGAACTTGGAGGCACACCCGAAGACGCTTGCAGGCCCAAAGAGCGTTGGTCTCTGAAACCAATTTTAGACGGGCCATGGAGAACTCCATCCTCACAGGCATGAGAGCCATGGATATGCAAGGCTGCATCACCTATGTCAATGCCGCCTTTTGTCAAATGACCGGTTGGTCTGAATCAGAGCTCGTCGGTCAGTATCCGCCCTTTCCTTATTGGCCTGACGCGGATCGAGAGCTTTTATCGGTTAAATTGGCTGAGGAGCTGAGCGGTCAGACCTCACAAGCAGGCCTTCAAGTCAGGGTCAAGAAAAAGGATGGGGCCATCTTTGACGCTCGACTGTATGTGTCTCCATTGGTTGATGCCAAAGGACTTCAATCGGGCTGGATGACCTCCATGACCGACATCACCGAGCCCAATCGAATTCGTCAACAATTGTCCGCGTCCTACGAACGTTTCACAACCGTACTTGAAGCATTGGATGCCTCTGTGTCGGTCACGCCGATTGGATCAAATGAAATTTTATTTACCAATAAATTGTATCGACAATGGTTTGGCATCAAAAGCGATGGGCATTTGCAAATGATTGACCAAGCCTTTGAGTCCTTGCAAAGTACAAACACCTTGTCTCAAGATGCAGATGACTTGGCAGGGCTGCCTTCGCAAAACTTAGAGCGCACGCTTTCTGAAAACGCAGAGGTCTTCGTGCCCAATTTATCCAAATGGCTAGAAGTTCGCTCCAGGTACTTGAACTGGGTAGACGGGCGACTGGCTCAGATGATCATTGCAACCGACATCACACCTAGGCGCCATGCCGAGGAACAGTCTGCGATCCAAGCTGAGAGGGCGCAGTCGGTTTCTCGCCTGATCACCATGGGAGAAATGGCCTCCAGTGTCGCTCATGAACTCAACCAACCCCTCACGGCCATCAACAACTATTGCACAGGTTTACTAGAACGCATCAAGACCAAACAACTTCGACAAGAAGACTTGCTCACCACACTTGAAAAGACAGCCCACCAGGCGCAAAGAGCGGGGCAAATCATCCAACGCATTCGAAGTTTCGTCAAACGCAGTGAACCCAACCGCAATCTAGCCAACATTGGCCTGATTGTCATGGAAGCTGTCGAACTGGCAGAAATTGAATTAAAACGACGCCACGTTCGATTGAGCCACTACATCTCCGCTCATCTCCCCCCCGTGATGGTGGATCCCATTTTGATAGAGCAAGTTTTGGTCAATTTACTCAAAAATGCCTCTGAATCGATTGATTTGGGTAAAACAGAGGCCAATTATCGGCAAGTTGACCTTAAAGTGTTGCCCCAAATGATCAATGGTCAACAAACGGTCGAATTCTCAGTCACCGACACCGGAAAAGGCCTGGCCCCAGAGGTTTTAGAACGCCTTTATGAGGCCTTTTTCTCGACCAAAACCGAGGGCATGGGGATGGGACTGAATTTATGCCGCAGTATTGTGGAGTCCCACCAAGGCAGAATGCAGGCCGAGAACCTCTACAATGGTGAGGAGATCAAGGGATGTCGATTTTCATTTTGGCTGCCAGCCCATGTAGAGGTCACCACCCCCTGAAGCGTTACACTGTGTAAGTTGTATTTATTCTAATCTTAGTGATCGAGGCAAAACATGAGTTTAATTCCAAAAAAGGGCACCGTTTACGTCGTTGATGATGATGAAGCCGTCAGAGACTCCTTGCAATGGCTTTTAGAAGGAAAAGATTACCGGGTTCGATGTTTTGATTCAGCAGAAACCTTTTTAAATCGATACGACCCCAAAGAAATTGCTTGCCTGATTGTGGACATTCGCATGGCCGGCATGAGTGGTCTAGAGCTTCAAGACAAATTGATTGAGAAAAACTCTCCCCTGCCCGTGGTCTTCATCACCGGACACGGCGATGTGCCCATGGCTGTGGACACCATGAAAAAAGGAGCCATGGATTTTATTCAAAAGCCTTTTAAAGAAAACGAACTCGTACCCTTGGTTGAACAAATGCTTGAAAAAGCAAAATTGTCATTCGCAGACCACCAACACGCCGCGTCAAGAGATGCACTCATGTCCAAGCTCACCTCGCGCGAGGCGCAAGTCTTGGAGAGAATTGTGGCTGGGCGTTTGAACAAACAAATCGCTGACGACCTTGGCATCAGCATCAAGACCGTTGAGGCCCACCGTGCCAACATCATGGAAAAGCTCAACGCCAACACCGTGGCCGACTTGCTCAAAATTGCGCTCGGACCCAATCCGAACAAAACGGCTTAATCCAACAGCTTAATTCAACGGCTTGCTTCTTTTGCCCTCCAAGACAGACCTCATCACTTGCAAACCCCTGGCCTATAGGATTGACCACTTTGGCACTCAATCCATCAGGCCCATGCTGAGTCGTGAGGTTTTATCGCCTTTCAGATTTAAAACCCTGCGATTGTAAAATCGGGTAAACCCAAAGGCAACAAAGGCCCCCTTCACACTGATTGACTCCTAAGACCTTCGCATGACCGCTCAACTCATCAACGGCGTTGAACTCTCCAACGCTCTTAGACAAGAACTTCAAAGCCGAGTCCAGTCCCTGACTGAACGCGCAAGAACGCCTGGATTGGCTGTCATCTTGGTAGGAGACAACCCAGCAAGCCAAGTGTATGTGCGCAACAAGGTTAAGGCTTGCGAACAAGTGGGCATTCACTCTCTTTTAGAAAAAACCCCAGACACACTGACAGAAATCGAGTTGCTCCTCAAAATCAAAGCCTTGAACGAGGATCCAAAGATTCATGGTATTTTGGTGCAACTGCCCTTGCCTGCGCACATCGATGCACAAAAAGTCATTGAAGCGATTTCGCCTGAAAAAGATGTTGATGGGTTTCACATCAGCAGTGCCGGAGCGCTCATGAGCGGCACCAAAGGGTTTTGGCCTTGCACGCCCTTTGGATGCATGAAGATGCTTGAAAGCATCCACTATGATTTAAAAGGCAAACATGCTGTGGTCATTGGCAGGAGCAACATCGTTGGTAAACCCATGGCCATGATGCTGCTGCAAAAAAATGCCACAGTTACCATCTGCCACAGCCACACCCAAAACTTAGCCGATCTCACCAGACAAGCGGACTTGATTGTCGCAGCGGTTGGGGTTCGAAATGTGCTCACCAAAGACATGGTCAAGCCCGGCGCAGTTGTTTTGGATGTTGGGATGAACCGAGATGACAATGGCAAACTATGTGGCGACGTCGACTTCCTTGGCGTAAGCGAAGTGTCTTCCTACCTCACGCCCGTACCCGGCGGTGTGGGCCCTATGACCATCACCATGCTTTTGCACAACACGGTCTTGGCAGCAGAACAATTGAGCAGTTGATCCATTGAGCATTTGATTTAAAAACCAGCCCGCTGCGCTCAAGCCAGAAAAAAGCAAGCGAAAATCAGATCTGGCAAATCGCCTTTGACGTTGAGCTTTTTGGCTCTCAATTGGCAACACAATGGCTTTGCTGTGTGGCCTACAAAAAAAGACAGTTTTTCAAGAATGCAAAAGGTGTTGGCCTTCACCGCTTTGACTCTTATTGGTGCCGAACTGACCATACGGTCTTGTCTCAAAGCGGTGACCGTGAAAGATCCATTCGTCAAGGGAATCAACTGAGATTGCGGTGTTGGCAGTGCGGATTTGATAGGGTGTGAAAAAATAAAGTTTGCCATCTTTAAGCACCCTAAGCTCAGCCACATTGTCTTGGCTGCCAAATGCACGCACCTTCAAATCAACCTCCACCTTGGTCGCCGTGACACTCAAAAGGGTGGTGAGCAGATAATCTTTTTTGGAGTATTTTTTATCCCCCCAAGCAAATGGCATTTCATCCAATTCGCCTTTGTTTTGAATCAATTCTTTGGCCGTTTTATGAACCAAATTGCTCAAGCTGTCATGCATCAAATTAGACAAGCTGATGACATCACAGCCCTTAGGAATAGGAAATATATTGAGATCTATGATGGGACCCACATCCACATACTCCATCATCTTGTGCAAAGTTACACCGAAATACGCATCTCCTTGAAGGATTGCAAAATTGATCGCCCCCCAGCCTGGTCGCGAGGGCGGTGCCGGATGAAAGTTATACGCTCCGTATTTGATCAAAGGCAGTATTTCTTTAGGCACAACGACGGTGCTTACAAATGACACGAGTCTTGAGCACTGCAAAACCTCTTTGGGCAAACTCAACAGCTCGCCCGATGTGTACACCGAACAAGAAACGAGAGAAGGATTGACCGAGAGGTAAATTTCCAATAATTGGCTTGACAAGGACTTTGAAGTCAAAAAGATCATGGACTCAATCATGAGGTGCATTGTCCCTTATCCAAGCGCTTTGTAGGGTTTTCCAAAAGTTTCTTTTGTGTAAAGAAATGCAGATGAAATTCAATATTTGAATGAAATGGACCTAGCCCTAGCCCTAGCCCTAGCCCTAGCCCTGGCCCAAGCGTACGCATCAGTGTTCAAAATGAAATTCATCATCCCCCCCTTGATGAAGAAATGGCTCATGGTCACTGCTTCGCCACCCGCCAGCCGTAGGTAAAGTCCAACACACGAGAGGGGCCTTTTCACCTGATACACTTTGCTTTCAATCCTCCCAATTTCTGCCCATGGCCCTCACAATGAAAGAAGCTCCCGCAGCCCTGCCCTACAGCGGCATTCGGGTCATTGAGTTCACTCACATGGTCATGGGCCCGACTTGTGGCATGTTGCTCGCAGACTTAGGAGCTGAGGTGATCAAAGTGGAACACATCGGACGCGGTAAAAAAGGGGACTCCACCCGCGAACTTAAAGGCTCAGGGGCTGGATTTTTTCCGATGTTCAATCGCAATAAAAAAAGCATTGCACTGGATTTGCAAAACACAAAGGGCCTTGAAGCCGCTCTTAAATTGATTCAAAGCGCAGACGTGGTCAGCGAAAACTTCAAACCTGGCACGATGAAAAAGTTGGGACTTGACTACGAATCCCTCAAGAGCTTGAATCCTCGACTGATCTATGTCAGCCACAAAGGCTTCTTACCAGGACCCTATGAAAACAGGACTGCGCTAGATGAGGTGGTGCAAATGATGGGCGGACTCGCTTACATGACGGGGCGTCCCGGAGACCCTTTGCGTGCAGGCTCAAGCGTCAACGACATCATGGGTGGCATGTTTGGTGCCATCGGTGTGATGGCCGCTTTGGCGCAAAGACAAAGCACAGGCTGTGGCCAAGAGATTCAAAGTGCTTTGTTTGAAAACAATGTGTTTTTGGTCGCCCAGCACATGATGCAGTTTGCAGTGACAGGACAAGCTGCTGCACCCATGCCAGCCAGAATTTCAGCTTGGGGCATCTACGATATCTTTAAGGTCAGACATGACGAACAGATCTTCTTGGCTGTGGTCACTGACACAGCATGGGAGATATTTTGCGCAAGCTTTGCGTTCACCGACCTTTATCTCGACGAGCGACTCAAAACCAATAACCAACGCGTTGCTCAACGCTCTTGGATGATGCCCATCTTAAGGGATCGGCTGAGCAAATTCAGTGCGTTCGAACTCTCTAGCCTGTTTGAAAAGAATGGATTGCCCTTTGCACCGATCACCAAGCCTGAGGACTTGTTTGAAGATCCGCATTTGAATGCAAGTGGTGGCCTACAAGAAATTGAACTGCCAAGCGGCAAGACCAGCAAAGTGGCTCTTTTGCCATTCACCATGGGAGGGCAAAGACTGCCTGTCCGACTGTCTCCACCTAAACTTGGAGAGCACAGTCAAGACATTTTAAAATCACTGGGCTACAACGACAGCGAAATCGATTCACTCACGCTGCTCCCCACGCAATCAAGCAGCTGAGCACCATGTCAAAAAAATGCATCTTTGCGCTGATGGTTCAGCTCGCATGCGGCTTGGATAGCATCGGTGTTCAAGCCCAGATATTAAATTGGCCAGACAAACCCATTCGAATCATCGTGCCTTATACGCCGGGCGGAGGGACGGATACAGTCACCAGACAACTGGCTGAGCGCATCAGTGCAGAACAAAAGTGGTCCTTCATCATTGACAACAAGCCCGGTGGAGGTGGCAATATTGGATTGGAGATCACGGCCAAGGCCAAAGCCGACGGCTATACCTTGGGCATGGGGCAAACAGCCAACTTGGCCATCAATCCTGCAGCCATGAGCAAGATGCCCTTTGATGCGCAAAAAGATCTCATCGCCATTGCCCTGATTGCAGAGCAACCCACGATCTTGGTGGTCAAAGAGAACTCGCCTTTTAAAAGTTTAGCAGACCTGATGAAGGCTGCAAAAAACAACTCTACAGAGCTCAAACTCGCCTCCGCTGGCTCGGGAACGGTAGGTCACCTTGCAGGAGAATTGCTCGCCAAAAGAGCTGACTTTAAGTTTTTGCACATTCCCTACAAGGGGGCCGCACCCGCCATCACCGATTTGCTGGGCGACCAAACAGATCTGATGTTTGCAACACCCCAGGCCGTTTTAGGGCTGATCAGATCCGAGAAGCTTCGCGCGTTGGCTGTGACCTCTTCCAAACGAATGGCTGTGCTGCCTGAGATTGCAAGCATGGCGCAATCAGGTTACCCCAATTTCCAAGCCGTGGATTGGAAGGTGCTTGTCGCTCCGAGCTCTACGCCTGTAGATATATTGCAAAAATTAAATTCAAGCATCGAGCGCGCCCTTGCTCAAAGCCAATTCATTGAGCAACTCAAGCTCGAAGGAAGCGCACCCATGGGAGGCAACTTGGCCAAAGTGCAGACCTATGTTCGTGAAGAACAAGCCCAGTGGAGTCAAATCGTTAAAGCCGCCAACATCCGATTGGAGCCATGAAGGCTTTTGGGACAAATTTACACCAGGTCATTTTTCATGGGATTGATAAATTGACCGATTCCAAATGGCAACTTGTCTGGCTGCCAATTTCACCACGAACAAGGTCCCTTTAAAGAACCCTTTCAAGCGATCTGAAAAATACACACTCGGTCTTCAAATTCACCTTTCATGATGGATAATTAAGCATTCATTTTGCTCATCGCCTCCATTCATGTCGCCTCCATCCATGTCAACTCCAATCCTTACTCCTGCTTCAAAACCCAACTGCGCACTGCTTGACTTTTCTGACCTTCCCAAATTTGACATCCATAAGGTCACTGATATTGAGCCGAGCATTTCCCACTTGCTAGATCAAGCCCAGATGGCTCTAGACCTGGTGACTGAGGATGCATTTCCAGCCGTTTGGGCGCAAATGACACAAGTGCTTGATGTACAGGTCGAGAAACTCAGCAGAGCTTGGGGCGTCATTTCACACCTCAATTCGGTCGCCGACAACCCCGCGCAGCGCGAGGCCTATAACCTCATGCTGCCCAAAGTCACTGAGTTTTGGACCACTTTGGGTGCCAACGAAAAACTGTTTCAAAAATATGAAGAAATCGATCAATCCTCTCTCAACACAGAACAGAAAAAAGCGCTTAACAATGCGCTTAGAAACTTTATCCTGAGTGGCGCCAAGCTCACGGGTGAGAAAAAACTTCGATTTGCCGAAATTCAAGAACAACAAGCCGCGCTCAGTCAAAAGTTCAGCGAAAACGTTCTCGACTCCACCGATGCCTGGTTTTACTTGGCACGACTCCAAGAGCTCGATGGCGTGCCCCAAGAGGTCAAGGATGAGGCCCTAGAGGAAGCCAAAAGACATGATCAAGAAGGCTACCGCTTGAATTTAAAGATGCCTTGCTATTTGCCCATCTTGCAGTATGCCCAAAATGCAGATTTAAGAGCAACCCTTTACAAAGCCTACCAAACCAGGGCCTCCGATCAAGCACCAGCAAAGGCCATCCAATACGACAATTCAACGATTATCAAAGACACCTTGTCACTTCGATTTGAAGAGTCTCAATTGTTGGGCTTTGAGAACTTTGCGACCCTCTCGCTTGAGCCTAAAATGGCAAACTCTCCTAGCGAGGTTGTGGCTTTTTTAAGAGACTTGGCGGCCAAGGCCAGGCCCTTTGCACAAAAAGATCTTCAAGAAATGCGCGATTTTGCCAAAACAATTGGCATCGATGATCCTGCACCTTCAGATTGGACTTTTATTGGCGAGCGCTTAAAGGAACATCAATACGCGTTCAGCGATTTAGAAGTCAAAGCGTTTTTCCCTTTCCCCAAAGTCTTGTCCGGTCTATTTAAGATCATTGAGACCCTATTTGATGTTGTCATCTCTGCAGACAGTGCACCTGTATGGCACAAAGATGTGAGCTTTTACAAAATAGAACGCCAGCGGCAACTTGTAGGCCAGTTCTACTTGGATCCAACAGCCAGACAAAGCAAACGTGGCGGCGCATGGATGGATGGCATGCGTAACCGCTGGCTAAGACCTGACAGCGAAAAACTCCAATCTCCTGTGGCCTACTTGGTGTGCAACTTTGCCAAAGGGCAAGGGGATCAAGCTGCTTTATTAACGCACGATGACGTGATCACGTTGTTCCATGAGTTTGGCCATGGGTTGCATCACATGCTCACACAGGTCAATGAACAAGATGTTTCTGGAATCAGTGGTGTCGAATGGGATGCGGTCGAGTTGCCCAGCCAATTCATGGAAAACTTTTGCTGGGAATGGTCAGTGCTTAAACACATGAGTTCACACCATCAAACGGGTGAGGTCATGCCAAGGGACTTGTTTGATAAGATGCTTGCAGCCAAAAATTTCCAAAGTGGACTTCAAACCCTTAGGCAAGTCGAGTTCTCTTTGTTTGACATGTTGATTCATTCACAAGACCACGCTTTGGTAGATTTCATGGCCTTGCAACAAGAGGTCAAGAGAGAAGTCGCTTTGATTCAAAGTCCTCCATGGAGCAGGACCGCTCACAGTTTCAGCCACATCTTTGCGGGCGGATACGCAGCAGGTTACTACAGCTACAAATGGGCTGAGGTGTTGAGCTCGGATGCTTATGCCGCTTTTGAAGAAACCATGAGCGAAGCGGGCGAGTTGAGTCAGGCCATGGGCGCAAAATTTCGAAAAGAAATCTTGGAAGTCGGGGGCAGCCGAGACGCCATGGCTTCGTTCATTGCCTTTCGAGGGCGGGAGCCCAACATTCAAGCTTTGTTGCGTCACCAAGGCATGCTCTCAAACCCTTAGAGCAAGAGAGGTGCTGGGACTTTGAGCTGAAGGACTTCAAAACCAGGGCCGAAAGATTGGCTTAATTGCTTAATTTTTTGACTTGCTGACTTAAAGTGGCAGGGCTCGCAACGTACGCTCTCGCCAATACTCGGCAGCAGCCACAAAACCCTCCCAGACACAGCCCTGACAACCCCTTGAGCAGCAACCCAAGGGCTCGGCTGGGGGTGTTGTCGTCTTGACCCCGTATTCAATCGCCAAGTCCATCAGCACTTGAATGACCTCTCGAGCCTGCGCTGCGGATTGAATGCATTGAAAGATCAGCTGATTTTTAGACTGCATATGCATGATCTATTGTACGGAGGGCTCTGCATCAAAACTCAATGGTCCTGACACCCTCAGGTGTTCCAAGCAAACAAATCGACGCTTTTTGGTTTGCAAATACACCCACGGTAATGACCCCAGGCCATTGGTTGACCAGGGTTTCAAACGCCAAGGGGTCGGTGATTTGCAAGCCCCTCACGTCCAAGATATGTTGCTGATTGTCGGTGATCAAAGGAAGTCCATCTCTTAGACGAACGCTGGCTTGCCCACCAAGCGCCTTGAATCGTTCAATAAGCTTGGGCGCAGCCATGGGGATGATTTCAACGGGCAAAGGAAAGACGCCCAGGGTCTGGACCCATTTGCTTTGATCAACGATGCAGATAAATGATTTGGATTGTGCGGCCACAATTTTTTCGCGCGTCAATGCTGCCCCACCCCCTTTGATCATGAAGCCCCTGGGATCAATCTCGTCGGCTCCGTCCACATAGACATCCAAAGTGGGGGCTTCTTCAATGGAAAAAACGCGCAAACCCAGGCCCTGTAGTCTTTGAGTCGAGGCCTCAGAGCTCGACACAGCCCCCTTGATGGGCAGACCTGATGCGGCCAAGGCATCAATGAAAAAATTAACGGTAGAACCCGTTCCCACGCCGACCCACGATTGGGGTTTGATCAACTGCACAGCTTTCTTGGCCACCGTGGCCTTTAAATGATCTTGGCTTGATAATGAACTCACGCGACAAATCCTTGCTTTGTTTCATACAATGGAAGCTCCTTTTTTTTAAAAAAACAAAAGTTCAAATGCTTGGATAAAAGCTTTGAGCCCCCTACAAGTAGTTTAGCCAATGCTGTTGCCCTATTCACTCATTCGCCCAATATTTTTCTCACTCGATGCGGAAACAGTTCACGATTTCACCCTCAAAACGCTGAAATTAACTCAAAACACGTTATGGAGTCGGTTGTTGCTTTCTCAGCCCATGGTCCATGACCCCTTGTCCTTGATGGGCTTGCAATTTCCAAATCGAGTCGGTTTGGCCGCCGGAATGGATAAAAATGCCAGTGCCATTGATGCATTTGCAGCCATGGGATTTGGTCACATTGAAGTTGGAACGGTCACGCCCTTGCCTCAAGTTGGCAACCCCAAGCCTAGAATTTTTCGCCTGCAAGAGGCCAACGCTTTAATTAACCGCCTGGGTTTTAACAACAAGGGGCTCGATGTCTTTTTAGAAAACGTTCAAAAAGCACGCTTTAAAAATCACCTCTCTTGCAATCACATCCCAATGGTTTTGGGTCTTAACATTGGCAAAAATGCGCTCACCCCCATAGAAAACGCAACCCAAGATTACCTCCAAGCCTTGGAGGCGGTCTACCCCCATGCGGACTATGTCACTGTGAACATCTCAAGCCCCAACACCAAAAACTTGCGCACACTGCAATCAGATGAAGCCTTGGATGCGTTGATGGCAGCTTTGGCAGAGAAGCGAGAACGACTGAGATCAAGAATCGGCAAACGAGTTCCTTTGCTGATCAAAATTGCGCCAGACTTGGATCATGCGCAAATCAATCTTTTGGCCAACACCTTTAAAAAACATTGCCCAACCGATCACAGTGCCAAACAAGGGGACTGGGGCATCATTTGCTCCAACACCACTCTCTCGCGCAATGGTGTTGAGGGACTTGCATCATCCAAAGAAAGCGGAGGGCTATCGGGTGCTCCTCTTTTTAATTCAAGCAACGCCGCATTGGCCCAACTTCGACAAGCCATTGGAGAGCATTTCCCCCTCATTGGTGTGGGAGGCATCATGACTGCACAAGACGCGAAGATCAAAATCGAGAGCGGTGCAGACATGGTTCAAATCTACAGTGGCTTGATCTACAAAGGACCTAAACTTGTTCATGAAATTTCAAGCACTTTAAAGGAGTTGGGTTCATAGGTCTTGCAAAGGGTTGTTTCCCAGAGCAATTGACTTAAGAAAATCAAAAAAGGCCATCAGAACTTTGAAGCTCTGATGGCCTTTTGCTTCAAACACTGTTTATTTTTTCTTTGATGCTGATTTGGCTGCACCCATGGCATTGGCAGACATGGATTTTACATTGCTCTCGACCATGTCTGTAGCTTGTTTGACTGCCTTTTGAACAGACTCAAGTGCACTCGTACCGGCGCTCACCGCGGTTTTAAATGCAGCCACTGCAGTCTCAGAGCCAGCAGGCGCATTTTTAGCCATGTTCTCAAACACGTCTTGATAGAGTTGTTGGCTCTTTGCAAATTGCTCTTGCACAACAGAGCCTACGTCTTGGCTTGAAGACGTCGCGATTTCATACAAATGGCGGTTGTAGGTCACCATTTTTTCCGCCAAAGGCTGAAACATGGAGGCTTGCATGGACAACAAGTCTTTCGCATCCTTGACACTCAATACAGTTTGCGAATTTGAATGACTGTCTGACAAGGCAGATTTTGCAGCCGCCATATTGAGTTCAATCAACTGCTCAACGCCAGCAAAGGCTTTGCTCGTCAAGCCGACCAAGGTCTCTAAATTGGATTTGTTGGCAGCCACGATCTGCTCAGGTGTTAGGTTCATCATCAAAGTCTCCAGATGTAAGTTAAAAGATAATTGAAAGAGTTAAAATCAAACATGTTGCATTGCAATAAGAGTTCAGTATAGACCTGAGCGTTGAAGAATCCTTGATTTAACCCCTGTGGTGACCCTCTTTAGAGTCCGTTTTCTAATTTTTTAGGGAACTTCCCTACAAATAACCCTTGCCAGTAAAGCGCATCTTACATGTCCAAAGTGTCCAGTTCTGCGATAGACCCTGCCACCCGCCAGGCTCTTTTGCATTTGTCGTTTGCCACCTTCGCCAGCATGACCATACAGCGTTTGTGTGACCCCATGCTGCCGGAGTTGTCACAAACCTTTCAAGTCAGTCGCAGTCAAGCCGCACAGGTGATCTCCTACTTTGCAGTGACCTATGGGTTGATGCAAATTTTCTTTGGCCCGCTTGGGGACAAATATGGAAAGTACAAGGTACTGGCTTGGGCGACGGTGGGATGCAGTGTGGGCTGCTTTGGCAGCGCTTTTGCGTATGACTTGCCATTTTTGGTTTTTTGCCGAGTTTTAACAGCCACGTGTACAGCGGCCATCATTCCATTGGGCATGGCATGGGTGGGTGACTCGGTGGACTACACCGTGCGCCAAGCCACCTTGGCACAAGTGGGACTCGGTTCGACCATGGGCATTGTGGCAGGGCAGCTCTTTGGTGGACTCATCACAGACACCTTGGGATGGCGTTGGGCATTTGGTTTGGTCGGTATTTTATTTTTCATAGTCGGTTGCGTACTGCTTAGAAACCCCATTGCCAAGTTGCAACATGAGCTCTCGCATGGGCCTCATGGTGAGCGAAGTTTGTCTTTTTTTAAAAATGCTGCACATGTCTTTGCAAAGCAAAGACCCAGGAGAATATTGTTTTGTATTTGTCTAGAGGGCTCCTTTGTCTTTGGCGCCATTGCTGTCTCAGCCACACACCTACACGACCACCATGCCCTGGCAGTCTCATGGGCTGGAGCAATCGTCTCATTGTTTGGCATTGGAGGGGTGGTGTACATGGCTCTAGCAAGTTGGTTGATTCCCAGGCTCGGTGAGTCGGGACTGGTGCGTGTTGGCGCTTTGAGCTTTGGATTGTCTTATGGGATCATTGGTTTTTCACCCCATTGGTTCTGTGATGCACTGGCATTTATGGGGGCTGGATTTGGTTTCTTTATGTTTCACAACACGATGCAAGTCCATGCCACCCAAATGGCCCCTGAAGTCAGGGGTACTTGTATGGCCCTTTTTGCAGCCATCCTCTTTGCAGGTCAGTCAGTGGGTGTGTTGGTTTGTGTCGCACTCACGGCGTATATCTCATCGTCTTGGGTTTTGCTATTGATGGGTCTTTCTCTGGCCATCTTGGGATGGGCTTTACCCGTTTTGATCGATCCCAAAAAAATGCGCCCAACAAGTGCATGAGACAAATGCTTGGATGAGCGATCAAAAAAACACATTTGCCGTCTTTTTTTAAAAGGCGCCCTCATGGCAAATGGGCTTAAACTTAAGCTTACGCTGACTCAATGACCCACTTTAAACACAACTAAACTCCAATCATTCGCTTGATTTTCACTGAAAGCCGCAATGGACAATATCGATCAAATGAGCCACGATTCAAAGGAATGGGATCACATTGCCCAGGCACTGGATCGGCACCCACACTTTAAGGTTTTAAAAAGACTTGCGCCTGAGAAATGGCTCCATCAAACCCCTGCCAATGAAAACCGGGCGAGCCGACTCAAAGGTGTGATCTTGGATACGGAGACCACTGGCATGAACTCCTTGAGCGACAAGGTCATTGAGTTGGGGATGATTGCTTTTGAATACGACCCCCAACTTGGCCAAATCATCCATGTTGACCAAGTCTTTGATCAACTCGAAGATCCGGGTTTCCCCATTCCACCTGAGAGCATCGCCATTCACCACATCACAGATGAAATGGTCAAGGGCCATCGCATTCATGACCAAGAAGTTATCGATGCACTCCAAGGGGTGTCTTTGGTGATTGCTCACAACGCCGCGTTTGATCGCCCGTTTGTGGAAAACAGATGGCCTATTTTTGCGCAACTGCCCTGGGCCTGCAGCATCAAAGACTTTGACTGGCGTTTCAACTCATTTGGTTCTGCCAAACTGGAGTATTTGGCCATGACACAAGGCATTTTCTATGAAGCGCATCGCGCAGAAACGGATTGTTGGGCGCTCTTAGAAGTTTTGAACATGGTGCTGCCCAAAACAAAACAAAGCGCAATTCAAACCTTGTTTGAGTCATCAACCCTTCCACAAAGCAAAGTCTACGCAACCGCTTCGCCCTTTGAGACCAAGGACGTCTTAAAGGCCAGGGGGTACCGTTGGTCGGCAGACATCAAATGTTGGAGTAAGGTGGTGAGTTCGTCAGAAAAACTAAAGGACGAGCTGCTTTGGCTCAAGCACCATGTGTATGGCCAAAGGAAAGGGGCCAAAGTAGAAATTGAAACTCTAAGCTCCAAGGAGCGGCACTCTGAACGCATTGGCACAAAGTATTTACAAGACCTCAGTGCCGTTTCCGAGACGGATTGATCCGCCTGTAAGAAATGTAGTCAGAAAAAAGCTTGGCCTTGTCAAGCCAGTCCACCTTAATTCACAATTTGCCAAGGCACTGGGCAAGATCCTACCTGTGGATAGTATTGTTGATAGGCTGAACAATAGTAGGCCACGGGCGCAACCGTTCCAGGTGCGCCATTCATGTACGTCGGCGCAGGATTGACAATGATTGGTGGATTGACATAGGTGGGCCCATAAATGGGGTGTGATCCCGCGTAAAGGGCACCCCCAATCAAACCAGCGGCCAAAGCAGGTGCAACCCAACCCCCGCGCGACCATCCACCTCCACCTCCACCTCCATGGCCACCACCATGTCTATGGCCATTGCCATAACCGCTTTGATGGGCTTGAGACAAAACGCCCGTGAGGGCCAAGGCAATGACAACAACTGATTTTGCTATTTTTTTCATAAAGCCTCCCAAAAGGTTTTCTTGCCCAGACCATCCATCAAGCATTCAACTGATGCAGTGAGCGAATGGCGCCTATTACACCGACTTGCATGTACCTATAACGGATCAAGCAATCACGCGGTTGACATCTTTTGGGTCGTTTACAACTATTTTCAGACCTGAAAACCATAGACAAAAAGCGCGATGACACTGCCATAAGCCACAGTCCAGCATAGGGATCTGGCGGTGGCCCAGTCTTTCACATAGCACCAAATGTAGAGCAGTCGAGCCAAGACATAAATCACGGCACAAAGCTCCAAGGTCTTGGCATCGACTCCAACCATCATGGCCATGATCACAGCAACCGCAAAAAATGGAAATGACTCAAAGCAGTTTTGATGTGCCGCGTATGCACGCGCCCTGAATCCCGTCTGCTTGGACATCCATTCACGCGGATTGTGATTGTCATAGTCCGGCAGCTTCCACTTCGCAATGGTTACCGCTATCAAAGGTGTCAAACCGGCCAACAGCACACAAGCATAAATGACATTCATCTCAACCTCTTTTTTTGAAAATCCATGTCTCTCACTTTAGCACAAGGTCAGCCATCTCACTGCTCGCACGCCATCGGTTAAGATCAGTTGGAGCTTTTGCCCTTGAAGACAAACCGATGACAACAACAAAAACTCTCCTCGTATTTGATGCCTATGGAACTCTCTTTGATGTTTACAGCATCTCTAGGGCTGCCGAGAGCTTGTTTCCAAATTTTGGTGTCCCTTTGGCCAATCTTTGGCGCGACAAGCAAATCGACTACACCCGCCTCGTGTCTCTAAGCGACCCCAGCGCCACCGATGGCAGTCGATACTATGAGTCCTTTTGGGAGATCACAAAAAAGGCATTGCGCTTTAGCGCAGAAAAGTTAGGTCTTGAACTCAGCCGGTCACAAGAAGAGATGTTGATGCAATCGTATGACAAACTGGATGCATTTGCTGAAAACCGAGAAGTTCTTGAAGAGTTAAAAAACCGCGGACTTCGGACTGCCATCCTGTCAAACGCCAACTCAGATATGCTTGAACGGGTCAGCAAAAACGCGGGCATTCATCACCTTTTTGATCAGATTGTCTCTGTAGACCAAGTGAGACAGTTCAAAACTCACCCCAGCACCTACGCGTTGATTGAGCATATTTACAAGATCAAACGCAGTGAAATTCTTTTTGTCTCCAGCAACGACTGGGACGCGTTGGGCGCGAGCTGGTTTGGCTGGGACGCCGTTTGGCTCAACAGAAACAACAATCCCATGGATCGACTAGGTCCAAGCGTTGCACATGTCGCCAAAGATTTGAGAGCTCTGTTGTCGATCTTGGAGTGACGAGTCGCCAGACCAGGGCTTGAATCAGCTGTGCATTTGAGACAGACTTCGCTCGACGGCCCATGCACTGGTCAGCACACGCGCATCGCTTTCTCTTGCCCCAGAAATCATCAACCCAATGGGCAACTCATCGGGAGCATGCATGGGGATACTGATGGAGCAGCCATCTAGGAAATTAAAAAGAAAGGTGTTCCTCAACAGCAATCGATTGGTCTCGCCAAACAAGGCGTCATCCTTAAGTAAGGGTGCAATTGGGGGGGCTTGCATGGGGACCGTTGGACACAAGACACCGTCATACTTTGCAAGCTCCAAAGAGACCCGATCACACCACAAAGACCTGCGGCGCAACAAATCCCAATAATCAGCAACAGACACATCTCGACCCAAGAGCATGCGATGAACCACACGAGGATCAATTTTTTCGAGTTGGTTGGCCACTGCACTTGCGTGAGAGGCCCAAGCCTCGATGGGAGACAGGCCGCCAGGTTGATTGATCTGCGCAACGTCGTCAAGGTACTCACATTTGCGCTCTTGGATGATCGCGCCCTTTGAAGACAGGTGGCCAAGCGCTCGATCAAACGCTTTGGCCACAGAAGTAGTCAACTGATCCAACACCACGGTTTGAGGCACCAAAAACCGCAGGCCCAGCACATCTCTGTCATGAACGTCTAGCCTCTGATTGGAGAGCACTTGATCCACTTTCAAACAAGACTCAACCGATCGGGTCATGGCACAAACCGTGTCAAGAGAAGGCGCCAAGGCGACCGTGCCCTGAAGAGGCACCCTAGACTGTGTCCCTTTAAATCCCACCAAGCCGCAAAGTGCAGCAGGAATGCGTATGGAGCCCCCAGTGTCAGAGCCAAGCCCCGCTTGGCATAAACCCAGCGCCACGGACACAGCAGCACCTGAAGAAGACCCTCCCGGAATGCGCTCCAGCGTTGCATCACAGGGGTTGACTGGCGTGCTGAAGTGCGGATTGATGCCCACACCCGAAAAAGCCAACTCGGTCATATTGGTTTGACCCACCAACAAAGCCCCTGCTCGCTTGAGTCTTTGAACGGCTGATGCATCCTTGAGAGCAGGTGCATTTTGAGCCAAGACACGCGTGCCCGCGAGCGTCACCTCGCCCGCAATGTCATACAAATCCTTGACGCTTACCGACCAACCAAGCAATGCGCCTTGTTGTCGCTGCTCAGGCACCAAGGTATCGAGAAAACGCGCTTGAGCCATGCACTGAGCCTCGAAAAGCTTCGTGAACACATGCCTGGCAGAGTGCTGCTTTGCGGCTTGGAAAATCTGAGTGTAGGTTTCCTCGCAACTGCTCTGCACTTCAATGAGTTTTTTCAAAAGGTAGATGACCTTTACTAGGGTTAAATCCAATCAATCGAATTAAGCAATCAAGCCATCAATGGCCAAAGCCAGGTGTTGATCCTTCTGTGTAAGAGCACCTGCATCATGGGTAAAGAGTTTGATGGACACTTTATTGTAGACGTTGCTCCAATTGGGGTGATGGTCATGCGCATGCGCTAAAAGAGCGACTTGGGACATAAAGGCATAGGCGGCAAGAAAATCTTTGAATAAAAAATCTCTTTGCATCCAAGCGCCTGATGGTTCAACACCCCACAATGGCAAAACCGTGTTCAAGTCTTTGATCTGCGAAGCAGTCAACATTTGCTGAGTAGTTGCCATAAAACACCCTGAAAAAATCTAAATTTCTTGATCAACTCAATCTCACTCGGCCTCGATGCCTTTAAGCCGTATCACCTTTCCCCATCGAGAGTAGTCATTGGCCACAATTTGAGCCAACTCCTCAGGCGTTGAGCCAGAGGCATCCAGACCAGCTTTACCTAGCAACTCCTTGATCTCCGGCAAATTCAAAACTGCAACCGTCTCTTTGTTCAACCGCTCAACCGTGGTTTGAGGAGTTTTTGCGGGATAAAACAATGCATACCACATGTCCACATCGACGCCTTTAAAACCCAACTCAATGAAGGTGGGCACACCTGATGCAACAGGGTGGCGTTTGGCCGATCCCACCGCAATTGCATTGAGCTTTCCAGTGCTCACAAACCCTTGCGCGACATGGACGGGTAAAAATCCGACATTGATCTCCCCAGATAACAAATCTTGCGTATATCCGGCCGTGCCTTTATAAGGGATATGAAGCAACGCAATTTGAGAATCCACCTTGAACAACTCCATTGCCATATGATGGGGTGTACCCACACCAGGTGAGCCAAAGTTAATGGCATCTGGTTTTGCCTTCGCGGCCTTGATCACATCTTGCACCGTTTTAAAGCCGGTTTTTGGGTTCGCCACCAACATCAACGTACCCCAAGCGGTCATGGAAACGGGAAGAAAGTCTTTGACCGGATTGAAGGGCACATTTTTATACAACTGCGCAGCAATCAACATGGTATTGGCGCCCATCAAAATAGTCGCACCATCTGCAGGGGACTTGGCCACCATTTCTGCACCAATGTTTCCGCTTGCACCAGGTGAATTTTGCACAACCACTGGCACACCAAGCCTCTCACTCAGTTTTGGAGAAATTGCTCTAGCAATCGTATCCATACCTGTGCCAGGGGTGAAGGGAACGATCATTTTGATCGCCTGTGCGTTTTGTGCATTTGAAGCCGATAAGAGACAAGCACTTAGCGCTACCAAGCCCAAAATGGATCTCAAAACATGGGAGATGCTTTGGATATTTTTTTGTGAAAAAACTGTTTGAAAGGAATAAGCCATTTTTTTTAATCTCAAATTGAAAAGCCATTGCAGTATTTTGTCGAGCATGCCTTGCCTTGAATCATTTTTTTGAAAAAACAAATCCTCGCAACCACCAAGCAAGGCACTCAAGCACATCACATTATCCAACTTTAAGTCCCTGCCGATTCAGTTGAGTGCTATTTCGCTTAGAAGGCAAAGGACATGAAACATACAGGAACGAGAATTACCAACTAGGATAAACCCTGATCAGTGTGTTTTCCCCAATTATAAATTGAGGTGCCTAAAGAGTGTCATGTTATGCTGAGAGACAGGGAAATAGAAGAAAAAAGAATGGCAACAGAGACAATTTTAGAAACCCAACATTTGATCAAGGAATTCAAAGGCTTTGTAGCGGTCAATGACGTTTCTTTGAAAGTCCAAAAGGGGCATATCCACGCCTTGATTGGGCCCAATGGTGCAGGGAAAACAACGTGTTTTAACTTGCTCACCAAGTTTTTGACGCCCAACTCTGGACGAATCATCTTTAACGGCCAAGACATTACCAAAGAAAGCTCCCCTGAGATTGCTCTAAAGGGCGTCATTCGCTCATTTCAAATCTCAGCCATCTTTCCAAACCTGAGTGTGCTTGAAAATGTTCGGATTGCACTTCAAAGAAGTGCAGGCATGTCCTACCATTTTTGGAAACCCGAGAAAAGTCTTCACCATTTACACGACAAAGCCCTTGAACTTTTGGCCCAAGTAGATCTGAGAGCCTTTGCCAACGCCACAGGCGGTGAATTGCCCTACGGCAGAAAAAGAGCACTTGAAATCGCAACCACCCTGGCCATGGACCCTCAGTTGATGCTTTTAGACGAACCCACGCAAGGCATGGGAATAGAGGATGTGGCCAGAGTGACCGAGCTCATCAAAAAAGTATCTGTCAACCGAACCATTTTAATGGTTGAGCACAACATGAAAGTTGTTGCTAGCATTGCTGATCGCATCAGTGTGCTGCAACGTGGGCAAATTATCGCTGAAGGCAACTACAAGGAGGTCTCTGAAGACCCCATGGTGCTTGATGCCTACATGGGCACAACGGATGCGCAACTTGAAGGTGCGCACCATGTTTGAGACAAAGAGGGTCGTGCTTGAGCTGAAAGATCTGCATGCACATTACGGCGAGTCACATGTCTTACATGGTGTGAACATGTTGGTTCATGAAGGTGAAGTTGTGACCCTGCTTGGAAGAAATGGGGCCGGTCGCAGCACCACCCTCAAATCCATCATAGGTCTGGTAGAGCGTCGCTCAGGCAGTGTGATGGTGCAAGGACATGAATGCATTCAAATGCCTCCTCACCAAATTGCCCAACTGGGGCTTGGCTTTTGTCCTGAAGAGCGCGGTATTTTTTCAAGCCTGTCGTGCGAAGAAAATCTTTTGCTCCCACCCATCTTAAAAGAAGGTGGGCTAAGCCTAGAGGACATCTACGCCATGTTTCCTAATTTATCTGAGCGCCGCAGCAGTCCGGGTACACGTTTATCTGGTGGCGAACAACAAATGCTTGCTGTGGCCCGAATAGTTCGCACGGGTGCCAAACTCTTGTTGCTCGATGAGATCTCCGAGGGTCTCGCACCTGTCATCGTCCAAGCCCTGGCCCGAATGATAACGGCCCTGCGCTCAAAGGGTTTTACCATCGTCATGGTCGAACAAAATTTCAGATTTGTAGCGCCATTGGCCGATCGCTTTTACACCATGGAGCATGGCCAAATCATAGAGACTTTCTCTCAATCGCAACTTGGCGAGAAGATGAATATGCTGCAGGAATTTTTAGGTGTTTAAAAAAAGACCCTCTAAAGGGCTCAGGTGTTTTTACTTTCAAAGGAAATAAGCATGAAATCGTTCAATCTCAAAAAATCGTTTAGATTATTGGCCAGCGCCAGCGCTGTTGCCGCCTTGCTCAGCCCCATGGCCTCTCAAGCAGGCAATGATGTCGTCATTGGCAACATTGACGACATGTCGGGCCTGTATGCCGATGTGATTGGCCCCGGTGGCGTTGAAGCCGCGAAAATGGCCATTGCTGATTTTGGTGGTAGCGTCATTGGTAAAAAAATTGTTTTTATAAGTGCCGATCACCAAAACAAACCCGACATTGGCTCTTCTAAATTTAGAGAGTGGGCAGATAAAAATGAACTCAATATGCTGCTTGGAGGATCCAATACCGGTGTGAGCATTGCCATGGCAAAAGTGGCTCTGGAAAAAAAGGTGCCTTTCATTGCCATTGGTGCAGCTGGCGCTTCATTGACCAACCAAGACTGTACGCCCTATACCGTTCACTATGCTTATGACACCACTTCTCTTGCCAATGGAACGGCCAGTGTGATTACACAAAATGGTGGCAAGTCATGGTATTTCTTGACGGCCGACTACGCCTTTGGTACGCAACTTCAAGATGCCGCGACCAAAGTGCTGACCGCCAATGGAGGAAAGTCCGTTGGCTCTGTTCGGGTGCCCTTGTCAGCCTCTGACTTTTCATCATTTCTCTTACAAGCCAAAGGCTCTGGCGCTCAGGTGCTGGGTTTATCCAACGCTGGCGCTGACTTTACCAACTCATTGAAAGCAGCCAACGAGTTTGGCATCACCAAAACCATGAAGCCAGCAGCGCTTTTGGCTTTTATCAGTGACATTCATAGCCTGGGACTTCAAACAGCCCAGGGCTTGTACCTCACAACAGGTTGGTATTGGGATTTGAACCCAGAAACCAGGGCCTTTGGTAAGCGCTACTTTGAAAAGATGAAGAAAGAGCCCACCATGAATCAAGCCGCTTATTACTCTGCGATCACCACGTATTTGAACGCGGTCAAAGCGGCCAACACCACCGACTCAGACAAGGTGATGGAACAGCTGAAAAAAATCAAAATCAATGACATGTTTGCCAAAGGTGGCTATATCCGAGAAGACGGCGTGATGGTGCATGACATGTATGTCATGCAAGTCAAAACACCGGCTGAATCCAAGTACCCATGGGACTATTACAAAGTGGTCAAAAAAATGGGGGGCGAGGAGGCCTTTGGTCCTCTCTCGGACTCCACATGCCCGTATATTAAAAAGAAATAAATTTGAATTTCAGTTTTTTTGAGGTCACCGAAAAGGGGCACATCCATCGCAATTTTCGCTATGCGTGTGCCCCCTTTTCTAACAAAAACAAAATGCAATGAGTGACATTTTTGGCATCCCAACCCAGGTGATCTTGGGGCAATTGTTGCTTGGGCTCTTGAATGGCTCTTTTTACGCGATGCTGAGCTTGGGCTTGGCTGTCATTTTTGGGCTTTTAGGCGTGGTCAATTTTGCCCACGGTGCTTTTTATATGCTGGGTGCTTATGCAACTTGGTTTTTGTGGGGCAGATTTGGCATCAATTACTGGGTGGCCCTCTTGCTTGCCCCGATGGTTGTTGGCGTTTTAGGGATTGGTCTGGAGCGGATCTTTTTAAAGCATCTCTACAAAATTGATCCCCTTTATGGCTTGCTCCTCACATTTGGCTTGTCCTTGATTGCCGAGGGGATACTGAGAGAATTATTTGGCTCCTCTGGACAAAGTTACCCTGTCCCTGACTTGCTGAAAGGCGCAGTGGATGTGGGATTCATGATCCTACCGATTTATCGAGTTTGGGTCATTGTGGCATCGTTGAGCGTTTGTTTCTTGACTTGGTATTTGATTGAGCGCACTCGCCTAGGCTCCAACCTCAGAGCTGCCACCGAGAACCCAAAACTGGTTCAGGCTTTTGGCATCAACGTGCCACGCATGGTGATGCTCACCTACGGTGCAGGAGTGGCTTTGGCAGCTTTCGCTGGCGTGTTATCGGCACCCATTATTCAAGTCTCTCCTTTGATGGGGTCGTCCTTGGTCATTGTCGTTTTTGCAGTCGTGGTCATTGGGGGGATGGGATCGATTTTGGGCGCTATTTTGAGTGGCCTGTCCTTGGGCGTGATTGAAGGCTTCACCAAAGTGCTCTATCCCGAGGCCTCTAATATTGTGGTTTTCGTGATCATGGCGATCGTACTTTGTTGGCGCCCAAGTGGCCTATTTGGCAAAGATTAAATGCGCATGAAAAATATCAACTTGATTTTTTACGGTTGTCTTTTTATCGCAGGCTTGATGGCGCCGTGGCTGGGGATTTATCCGGTCTACTTGATGACGCTTTATTGCTATGCCATTTTTGCATGCGCATTTAATTTGATGTTGGGCTACAGTGGCATGCTTTCATTCGGACATGCTGCTTACTTTGGATTTTCTTCCTATATCACCGCGCACCTGATCACGGTATACAGTTGCAGCACGGTGGTGGCAATTTTGGCGGGCATGTTGACCTCTTGCCTCTTGGGCTTGGTCATTGGCTTTATTGCCATTCGGCGTTCTGGCATTTACTTTGCCATGATCACCCTGGCACTTTCTCAGTTGGTTTATTTTGTATGCCTTCAAGCCTCTTTTACTGGAGGGGAAAACGGCATTCAGGGTGTTGTTCGAGGGGATCTCATTGGACTGGTGTCGTTGAAAGACGATTTGACAATGTACTACTTTGTGTTTTTTGTTTTCGTGCTGGTGTTCTTATTCATCCAACGCGTGATCAACTCCCCCTTTGGTCAAGTGCTCAAAGCCATTCGAGAAAACGAGACTCGAGCTTGTTCTTTGGGCTACTTTGTAGATCGACAAAAGTTATTGGTCTTTGTCATATCTTCAACCTTGGCTGGGTTGGCTGGCTCTATCAAAAGCGTGGTCTTGGGCTTTGCCACTTTATCAGACGTGCTCCAATCAACTTCTGGAGAAGTCATTTTGATGACCATGTTAGGCGGTGCTGGCACATTCTTTGGTCCCGTTTTAGGAGCAGGCATTGTGGTGACCCTTCAAGACACTTTGTCTGACAAAGTTGGCTCTTGGGTCACCGTCATCATAGGCGCCATATTCGTGCTCTGTGTCATGGCCTTTAGGAAAGGGATTGTTGGTGAAGTGCTCGCTTATTTGAATCGCCAAAAAGAAAAATCAAACCCATCGACGAGTTTGTAAAGGTCTCGTAGCATTTATTGAGCGGTGTCAACAACACTAGGCTTTTGGCTTAGACAATACATTAGCCAAAGCACCCATGTCTTTGAAGACGAGGTCGGGTTGATGGGGTGTTTGACCAAACGGGCGCCCTCCTTGGTCGATGTTGGCCGTTTGCATGCCTGAAGCTTTGGCATCAATACAGTCAAAAGCATGCTTGGCCACAAAAAGGACCTCTGAGATCTGAGCCCTCATGGCTTGTGCTGCATAGGTGTGGGTGTCTACATGAGGCTTGAAGGCGCTGGCTTGTGCGACAGACATCACTCGATCAAATTCCACCCGGTGGAACTGCTTGGCGCGCTCAAGCATATCCGGGTCTCCATTGGAGAGAACTGCGATGGGGTCATTCGCTCGGATGCGCTTCAATGCCGCGGGCACCTCAGGGAAACACTCAATCGTCTCGATGCAAGCAACCAATCTTTTGACGTCCTCCAAGGTGTGTTCTATGCCCGCGCGTTATAGGGTGTAAGAGCGTGCTCGATGCCCAATTTCACGATAGGGCGTGTGTCTTTGATGCAAGAGTGCATCGATCATTGAATTTTCAAAATGCGTGCGCCTCCACCAAGTCACCAACGAATTCACCGAGCCCTTGTAAGCTTTGCCCGCCAAAAAGGGTTCAATGGCTTTGACCAAACCGCCTTGCATATCGACAACCGTGCCGTACTGATCAAACATCACCATACGAACTGTTTTTTTAAGTTCTTTGACGCCCCACATTCACTGACCCCTTATTTTTATTTCTTTGGCATTGTGCACTTGCCTCATGTGTTATCGCAATGCAGAGAACTTGGTATTCATATAAGCCCTAGGATTTCGGTGTATTTATTGCCATCTTTAACCTTTTTAATTACCCAACACCACGGCTCTTTGATGCGCAGCGGGCTAAAAAAACATAAAATATCCACTGCTGTAAAGCAAAGAAGTTATTGCCTTTAAACCTCTTATCTATTTTTCCTCTTCACTTACCATGACCCCTAAAGAACCAAGCACCACTCAGACTTCTATGCATTCAGCTGCTCATTATTTCTTAGAGGGGCTCGTGGAGGCAGGCATTGAGTATTTATTTTGCAACCTCGGCACTGACCACGCCACACTCATTGAGGAGATGGCAAAGTTCTCCGCTTTGGGCAAACCCATCCCTAAAATCATCACCTGTCCACATGAAAATGTGGCCATTCATATGGCTGGTGGCTTTGCAGCTTTTACCGGTCGCGGTCAAGGCGTTTTGGTCCACGTGGACGCTGGCACTGCCAACGCCGTCATGGGCATGCACAACCTCATGCGCGCACGCTTACCCGTTTTGCTTTTGGCGGGCCGAGCGCCTTATACGATTCGTGGCGAATTGATGGGCTCCAGAGACAATTATGTGCACTTTGTGCAAGACCCCTTTGACATGGCCTCCTTGGTCCGTCCATACACCAAGTGGGAATACACTTTGCCCTCTGGAGTTGTGGCAAAGGAAGTGGTCAGACGTGCTCACAGCATCATGCACTCAGATCCTCCAGGACCCGTCTACATGAGCTTGCCCAGAGAGACTTTGGCAGAAAATTGGGATGAGCATCGTGTACAGTCCTTCAGCGCCAAAGACTATGGTGCGGTCCTTCAAGGCTCAGCCTCTGAGGCGCAGTTAAAAAATGTGGCCGAGCAGTTGATCAAGGCTCAAAACCCCATGCTCGTCACCAGCTACTTGGGCAGAAGCGCCAAAGCGTTCCATGCCTTGGGTGAGCTGGCCTCACTTTTGGGCATCAGAGTCTATGAATACAGCTCAACTCACAACAACATCTCAAGGGAGAACGCTTGGTTTTGTGGCTTTGATCCCTCTCATGGGTTTGCCAACACCGACCTGGGAATTTTGATCGATACCGATGTGCCTTGGCTGCCCAAATACAGTCAACCAGAAGCCCATACGCAATGGATCCACATTGACCAAGATCCGATCAAAAAAGACTTTCCGATGTGGGGTTTTGCCACACAAACAAGAATCCAAGCTGATAGCGCATTGTTCTTGGAGGACTTGCTGCGAGTTGCCAAACAGCTGGTCCATGCTGAGCACCAGGCCCAGGTCGCACAAAGATTGCAAAACGTGACGCTACTGACCCAAGCTCGTAAAACCAAGCTTCAATCTGAGGCCCAAAACAAGGGGACCTCTGGGGCCATTCATCCCAACTTCCTCTGCCACACCTTGAATCAACTGCTAGACAGCGAGGATGTCGTTTTGAATGAAGCCATCCGACACTCATTGGCCGTGATGAACCATTTACCCAGAAACAAGCCCAAAACATTGTTTGGCGCTGCAGGTGGAGGTTTGGGCTACAGTGGCGGCATGTCCCTTGGCATTCGTTTGGCCAATCCAAGCAAACGCGTTGTTCAAATCGTGGGCGATGGGGGCTTTCACTTCTCAACTCCCACCTCTGTCTACTCGGTGGCACAAGCTGAGGGCCTTCCGATCTTTACCGTTGTTTTAGACAATGGGGGCTGGCAAGCCGTCAAGGAGGCAACACTTCGGGTTCACCCAGACGGGTATGCAGCCCAGCATCAAGACTTTCATGCAAAGCACACAGGAGTCATGCGTCAGTTCGAACAGGTTGGCGCCGCCTTTGGAGCGCACGCTGAGCGGGTCAATGAACCCGATGAGTTGGTGCCTGCCATCCAACGATGCATGAAAGCAGTCGACGCAGGTCAAGCAGCCGTTATGGTGGTGTCCATTCCCAAGCTTTAATCGGTTTATTTTTTGATCTTCATTTTCAATTTTAAGGAAAGTCCGGCATGAACAAGGAGATGTCTCAAGCATTGACGCAAACGGGCCCTGGCACCCCAATGGGTGAGTTACTTAGAAGGTATTGGGTCCCGGTTGTGTCCAGCAACGAAGTCAAAGACCCCGATGGGCCACAAGTCAAAGTTCAAATCATGAGCGAAAAACTCATCGTCTTTCGAGACACTGAGGGTGTGGTCGGTGTGGTCAACGAGTTCTGCTCTCACAGGGGCGTGTCTCTTTACTTTGCCAGAAATGAAGAGGGTGGACTTCGCTGTGCTTACCATGGCGTTAAATTTGATCGAAATGGTCAATGCATTGATATTCCTTCGGCTCCTGAATTGTGTGAAAAAATGCACATCAAATCCTACCCCTGCGTGGAGAGAGCCGGATTGGTCTGGGCTTACATGGGCCCCAAGGGTACAGAGCCCGACCTACCAGAACTCGAGTGGTGTTTGGTACCCGAGAGCCACGTCTACATCTCAAGGCGACTGCAAGAGTCCAACTTCCTACAAGCCATGGAAGGTGGCATTGACACGGCTCATGTCTCCTTTGTTCACCGCTATGAAGTCGACATCGACCCCATGCACGTTGGCACACAGGCGCTCAAATACATCAAGGCCGATGGCAATGTGATTTTCACCATCGAAAAAACAGACTTTGGCATGACCTTGTACGGCAGAAGAAATGGAGATGCTGAAAATTACTACTGGCGTATCACTCAGTGGATTTTCCCTTGGTACACACTGATTCCGCCATTTGGTGAACACGCACTTGGTGGACATCTTTGGGTTCCCGTCGATGATCACCACTGCATGGCTTGGAGCATCAACTACCATGCCGACAAACCTCTCTCAAAAGAAGAACGCGAGGCCATGCAAGCAGGCAAGGGCATTCATGTGAGCTATGAATCAGAAAAAAGTTTCAGGCCGGCCCAAAACCAGCAAAATGAGTACATGCTTGATCGCCTCGCTCAAAGGGAGAAGCGCTCTTATTCTGGTGTATTTGGAATTTCAATGCAAGATGCGTCGCTTCAAGAAAGCATGGGCCGCATTCAAGACCATGAAAACGAAAAATTGCTCCCCACAGATCGCGCCATTGTCATGGCTCGACGAATGCTTTATGAGTTCGCCACTGCACCCAAGGATCAAGTTCACCCCCCTGCACTTCAGGGCAAGTCTCACCAAATCAGAGCGGCCGGTGTCTTGCTCCCCAAGCAGCATGACCCGTTGAGTTGGGCCGCGCAGAATTTGGCCGGAGGCTTGCATCACCCCTTGTACACCCTGTAATTGCAAAAAGGCCTTACAAAGTGGATGTGGCTCCATTCAAGGAAACGACGCTGACACTGTATTTTGATGGCAGTTGCCCACTGTGCTTGGCTGAAATGCGTTTATTGGCCTACAAAGACATCATGGGGCGTTTGAAATTTGAAGACATCACGGCCAAAGATTTTTCTGAGCATACCCATGGAATTCTTTGCGATGCGGCCATGAAAAGCATCAAAGGCAAAATGAACACGGGCGAGCTTTTGGATGGCATTGAAGTATTTGCCAAAGCGTATGAGTTGGTCGGCATGAAAAACTACGCCAAGCTTTTAGGTGCAAAACGACTGCAGCGTCCCTTGTCTTGGGGTTATTTAAAATTTGCAACATACCGGCATACTTTTTCTAAACTCTTGGGACCCATTGCGCTGAAATTGGTCAATGCCTATATTCAAAGAAAAAGAAGTTGAGCCCGCGCTTAAGCAAGCCATTTATTTGCTCAAGATAGCAGTGTTGGCTCAATCTCGATACTGCCCAACTGACTGCTTAGGGTCAGTGTTTCTTCTTGAATGGTGGCTTGCAACTGCATGCTTCTTTGAGCCATGGTGACCAAAGATTGTGTCGCTTCATGATCAAATCCATAAACCTTCAATTTGTCCAAGCGTGAAACTTTATTCTTCAATGCGCTCCACCAAATATTCTTTGCGTGATTGAATGCATAGACCAAGACCAAATCTGACTGAGAACACGCTTTGACCAA
>Ga0114978_10000109_pt1 | contig 64956 bp, 66 predicted proteins | sample S_140212_EF_Meta_FD_87027 | JGI IMG/M metagenome (GOLD analysis project Ga0114978, IMG submission 87027) | Freshwater microbial communities from Lake Simoncouche, Canada to study carbon cycling - S_140212_EF_MetaG | ecosystem: Environmental > Aquatic > Freshwater > Lake | place: Lake...
GTATACCGAAACGGTGATCGTCCAGGGAAAACGGATTATCACTAAGATCAATGACAAGGTGGTCGGCGATTACACCGAACCTGCCGACAAAAAAGCAGGCGAAGATTTCACCCGTAAACTGGACAAAGGAACCTTTGCCCTGCAGGCTCACGATCCCGGCAGCACCGTCCATTTCAAGAATATCCGCGTCAAACGACTCGACTGATTCCGATTCGATTTGAGCGTGATTGAGGTTCAAAAGCCCGGCGTTATGATGATAACGCCGGGCTTTTACAGTCGCCCCGATCAGGAATGGCTGGTCTAGTCCTCTTTGCCGCCGGTCATTCACCAAGCCTGCTTGCGGCTTCGTACCGAAGGAATTCTGACGATGCGTGAACAACGATTCCCCGCTTGGCAAACGCTCCTGTTTTTGTGCTCGTTCTCGTCCCTGATTGGTCTGCCGAATCGGGCCCCAGCCCAAGAGCCCCCCGCCCCCAAACGCGCTATCCCAGTACCAGCCAGCGATGACGACATTCCGCCGCCGTTCAATCGCCAAGTGCCGATTCCCGTGCCGCGAGTTCGCCAGCAACCGGTCCGACCATTGCCGCCAGGAGTGAATCGCCAGATCCCAATCAATGGTGGTTTTCCGCAGCGAGAAGCCGATCCGTCCGCACCCGAATTCGCCGCGTCCCGTCGGGGCCCCCGTCGCATTCGCGTGGATTTGCCCGATGAAAAACTCGAAATTCTGGATGGAGCGGGTCCCCGGATCACGATGAAGCGGACTCGGATGGTCGAGGGAAAACCGCAGGTGACGGAAGTCAAAGCCGAAAATCTGACTGAGCTCCAGCAGTCCCGGCCCGACTTATGCCGACTTTACGAGAAATACACGGGACTCAAGGCCGATCCCATACCTCCGCAGTAAGTGGGGTTTGTCCCAAAACCTTCCGAACGGCGGAAATCGCCGATTTCGCCGGAAGTTCCTCGCAAAAAGCGCGAAAACGCCAAACTCGGCGGGAAAACGCCAGTAAGTCCGATTGACCATAATTGGCCCATGGATATACTCCGCCCGTCCCATCGCGATTCCAATCTCATCGCAACTCAAATTCACTCAATCAATTTCCCCAACGTCATGTCTGTTCCCGAGCGGCGACGCCTGCATTCGGAACAGTGTCTTTCGGCTCGTCGCTATTGATTTCAAGGAGGAACACATGTTCAGTATTCGTTTGGTTAGGGGCATGGCTGTCAGCCTTGCTACAATCGGAATGATGGTACCCCAGGCTCGTTTGCTCGCCGAAACGCCAGCCGCCACGTCGAAGGGACCCGTCGGAAAAGCGGCTCAGGCCAATCATGTTCCTGACCTACAATTGACGGCAGCGGGAATGATGTCCGGTCGCGTTTGCGATCACTCGGGAAAGGTGATCGAAGGAGCGAAGGTTGTCCTCAAGCAGGGTAACAAGGAAATCGCTCAGACTGTCACCGATAGCGAAGGGGGTTATTCCTTCAAGAACGTCAAGGGTGGCGTTTATCAAGTGACCTCAGGCAACACCGAAGGTGTCTTCCGGGTTTGGTCGGAAAAGTCAGCTCCCCCATCCGCCAAAGCTTCCGCACTGCTTGTCATGGGTGAAAACGGTGCTCGAGGTCAATTCGGTGCGGTTGATCCCACATTGGTCTTGTTGACCGGTGGCGTGATTGCTGCGGTGGTGCTGAGTGCAATCGCTGTCAGCGACATTAATTCGCTGAACGATAAAGTTGACAAGATTCCCCACTCACCATGAGCCGGGTAATTTCTCATATTGCAGGTTGATTCTGAATCCCACCTTAATCGTCTTCCCCCCCAAGGCGATTTCAGCCGCCGACAGCTCGCCCTGAGCCATCGGCGGTTTTTTCGTTCTTTGTGCCGGTCCAATTTTAGGGATCCGATATTTTGTGGTCAGACGTGGTCAAATGTGGTCAGCTAGAAAACGCTCGACTCGCTGGAAATACCAGACGCCGGAAACCAACAGCGTGATCAACGCGACCACGGAAATCAGCATTCCATCCCAGGCGGGAAATCCCGTTCCCAGCAGGGTCCAGCGGAACCCATCCAATAGAACCGCCATCGGATTCAGGTGATACAGCCAAGTCCAGCGTGCAGGAATGAGCCGCGACTCGTAGAGCACGGGGCTCACCACCATCCCGAGTTGCAGCATAAAGGGGACGACATAGCCGAAATCCCGGTAATGAGCATTCAGGGCCGAGAGCCATAAACCGATGGACAATCCGGCAATCGCGGTGAGCACGATGAGGAAGGGGGATAACAAAAGCGTGCTGCGGGGCGGGATCTGATACCAGAGCATGAGCAGCAGCAGCACCACCATTCCAATGCCAAAATCCAGCAGTGGTCGCAGCGTTGCGGAAAGGGGCAAAACCAGCCGAGGAAAGTAGACTTTCGTCACCATCTGGCGATTATCGACCAGGCAACCGGTCGCGGTGGCGAGGATCCCCGCAAACAACTGATAAAGGAGTAAACCGCAAAAAATGGTGACTGGCGCGGGAACATTTCCCTGGACGGGCTCGCTTTTCAGGAGCTGAAATAATCCATTGAATGCCAACATCTGAGCCAGCGGCTGGATTACAGTCCAGGCAATACCGACAATCGTCTGGCGATAACGGACTTTGATATCGCGACCGGCAAAAATCCAGATCAGTTCACGGTATCGCCACAACTCTTTCCAGCGGATCCCACCCGAGCTCTGGTCCGCATCAACAACGATGACCTCCCGATCGGGAGGAATCTGATCAGTCAAAACGATATCCGAGTCACTCATCAGGGCCACAAACTTGTCTCGAAAGGTTTGGTTCGCATCTCTCCCGAATCATAACGCTGAAAAGTGAAAGGCGTCCACGAACAACATTTCTGTTCGGAAAATTGAAGCCGTTTTTTCTCAAATTGATTCAGACAACCCGTTTTACTCGTTATACTCAGGGAAAGTGAATTGCAGGGCAGGGCAGGCCAATCCTGATTGGCGGCGCGGGGTTCGAGGGATCAGGTCTGGCAAGGAGAGATCATGGCCACGGGTGACTGGTCACGTCGAGAAATTCTGGCAACCGCCGCCGGGGGCTTCGGGTCGGTTGCGCTGGCCGAGCTACTCGGTCGATCCTCATTGCTGGCAGAGGAACCGAATCGACTCTGGAATGGGGGCTTGCACCATCCTGCGAAAGTTCGTCGCGTCATTCAGTTGTTCATGAACGGTGGCGCAAGCCAGATGGACCTGTTTGACTACAAACCCCTGCTGATGCAAGAGGGTGGGAAGAAATTTGATCCTGGTGAAGGGGTGCGAGTTGAAGCCGCGACGAGTGCTCCTGGCAATGTTCTGAAACCTCCGTTCGAGTTTCAGCAACATGGGGAATGCGGGCGTTGGGTGACAAACCTGCTCCCCAACCTGGCAAAACACGTTGATCGACTCGCCTTTTTCATGGCGATGCAGTCCAAAACCAATGTGCATGGGCCGGGAAGCTATCTGATGAATACCGGGTTTCTGCTGCCGGGATTCCCCTGTTTCGGAGCCTGGGTCAGCTACGGTCTGGGAAGTTTGACAGACAATCTTCCGACGTTTGTGGTGCTGCCGGATGCGCGGGGGCTCCCGTACAATCAGAAGGGGAATTTTTCGCCAGGGTTTCTGCCAGCCGCCCATCAAGGGACGATCCTCAATACCAGTTTGCCAGAGCCGATTGCGGATCTGAAAAGCCCCGCTTCGGCCACATTCATTACTCCCGCAGCGGATCGTGACGGTCGGAATCTGCTGCAAAAACTTAATCGCGAGCATTTGGCAGCCAACGAAGGGGATTCGCGGCTGGAAGCACGAATCCGGGCTTATGAATTGGCCGCAAAAATGCAATTAAGTGCCCCCGAGGCATTTGATCTGGGGAGTGAAACCGAAGCGACCCAATCGGCATACGGGATCCGGGAAAAACCGACGGCTGACTTTGGCAAACGGTGTTTGCTCGCCCGACGATTACTGGAGCGAGGTGTTCGATTTGTGCAGGTCTGGAGCGGGGCGGGGGGGCCGTCAAATAATTGGGATAACCACGGCAGTATTGTCAACGAATTGCCGCCGATGTGTCTGTCGATCGATCAACCGATCGCCGCGCTGCTGACGGATCTGCAGCAACGTGGATTACTCGATGACACCCTGGTGCTCTGGAATACGGAATTTGGCCGCATGCCGTTTTCTCAAGGGAGCGATGGTCGCGACCACAATGGTGGCACTTTTGTTGGCTGGATGGCAGGAGCCGGTGTGAAAGGGGGAGCAACTTATGGAGAGAGCGATCCCTGGTCATGGCGGGCGCAGAACGACATCACCACGACCTACGATTTTCACGCGACAGTGCTACATCTGATGGGGATTGACCATGAACGACTGACTTATCGGCATAATGCCGCAAACCGCCGATTAACCGATGTTCATGGGAGCGTCGTACATTCCCTGTTATCCTAACTTGCGAATTCCTGACCGGTGAACAGGCCTCACGCAAAGGGGTTGGTGTGTTGTTTTTTCTCAAATTGGCTTTCCAACACCGACTTTCCACCAAGAACAAGTTCAACCAACAACAAGAAAGCGTTGACTCCATGAAAACTTCAGTCCATCCCATTTGGCGAGCGATGGTTGTCTGCCTGATGACTCTCTGCTCCGGGATCGTCGTGGGCCAGGAAAATGCCGACAAAGGCGAGCGAATCGGAATTTGGAATGGGAATGCATTGACGGGGAACGACGGTTCGGCGGAAAAGGGTGAAACCTGGATTACGGTCCATCGCGCCAGTAAACCGAACGGGACCGCGATCATCATCTGCCCAGGGGGTGGTTATGGGGGTTTGGTGACCGGGGCCGAGGGGCATGGGATTGCCGCGTGGCTGAACGGTCATGGAATTGCAGGAATTGTGCTGGAATATCGGCTTCCTGCCGGCCGAACCTACGTCCCGCTGCTCGACGCCCAACGCGCGATCCGGACCGTTCGCCTGAACGCCAAAACCTGGGGACTGGATCCCGCACGGATCGGAATCATGGGTTTTTCCGCAGGGGGGCATCTCGCCTCGACCGCGGCAACACACTTTGATCAAGGGGATATGAATGCCCCCCTCGCGGTCGAGCGGATCAGTTGTCGTCCCGACTTTGCCATTCTGGTTTATCCTGTCATCAGTATGGGCGAGCTAACCCATGGGGGATCCAAAACCAATTTGCTGGGTCGTGAACCGTCAGCCGCTTTGATTGAACTTTTTTCCAATGAAAAACAGGTGACGGAAAAAACTCCCCCCACGTTTTTAGCCCATGCCAAGGACGATCAGGCGGTGGTCATTGAAAACAGTCAGTTGTTTTACAAGGCGATGCAGGCTCATCAAGTTCCCGGCAAGCTGCTGGAACTCCCCTCAGGGGGGCACGGGTTAAATGGTTACAAAGGGCCAATGTGGGATGCCTGGCAGGAGCAGTCATTGGCTTGGTTGGGTGAATTGAAGCTGGTCCGCTGATCCCATGAATTCCGGGTTCAGAGCATCAGTTTTCGCCAGGCTGCGGGGTACGGTGCTGAGACCGTGAGCGGTGCTTTCGTGGTGGGGTGAGCGAACGTCAGGGACGAGGCGTGCAAGGCGATAAAACCTTCGACGGATGTTCGCGAACCATATTTCCGATCACCGACAATCGGCCAGCCTTGCGCCGCAAGCTGGACACGGATCTGATGACTGCGGCCTGTTTGGGGACGAATTTCCAGCAGGGTGAACCGACCGAATCGTTCGAGCCGTTCATAGAACAGGACGCAGTCCTGACCCGATTCGTGATCGTCTGCCAACGAGACCACGTTCCGTTCCCGATCTTTGACCAACCGATCATGCAGTTCACCCTGGCGGGACGAGACTCCCCCTTCGACCACCGCCAGATAGGTTTTTTCAATTTGATGCACCCGAAACTGCTCAGAGAGGCGACTGGCCCCCTTCGTGGTTCGGGCAAACAAGACCACCCCTGAAACGGGACGATCCAGTCGATGCACCACCCCCACAAAGACGTTCCCCGGTTTCTGATATTTTTCACGGAGGTACTCGCGGGCGAATTCGACGAGCGTTGGTCCGCCGGTATGATCACCCATCGTGAGTAGCCCCGCAGGCTTGTCAATTGCGAGACAATGATTGTCCTCGTACAGGATTATGCACATAAAACCCTCGTCACGTGATGATCCTGAGTTAGAATGCCAGCAGTCTTGAGATCCTGCCGTAATGATGAAGGAGAAGAAAATTGGCGGAAACAACGTACCAGACGATGGCAGCACGAGCATTCAAGTTGCGATGTCCACGATGTGGTGTGGGGCCACTGTTCCGGAATCTCATCATGATGCACGAACGGTGCCCGCATTGTTCACTGAAATATGAACGGGATCCGGGATACTTTCTGGGCTCGACCTATATCAATTACGGATTCATGTCCATCTCGGTCATGACTGCTTACTTTGCACTGCATTATGGGGCGGAAATCTCGAACGAGCGACTCACGATTCCGCTGCTGATTTACTGCATCGTGATGCCGATTTTTCTTTTTCGGTACGCGCGAGCCTGGTGGATCGCAATGGATTGTTACTGTGATCCGGTTGGGTTTGGAGTTCCGAGTGAGCCCGGCAAAGAAACCTGATCGCCTGGCCGTTGTGGTCCAGGCGATCAATGTGGTCCAGGCGATCAAGGAAAATTCCACAGAAATCCGCAAACGGAAATCAGGATTGCCTATTTGTCGTCGAGCAACTCGACCGCGACGAATTTCTTTCCTTCGAGCATTTCGAGGCTGGCACCACCGCCGGTACTGACGTGAGTCACCCGGTCGGCGAGTCCAAATTCCTGGATTGCTGCGGCACTATCTCCACCACCGATAATGCTGGTGGCTCCGCTGTCGCAAATGGCATTGGCAACGGCTCGTGTCCCTGCGTCGAATGGGGGCATTTCAAAGACACCCATCGGACCGTTCCAGACCACCGTCTTTGCCGACTTGATCACATCGGAATACTTGGCGATGGTGGCAGGACCAATATCAAAGCCTTCCCAGCCCCCTTCATTCGGGATCTGGCCGGCTGCGACAACTTGCTTGTTACAGGTCCCGACAAAAGCATCCCCACAATGGGTATCGAGGGGAAGCAGCAATCGGTCGCCACCGCTGGCGATCAGTTCTTTTGCGAGTTCGACTTTGTCCTTCTCGACCCGGCTGCGACCGACCGAGCCCCCCAGGGCCAGAGAAAAGGTGTAGGCCATCGCCCCGCCGATCAAAACCTTGTCACAGATCGCCAACAGGTTCTGAATCACATTGATTTTATCCGAGACTTTCGCCCCTCCCACGATCGCAACGAATGGCCGCGTCGGGTTGGCAATTGCATCGGAAAGAAAAGCAATTTCTTTTTCGACGAGAAAGCCGCAAACCTTGGGCTTGCCAACCATCGCGTTCGGGACGGCAACCATCGAACCTTCGGTCCGGTGACAGGTCCCGAAGGCATCGTTGCAATAAATGTCTCCCAGGGATGCCAAGACCGAGGCGTAATCGGCATCCCCCTTCTTTTCACCTTTATTGAATCGGACATTTTCCAGCAGCAGGACTTCACCGTTCTTCAAGACTTTAGACAACGATGTCGCATCGCTTCCGACTGTGTCAGCAGCAAAGTGAACCGGGGAGCCGAGCAACTCTTTTAATCGTGCGGCAACCGGCTTCAGGCTGAACTTCGCATCTTCCGCAGGGTCTTTTCCCTCAGGACGACCAAGATGGCTCATCAGAACCACGCGTCCGCCACGATCGAGAACCGATTTGATGGACGGAAGTGCTTCCGTAATCCGACGGTCGTCGGTGATTCGCAGCTGGTCATCCAGCGGAACGTTAAAATCGCATCGCATCAGAACGGCTTTGCCTGCGACATCCACGTCGGCAATAGTCTTTTTGGCCATGATCGAAAGTGCTTTTGTCCTGGGGAATCCGAATCAGTTACAAGTCCTCTCCACACGGCGAGGACTGCAAGTCTGAACTGATTGGATATGTTAGAATGCCTTGGCACCGAAACCAAGTGCGCGCAAGATCCGGGGATCTACCGCTGTCGAACCGATCCATGTGTTACTGGAGGCCGAATGGCCGATCGTTGTGAAGTCGAACTCAAATTCCGCATTTCCGAGCGAAATGCCATCGAAATGCAGCTGCGGCAACGAGGTGCCGTCGAGCAAGCGGGGGTGTCGCACCGGGATGCTTACTTTAATCATCCGACACGTGACTTTCGTACGACGGACGAGGCTTTCCGAATTCGATCGGTTGGGAATGAAAACTGGATGACGTATAAGGGGGCTGTGATCGGAACGACCGCCAAAAGTCGGCATGAAATCGAAATCGGGTTTGCCGCAGGGCCTGATACGGCAGGGCAATTTGCGGAAATGGTAAAGCTGCTCGGTTTTCGTTTCGTAAGAGAAGTCTGCAAGTCGCGCAGCACTTGGGTTTTGGATGCACAGGGGACCACTTTCGAGCTGGCGATCGATCATGTTCCCGAACTCGGTACTTTTCTGGAAATCGAATTGCTCACCGATTCCAACCAGCGTGAAGCGGCGGAACGGGAGGTCTGGGGATTGGCTCATTCGCTGGGGTTGTCCGTTGCGGAACCCCGATCCTACCTCGATTTGTTGATCGAGTCTGATGGGGTTTCCCCGCAGAATTCGCCTTGAATGCCGTTGGATAGACCCGCTTCCCGCCGGTTCCGGATTTTCTCTTAACAAACAACACACACTACGAAAAACGAATCGCGTCTTATGACCGCTGAAATACGAAATCTTTTATTGGGAAATTTGCAGTCCATTCGGGACCGTATCACCCGCTCTTGCTTGCGTGCGGGGCGTGCGGTGGACGAGGTGACACTGGTGGCGGTGACAAAATATGCCGAACTCGATTGGATTCAAGAACTCATCCAACTGGGATGCCGGGAATTGGGCGAGGCCCGGCCGCAGCAATTGGTCGCACGGGCCCGCAGTTTGGATCCCGAAATCCGCTGGCATTTGATTGGGCATTTGCAACGCAATAAAGCCGAAGATCTGTTGCCGATCGTTCATCGGATCCATTCGGTGGACTCGGTGCGCCTGTATGATCACTTAGCCAAACTGAGCCAGAAACGGGAGCGTCGGACCTCGATCCTGCTCGAAGTGAATGTTTCAGGAGAATCCAGCAAGGATGGATTTGATCCGGTGGAATTACTCGCAGTTTGGCCGCAGTTACAAACGTGCGAATCGCTCGAGATTTCCGGGCTAATGACGATGGCACCTCAGACGGATCAGGTGGAATCCGCGCGACCGGTTTTTCGCCGACTCCGAGAACTTCGTGATCAGTTACGGGACGCCGCCGGGGGAAGAGTGCTGTTGCCGGAACTCTCGATGGGGATGAGCAATGACTTTGAGATTGGAATTGAAGAAGGGGCCACGATCATTCGTATCGGCAGCAGCTTGTTTGCGGGACTTGCCGCAGATGCCTGACCGACTTCGTTAAGGTTTGATGACGAGCATCGCGGGAACCGTGATGCTCGTCCCTTTCACGCTGATACAGAGGGTTGGCCAGTCTGGCGACGCAGTCAGGATCTCCATCGGGCCGTCGTGAACAAGGATCGTATCCCCCATGAGGACGGGACCGACCGACGGATGCCAGAATAGGGGAACTCCCTCTGATAACCGATACTCGCCGCGGGGCATCAAGGGGATGGATCCGAATTCGTATTCCACGACATCCGCGATATCCGCCTGATGCCATTCCGACGCGACGCCCGTTTTTTCATAGATGCGACGAACACGATTCCAAATCTCGAAAAACTCCCAATTTGCTTGCGAAAAGTATATCCCTGTCGCGGCAATCATCGCGGCAGGTTCATACGCGGCCAATAAATCGGGGGCCGGATCTTCCAGCGAAACTGTGCGGGCTGCACCGACATGTAAGCCGCGATATCGTCCCACCGCCGAAATGGTGCAGTCGCGTTGAACCGGCGATTGATCGAAGTTCCAATAGCGAAAACGCCGTCCACGCCCATCCGCCAAAATCTGAATTCGTTCGGGGGTCAGCCCTTGCTTCAACAGCCGATGCGATAGCTCGCCAGCGATCTCTGTTTCGGTTCGACCGGGCGTCAATCCGCGGGCGGTTGCCTCAATGGCATGCGCGAGGATCTGGCCCGCACAACGGAGGTGTTCAATGTCATATCGCAGTAAGGGAAGCCGCATCCCCGTCAACATCTGGCTCTGGTCATTGGTCTGATGAACTCCGGTATCACTCGCGACGCGGCGACCTCGACAGAGGTCGGCGACCATCACCGAGCGGAGCTCTGACCAGGGTCGTTCCTTCAGTTGAAAACCGAGGCCGGCCACATCGACTTCAAAAATCTGGGATGTGTCGGCGTTACTGCAAGCGATCACGCGCGCATCGGGGGTGACAAACAGGGCCGCAGAGAGTCCCGTCGTTCCGCCCCGTTGATTCGATGCTCCCGCCGTAAACCAGGCGAAGTTGGCCGGATGCTGTATTAGCAATGCGGAATAATTTTCGCGAACGAGAAATTCTCGAATGAGTCCGTGTCGTCGATCAATTTCCGCCATGCGATCAAGATCCTGCACCGCAAACTCGCTGGACGATCGTGGATCGGAAAGGTCGATCGCGGAAAATTTCATGGGGCAACTCAAATTCGAGAGCCAAGGATCAGGTTGTCGGGACAATTGAACGGAAAAGACGATAGCATAAGACGATCGCAGGAAGGTTGCAGGCGCTGGGGAACACTTTGATTTGTTTGCGGGGAAAGCCAGTCCGTCTGTGGACCGTCAACGGTGGTTCTACCGAGTGCAGCTTAAACCAGAGACCCACCTGCTGGCCAGCGAATTTCAAGAAAGTGGGAAAGATGGCTCAGAATGAATCCGACCGCGAAGACCTCATGAGTGAAGCGGTTTCGCTGATCAAGCGGATTGAATGTCGTCAGGATTCGCGACCAGATCCCCTTGTTATGGGACTGAATGCACTGGGCTGGTTATTTGTCTATCCTGCGGCCGAGTTGATGTACCGGTTTGATGAGCGGGGCCGCTTACGCCGAGCTTTTGTCGAGGGGATGTTGTACCGGAGTGCGGGGACCGCACTCTCAATGCTGCAGCGCCAACGAACGCATGAACAGACCGGGGCCATCACGGTGACGAAAACCACGTTGCTGAGACGTGATTTGACCCCACTGGAATTGAACTCGTTCCGCCTGCGAATGTCACAAGAGCTGGCTCTTGCCCGCGCTGCGGTCGATCCCCACCGGGTGCTTCGGCAGTACCCTGCTGATGAGGCGGGCGTGTTGGCAGAGATTCAACTCCGTTTACTTGGGGTAGTCGAAACGGAAGAGTTTCTCGCACCCGCCATCGTTCGCAGATCGTAACGGAGACGGGAAAGGTGGGTAGCGCAGATCGGGCGAGTGACTCTGAAGAATCAAAAAAGCCCCAGCATCAGAACAGGTTCTGTTGCCGGGGCTTTGATCATGAGTCGGATGCAGGGCATCACGGATGTCAATTCGTCAGGCTGCGCGGCGCTGGCTACGATTGGCACGCAAGTCCTGACAAATTTCGGTGACTGCCGAAACGATGCGAGACTGGTCGCGGGCAGGAAGTTCCGGATAACTCGGCAATGCCAGGATATCACGCGAGGCAGCTTCGGCCTCGGGGAATTGACCCACTCGATAACCCAGGTGTTTGAAGCATTTTTGCAAATGCAGCGGTTTCGGATAGTAGACAGCGCAACCAATTTTGCGAGACTTCAATTGGCTCATCAGTTGGTCTCGTTGTCCCTGACGGACACGAATACAATATTGATTGAAAACATGTCGACGATTGGGGCCAATTTTCGGCAGTGAGATCGTATCCAGCACGTCATTGTGCCGAAACATTTCCCCGTACTGATCCGCATTCCGCTGACGCGACGCGGTCCAGACATCCAGTTGTTTCAGCTTGACTCGCAAAACGGCCGCTTGTAACGAGTCGAGGCGGCTGTTCATGCCGACTTCAATATGCTCGTACTGACCAACGTCCCCATGAACTCGCAAGCACTTTAATTTTTGAGCCAGCTCAGGATCATCGGTGGTCATCATGCCACCATCACCCGCCCCACCCAGATTTTTGGTTGGGAAGAAGCTGAAGCAACCGACGGCACCGAGGACTCCTGTCCGTCGACCTTGGTATTCGGCACCAATCGCTTGGGCGGCATCTTCCACGATTTCCAGTTCATATTTCTGTGCAATCCGCCAGAGCGAGTCCATGTCGCAACACTGTCCAAAGAGATGAACAGGCATGATGGCCCGAGTTCGTGGCGTGATCGCCTCTTCCACCGCCTGGGGGTCGAGGTTAAAGGTCTCTGGATCAATGTCGACGAAGACGGGTGTTGCCCCAACACGGCAAATCGAACTCGCTGTGGCAAAAAACGAGAAGGGGGTTGTGATCACTTCATCACCTTGGCCAATGCCGAGTGCCTGAAGTGCGATAATCAGGGCATCCGTCCCCGAATTGCAGCCGATGGCATGCCGAGCATCGCAGTAGGTCGCGATTTCTTGTTCGAGTCCAGAAACTTCCTCGCCGAGAATGAACTTTTGTTCCGTGAACACACGTTCCACGGTTGCCATAATCTCTGCAGACATGGAATTGAACTGAGGAACCAGATCAATAAAGGGTACTGGTCGCTCTTCTGACATGGACAGGGTGTAAGTCATCTGCGAGTCCTTTCGCATTTGCAATCCGCTGGAATTCACGCATTTCCGATCGAGACAATCCATTGTCTGCAATAGGGGTGTGATTTTCACGGAATCTAGAACGGAAGATCATTGAGGTCAATACGAAGCATTCAAGTACCATCGAGCAGATGAAAATAACAGGAAAATTTCGTGTTGCTTCATCGGGAGCGAGAAACCATGACACGCCGGACAAACAAAAATCAACCAGCCACCCCCGTGTCGAGGGTGGCTGACAGGATTGGTTAGAATCGTAATTCAAAGCCCAGTGAGAGACCCTGCAACGTGGCTCCTGAATACTGGCGAAGCAGTTTGAAATCCGATTGTCCGCCCGCACTCTGGTTGTAGAGAATGTTGTTATAACTCCGATTCACCTGACCAGCCCAGAGGTAATTGTAGGCGACGTAGGCGGACAAGTTCTTGGAAAGCGCCAGATTCGAGTAAAATTTCACGTCGAAGAGCGGGCTGAAGGTCGTCCCTTTGGACAACAGGCTTTGCGAAGGGTCCGTTGCGGAGAAGACGCTGGCGGTGTCGAGCGTTGATTTCCATGCGTTCATCCCCAGCATGATTTTGGGTTCGACACCGATCAGAAACCACGAGTTCGTCGCTTCGGCTCGCAAGCCGACCTGAGGGCCGAAAAGATCGTTATTCGCCGAAGAATTGATGTTTCTCGAGACAATCTGCGTCGGATTGGCAACCGTCGGTTGGTTGTACTGGCCCGACTGCATCAACCGATCCTGGAAATTGAAGTAGCGAACACCCATCGATGGCCTCAGTTGAAAAATCGAATTCGGATCAGGGCTATTCAGGAAAAAGTTTCCTTCTGTCCCCCATGCCGAAGTTGTCAAACGAGCCTGATAGCTGACGTCGTAATCAATCGCCGCAGAACTTGCCGTCATCGGAATGGGAACGCCATTGACATAAACGGGTTGTGTAATGAACTGGGCCGTTTGGCCGTTGCTGGCGGGGAGCCCATCGATTCCGACGCTCCCCCCAATCACTTCCGGTGGATTCGCGGCGATTGAGGTCTGGATGTATCCTGTCCCAACACCGGGAGACCCTGCGAAGACGCTCGCAAGGGTGTTTCCTCCGAAAAATGAATCGGAACTGCGAGCCAGGATAAAGGCACTGAATTCGATTTGCCCTGATTGCAGTGGGACCCCAAATGTACCACGGAATCCATTCAGACTGTCGATCGAGATATCGTTCAGCCCAGGGGCCATCCCGATACCTGCGACACCATTTACCGTCCGTGCGAATTGGACCCCTTGTCCCACACTTTGGCTCCCCGGCAGCCCATAAAGCGAAAGAGGATTCGCACTATTAACTGCAGTGACGCCATTTAAAGGCTGCTCACCCAGTACCTTGTTTCCTGGGCCTGAAATGTTCCATAACAGGTACTCGCTCCTGAACCAGGCATGACGGAACGTCTCGGTCAGCATATTGCCAAGCGGAGAGTCGTCGTACATGAATCCAGGATCGTCCGGCAACTGTTCATACATCGTTGGCGGCGTAGGTCCTGATGGAGCCCCATTGGGGCCGCGCTGAGAGCTCAACGGAATGCCGTGATACTGGCCAGGTCCTCCTGCGTCCTGAAACGCATGAAACCCCACAGGCTGAACTCCGTTTTCCGGAGGTACCCCCATAGGTGATTGGGCCTGGATTGGTGAATAAACCAATGCCGCCAGTACTGTAAGCAAACCGAATGGAATCCGTCCGGTCATGATGGTTCCCTGACAAGTGCAGCCCGACGGGTCTTCAGTGATACGAGCCCCTGCCATCAAGGACTCAACGCACCGACACTAACGGCTATACCTGCAGTATCGGTTGTAGCGATTGCCAAACTTCGGAAAAAACACTCCGATCCAGTCAAAATTTAACGAAGATTCCGTTTTTGTCGGTTTGATCCAGGAAAGAGAGGGTCCGGTCCCCCTGTTTTCACCCTGAAATCCTGGCGAAATCAGATCGTTACCATCCCCGCAGCCCCTCTCAAGAGCTGCTGTCCATAAACGGAAACCATGTAATGCGTTACAGCGAATCCCTTGGCGCAACGCCGAAAAAACACCACGGGAACCAGCTGTTGCTTCAGAGGTAATCTTGCCGTTTTCATCGTGCAGATTCCGTTTTCTCTGAAATTGTCGATTTCCTTCGCTTCCCTCACTTGTCTGGCGTTGCTACACTTTCAACCCTACTCACAATTCGGTGATTTCCGGAATTGGTGGGGTTGCAAGAGTTTCTCAAAACATCCGACTGGAGGATTGCGTGGTTAAGTTGCGGTTGCGCGATAATGAGGGGATCAATGACGCAGTGAAGCGGTTTCGTAAGTTGGTCGAGCACGCAGGCATCAAGAAGGAAATGCGCCGACGTGAGTTTTACGAAAAGCCAAGCGAAACCCGCCGTCGTGCCCGTCGTCGTGCCGAACGCCGTTCACGCATTCAAAGAATGGTTGGTGGTGGTGCACCAGGTGGTGCTGCCGCTCCTGCAAGTAAGCCAGATCGATAGGCCAACTGTTTCACTGAGAATTCTCTGCGTGTGAAACACCTGTCGCTGGACTGATTTGATTCTCAAGTATAACGAAAAACGATTTAGCCTGAAGGAATTCTCTCTTAATCGTTTTTCCATAGCCACTGTTTTGGCCCGCCCCCGTGCCGAAACAGTGGTTTTGTTTTTCTTTGGCCTAATTTCTGTTGGTCAAATTGATCTCCCCAAACTTGCTCGTTTCCGCTATTCACCCTTCGTCAATGACTGCAGGCCATAAATTTCTCACACTCACTTTCATCGCAGACCTCCGCAGCGAGATTATTTTGTCCACCTCTTCAACTCCTTTAACGGCTCAAAATCTTGATTCCATCGATCCAACGTCAATTCATTGGCTTGGTCGAGTGGTCGTCGATCAGATTTCAAGCGTCGGGGATTTGTTTACGTTTTTCTGGAAACTCTGTCGTTGCCTGATGACCCGACTTCCTCGAAGCCGGGTCCTGTGGCCGATTCTGTATGAAGTCGGAGTGCAGAGTGTTCCGGTCGTTTGCGTCACCGGTTTGTTTATCGGAATGGTGCTGGCGGTCCAGTCTTACGATACCCTAAGTCAGCTGCATTTTCAGAGTCAGATTGGATCGGTCATCAATGGAACTCTGGTGAAAGAACTGGGGCCGGTGCTCGCGGCAGTGATGTTAGCCGGACGCGTCGGAAGTTCGATCGCCGCTGAAATCGGTACGATGAAGGTCAGTGAACAAATTGATGCATTGAAGGCACTCGGCGCCGATCCGGTTTCGTACCTGGTTGCCCCCCGATTTTTAGCTTGCTTTCTGATGATCCCCGCCTTAACCATGTTGGCCGAGGGGGTTGGTATTTTCGGCGGCTGGTTTGTCTCGACACAGATCTATGGAGTGAGCAGTCACCTCTTCTGGACGTTCTCAGATCGGTTTGTCACCGCATTTGATGTCATTACGGGTGTTCTCAAGAGCATGAGTTTTGGAGCAGCCATTGCAGTGATTGCCTGTCAGCGTGGCTTTCGCTGCGGGTCCGGTGCGGAAGGGGTGGGACGCGCAGCAACGGAAGCCTTTGTTTCATCCTTTATCGCCATCCTCGCCCTCGATTTTGTTTTGGCCCTCGTGACAATTCAGCTGCTAAAGCTGCTCTTAGCGTTGGGAATTCCCGTCAGTTGATGCAAAAGGATTGTTCCCGTGTTTGGTTTGAAGTTTTCCAAGACACGCAACACATCGGATTTTCTGGCAGCTCAACAGCCGCCAAACTCCCGCGTGCTGCGATCGAGCCGTACGACCCTGCCCAGCGAGACAACTGCTGGTCGAGATCGTTCTGTGGCCATGGAACTGAATGGTGTGCATCGCTCGTTTGGAAACCAAACGGTACTGCGAGATCTGTCACTCGAAGTGCGGCGAGGAGAAACCCTGGTTCTGATTGGGGAAAGTGGCTGTGGCAAAAGCGTCACCACGAAATTGCTGGCAGGCCTACTGGAACCCTCGTCTGGCGAGATTCAATGGGATGGTCGACCTGTCAGTGCTCGGTCCCCCATCGAGAAACGTCGAGACCGCTTGCGACTGGGATATCTGTTCCAGGGAGCCGCCCTCTTTGACAGTATGAACGTCTACGAAAACATCGCGTTTGGCCTGCGAGAAAACACGACTTTAACCGAATCGCAGATTCGAGAAATTGTCCTGGAAAGGCTTCGCGAAGTCGGACTCGCCCCCAATGTTGGCAACAAATCTCCTGGTGACTTATCCGGTGGGATGAAAAAGCGAGTCGGGCTGGCTCGTGCGCTCGCAATGTCACCCGACATTGTTTTTTACGACGAACCGACGACAGGGCTCGACCCCATCATGAGCGGTGTCATTGATCATTTGATTGTGCAGACACAACAGCGGCGTCAAGTGACAAGCGTTGTGGTGACACACGATATGACCACGGTCCGCAGGGTCGCGGATCGGGTGATCATGCTCTACCCGCTTGCCAAACTGGGAAATGACGAATCTCAGATTGTGTTCACGGGAACGAGCGACGAGATTTTCCAAAGTACCGACCCGCGTGTTTCGTCATTCGTTCGGGGGGAATTGGAAACCCCCGGACGCAGCGACAACGAAGGATGCGCGTGAGTCCCTTGAGAATCCCCAGACGTTCGTAGAGAGGAATCAGATGGCGACGGAACGGCAGCTGCATTTTCGAGTCGGTTTACTGGTGATTGTGGCGACCTCGGTCTGTATCGCCCTGGTGATCCGTTTCGGGGACGTACGCTATGTCTGGAGTAAGCGGTATCCACTTACCATCCAACTGGAAAACGGTGCCGGATTGTATCCGACAGCCTCTGTGCTGCTCAGCGGGCTCGCCGTCGGAACGGTCACCCAGATTGAGCTGAATCATCGCGACGGGGGGGTGAACGTCCTCGTGGAAGTTCAAGAAGGGATCCCACTTCCCCTCGATAGTCAAGCGGTCGTCAATCGCTCGCTGCTTGGTGAAACCTCGATCGAATTCATCCGAGGGACCTCGACCGAAGTCCTGAAACCGGGAAGTCGAATTCGGGGGACTGCCGCTGCGGATCCGCTCGTGATGATTCAGCGACTCGAAGCCAGGACCCTGGAGACACTCAACGCGTTTGGCGAGACTGGCCAGGAGTGGCGTGCGGTGGCCGCCAACCTGAATCATCTCATGGAAACCAAACGGGGAAGCCTCGACCAAGTGGTCGAACGTGCCGCAGAATCGCTGCACCAATTCAGCATTACGATGAAGAGTGCGAATCAGATGATCGCCACAGCCAACAAGATGGTCGCGGACCCCGCCTCGCAACAGTCCATCATGGAAACGCTGACCGCACTACCGAAACTCGTCAACGCCACCAGAATGACAATCGAAGAGACTCGTGAAACCGTCGCCTCGACACGGCAGATGATGGAGGGAATGAATCGGAACCTGGTCAACCTGTCGCAGGTGACAGAGCCTCTGGGAAAACGGGGCGAGCAGTTGGTGTTGAAACTCGACAGCAGCCTGTCCAAATTCGACCAGTTCCTGTCCGAGCTGAACTCGTTTGCCAAAATGGTCAATCAGAAAGAGGGTTCCCTACAAAAATTGATTTCCGATCCGTCACTGCATGATCAACTGGTCCGTTCGTCCGAGTCTGCCAATTTGCTGATGAGAAATCTGGAACCGGTGCTACGGGACTTGCGTGAGTTCAGTGACAAAGTCGCCCGGAATCCTGAAGTCCTCGGCCTGGGAGGTGCCGTCCGGCCGAGTACGGGTCTCAAGGATGCCGAATTGAAATCAACAGCCCCTCGATCGACCATAGCGCCAAAAACGGTTGTTCGCGGCAATAATTCGTCGTCCAGCAGTCCGCGTTGAAATCGATTTGGCAATTGCAGGAAAAAAACGAGTGTTTCTGCGAGTCATCGCGGCATTTGTCCGTTAAGATCTGGGCGTTTTCCCAACAGCAATCAAGCCGATGGAACAGGGCGATCTTGAGGTTGGCCCAAATGGGAATTGGATCGCGGAAACGCAAACGGAACTCGACTGGCGATCTCATGTCTAAGCTGCCCCACGATCTGCGGATGATGATTGATAAACTCTGCCAAAAAGGGGATCAATTTGCGCAGATCGATCAACCTGATGACGCGCTGGATCAGTACGAGGCGGCCTGGGAACTGTTGCCGTCCCCCAAAAACCAGTGGCCTGCCGCGACGTGGATCCTCCTTGCAGCAGGAGATGTCTATTTCGAGCAGCGTAATTTTGTCGTCGCCGAACAAACGTTGCACGAGGCCTTGAATTTTCCGGACGGCGAAACGAATCCGTTCATCTGGCTGCGGCTAGGCCAATGTCGGTTCGAACTTGGCGATTTAAACGGAGCGGCGATGGCCTTCGAGCAAGCCCTGAAAATAGGGGGCGACGAACTGTTTGCTGACGAAGATCCGAAATATCTCAATTTTCTCAAGACGCAACTCGGTATCATGCGGGTACATTCCCCCAGCGCCACCAGACGTTTTCAAAAACCGTTGTAGTCGCCAGTGAACGCGTTACCTGAGAAAGAGGAAATCGATTGATTTCGCAGCCTGAGCCGAATCATGAGGCTCAGGGGATCCGATTCGTCACATCGTCTCCTCGCAACCTTGACATGCGACTCATGCAGTTTGACTCGATAAATAGGCTTCCGAATTCGCTTCGGTGGGAATCAACGCCTCGGAAGGCTCAGGGAGCATTTCGTACAGTCCTTCCGCGCTCAAGCGAAAGAATTGACGGAACCAAAGCATGCGCTGCACATTTGGCTGAGGAGGAGTGAGAGCGAACCATGTCCCGCACTTTTCTTGCCAGTCGTACAACATCCCGAAGAACCCGCTGGGGATGTATTTAACGAACTGCATATCGATCACAATGGCTGGACTGTTTTCGTGGTCGATAAGATGAAAAAGGGCCTCGCGCAAAAGAGCCAGATCGGCACCGTCCCAAATTTCCATCTCGCCCAATTGCAGCAACAGAAATTCGTCTCGGTCGTCGATCAGCATCCGTTTAAACCGCCGCTGAACAGCCATGAAAGCCCTGACATTAGATAAGTTGATCCAGAAAGCGAACCCCGAAAGCCAAGTCCTTCGAGTACTTCTCTTCTGACAACGCAAACACCGGGCCAAATCGAAATTCCTGTCGTAATCTTCGACGATAGAATCGATAAGCATTTGCAGCTTAATGACTTGTGGCTTTCTCTGGCCTAACGGGATCCATGGGCTGATCGTGAGATGTTGTTTTTTCGCAACATCGAGGGAAACAACGTCGTCAGAACACCACCAAGTGGTGCATCAGTGTCCGAGACCCGAATCAATTCGCCTGGTCCGCAGAATACATTAAACGTCCGCAGGTACAGAATTTGACACTGCCGCTCCTTAGTTCCACCAACAACTGGGCGGTGAGTGCAACATAGCATTGGCTACAGGATCGATTCACGACCGGGGCCAGTGCATCCGCACCGTAAGCAGCAATCAGCCGACGGTATTGCGGGATCACATCGGGGGGAAGGATTTTCTCGGCTTCTGCCACTTCGACCTGGATCGCCGCAGCTTGTTCTTTGAGTCCCGCCTCTTTCGCCTGAACGCTTGCGGTCAACGTATTGACTTCGGTTTCGCTGGTTGCAATATCGAGCTCAACATTTTTGATGTCGCGTTGAGCGGCGTCGACCATCTCAAATGCTTCCAAAATCTCGTCTTCCAGAACGCTTTTGGACATGGTGTCCGCGGCGATCTGTGAGCGGAGTGCTTCGTACTCACGCTGATTGGCAGCGATATTCAGCTTACCATTCAGATCGTAGATCCGTGATTCACTCGACTTCAGCTGCAGATTTTTTTGGTCGGCACCGACCTTCATCTGCTTCAGCCGGGTTCGCTGGGCCTCCAGTTCGACTTTCTTGCGGTCAATAATCTGTTTGCGAGCAGCGACCTGCCGCGGCCCTCGTTCGAGCTGATCAGAAATCTCTCCCAGCTTCAAACGCAAGTCATGTAACCGCTTCATACCAGCTGAATTCGGACTCATCCACGTACTCTCCCCAAGGCCACTGATTTCTGCATCCGAATACTATAACACAATTCGCTCCGCTGCGCATTCTCATCCCCGGATTCTCGTCGTCGTCCCGCCTCCCTGTCTCAGTTGCGGGTTTTCCTTGCTCTGTTATCGTGTCATCATGACGATGCGGATGTTCGAGGATGGCCGCAATCGAATTCACACGATGAGGCTCTCGTTCCCTCTTGCGGATCTGCGGGAGGAACGAGAGCCGATTTCACAGCCCCGCTGGATCGTCTGTCGGGGTCAAGTACGGCGGCAAGGAAACTCGCCACAGATTGAACGAGGGAAACGACGATGGGTTTAATGGATGGCAAGCGCGGTCTCGTTTTTGGGATTGCGAACGATTATTCGATCGCCTGGGCGATCACCGAGCAGCTGCATAAAGAAGGAGCCACGCTGGGGTTCACGCACCTTCCTGATCGGGACCCCGCCAATCCCAAGATGGAGCGGCGCGTCCGCAAGTTGGTCGATCCGATCGGTTCCAAGATGCTGGTTTCCTGCGATGTTCAGCAGGATGCCGACCTCGACAAGACCTTCGCGGCAGCCAAAAAGACGTTTGGAACCCTTGATTTTATCGTCCATTCGATCGCCTACGCTCCCATCGACGACTTGAAAGGGCCGGTCTATGGTTGCAGTCGCGAGGGGTTCAAAACCTCAATGGATATCAGTGTTTTCAGCCTGATGGCCATCTGTAAACGGGCTCAGGAATTGATGCCGAACGGCGGCAGCATCATCACCCTGTCGTACCTGGGTGGCGAACGAGTCATCCCCGGATACAACGTCATGGGGCTCTGCAAAGCCGCACTCGAATCGTCGGTCGGCTATCTGGCACATGAATTGGGGCAGAAAAAGATTCGCGTGAATGCTCTGAGTGCCGGGCCACTCAAGACACTCAGCTCTTCCGCCGTCGGCGGTTTTGACCTGATGATGAACCTATATGGGGCGCTGTCACCACTGCGAAGAAATGTGGAAATCGAAGAAGTCGGAAAAACCGGTTTGTATCTGCTGAGTGATATGTCCACCGCCGTCACCGGAGAGACCCTGCACGTCGACAGTGGTTATCACGTCATGGGGGCTCCGCCACTGGATGTCAAATTTGGTTGATCAAATCAATGGAAGGCATTTTGTCGCAAGGGATCTCCCGAATAGACAATCCCCTGCGTTAAAAAACCAAGGTGGGCAAGGGAAATTTTCCTTGCCCACCTTTTGTGGTTTCGTTACACCGAACGAATTTCCCCGCCAAGAGCAAGGATAACATGACCGCTCTCTGTGAATCGGGATCATCGCTTGCGCTCTTTCATCCCGTCATTCAAGATTGGTTTCATTCCCGTTTTGCAGGACCGACCGAACCACAACAACAGGGCTGGCCGCAGATCGTCGCCGGGCGCGATATTCTGATTGCTGCACCGACCGGAAGCGGGAAAACCTTAACTGCCTTCCTGGCGGCAATCGATCGACTGTTCCAACTCTCAGAGCAGGGGTCCCTGACAAACGAAATCCGTGTCGTATACATCTCGCCGTTGCGGGCGCTCTCGAACGACATGCAGCGGAATCTGGAACAACCGCTGGCGGAAATTCTGGCACTCGCTGCAGAACGAGGGCGGGAAGTTCCGCTGATCCGAGTCGGCCTGCGGACCGGCGATACCCCCGCCGCAAAACGGGCCGCGATGCTCAGGCGTCCACCTCACATTCTCGTGACGACGCCTGAATCACTGTACCTGATGCTGACCAGCCCCAAAAGCCGCGAAACATTGCGGAATGTCGAGACCGTCATCGTCGATGAAATCCACGCACTCGTCCGCGATAAACGAGGTTCCCATCTGGCGATTACCCTGGAACGACTCGCCGCACTTAACCCCCGTAAACTCCAGCGGATCGGCCTGTCCGCCACCCAAAGGCCTATGGACCAAATTGCGCGCTTTTTGACGGGGGTCGGTTCGCATGACGCCGCACGGTTTGTCGTCCCTTTACCGGTTGTCGTACCGCCACCGGTCGCCGTCTCTGCAAAAAGGGGCCGAACAAAGCCGCCGCAAAATTCCGGCTTACTCCCCTTCGATGACGAACTGCCGACGGCGACATCGGCGCTGCACGGCTCTTTACCAGCACGATCACGATACGCACCCGCGAGTCTCCCAAGTGATCAACCCTCTGCGGATGCGAACAATCGGTTACCGATCATCCTGGACATCGGCCACCAGCGGCAATTGGATCTGGCGATCGAAGTCCCTCCCAGCGACCTGGGGGCGGTCTGTATGCACGAACAATGGGCCGAGGTGAATACGCGGATTGTCGAGCTGGTCAATTCGCACCGGGCGACGCTGATTTTCGTGAACACCCGGCGACTGGCCGAACGGCTAACACATCAATTGAGCGAATTATTGGGGGAAGAGGCGATCAGCAGCCACCATGGTTCGCTCGCCTACAAACATCGGCACGACACCGAACAGCGACTGAAGTCGGGGCAACTCAAGGCCGTCGTCGCGACGGCGTCTCTCGAAATGGGGATCGACGTCGGCTATATCGACTTGGTGATTCAAATCGGGTCTCCCCGAAATATCTCGACCTTTTTGCAGCGGATCGGTCGCTCGGGGCATGCCTTGGGACTGATCCCCAAAGGACGATTGTTTGCCCTGACACGCGATGAATTATTCGAGTGCATGGCCATCATGCGCGCGATTCGTGCGGGTCGACTGGATATCGTCCCCATCCCTGTTGCGCCACTGGATGTCCTGGCGCAGCAGATCGTCGCCGAGGTCGCCAGTCAGGAATGGAGCACCGACGAATTATTTGCTCTGATGCGTCGGGCGACCCCTTATTGTGACTTGTCGCGCTACGAGTTTGACCGGGTGGTACGAGTTCTCAGCGAGGGGATGACGCCAGGGGGCGAACGGAGTCGGGTCTTTCTCCACCACGATCAGGTCGGGCGCCGATTACGGGCTCGCCCCGGCGCCCGAATGGCAGCCATTGCCAACGGAGGGGCCATCCCCGAAGTCTTCGCCATCCGCGTGGTAACCGAAGAGGATCACACCGTCGTCGGCTCGGTCGACGAAGATTTTGGAACGGAAAGTCAGTCGGGGGACATCTTCCTGCTCGGAAATACCTCGTGGCGGATTCGGTATCTCCGCGGCGGTGACTTGTTCGTGACCGATGCAGGAGGGGCACCACCGACGATTCCTTTCTGGCGGGGTGAAGCCCCCGGCCGAACCTACGAACTTTCGGAAGAGGTCTCGCGGCTGCGTGAAGATCTGGAACAGCGACTGGAGGATCCCGTCGCCGCAGAAAACTGGCTGGTTCTCGAAGCCTTCGTCAATCTGGAAGCCGCTCACCAAGCGGTGGAATATGCACGAGCCCAAAAGGCCGCCATCGGACTTCTTCCTACCCTGCGCCGGGTGGTCTTCGAGCGATTTTTTGACGAGAGTGGCGGGATGCAGCTGGTGATCCACGCCCCCTTCGGTACCCGCATCACACGCGCCTGGGGACTGGCGATGCGAAAACGCTTTTGCCGCTCGTTCGACTTCGAGTTACAGGCAAACGCCGATGATGATGGGATCGTGCTGTCGCTGGGGCCACAGCACAGCTTTCCGCTTGAAAGCATGTTTCCCATGCTCACCCCGCGTAACGTGCAGGCGATGTTCGAGCAGGCGGTGCTGATTGTACCCATTTTCCAGAATCGCTGGCGCTGGAATGCCACACGGGCGCTCCAGGTTTCACGAGCGAAACATGGAAAAAAGGTCCCCCCCGCATTACAGCGATTCCGCAGCGAAGATCTGCTCACGGCGGTGTTTCCGAAGTTAACCGGGTGTCAAGAAAATGTTGTGGGTGACATCGAACTGCCGGATCATCCACTCGTCAAGCAAACGATGGATGACTGTCTGTATGAAGCCCACGATATGGAAGCACTCAAAGAAGTGCTGGGGAAAGTGGAACGGGGCGAAATCGAATTTCTTGCCCGCGATACGCGTGAGCCTTCCCCCTTCAGTTATGAATTGATCAACGCGAATCCCTACGCATTTCTGGATGGAGGGGAAGTCGCAGAACGCCGAGCCCGTGCGGTTTCGACTCGCCGATCGCTGTCGGTGGAAAGTGTGCAGGATCTGGGTCGCCTGGATCCGGATGCAATCGCCCAAGTGGTGGCCGAAGCACAGCCTCTGGTTCGGAATGCCGACGAACTGCATGATGCTTTGCTGAGCCGCATGCTGTTACCGGAAAATGAGGGTTTCGAGTGGCGAGAGTTCTTAGACGATCTCGTGGCGGAGGGACGAGCGACCGTGGTGACGCTCGTAGAGCCCCTCACCTCAGGTGATCCCGATCTGTCCCCCGCGACCTCGTGGTGTCCGCTTCAGCCCAACGTGTCGCAGTCCAAGTCCAAGCCAAAGCCGATTGCCGGTGGCGGATTGCGAGAACAGCTCGCAGATCAACGAAATCTTCCCCCTATCGCCTGGGCCGCCACAGAACGAATCCCCGCAGTCCTGGCGGCATTTCCCGAGGCAAAACTTTCACCCGAGGTCACGGTTCCCGCTGAAGTGAAACAAGACTGGGAATTGACGGAAGCGCGCGTCGCGCTGGTGCGAGGCCTGTTAGAAATCTGTGGACCGATTACCGGCGAAGTGGTCAGTCAACGGGCCGGAATCACCAAAAACCAGGCCAACGCGGCACTGGAAGCGCTCGAAGGCGAAGGGGTCGTCCTGCGAGGCCGATTCACCGCAGGCTCTGTTGACGAGGCTGCGACAGCTCCGCCACAACAAAAACTCGCCCCGCGCGATGAATCCGACGAATCACGCAACTTCCCCAGCGAGTCTTCGACCGAATGGTGCCATCGACGGCTTTTGGCTCGTATTCACCGGCTCACAATGGACGGACTGCGGAAGCAGATCGAGCCGGTCGGAGTCGACGTATTTGTTCGCTTTCTGACCCGTCATCATGGGGTCTCGTGGTCCCATCGACGCGGGGGAGCGAATGGGTTATTCGAGGTGATTGCACAACTGCAGGGGATGGACATTCCGTCGGTCGCCTGGGAACGAGATCTATTGCCGCTGAGGGTTGAGAATTATCAACTCGAATGGCTGGACGAATTATGTTTGACGGGGGAAGTCGGTTGGGGACGCCTGTTTCCTCCACCAAGAAATCCCGAGAAATCGCGACCGATTGCCAGCCTCACCCGCGTGGCACCGGTTTCGTTTTTTCTGCGGGAAGACGCTCCCTGGCTCGGTTTTCGCTCACCAGAACTCGATCTGGAGGGCCTGAGCAGTCCGGCAAAACAAGTCTACGAACTGTTGGCAACGCGGGGAGCGATGTTTGCAGCCGATCTGCTGACCGCTACCCGCATGCTGAATGACCATCTGGATGACGCCTTGGGTGAACTGGTTTCGCGAGGCGTTCTGACCGCCGACGGGTTTGCTGGCCTGCGGGGGCTCGTCGGCGAAAAGCCGACCGTAGCCCGGAAATTGAATCGTCAAAAGGTCGAGCGTAAACGCGCCACCAAGGGGGCCATCGGTCGCTGGTCGATACGGACTGCGGCGAACTCACTGAGCCGACTTAACGACTCGCCGAACGAGACATCGCCAAGCCCCCCCCCGCCCGACCGCAGCAAGCGGGTCGCCGAGGACTGGGCCTGGCAATTACTCCGTCGTTGGGGGGTCGTATTCCGTGATCTCTTATTAAGAGAAGACGGTGCACCTACCTGGTTTGAACTCTTGCAGGTCTTGCGGCGATTGGAAGCTCGGGGTGAGATTCGCGGAGGGCGGTTTATCGCGGGGGTTGCAGGAGAACAGTTTGCACTCGCCGATAGCGTGCAGCATTTAAGACGTTTACGTGATGAAGGGGGAAAGCACGAAATCGTGATCATCTCGGGAGCAGACCCCTTGAATCTGGTCGGGATTATCACACGTCAAGAACGTGTCCCCCGAACCGCCTCGAATCGAGTCGCATACCTGGATGGTGTCGCTGTCGCATCCCTGCAGGGGGGAGAAATTCGCTGGCTGAGTGATGCACCTCGAGATGCCATGGCCAAGGTACAAGAGCGACTTCGTCAAGCGTCATTCACCGAATGCCCCCCGGCTGAAATAAAGGATTCATTCGAACGTGAAGTCTCACCAGCCAATTCCAGATTGGACTGATGAGACCGCGTTCTGATGAGATCGCGTTCATCACCGACGATCGTTCGACCAGCGAAGATTCATCCGCCACGCGTAAGCGTCTCACTCAGACCGCTCACCTCGTCCACTCACCTCGTCCACTCGGATTGGCATGGGGTCCGGTTCGACCGTGGATGTTTCAGGCGAGAGCCGTGGTCCCGTCTGATACTGGTCCCGTCTGATATTGGTCCAAGATCGCCTGCAACTGGGCCGAGTCCATGACTTCCTTTTCCATTAGCTCACGCGTGATATGTTCCATCACATTACGGCGGGTCGAGAGCAACTCGTAAGCGGTATCGTAGGCGGCATCGATAATCCGGCGAACTTCCAGGTCAATCTCCCGAATTGTCGATTCGCTATGCGAATGATCCACCGCCGCCGGACTTCCTCCCAGAAAGGGGTTTGAACGGGATTCACTGTAGTGAACACGCCCCAGCTTTTCACTCATCCCAAATTCGGTAATCATCCGCCGGGCAAAATCGGTGGCACGCTGCAGATCATTCGATGCACCCGTCGAATTCTCGTCGTAAATCAGTTCCTCGGCAGCAATCCCTCCCATCAAAACACAGATTCGATTTTGCATTTCGGTCTTCGTGATCAATTGACGATCATCTTCGGGACGCTGAAGCGTATATCCAAGTGCCCCAAGTCCACGGGGGATAATCGAAACCTTATGCACCGGATCAACGTTGGGAAGCGAACAGGCCACGAGCGCATGCCCCACTTCATGCCAGGCGACTCGTTGCTTGACCTCTTCAGGCATCACGCGCGCAGACTTTTCGAGCCCCGCCACAACACGATCAAATCCCTCTTCAAATTCCTGAGTGGTAACCGCAGTTTTATTGTTGCGAGCGGCTAATAAAGCCGCTTCATTGACAAGATTCGCCAAATCAGCACCAACAAATCCTGCGGTCAATTTGGCAAGATGCTTCAGGTTGACTCCCTCTTCCATCTTGATCTTGGCAGCATGAACTTTCAAAATGGCCTCTCGACCACGAATATCAGGTCTGTCGACCAGGATGTGCCGGTCAAAACGACCAGGTCTCATCAAGGCGGGATCGAGTGTTTCAGGACGATTCGTGGCACCTAATACGATCACGCTCTGATCTGAACTAAATCCGTCCATTTCGACCAACAATGCGTTCAATGTCTGGTCCCGCTCTTCTCCACCTCCCGGTGACCCATGGCTACGAACTTTTCCAATCGCATCAAGCTCATCGATGAAAATGATCGACGGAGACTGCTCCCCCGCCTGCTGGAACATATCACGCACCCGTGCCGCACCGACACCCACAAATAACTCGATAAAGTCGGAACCGGAAAGACTAAAAAACGGGACACCCGCCTCACCCGCGACGGCCTTAGCCAAAAGTGTTTTTCCCGTTCCCGGTGGACCAACCAACAGCACTCCCCGAGGAATTCGACCACCTAATGCCTGATATCGAGAGGGATTACGAAGAAAATCGACGATCTCTCGCAACTCTTCCACCGCCTCGTCAATCCCCGCGACATCATTAAAGGAAATGCCAACTTCTTCCTCAGCATATAACTTTCCTCGGCTTCGCCCAAACGCAATCGCCGAACCTGGGCCACCCATTCGCCGCAGCATCAACCAGATACAGCCAATACAGCCCGCTGCGAATAATGTGAGAAAAATCTGATCTCGCCAGGGAGATGGGGATTCTTCATAACCCCAGTCCGTGATTTTGTTGTTTCGCAACAGTTCATCCAACCTCCCCTTTTCAGCATCACTCATGCTTCCCACGGGAACGGTAAAATGCTTGGGGGCCTGCTTCGCATCGGTCACATTCTTCGGCTGATCCTGAAATTTCATCGTGCTGGGACCGCGACGAAGCAGGAAAACATTCTCTCCATGCAACGTTTTTTCTTCCAGCCTTTTGACGAATTCACTGTAGCTCAACGACTCTTCTCGCCATCGACTCGAAAAGCTAAACAGAATTGCCCCAACAGTGATCAGAATGATCAGAAACCAAAACAGATTCGTAGACCAACCCTTCTCAGTACGCTTTCCCGCTGGCTCAAGCTTCTCGAGAGGTCGTTTTGGATCCGGTTGAGACATCGGTAAAATCAATTCCTATCAGGAACAACAGCATGCCCAAATAGACATCACTGAATGTGATCGGGCATGGAATCAAAGTGTCCATAACTCTAGGATGCCAAAGACACCGGGTCAACTCTCTGATCATCAGAGCCCTCAGTTCACACCCCAACGGTAATCAAGACGTCGGTTCTCGTTGATTTTGACATTCCCCCAATCAAACCGGATCTGAATCTCCCAGACCAGCGACTTGAACAAAAAAACTCAACAGAGCCGGGGAGATTCCGTGACAGCCAAATTCGCCGCCGACACCATCCTCACCGTGAGAGCCAGGGAATTCAGCCGAGTCTCCGTCGAATCCGCACGAGACATAAACACCACGGGACTCGAAGTACCACACAAAACCCCGCCAAAACGACAATCTGCTGTGTACATGATGGCTTTTACGGTTAGGTTCGCTGACAATAAATTGGGGAATAGCATGCCCTCTGCCGCACCAACAACCTCCCCCTCAATCCGCTTCTTTTCACCCGCGTCTTCTGCATACGCCAGATCAAATGACAGCGGGCCCTGAACAACACAACCTGAAATCTCCCCCTCCCGGTTCCGCCGAGCAAGTTCAACGGCGTCGAGCGTATCCGGCATTGATTCCATTGATTTTTCTGTGGCGGACATCACCGCGATCCGGGGTAATTCGGTAAACGATTCCGACCGCAATACTGACGCGACATCAACGAGACTTCGTAAAATATCTTGCTTTTGCTCTAACGATGGCTGAATCGTGATACCGGTGTCGGAAAGCAGAAACCGCCGTTTATCACGCGGGATCTCCATCAAAACCACTTGGCAAATCGAACGGCCTGTTCGAAGTCCAGAGTCTCGCTGCAAAATCGCACGCATCAGTTCCGGAGTCGCAATCTGACCCTTCATCAAGGCCAACGCGCGACCCGCACGAACTTCGGCCACCGCATCCATCGCAGGATCGATCGAATCAACCAGACCGAAATCGGTAAGATCAATATCAAGATCTGCTGCCAAAGGTCGAATCTCTGCAAGACGACCAACAAGGATCGGCGAAATCCAACCTCGTCTCTGCGCGATCGACATCGCCTCGAGTACTGTTCGATCCGCACCACCCGCGGCCACGACCGGTATGGGAGACGACAGTTGGTCTGCCATCTGATAAAGTGTTGAAAACCCAATCAGAGACATTTTACACCCTTATCTCGCGAGCAAAACAACGCTATTCAAGAAAAAAGCCCTCTTCAATTGATTTTGAAGAAGGCTTTTTAAAATCCCGCCACACGGCAACCATCAAGTTGTGGCGATGGTTTTCACTACACTTCGACGTGCGCTCGGACGCCGATCGCGTTCACCAACAAACTCCATCAGAGCCTTTCGACCAGCATCGCCCAGTCGAAACTCCGCCAACCGGACGATTCTCGTATAACCCCCCTGGCGATCACGAAAACGTGGTGCGATCTCGCTGAACAACACATCGACAGCATCCTTGCTCCGAAGCGCCGCGAAGGCTCGTCTCCGAAGGGCAACCGCTGGTGAAATTGCAGCGTTCCACTGCTGCCAGCGTTCCGAATTCCGCCACTGCTCCCACTCGGCACTCCCCCGCGTTGCGGAGGTACTATACTGAACTGCATTTTCTTCGTAAGCAAGTGCTTTTTTCCCGAGCGTGATCAGCTTTTCGACGACCGGGCGCAACTCCTTGGCCTTCTCGACCGTTGTGATAATCCGTCCGGCTACCTTCGGCACGTTGGGTGCACCCGCTTCTGGCCGGGTTGAACAAATCAAACTCGTGGCCATATTTCGAAACATCGAAGTACGATGACTTTGATTCCGATTTAACTTTCGACCGCTTTTTCGATGTCGCATGATCTCTTCAAAACCAAATCAGAGTGTGTTTTTAGTCCTACTTGACGACTGTCCGGCTACCCAGTTGTTTTGATATCTTTTTTCGACAACTTGTGAACCATCGCCAAATCAAAACGTCTTTTAAGCCAGGAACGACCACAATAGCTACTCAGCGATCTCGCTGCTGCATCGACTGTGGAAGTCTCATACCCAGCCGGAGCGACAACGAATTTAATCGTTCGCGCACCTCTTGTAGAGTCGTATCGCCAAAATTTCTTACCTGCAACAGCTGATCCTCACTCCGAATTACCAAATCCCGTACGGTATTGATCCCTTCGGACTCGAGGCAATTCGTCGCTCGTACCGACAAATTCAGCTCAGCCAAACTGCGACCCAACTTCTCTTCGAGTTCCAAATCAACCGGCGCGTAACCAGTCGCCTCAAGCATATTTTTCAAACCACTATCAGGGAAGGTCTCTGGACCAGGTTCCCGATAAGTGATGATCGGATTCAAATGTTTACGCAATATCTTTGCAGATTCGACCAAGGCGTTTTCAGGGAGTACGGTACCGTTGGTCCAAATCTCCAAAATTAACCGATCGTAGTTTGTGCGCTGACCGACTCGTGTCTCTTCAATTTTGTAACGGACCCGCGTGATGGGCGAGAAGATCGAATCGATCGGAATCACACCGACCTCATTTTGGTGATCTGGCTGCTCCGAAACAGGTGAATAACCGCGACCGTTGTCGACAAGGATTTCAATCTGCAACGAGACATCGTCAGTCATCGTCGCGATCACCAAATCCTTGTTGTAGACATCAACTTGATCATCGGCGATGATGTCGGCTGCGGTGACAACCCCACGCTCATGTCTCTCGATGCGCAGCGTCCTGGGAACCATCGCATGGTTCTTGACAACTACCGATTTCAAATTCAGACAGATGTCTGTCACGTCCTCGACCACGCCAGGGATTGTCGTGAACTCATGCTGTACACCCTGAATTTTGATCCGAGTGACTGCACTTCCCTCAAGGCTGGACAGCAAAATCCGTCGCAGACTATTCCCGATCGTCGCACCAAAGCCACGCTCGAACGGCTCAATGACAAACTTGCCATAAGTACTCGTCAGCGTCTCTTTCTCGGTGACGACCCGATTTGGCAATTCAAGGCCGCGCCATCGAATTCTCATTGAACACTCGCATACTGTTATCGTAAATCGAACGCTGAACACCAAACGATCAAATCAAACACGTCGCTTCTTGCGTGGTCGACAACCATTATGGGGAATTGGCGTAATATCTTCAATGGACCTCACGACGACACCTGAAGTCTGCAATCCAGTAATCGCACTTTCACGGCCAGAACCTGGACCCTTGACTTGGACTTCCATTTCTTTCATCCCGAACTTCGCAGCCCGCTCCGAACACGTCTCAGCAGCACGCTGTGCAGCAAAAGGTGTACTTTTTCGACTCCCCTTGAAACCTACAGTCCCAGCGGACGCCCAGCACAACACGTCGCCATTGACGTCAGTAATCGTCACAATCGTGTTATTGAAGGTCGCCTGAATGTGTGCAATACCCCGGGTGATATTGCGTCGTACCTTACGCTTTTTAACTTTTGCCATTTCGTAACCTGCTCACTTATACAACCAGTGTCTACGCCAATTCCACTTCACCGCACCGAGTCACACCGCCACGAGTACTGTGTGGTAGCGGCCTAGGCCTCGCGGACGCGAATCTCAATGCTTCATATCCTTGACGCCCTTCTTACCGGCGACTGTCTTCTTAATACCTTTGCGTGTCCGTGCATTGGTACGGGTCCGCTGGCCACGCACCGGGAGATTACGTCGATGACGCAAACCACGGTAACACTGAATATCCCGCAACCGGGCAATATTCTGTTGTATCGAACGCCGCAGCTGACCTTCCACCAAAAACTCTTTATCCAACAGGCCGGTGATACGCGACACGGTCTCGTCGGTGAGAGCTCCGGCCTTCATAAACGGGTTGATACCGAGCCGAAAACAAATGTCGGCGGCAACCCAATCACCAATGCCGTAGATGTATTGCAGCGCCACCACGACCTGCTTGTCGTTAGGCAAATCCACACCTTGAATACGCGGCATAACAATCCAATCACTTATAAGAAATCACTGTGAGACTACTAATTAACCTTGTCGCTGCTTGTGCCGTGGGTTTGTCGAGCAAATCACGTAGACTCGCCCTTTCCTCCGGACGACTTTACAACCTTCGCAGATTAACTTAACGCTTGACCGAACCTTCATTTTTACTACTCCTGCACGTCCAGTAGGCCGTGTTGCTGACGGGCTACCAAGTAGCTGTCAATCTTATGAATCAAATCTATGGCCACCGAAACACAAATCAGCAGTCCGGTTCCACCGTAGAAACTCGATATCGAACTATCCAAATGAAGCAACCCGGAGGCCACAGTAGGAATCACAGCAACAAGTGACAAGAACGCCGCACCAACGTAAGTCACCCGAGTCATCACGCGCTCCAGGTAACCCGCAGTGCGATCCCCTGGACGATAGCCGGGTATGAAACTTCCGTAATCCTTCAAATTCGAAGCCATCTCGGTCGGATTAAATGTGATCGCAGTCCAAAAATAACAGAAAAAGAATATCAATGCGATGTAGCAGAGATTATACACAAATCCGCCGTGGTTGGAAAACGCCGCCTCGCACTTATTCAAAAACGCCCCAATACCGAGGAAGCTGATATTAAGGGAAGAAAGCTGTTTAAACAACAACCAGGGAAACATCAATAAGCTTGACGCGAAAATGATCGGCATCACACCCGATTGATTCAAACGTAGCGGCAGACTATCCGTGCGACCCCCGTAGACCTTATTCCCTCGAACATGCTTGGCACTCTGAACCGGGATTCGTCTGACAGCCTGTGTAATGAGCACCACCCACCACACTACGCCGAAGAAAACCGCCGCAAGTACAATGATCCGATCGATACCTGATTGTCCACCGAGTCCGATACCATTTTTGAACGCAGGCCCGATCAAACTCCCCAATGCGGTCGGGAGACGGGATAGTATCCCCGCCATGATCAAGAGACTCACACCATTGCCAAGACCATATTCGTCGATCTGTTCACCGATCCACATCAACAGCACGCTACCGGCCGTCATCGTGATCGTACAAATCATCTTCATGTAGAAGTTATCGAACTCAGGTAGAATGATCCGCTCGTCACCACCCTGACTTCCAGACAATACAACAATCCAGAAATAACTCTGCACAAAACATATCACCACCGTTGCGTACCGAGTCCATTCGTTAATCTTCTTCCGTCCCGACTCGCCCTCTTTCTGCAGCTTTTCTAATGGGGGATACACGGTACCCAACAACTGAAATATGATTGACGCGGAAATATAGGGCATGATGCCTAAACCGAATATCGTCATCATCCCGATGTTGGACGCAGAAAACAGCGATAGCATGCTCATCACCTGCGCGACCCCAGTCCCCCCCTGCCGCTTCAAGCTTTCAGATAATGCTTCCTGATTGACGAACGGCAACGGCATCGAAAAGCCGAGTCGATAGACTGCCAGCAACACTAGCGTCAATAACAATCGGTTTCTCAACTCAGGAATTGATAAAACGCTGCGAATGTGCTTAAACATGAGCTCAATTATCCAGCATAACTATGGCTGCGACCAACACGTTCAACCTGTCCGCCCCGGGCGACAATTGAGTCCTCAGCACTACGAGAAAAATGCGTAGCGCGAACAGTCAACCGCTTGGTCAATACACCATCGCCAAGAATCCTCACCGAAATCTTGCCGTTCGTGGCCAAACCATGCTCACGAAGCGAAGTGATATCCACAACAGCACCGTCCTCGAAGACGCGTTCCAGATCCTTTAAATTCACCTCCGCAACCAGGGTTGCGAACTGCTTATTCGAGAACCCACGCTTTGCGACGCGTCGTTGAAGTGGCATCTGGCCCCCCTCAAAACCGACGCGTGTACTATGACCAGATCGGCTGCCAGCACCTTTGTGCCCCCGCCCGGACGTCTTGCCATGTCCGGAACCAATACCACGACCCACGCGTTTACGCTTTTTTCGCGGAGTCTCGAGACCCAAATCATGAATCATCATATTAAACACCAACCCCTCTCAAACGACCGATTTCTTCGCGACTTCGAAGTTGTGACAGGGCATCAAATGCCGCCTTAACAACATTGATCGGATTGGACGAGCCACGTGTCTTGGTCAGCACGTCGGTCAAACCCAGCGACTCAGCGACGGCTCGCACGCATGCACCTGCGATAATCCCAGTTCCGGGATTTGCAGGCATCAACATGACTTGACTTGACCCAAATCGACCGACCACCTGATGCGGGATCGAGTTTTTTGTCAGCGGACAACGAATCATATTGCGATTCGCGGCTTTTACCGCTTTTTCAACCGCTGTCGGTACCTCAACGGCTTTCCCGTATCCGTAACCAACTCGCCCTTGCCCATCGCCAACAACCACCAGTGCGGTAAAGCTGAACCGACGTCCACCCTTAACCACACAAGCACAGCGTCGAATCTGGACGACGCGTTCCGGGGAATCTGAGTTTGATTTATCGCCTGCCACGTTTCGTTATCTCCAGCCACCAGGGCTACTTATTTCCGTGCCTAAAACTCGAGACCCGCTGCACGAGCCGCTTCTGCCAATTTTGCAATGCGTCCGTGGAATCGACACGAGCCACGATCGTAGGTGACCAACTTGACACCCTTTGCCAAAGCACGAGTCGCGATCTCACGACCGATAATCTCGGCGCCCGCCTTGTTCCCACCGCTGCCCAACTTACCACGCAGTGAAACTTCCAAGCTCGATGCCGCTGCCAAGGTTCGACCGGTCGAATCATCAATGACCTGAGCGTAAATGTGCCGTCCGCTACGAAAAACCGTCAACCGAGGTCGACCGCTCTTCAGCCGATTCCTAACGCGAAACTGCCGTCTTCGGCGCTGCGTTGAAATGATTTCTTGCCCGTTCATAATGACCCTATCAGACCAATAAATCGAAAATAAGCTTGTAGATCAACTGCCGAAGGCCTTACCAGCCTTGCGTCGTACACGTTCACCGGCATATCGAATACCCTTGCCCTTGTATGGCTCAGGGGGTCGCACCGCGCGAATGTTCGCTGCAAACTGCCCCGCTGCGTGCTTATCCGCACTCTTGATCACGACATGCGTGTTGTCGGGCAATTCACAAGAAACGCCCTCTGGCACCTTCAGCTCAACATTATTTGCAAAGCCAACCTGCAACGAAATCACGCCATTTTTCAGCGCAGCCTGGTAACCGACTCCGACGATCTCGAGCTTCACTTCCCAAGGCTGAATCAAACCTACGACCATGTTTGACAATAAACTTCGCGTCAAACCGTGTAGAGCACGACTCTGTGCTGTGTCGTCAACTCGCTCCACAGCGACAAGATTTGCCTCCTGGAACTTTACCAGGATACGATTATCCACAGGGACAACCAGCGTCCTTGAACCCTTGGTCGCAGTTGCCTGTCCGTCCTTAAAGGCGAACGTAACCCCTGCAGGGATTGGAATCGGTTTTTTTCCTACGCGTGACATACGACGTTCTCAACTTTAAACACAGACCGATCACCAAACCTGAAACAACACTTCCCCACCAACCCGCTGTTGACGCGCCTCACGACTGCTCAACACGCCACGGTTTGTGGAAACAATACAAATCCCGAGCCCCTGCAACACCTGAGGTAGGTTGTCGACTGTCGAATAAATCCGACAACCGGGCCGGCTCACTCTTTTCAAGTGACGAACCACCGCACCACCATCGGCTGCGTATTTCAAAGCCACGCGCAACAACCCTTTGGTCTCGGCCGGTGACTCATAACTCCAAATATACCCTTCACGCTGCACTGCATCCAGAATTGAACGATTCAATTTAGAATCCAGGACATTCACAAATGGGCTCTCGTTTCGAACCGCATTTCTGATCCGCGTGATCATATCCGACACACCATCTGCCATAGCGTCACCAACTCGCCTTCTTGACCCCAGGGATCATGCCGTCTAAAGCAAGATTTCGAAAACAAATCCTGCACAATTTAAATTTCCGGTATACCGCACGAGACCGGCCACACAACTGGCAGCGGTGCTCAAGACGAGACGAAAATTTAGGCTTTTTACTTGCTTTTACTCTGTGCGCCGTCGTCGCCATTCCATCCCTCTCGCAGTCACAACCAGCCGATGCCGATCGTCCTTACAGTTTTTTTGGTAGCCCATTTTCTCGTTGATACCAACAGCCTTGAGAGACTGTTACAAGTTCGCGTCAGAATCTCAAGCGACTTGTTCTTTCGCAAACGGAATTCCGATCTCTTTCAACAGCATCAAAGCTTCCGCGTCACTGATGGCAGTCGTCACGATCGCAATGTTCATCCCCTGAACATACGTGACGCGATCGGGATCAATTTCTGGAAACACGGTCTGCTCACTCAGCCCCATACTGAAATTGCCGTTGCCGTCAAAACCCGTTGCTCTCACTCCCCGAAAGTCTCGAACTCGAGGCAAGGCCAGGGTGATCAACCGCTCAAGGAAATCGTACATACGACTCCCGCGGAGTGTGACCTTACAACCGACATCCACGCCCTCACGGAGACGAAAACCGGACACAGCAATACGGGACTTCGTCACCTGGGGTTTCTGCCCCACAATCGTTTTCAAATGATCTACGGCTTCTTCAACACGCTTGCGATCCGCAAGTGCTTTTCCGAGGCCCATGCTGACCACGACCTTCACGATCCTGGGAATCGAGTGAACGTTCTCTCGGCCCAATGCCGCTTTGAGGTTCGGCAAAATCTTTGTATTGTACTTATCGAGTAACCGTGGCATTTTCTGATCCGTAACTAAGCGTCAGACATCTGACGACAATTAAGCGTCAGCCTTTTGACGACCAATGACCCCAAGAGAACCCTTGCAAGACTTACAGTATCGTTCACGGGAATTCTCGGTAACCCGAGCACCAACGCGTACGCCCTTACTGCACTTACTGCAATACACCATCGCGTTGGAGCTAAATATCGGCATTTCACGTGAAATCCGGCCCCCTTGTGGGCTGCTTGGGTGGCCCTTTTTGACATGTTTGAATACCCGATTTACGCCTTCAACGAGGATTTTCTCGCCCCCGTCTAACACACGTACAACCTTGCGAGGGACAATCCCGGCATCATCGCCGGTTATCACCACCACCATGTCACCTTTACGCATCCGCATGATTTACCTAACCTCAATGAACAGCTCAAACGACTTCAGACGCCAGGCTGATGATCTTCATGAAACGCTGATCACGCAATTCGCGTGCAACAGCACCGAAAATACGGGTACCGCGTGGATTGTTATCGTTGTCAACCAGCACGATCGCGTTGGTGTCGAACCGTATGTAACTACCGTCTACTCGGCGGTATGCTTTACGAGTTCGAACAACCACACCCTTCACGACAGCCTTCTTACCAACGCCGCCGTTTGGCAACGATCTCTGAACAGCCACCACTACGATGTCACCCAGTCCCGCATACCGGCGATTCGATCCTAACACTTTAATGCAGCGGGCGGTTTTCGCGCCCGTATTGTCGGCGACATTCACCATTGTTTGCATCTGAATCATCTGATCACCACTCTTTCACTCGCCCGCTTCACCGGTAATGTCTATTAATCTCAATATCACTCAACGGCCGTATCGGCAGCCGAGTCCACTGCAGCACCCGAGGCTTTCGTGACCACGCTAACAATGCTCCACCGCTTCAACCGTGACATCGGGCGACTCTCGACAATCTCAACGACATCCCCAACCTTCGAGATATTCGTCTCGTCGTGCGCATGACAAACAGTGGTACCAGAAACAGTCTTCTGATATTTCGCATGCCGATAGACACGACGAACCTCAACGCGTCGTGTTTTGTCACAACGGTCGGATGCCACGATACCTACGAGTCGCCTTCTCATGAATCGATTCCTGCCACCCTCTCGGGCCTATCTGTTTCGTTTAGACTTAACTTATTTCGCCGCGGCCGCGATCCGTTGTTTTTCCGCAACCACTGTTGCAATCCGTGCAATCTGACGCCGCAACGTCGACCTAAGCCCTACTTTTGCCTTGGCGTCCTCGTGTGAGCCAAACCGATAGCCGAACTCCTCTTTTGCGCAATCGATCGCAAGGCTCTCCAACTGATCAATAGGCAACTGCCGCAACTCATTACACCGATGCACGTTTCACCTCGAATAACACTAATTGCGTTTCTTGTTGATTTGCGGTCTGTCACTCACAGTGCGTTACGCCACGCCGAAAAATCTCAAAGGCTCATACTGACTCGCAAACCATCAGACGTGTCGACCGACCATCCGGACTCGCACCGGAAGCTTGTAAGCCACACGTGCGAAACACTCGCGTGCCGCAGCCTGTGACACGCCGGATAATTCGAAGAGAACTTTTCCAGGTCGAATCACAGCAACCCAGTGATCTGGCTCGCCTTTTCCTTTTCCCATTCGCGTTTCGAGAGGTCGCGCTGTCATCGGCTTGTTCGGGAAAATACGGATGTACAATTTCCCTTCACCGCGAACATATTGGGTCGCTGCGACACGGCATGCTTCGATCGTGTTCCCACGAATGTGACCTGCGTCCATTGTCTGCAGACCCCACTCGCCGAACGCGACAGTCGCGCCGCGTGTCGCATTACCTTTTACGCGCCCTCTTTGCTCTTTGCGATGCTTGACCCGCTTGGGCATGAGAGCCATCGTTAACCTCCTCGTCGCCTAAATCGATCCAAACCTTGACACCAATTGTACCCATCGTGGTCCGCGCTACCGCCAGACCGTAGTCGATTCTCTTGCGCAACGTCGACAAAGGAATCGAGCCTTTACTGGCCTTTTCCGTTCTCGACATTTCCGCACCGCCCAGTCTCCCAGACAACTCGATCTTAACACCGTCGACACCAGCCTCCATCGACTGTTCCAACGACCGCTTGATCACTTTCCGAAAACTACCCCGCTTAACCAATTGCTGCGCGATGTCTTCGGCAACCAAAATCGCACTCCGAGCAGGCTGCCCGATCTCAACAATCTTGAGATCCATGTGCCGACCCGTGAGATCCTCCAATTCACCCTTTAAACGATCAACTTCCTGGCCCTTACGGCCAATGATGATCCCAGGACGAGCCGTATGAACGTGACAAATGACCTGGTCGCGAGTCCGTTCAATTTCCACCTTGTGAATCGCAGCGAACTCATATCGCTTCTTTACGAACTCACGAATACGGAAATCCTCGATCAGCAAATCACCAAACTCGGCCTTGGTTGCATACCAACGACTCCGCCAGTCTTCACATATTCCCAACCGAAACCCGGTAGGTCGAACCTTTTGGCCCATTTGCCCAGTTCTCCTGTCGCGCCTGCAAAGGGCACAAACGATAAACACCCAAAACACTTGACACTATTACGACCGTTCACACAATCTTCGGCTCGAGGCCGATTGTGATGTGCGTGTAACGCTTCTTGATCATAAAACCGATACCGCGCGCATGCGGCTGTATACGCTTGAGCGTAGGACCTGACCCAGCTATCGCCGTTGAAATTCGCAATGAACCCGCGTTTCGTTCATTACGATCTTCTGCATTCGCCATAGCACTCTTGATTAACTTTTCGACCATCCTAGCGCTTCGGTTGGGGATGAAACGCAACGCATCCAGACCCGCCTCAACCGTCTTTCCGCGAACTAGGTCCAACACATGATGCACCTTTGTGGGTGCGATCCGAGCATACTGAAGTTTCGATACATAAGCCATCATATCACCGAACCGTAATTTTGTTAATCGATACGCAGTAGGCATTTGTGCAGAAATGAATAATAATCAACCCCAATTTAGGAGCTGTAATTACTTATTTCCCTTATTGCCATGCCCACGGAACAACCGCGTTTGGGAAAACTCACCAAGCTTATGGCCGACCATTTCCTCGGAAACGTACACGTTGATGTGCGTTCTTCCGTTGTGTACCAGAAACGTATGGCCAACAAATTCAGGCGAAATTGTCGAGCGACGCGCCCAAGTCTTTATAGGCTCTTTTTTACGCTCCGCGTCCAGTTTCTCGATCTTGGCAATCAAGCCAGCATCGATATACGGACCTTTTTTCAGTGAGCGAGACATGTTTATTCCAGCAATTTCAAGTTACTTAAGCGGTCAAATCACGCAATCCACTACTATTATCTTCACATGCTCAAAGCTTCAGTTGGCCATAACGGACAGACTTACGTCTTCGAACGATTGCATTCCGGGTTGGCTTACGCGGATTTCGTGTCCGTCCGCCCTTCGCCAATTTGCCAGTCGGGCTGACCGGATGTCGTCCGCCTGACCGACGACCTTCACCACCACCCATCGGATGTGCGACGGGATTCATTGCTGAACCGCGAACGTAAGGCCGAATCCCCATCCATCGTACACGCCCAGCCTTCGCCAACACGCGACTGGAATGTTCGGAATAGCCTACACGGCCAATCGTCGCTCGGCAACTCGCCGGTACTCGTCGAACTTCGCCTGACGGAAGTGTGATCTGTGCCCACCCGGATTCCGTCGCATTCATCACAGCAGACGTTCCAGCACTACGGCAGAGTTGTGCCCCTTTTCCAGGCTGCATCTCGATATTGTGTATCACAGTTGCAGTCGGAATTTTTGACAACGGCAGCGTATTGCCGACCTTTGGCTCACTGTCTGGACCGCTGGTCACATGCATACCCGCAACCAAACCTTCGGGAGCGATAATATACCGCTTCTCCCCGTCAGAATATTGCAATAACGCAATACGCGACGTTCGGTTTGGATCGTACTCGATGTGTGTCACCACAGCATCGACCCCGTCCTTTTCACGTCGCCAATCGATGAGCCGATACATCCGCTTATGACCACCGCCCCGATGTCGGGTGGTGATCTTACCCTGGAAGTTACGACCACCCTTCTTTTTGAAGGGCTCGATCAAAGACTTTTCCGGCTGTTTCTTTCGGTCAGTGATTTCAGAGAAATCGCTCACCATACCACCGCGGCGCCCGGCACTCGTCGGCTTATAGAATCGCATACCCATCGCGAAAATCCTCAGATATCAAATCTCAAAAGAACGCAATTCGATCTTCAGAATGCAGAACAACAATCGCCTTCTTTGTTTCTGGTCCGACTGATTCTCGCATTTTGTGTCGTCTGGTTTTACCAACACGATTTATTGTCTTCACGCTGACAACTCGCACATTCCAAAGCGCCTCGACCGCAGCCCGGATATCGATTTTTGTTGCGGCACGATTTACCATAAACGTATACATATTGCTGCGTTCCACCAAGTGGGTCGCCTTCTCCGTGACGTGCGCCCTCTTAATCACGTTATAAACGCTCAACGCATTTGAATGCTCAGCTGCCACGTTGCACCTTCCCGATCGAACTCAACAGACAATATTCACGATCACTCAAACCCAAACACGCCGTACTACCTGGCAAGAAGACGACCCAGCGCCCCTTTGGTTATCACAAATCGCTTGCGACTCAACACACTCAGGGCATTCAAGTCATCGCATGGCGACAACGATAAACGCTGAATGTTACGACAAGACTTCCAAACCACTGGATCATGCTGCTCAATCGCAATCAGACACGACTGATTCGCAATCCCCAGGGTGGTGACCATCTTATGAATCGTACTGGTTTTCGGTGCATCAAGTGCAATCGAGTCCACCACGGTCACCTGATCATCAACAAACTTGGATAAAATCGCCATCCGAGTTGCCAAGCGCAGAGCCTTGGCCGGAAGACGGTAACCCCAGTCCTTCGGGCGCTTCGCAAAACAGTGCCCACCGCCGCGACGCACGGGAGTCCGCTTATTACCCATACGGGCATTACCGGTCCCCTTTTGCTTGTACATCTTCTTGCCGCTACCCGAAACTTCTGCACGAGTTTTGGTTTTTGCTGTGCCGACGCGCAAATTCGCCTGATACATCACAACAGCGTCATGCAACAAAACCTTGTTGACGCCATCAGCGATTTGAGCCAAATCAAGCGAATACGTCTCTCCGGTGGGGACGCCCGCCTGTGAATAAACTGGTAACGAATGCATCTCTTTAATCCCGTCTGAACATCAATAGCAATTGGTCGGGCGAATCGTCACATAACCGCCAGAAAAACCTGGTACCGCACCGCAAACCAGCAGTAAATTCCGTTCGACATCAGCTGCAACAACCTTCTGCCGACGAACCGTAGCCTGCTTGCCACCATATCGTCCAGGCATTTTTGTCCCCTTGAACACCTTGCCTGGGTCGGTACTCTGACCGGTGGAACCACCAGACCGATGCACCTTTTTCACACCGTGACTCGCACAAACACCACTGAAATTATGTCGCTTCATTACCCCAGCAAAGCCGCAACCCTTCGAGATACCAGTGATGTCTACGTGCTTCACATCCGCAAGAGAAGCAACAGTCAACACATCACCAACCACCGACTTCGTTGCTTCTGCCTCAGTGCGAAATTCGCGAATAAAGCGAAAAGAACCATCCCCCTCACCCAACACTGAAGAACCAACAAGCGAGGCGAACAAACCGGAAATATGGCCAACTTCAGACTGGGAGCAAAGCCTGCGAGGCTTTGGAGCAAAGCCAACCTGCACAGCTTCGTAACCATCCTGAGCAGCAGACCGAACCTGCAAGACCGGGCAGGGACCAGCCTTCACAATCGTTACGGGGATTTCGGACCCCACAGCGTCGTAGACCTGAGTCATCCCCACCTTGCAGCCAAGTAAGCCAACAGCCATAACAAAACCTCTAATTGATACCACCAACCTCGAAAAACCAGACCCAAACACCAAACCCGATCGACCGCAACAACCCGGAATGGCACCAGAGATCAACCAGCCGACGCCTTGATCTTCACATCAACGCCAGCGGGAAGCGAAAGCTTATTCAACGCATCCACCGTCTTCCCAGTGGGCTGAATAATATCAATCAGCCGCTTGTGAGTCCGAATCTCGAACTGCTCACGCGACTTCTTGTCAATATGCGGACTACGCAAAACCGTGTACCGCTCAATCCGAGTCGGCAACGGCACTGGCCCATGAACCACAGCCCCAGTACGCTTGGCAGTGTCAACGATCTCAGCGGCCGACTGATCCAGAACGGAATGATCGTAGGCCTCCATCCGAATCCGAATTCGATCTTGCTTAGTGGAGCTCACGCGAAAATTCCTGTACAGACAAACAAACCGATGATTGAACTTAAAATCCGCCGCAATTCCACGATTGCGACTGACCAACCCGCACAATTCAGTTCAGATCAGCCACTTTAATCTTCAGAGACTGAAAAAACAGCGTCTCTGTGGCGACCACGAGGCGGGGGATCGGAGATACTATTGTTGTTTGAGCAGATTGTCAACGAAGGGATCACGGTTTCTGATGATTTTCGCAAACCCGATCTGACACAACCCGGAAAAGTCGATGATTTACGTCATTTCTCATCCTAACATCTCTTTCAATACTCGTGCCGGTGCCTCGCTAAAACGGAGTGGCTCCATGGAATACGAGGCCCGGCCCTGGGAAAGGCTCCGAACATCGTTCGAATATCCGAACATCATCGCCAAAGGTGCCTCCGCGTCGATCACCACCAGGTTCGCTCGCATTTCCGTATTCACAATAATTGCGCGACGGGAGTTGAGGTCGGCGGAGACGTTGCCGACAAATGCCTCAGGAGTCACAACTTCCAATTTCATAACCGGTTCCAGCAACAGCGTTTCTGCCTTCTCCATCGCCTGCCGGAATGCAACCGCTGCGGCATACTGAATGGCCGCATCGTTGGTCTCCCCTTCGCGATATTCCACCCCGAGCAGTGTGATCTGAACATCGTGCAGCGGATATCCCACGGCACCGCTTCCACCCAACTGTTCTTTCAGTGCTCGTAATAGCGTTGCCTGCAACTCGGCAGGAAGGTCGCCTGGCTTGAGTCGATTAATGACGGTCATGGCTGTAGGACCAGAAATGGGCTCAATTCGTATCCGAACCGCCGCAAACTGGTTTCCTGTGGCCCCCTGTCGCTCAATACGCCCCTCTGCCTCGGCAACGTTTCGAACGCTTTCGCGGTAGGTGACTCGGGGTCGATGAGTCCGAATTTTGAGCTTAAAATCTCGCTCAATCCGCTTGCTGATAATCTCTAAATGCAGCTCACCCATCCCGCTGATAATCGTTTGTCCTGTTTCTTCGCTGGGATTACGCGTGAAGGTCGGATCTTGTTTCGCCATCAACGTTAAAATTTCGTCAAGTTTTTTCCGGTCAGCACTCGTTTCCGGCTCAATCGCCATCGAGATCACCGATTCCGGAAATTGGATCGACTCAAGTAAAATCGGATGCAATGGATCACACAACGTATCACCCGTTGCCGAATCCTTAGGGCCAACGACTCCCACAATTTCACCGGCAGTCGCTTCATCCAGTTTTTCACGTGAATCTGCCTGGATTCTCCAGAGTTGGCTCACCAACTCTTTTGCTCCCGTCCGGGGGTTTAAAACTCGTGAGCGACTCTTCAATACCCCCGAGTAAACTCGAATGAAATAGAGCTCCGTATGCTCGTCGATGTGAATTTTAAAAACCAACCCACAGAAGGGATCGGTATCCAACGACCTGCGAGTCTCTTCCCCCCCTTTTTTGGGACTGGGATTCAAACCCTTGACCGGGGGAACATCCGCTGGACTGGGGAGAAATCGAACAACGGAATCCAAAATGGGCTGCACCCCGACATAATCTTTCGACGCTCCACAAAGTATCGGCTGCAGTTGGCAGTCAATCACCGCCTGACGGAGAACTCGAATGATCTCATCCGCAGGCAAATCGCCAGATTCGTCATAAATGGCAAACGCCTTTTCATCCAGCAGCGCAATCGCATCAATCAAGCGGGCACGCCATTCTTGAGCCCGCGCTAACTCCGCGTCCGGAATAGGCTCAATCTGAATATCCCTCCCCTGATTCTCGCGGCTGAAATAAAGAGCTTTCATCTCGATCAGGTCAATGATTCCACAAAATCCACCGACCCGCTCGATAGGCCCTTCGCCAATCGGAAGCTGCAACACCACGGGATTTGCATTGAGCCGAGACGTGATCTGCCCGACAACCCGTTCAAATCCTGCCCCAATCCGATCCATTTTATTGATAAAACAGACTCGCGGGACATGATAGCGATCTGCTTGACGCCAGACGGTTTCACTCTGCGCTTCAACACCTTCGACCGCACTGAAGACCACCACACCCCCATCAAGCACTCGCAAACTTCGCTCGACTTCGGCGGTAAAATCAACATGCCCCGGCGTGTCAATGATATTGATCACGTATTCCTGTCCGCGATCCTTCCATTTGCACGAGATCGCTGCAGAATAAATGGTAATACCACGAGCCGCCTCTTCCGGATCAAAATCCGTAACGGTCGTGCCATGATCGACATCCCCCATACGGTGCGTGGCGCCCGCGTAGAACAGGATTCGCTCAGTCGTTGTGGTCTTGCCCGCGTCGATATGAGCAATAATCCCAATATTTCGAATCTGGTTGATTGAGCTGGGCATTTGCAAAAATCTTTTTGGGGGGAATACAAAAGACCCGGCATCACTCGATACCGGGTCTTGCTGCGTTAATTCTTTACGAATCGTGCCTCTGGCAATACTGTCCAAGGGATTTGGCTGACGAAGAAATCTTGCGCTCCCCAGCCAATAAACAACCCGTCAGGAAATCACCAAGCAAAGTGAGCGAACGCCTTGTTCGCGTCTGCCATGCGGTGTACGTTTTCACGTTTCGTGATCGCCGCACCTTCGCGTCGGTAGGCTGCCATCAGCTCTTCAGCCAAACGGCGATCCATCGGACGACCTTTTTTATCGCGGCATACTTCGAGAATCCAGCGAATGGCGAGAGTTTGCTGTCGCTTGGAGTTCACCGGCGTTGGCACCTGGTAGTTCGCACCCCCAACACGCTTGGACTTCACTTCGAGCGAAGGGCGACAATTTTCGACGGCAGCGGTGAAGATTTCGATCGGCTCTTTGTCGGGAATCTTCTCAGAGATCATATCCATCGCGGAATAGAAGGATCGCTGTGCGACACTCTTTTTTCCGTCGTGCATCAAACAATTGATAAACTTGGAAGCCAACTTGGATCCGTATCGAGGATCAGGCTTAAGGTGAGTTCGACTGCAGGTGAATTTATCAGCCATCTTAGGGTCTTCTTCAGCAGAAATTCAGCGGGACGATCGAGAAGCCAGTAACATCCAGGCCCAAAACCAACACATCACGCACCAGAACAACAACACTGTACGCACCAACATCAGCCTACAGCAACCCGCGAGCAGCCAAGGCCGAGTGAACGATTACTTGGGACGCTTGGCACCATAACGGCTACGTGCCTGCATACGCTTGGCAACACCGAGCGTATCGAGCACACCACGAATGATCTTGTAGCGAACCCCTGGCAAGTCGCGAACACGACCACCACGAACAAGAACGATCGAGTGCTCTTGCAGGTTGTGGCCTTCACCGGGGATATACGCTGTAATCTCTTTCCCGTTGGAAAGGCGAACACGAGCAACCTTACGCAATGCAGAGTTCGGCTTTTTCGGCGTGACGGTCTTCACCAGCAAACAGACCCCGCGCTTCTGCGGACACCCTTCCAGCACCGGAGTTTTCGTCCGAACGGGTTGATGCTTCCGCGGTTTCCGAATCAGCTGATTGATCGTCGGCATACTTTTACCTGTGTTCTGTCAATTGTCACGAATTCCGGGAATCTCCACGACATGGAATACGCCCCGGAACATGGAGAGTGTAAATATCGTTCGAGAGAACTTCAAGCTCTCTGTGAAAGAGTCTGCAGTTGATCTCGTTTTTTTTTGCAGTTTTTGGTGCTTCACACCGGCGTCGCTCCACAAAATCCGCCGGATTCAGCCGAAAAAAACGCCCACAGCACCTTATTAACCGGCTGATTCTCGCTTCACCGGCCAACGATGGACATCGTGACTGTGAATGAGAGGCTTCGACCAGCGTATCGCCACTTCAAACGAGCTCAGAAGTGTAAGAGGAACCCCGGAAAACTGCAACGCAAAAGCCTCTTTATTTCTGGTTCGACAGGTTACTGGCTTGACGAACAAGAAAAACACCTCGGAAACACGAAAATCCGCTGGATTTGTCGGCCATCATGAATTGCGACGATGTCGCCAAGCCGTAGAATTGGACTGAGTAGAATTGGACGGTGAGGTCCTCTGTCGCCGTTTTTTTTCTTTAACCATTAACTGTCGGCCTGGAAAACGGAAGCCTCCCGCGAGTCCCCAAGGGTTCTGTTGAATTCGCTCGACTGGCAATCCTTTCTGATTCGAAAGCAGCACATGGAACGTCGGTGGCTGACCGCCTTGGCACTGGTGCTCCTCAGTGGATTGCTCCTCAGTGGATGCACTCAAAATCATCCGCTGATGTCACAAAGCGGAATCTCGTCCGGCAAAAACAAAATTTCCATTGCTGCTGCATCGGATTTGAAGTTTGTCTTCCCGGAACTGATCGAAGAATTCCAGAGACTTTATCCAGAGAATCTGGTTCAAACCACATTTGGTTCGTCCGGAAACTTCTTTGCACAGCTTTCCAACCGCGCCCCGTTTGATTTGTTCTTCTCTGCAGATCACGCTTATCCCCGTAAATTGATTGAGCAGGGGGATGCGGTGCAGGATTCTGAGTTTGCGTATGCTTCAGGCCATCTGGTTATTTGGGTTCCGAATGACTCGCCACTGAACTTAAACCAGGATGGAGTTGGAGTTTTGAGCGATCCCCGAGTCAAAAAAATCGCGATGGCGAATCCCCGACTTGCCCCCTATGGCCGCGCGGCCGAGGGGGCTTTAAAGCATTTCGGCTTGGAGGAATCGTTAAAAGATCGAATTGTTCTCGGCGATAATGTCGCGCAGGCGGCCTTGTTTGTGGAATCGGGAGCTGCCGATGTTGGAATCGTTGCAGCCTCGCTCGCCTCCGCAGCCCCCATGCGAAGCCAGGGGAGATCCTGGCCGCTCCCAACAGAGTCATATCCCGCACTGCTACAGGTAGGGGTCATGATGACTTGGGCAAATGACCGAGGCGCCTGTGAGCGATTTCGGGAGTTTGTGCTGTCTGACGCAGGACAGGCGATCCTCCGTCAGCATGGATTTGCCGCCGCGGAAGACTGAGTCGTTATGGTTGGCGTCAGCGTCAGCGACCCAAATCAGCCAAATCGGAGGACCTGATTGGAATCAGGTCCCGGACGCAGCCCCGAGTTTCGCTCGCAATGTCGCACGGTCCAGTCCCAGGATTTTGGCCGCAGCACTTCGATTTTGCTGGGTGGATGCCAAGACCTCACTTAACAGAGCGGACTCGGCAACACTGAGAAAGCGACGATAAAGATCGCTAAGATTCTCGGCATCCTGCTGAGCCAGCTGCCCCTGCACCCACACCCCGATCGCCGCTTCCAGTTCACCACCCGCAGGCTTGTCGACGCACGGAATCCGCAGCCAAGGTGGCAAGTGCTCGGGTGCCAGTGCCCCCCCACGCGACAATACAACCGCATGATCCACGGCGTTCCTCAACTCCCGAACATTGCCGGACCACGTCCTCTGCTGCAATGTCGCCATGAATTCGGCCGTAATCATCAGCCGAGTCGACTGGGGATGCTGTCCGGCAAAGTATTCCACCAGGAACGGCAGATCTTCCAAATGATCTCGCAACGGGGGGAGCAGGATCGAGAAGACTTTGAGTCGGTGATACAGGTCTTCACGAAATTGGCCCGTCGCGATCATTTCGTCGACATTTCGATTGGTGGCCGCAATCAATCGGGCGTTGGTGGTTCGCTCGCCGCTCCCTCCGACCGGCGAGAACGCATGGGACTCCAGAATTCGCAGCAATTTCACCTGAATTCCCGGTGGCGTTTCGCCAATTTCATCGAGGAAAATCGTGCCGTCCTCGGCCAATTCAAATAATCCCCGACGATCTTCGGCCGCCCCCGTGAACGCCCCTTTGACGTGCCCAAATAGCTCGCTTTCAATCACAGAAGGACTGAGGCTGGCAAGACTCACCCGGACAAACGGCCCGTTTTTTCGCAGACTATGTCGATGAAGTGCTTCGGCGACCAGTTCCTTCCCCGTTCCGGTCTCGCCCGTGATCAGTACGGGGTACGCCGTTGGGGCCACCAACGCAATTTGCTTGAACAGGGCCTGCATGGCCGCTCCGCGACCGATCAACCGTCCCCCTTCCAACGGCCCCGCAGCGGAAGTCGCTGGATGAGAAAGAGATTGAATGGCACGTGCGATCACCGACAAAAAATCGGGTAACTCGAACGGTTTCACTAAATAGTCAAAGGCACCTCGACCCATCGCATCGACGACCGTTTCCAAATCCCCAAAAGCGGTCATGACCACAATCGGTGTTGTCGGCAACTGTTTGCGAAATTCGGGAATCGCGGAAAGGCCATCCTGGCCCGGTAATCGCACATCCACCACGATCACATCGGGCGTAAAGCCCGCCAGAATCTTGTTCGCTCGTTCGATCGAGCCTGCAACCTGGACCTCATACCCTTGATCCGTCAACCGTTCTTTCAGGCTCCAGCAGATCGCCGGTTCATCATCAATGATCAGGATTCGCGGCATCGTCAAACCCCTGTTTTCGTCGCAGCCGACATTGGTAATTTCAATTCAAATCGGGTCCGCCCATCACTACGGCTCCAGGTTAAGGTCCCATGATGCGTCCGGGCAACGGTCGCAGCCACGGTCAGTCCGAGCCCGATCCCTTCGGGCTTCGAGGTGACGAACGACTCGAAAAGCGACTCTTCCAATTCAGCCGGAGGCCCTGATCCATTGTCTTCGACAATCAGTCTGCACTGCATGGCATCAGAATTCAATGTTGCGTCTGACTTCAACACGAACCAGACCTGGCCTCCTGCTCCCGCAGCATCGATCGCATTCAGCGCAAGATTGAGGAATGCCGCGCGCAACCCATCGGTAAATCCGATCACCGACTGTGGCGGATCCTCAACCAATACCGTCAGTTCAATCTGTTGATGTTCACAAGATAACGAGACCAGATCGCGAACGGTCATCACGATCAGCCTGAGATCAACGACTCCAGGTGGCCTTGCATCACTTTTGCCGAGCGAAAGTAGCCCCTGCACCTCTTCTTCAACCAGCGCCAATTGATTCCTCGCCACGATCAGACTTGTGTCGGCGAGTTGATGACAGCGACTTTCGTGCAACTGAATGGCAAGCTTGGCGCCGGCAATCCCATTTCGTAACTGGTGACCAATTCCCGCCGTCAATTGCGCCACCAAGCGCGTACGCTCACCTTGAATCAATTCTTCTCGCATCGCGCGCAATTGACGACTCATCGAATTGATGCTCTGAACCAGTCGAGATAACTCGTCATCAACGTGACCCCCGGAAAGTTCGAGACCAAAATCTCCTTGAGCGATCGTTTCCACATGTTTTTCCAGCAAATGAATCCGGCGCGCCCAACTCGCGGAAATTGCCAGCGTCAAGGGGATCGAAACCAGGATTGTGGCGAGCCCGACAGCGAGTGGTGGCCAAACGGCATCTCGACTCGCTTTTCGCATCGAGTGATCCGGAGTCAGAATCGCCAATCGCTGTGTCGGAAATCCACGAATGCGACAGACTCGAATCAGATAACGATTGCCACCCAGCGATTGCCGGCGGGGGGGACCTTGTTGTTCCGCCGCTGAGTCTTCCGCAAATTCGTATGCCGAGAGATCCGCAAGCGGCAGCGTTCCGACGACGACTCGCCGTTCAGCGGTATCCCAGACGACGAGTTCATCTCCGGTCAATTGTCGCAATTTTTCAATCACAGTCTGCGTGACCGGAAAACTCGACTCTTCCAGCACTCCGATAATTTGCCGTTGTCGTGCTTCGAGGGCTGTCCGATTGCGCGTCGACATCCACCAGGCAGAAAAAATTGCATTCGCGGCAATGGCGACAAGCAATAGCCCCATCAAAGGCCACATGATCTGGTCACGGATCGGACGTTTCACGTGGTGGCCCTCATTCAAAACCCTGTGGGTACACTTTTCAGTGAGGTGGGTACGCTATTGATCAAAAGTCCCATCATCGACAAGAACCTTTTTATCCGGATACATGTCAATGATGGCGTTACTGAAAATCATGGTCGAAACATGGCCGTCAAGATAAAGGTAGTTTGCCGCCCCATTATGACGTCGGTCAGCAATCCAAGGCTGAATGATGTCAGTCCCCAGCCAGATGTCGTAATCATCCTGGCGGGGGTCGTTGTCCGAGGGTGGCCTGAATGCCGTCGCATCGCGTTCAGAAAAGCAAACGAAATTGGATAAGCCGATCTCCACTTGAAACCGGGGCAATGTCCACAAACCGTATCGTCGGGTCTTGTGGCTGAGGAGTGAATTCATCACGTAACTGGTTCGCTGTTGAATCCCGTCCGGGCGACCGGTGTCGGGGTCGATGTACGGCGTCGGTACGGAAGTGTCGGACAGACATCGATAGATGCGGTTGGTCGCCACGTTGACACCCCTGTTTGCCAAGGATTCATCGGACTCAGCCGCACTTCCAATAAAGGGCATGATTTTGTCGGCCCAGTAGATTTCCGCAAACGAATCCGCCGCAACGTGATTGGCAATCACGTCGGCATCGAACGGATGGTGCAGAAAGAATCGTCCACGGTAGATCTCGTAATACTGATGGACCCCGAGCGCAATCTGTCGGAGATGAGACTGGCAATCCAGTTTTCGCGCCGCTTCGCGGGTCTGCTGCACTGCAGGTAACAATAAAGCGACCAATGCTGCGATGATGGCCATCACCACCAGCAATTCGACGATCGTAAAACCACGGGATTTCACCGATCGAGACTCTGTTCGAGGCCGTTTCGCTGCATCACGTCTCATTTTTGCGAGCCACTGCGGGTTGAGAAATTGGTAGGGATCATGATGATAACGAGGATCTCTGGGCTTTGAAAACCAGGCTTCCTGATGACGAGAAAAAACAATTCTCTCGTTTCATCAGGTGCGATCTCTGCAAAATCTGGGTACCATCTTCGGTGTGGAGAGTGAATTGAAATGGCCAGCACGCTGCCTGAATGGGCAAGGCGACCGCTGATGCAATGGTTGCGTTTTAACTTCTGCGTTGAACCCTCACGACAACATTTCACAATCATGTTGCTGGTCGTGGCGTTTTTTGTTGCGCTCGTTCCAATTCCCGTTGATTTGATTCGAGATGTCGCACAGAAAGATCTTTCACAACCGTTTCCTTGCCAGGATCGTCCCTGTGGATGTCGAAACGCCGACCAATGTCGGAAAAAATGCTGCTGTTTTACCCCACTCCAAAAGATGGCCTGGGGTAAGCGTCATGGGATAAAGAGTTTTGAGATCTCCTCGACCCTCACCCCCCCACCAAAAGCACTCTGCGAAGTCAAAAGGCTCCCCGTCCGTAAGGCCCCCATCCGCATGGCCCCGATTGACACAGTACAGACGGCCAGCCAGGGATGTTGCTCGGCAAAAACCGAACTCAAGCTGACCCCGATCAAGGTGAACGCCGAAAAACCTAAACTTACTGACGCGGTTAATCAACCTGCTGATACGACAAAATCCACACCACGCTTCCAAACCGTCATCGGCGTGTGTGCCCAGCAGTGTCAGGGTGTTGAACAATCTTTGACGGGCCTCCCCATCTTCATTCTCCCTTTACCGATCACGCTCGAAATCCTGATTGAACCACGGGGTGAGCGGTTGACGGTCGAGCCTGTACAGCTTCTTTCCGCAGCAATCCAGCCTCCCGTTCCACCGCCAAGAGCGATCGCGGTTTGACTTTTCTCTATCGCAATGATTCCAGGCGACCGCAATCGTTCTCGGCTGCGCGGGTCTTGGCGGCGATGGAGTTGTGTCTGTGATGAGTCTGAGGCCTGCACGGCCTGACATCCTACGGCCTGACATCGCACGCTCACTTTTGGCCGCCGATTCGCTCTCCACAAGTGTGGATCAGTCCTTCGGGTGAGCGTGCCATTCCGGGCCGTCCCGTGTGACAGACTCTTGCTTTCCGCGTTTCTAATGGCTTACTCGATCGAGGTTCATGAAGATGTCTAGCGCCAGTCCACGAAATCGTTTACGCGGATTCACCTTAATTGAATTACTAGTCGTGATCGCGATCATTGCCGTACTGATCGCTCTTTTATTGCCTGCGGTGCAACAAGCGCGTGAGGCGGCACGACGGACGCAGTGCAAAAACAATCTAAAGCAATTTGGACTCGCGTTACATAACTACGAAAGTACGTTTGCCATGTTTCCAATGGTCAGTGCACAGCTTGCCACCTCACAAGGCTTTTCGCCCCAAGCAAGGTTGCTCCCTTATTTCGATCAGGCAAATCTGCAGTCATTACTGGACTTTACCAAACCCGCCTTCACCGGCCCCTATAATGCCCTGGTCCCCAACCCTGCGTTTACCAAAGCCTTTGCCACTGGACTGAATTTGATGCTCTGCCCCAGTGACTCGGCCCCCACCCAGACTGCGGGCTATGGTGGTTTTATCTACGCGGGGACAAATTATATGGTGAGTTATGGCAGTGGCACCGGAACAAATTACGATTTGCGCTGGGTGACAGACGGGATTGTCTATGAAAATTCGAGCGTGGGATTCGCTGGCGTCAGGGACGGAACATCCAATACGGTCTTCATGAGCGAGGCGATCCGCAGCGTCGGAGCGACGGTGACCTTACAAGCGGGGACCTTGCCACCCTTCAATTATCGCCTGACATTAAATGGATCGACCGGCGTCAATTCCGCCTTGCAGCCAGTTCAAGGACTCGCACCCACCGGAGGTCCCTGGTCGGGATTTGCGAATGGAGCAGGGGTGATTTCCAATCCGGACCTATCCGTCGTCTGGCCCACAATGGCAACCTGGCGCGGTCCCGCCGACGGCACGATGCGCGGACGAGGGGTCTCGTGGGCCCATTCCGGGGCACTCAGCACGCTGACAAACGGCTACAATCCACCGAACAGCCGAACCCCGGACGTGGTGACCCATTTCACTGGTTTTTTCGGCCCCCGCAGCCTGCATACGGGGGGAGCCAACCTGTTAATGGGAGACGGTGCAGTCCGTTTTATGAGCGATAACATCGATACCGTCGTTCATCGCAATCTGCATAGCCGCAATGGTGGCGAAGTGATCAACGATTTTTAATTTTTCATCAGTCGTGATTCGCATCAGGGTCAAGAGATGGTCTAACAGTCTGTTGAAAAACGGGGACTGGCTCCGACCGAACACAAAAAACCACTTGAATAATACCCCGTGTGAGGTGCCTGTCCCCCCTTTTTCAACAGACTGCTAAGATCGAGTTCAAAAGATAAAGACTTCTCCAAGATAAAGACTTCCATGAGCGAATTTACCGATCCCCCCACTTCTCACTGGCTGCCGAATTATCGGACCGTCTGGCGCTGGCATTTTTATGCAGGGGTCTTTACGTTCCCCTTTGTCATGGTGCTGGCGATCTCGGGTTCAATCTATCTCTTCAAACCGCAGATTGAAGCCTGGATCGATCGCCCTTATGACAATCTGGAAATTCATCATCCGGCCTCGGTTGCCGAGCAGGTGCAGGCCGCCCTCAGCAGCGTTCCGGATTCGACTCCCAGCGGTTACGAATTCCCCTCCACACCCAAATCGGCGGCGCGGGTCCTGGTCCGCAAGGAAGGGGAATCGACTCGGGTTTACGTCCACCCGGAAACGCTATCCATCCTGCATTCGGTCCCGGAAAACCAACGATTCATGAAGATCCTCTTTCGCTTGCATGGCGAATTACTCATGGGGGATCGCGGGTCGAATGTGGTTGAACTCGCCTCTTCATGGACAATCATCATGATCGTGTCAGGACTCTTTTTGTGGTGGCCCCGCAATGCAAAAGGATTGGGAGGTATCCTGTATCCGCGATGGAAAATGGGATCGCGGATCCTCTGGCGCGACCTGCATAGCGTCACGGGTGTCTGGATTTCAACACTGGCATTATTTCTGCTGATGTCGGGCTTACCCTGGGCGAAATTTTGGGGAAACTATTTGAAAACGATCCGTACCCTGACGGGGACCGCCGTGGTGCAACAGGACTGGACCACAGGGAGCGAGCGTGGCGGTGGTGGTCCTCCGAAAACGATGGCCTCGAACGAGCATTCTGGCCATGGTGGTGGAGGTCGCAGTAGCGGTGTCATGCCCAAAGATCTGAAAAGCTTTGATCGCGTGGCGGCGGTCGTTGCTCCCTTGGCGCTACAACCCCCTGTCGTCATTGCCCCACCCGGCCGTGGGTCCGAGAATTGGACCGCCAAATCACAGACCCCGAACCGCCCCTACCGTGTGAATCTGGTGGTCAACGGCACCACCGGGGAAATCCTCCGTCGGGAAGATTTTCAGGACCGTCATTGGGTCGATCGTCTCGTGAATATCGGCATTGCCGCCCATGAAGGTCAACTCTTCGGCTGGCCAAACCAATTGCTCGGCTTACTCACCGCCATGGGACTCGTCTTGCTCTCGGTCAGTGGTGTCATCCTCTGGTGGAAGCGTCGTGACAAAGGGGTTTTAGGTGCCCCTCATCCCTCGATGAACGCCAAGTTCGCTTGGGGAACGGTCATCGTGGTAGTTTTATTCGGCCTGTACCTGCCGCTGTTCGGGGGGTCGCTGATCCTGGTGTTGCTGCTCGAAAAGCTGGTGCTGTCGCGCATTCCCGGGGTTCGACATTGGCTCGGCCTGAACGCCGCTCCACGGTAACACCGCTCCCCAGCAAACGCAGTCCCACAACAAACGCAGTCCCACAACAAAGGTGCCGGCAGGATTGTGGCTCAGGCCGACGTTTGTGTTGAAAGCGGCTGCCGATAGAAAAACCGTTTGGCGAGCTCCATTGCAACGCCATAAAACAGGCTGATCATCAGCACCAGTCCCAAGAGCGACCAGTGAGGAGCCTCGAACCCCAGTGCCTGATTGAACGGGGAGAAAGGTAAATAGATCACGATGGCTCCGATGGTGAGCAGTGCGGTGGTCAAGAGCGGTCCCGGGCGACTTTGAAAGCAGGGGCGTTGGGTTCGGACCAGCAGCATCAGGATCAGGCCGGTCAAAGCCGATTCGATAAACCAGCCCGTCTGAAATTCGACTTCCTTCGCCTGATAGCCATACAGCAGAATTCCGAACGTCAAAAAATCAAAAATCGAACCGCTGAGCCCAAACACCAGCATGAACCGGAAGATGAATGCCAGGTCCCAGCGCCGTGGGGACTGGATCAGTTCTGGATCAACCCGATCGGTTGCCAGTGTCATCGCCGGAAAATCGGCGAGCAGGTTGATCAGCAAAATTTGTGACGCTTGCAGCGGCAGAAAAGGCATGAACAGCCAGGCGATCGTCAGGCTGAACATGTAGCCAAAATTCCCGCTGATGCTGATGAAGACATATTTCAAGGTGTTCGCCAGAGTCCGTCGCCCCGCTTCGACCCCATCAATCAGTACGCTCAGATCTTGTCTCAGCAGCACAATCTGTGCGGCTTCCCGAGCGACATCGACCGCACCCGCGACCGAAATTCCGACATCGGCGGCGTGCAATGCGGGGGCATCGTTGATCCCGTCACCCATGAAGCCCACAATGTTGCCGGCTCGCTTCAGCGCCAGAATGATCCGTTCTTTCTGGCTTGGTTCGACCTCGGCAAACAGATCAACTTCGCTCGCCTGCCGAGTCAGTTCGGCATCACTCAACGTGGCCATCTCACTCCCCGTCATCACGCGTGACTGCGTCAAGCCGACCTGACGACTGATGGCCGCAGTCACAGCGTGATTGTCACCCGTAATAATTTTCAGGCCGACACCCAGTCGCTCCAGTTCCCGCACCGTTTCCAACACCCCAGTTTTGGGGGGATCGAAAAAGACCAGCAACCCAATCAACGTCATGTTGTTTTCATCATCAACGCTGAGGTGATCGATCGTGACCTCCCGCCGAGCAACCCCCAACACGCGATACCCCTGATCACTCAGCTCGTGAAACAGGCGATCAATCTGCGGACGCACGGTTTCGATACCCACTGTTTCGATACTGATCGTCCCGATGCCGCCTGTCTTGATGCCGACGGCTGCGATCTCCCCGGTTGCACCCGCGGACGTTTCGACGTGCGAGCAGACCTCGAGGATTTTCCCCAAGGCCCCTTTGGTGAGGATCAAACGGGATGCCCCCTCCTCGACCAGCACGCTGAGGCGTTTACGCTGGAAGTCATAAGGGGCCTCGTTCAATTTGCGGACGGAACCGAAGTCGAATTCTCGATGTTTCCGGATCGCGCGGTCGATCGGGTTTTCAAACCCGGATTGCATCACGGCATTGATTGAGGCGTATCGCAAGACTCGTTCACTGTCGCGGCCGGAAAGATCGGGGGTGGAATGGAGGTGCACGACCCCTTCGGTCAGGGTTCCGGTTTTATCCGAACAGAGCAAATTCATTCCCCCCAGATTTTCAATCGCCAGCAGTTTTTTGACGATCACCTGTGATCGAGCCATCGTTTTCGCCCCGTGCGCCAGGACGACACTCGTAATTGCAGGCAACATTTGCGGTGTCATTCCGACAGCCAGCGCCAGGGCAAACTTCAGCGACTCGATCAAGCGAAACCAGAATTCCTGGTCTGATGGGAGTACAAACACCTTGATGAAAAACGCGAGCGAGACAAAAACCAGCGTGATTCGGATCAACAGGTTTCCGAAGTTTCGCAGTCCTCGTTCAAAGCCGGTCTCAGGGGCCTGTTGCTCGAGTCGGGATGAGACCTGGCCGAACTCGGTATTTCGGCCCGTCTGGATCGCCATCGCCGTCGCCATCCCGCTCACGACGTGTGTCCCGAGGAACAGCGAATTCGTCCGTTGACTCAGGGGCGTTTCGGTCGCCAGCATTCCGGTCTGTTTCTCGACGGGATAGCTTTCGCCGGTTAAAGCGGCTTCATCGACGAACAAGTCTTTCGAGTCAATCAGGCGGCAATCACCGGGGATCAGCGATCCCGCAGTCAGACGGATCAGATCACCGGGGACGATCGAATCCATCCGGACTTCCACCGGTTTTCCGTCCCGCAATACCGTGGTCTGCGTTTCGATTCCTTCGAGCAGGCGCGCCACGGCATCGTTGGCACTCCACTCCTGCCAGTATCCGAGCAATCCGCTGGCGACGAGGATGAACAGAATCATCAAACCATTGGTTGGATCTTCGAGCACGAACGAAAGAATGGCCGAACCAAACAAGAGCCAGATGACAGGGCTTTTGAACTGGTCGAGCAGAATGGCCCCGTTTGTCCGTCGACGGGCAACCAGACGCGTTGCAGAAAATTCTGACAGACGCGATTGTGCGAGGGAACCGGATAAACCGACCGGCGACGTTTCCAGTTGATCAAACAATTGATCGACCGGAATGCTCCAAAAACGGGCAGGTGATTCCATCAACGCCACAACCTTCTTGAAAGTCACACGAAACCAATTGGCACCATTTGGCGAGAGGTCATTGTTGATGCTACCGATTATCGAAAAGTCCTGCGGGTGTACGCAAACCCAAGAATCGCGTAATCAAGGAGTCCGCCCAACGTGGCACCGGCATCCTACCGGTAGCGATTACGAAAACCCAGGAATCCTGTTATCATGGGTTGGATGATCTGTGGACGGTCATGACGGCCATTGTCGTACGGAAGCTGTCGCCCCATCCCTGTGATTCCGAGTCTGGCGACGCTGGTGAGAAGTTATGCTGAAAACGAGTGTTTTCTGTTTCCTTGCAAGTTACGTGCTGGCGTTCGCGTGTGAACTGGGCCAGTTCCGGTGGCGGCACGCACTCGCACGAATCGTTTCGCTGCTGATGGCTGTCGCAGGTCTGATCGCCCATACCTTTTATCTGCTATATCGATCCAATCAGTCTGACCTTCCCCCCCTGCTGAGCTCGGCACATGACTGGCTGCTGGTGGTTGCCTGGTTGGCGGTGCTGGTTTATTTGTTCGTTTCGTTAGCCGAGGGTGAGTTGGGGATAGGGCTGGTGATGTGGCCGGTGGTGCTGTTGCTGGTCGTTTCCGCGCAGTATGTGACTGCGGCCCCCAGCCATGTGCTGGACTATCATCGCAATTGGAAGTTGCTGCATGCGACCCTGCTGATGCTGGGGACCACGTTCGTCCTGCTGGGATTTGTGCTCAGCCTGCTTTATCTCTGGCAGCATCGCCGCTTGAAACAACGTCAAACCCAAAGTCGTGCGATCAAATTACCGAACCTGGAACTAATCGAACGACTCAATCGCTGGACAATCCTGGCGGCGGTCCCGCTGCAGACGCTCGGCATCGCCTCGGGCTTTGGGCTTTCGATCTTTTCCAAGGGGGGCGAACTCGCCATGACCTGGACCGATCCTGTCGTGATTGGCGGAGCGGTCACCTGTCTGTTAATGGGGGTCCTGTTTGTCTGGTTACTGATCCAAAAGCGTTCCCCTGGCCGGCAGGTCGCATTGCTGACCGCCTGGGCGTGTGGGTTTCTGCTGGTGACGTTGATTGGGCTGCAAATGCTGACCGCAGCGGTCGGCATGCGTTCGATTCATGGTAATGCGTCTGCTCCCGCCGCCGTGGCAACAGAAGGACAGGCCCCGTGAATCTGCTGGCACTTTACTGTACGCATCAAACCACTTCGCTGGCGGTGCGCGAACGATTGGCGTTTGCCACATCGGAACGACTGGTCACCGGCTACGCGGCGATGAAACAGCGTTTTCCCGATACCGAAATCGTGATCCTGTCGACCTGCAATCGCGTCGAGTTGTACGTCGCACGTCGATCCGATGCCGAACCAATGACCCCGCCGATGCTGGCTCAGTTTCTGTCCGAATTTCACGATCTCCCGCTCGACGATTTTGTCGGCGAATTACGTGCGGCAACCGGGTCCGAGGCGGTCAGGCACCTGTTCGAAGTGATCTCGTCACTCGACAGCATGGTGCTGGGTGAACCCCAAATCGTCAACCAGGTGCGTGAGGCGTATCGGGTCGCCGAGGCGCAAGGAGCCTGCGGGCCGATGATCCATGCCTTGTTTCAGGGAGCCATCCGGACTTCGAGTCGCGTTCGGACCGAAACCCGCTTGGCCGAAGGAAAAGTCTCGATCGCCAGTGTGGCCGTCGGCGACTTTGCAAAAAGTATTTTTGACCATTTCGACGATAAGCTGGTGCTCGTGATCGGTGCCGGGGAAATGGCCGAAGAGACCTTGCGGTATCTCAAAGACGAAGGTGTCCGCGAGATTGTGGTCGTGAATCGAAGCCCCGAGCGAGCTCAGCGCGTCGCGGCAGAATGGGGCGGGCGAGCCGTACCCTGGTCCGAGCTAAATACCTGGCTGGGCCAGGCCGATGTGATCGTCAGTACCACCGGGGCCGACAAGCCAATTGTGGATGCCTCGTTGTTCAAGCAGGTTCGCGCCGCAGCGGCCGGACGGACCGCGTTCATTCTTGATTTAGGAGCCCCCCGCGACTTCGACACCAATGTGGGAGACTTGAACGATGTCTTTCTCTACGACATCGATAGTCTGAAAAAGACGTGCGAGGCGAACCGCAAGGCGCGTGTCCGAGAAATCGACAAGGCGCGAAAGTTGATCGACGAAGAGGCGGCCAAATTCATGGCCGAGTATTATCATCGCGCGAGTGGCGAGGTCGTTTCGCGCCTGATGCAGGATTGGCATGCCGTCAGTAAGGACGAATTGGATCGGCTGTTCCACAAACTGCCGGACCTGAATGAAAAGGACCGTGAGCAGATTGAGCGAACGGTCGAGCGAATCGTGAACAAATTGCTGCATCCCCCGCTGGAAGCCCTGAAGGTCGAGGCCCGCGAGGGAACTCCTCACGGTTTGATCAACGCGCTAAAACGCTTGTTCCGAATTTGATTGCGGCAGAGCTTCCAGACGGCACCCTCCAGCACCGGAAATTCTGGTGTAAAACGAAAAGCATGTCACCCTCTTGTTCTGTTTTTCTCTGCTGCAGCCCTCCACTCTTGTGTTCGGTCCATTCAGAGGACTCCGAAGCAGTGCCACCCCGCACCGTTCAACCCCCGCAGGGGGGGCATCCCCTCGCCCCGGTACTCCGGGGAGAGGGGCAGGGGCAGGGGCAGGGGCAGGGTGAGGGGTCTTCCCGTATTGCCAACGACCACCACCACCTTCAACGAGCCCTTTGAAACGCTCACCGACTGAGAACCCCCATTCAGCCCCCGCATGGCGGCATCCCCGCCGGTACTCCGGCTGATACACGGCCGAGGCGGGAACCCGATCACCGTAGCGGTATGCAGCCAGTTCCACCACGGGAATGTCGTTACAGGGGCCATTGACGCTGCCGAGTGTTGGTCGGGAATCGGCAGCCCACCTCTACCAAATGTGCGGGGTGAGAAGGTTTAGACGGAATGGGGAGTGAGTCGAGAACGGCGACATCCCGCTGAGTACACTGGGCCAGGATGTTCGCTGAAAAACGTGGAGTTCGATTGATTTTAGAGGGAATCCCAGCTCGGCTGACGTAAATCCCCGCTGCACATTTGACGCAACACCAATCCGCATAAAAAGACGCAACATAAAAATTTAAAGAATTTATTTTAAATAAAATTTAAAAAAATATGTTTTTTTAACTTGAAAAGCTTACAGAAAAAGATTAAAAGCATTTTCGACTAAGATCAAGAAATTCGGTTTTGCTTAAATTCCTGTCTGAATGTTTTTTGAATATCGATTCTTTCTCGAACGACGCGAACGATTGAGACCTGTGGGGTCTTCATCGGGGAGATTCCCGCTGCGGTGGGGTGAGTTCAAACCGATCCCGACAAACTCGCCCAATCCTTTTGGTGGGTGGGTGGGTGGTATTGATCGATTGTTGTATGCTGAAACCTGTGATTCCTTTTCCCGCTGTGTTGCTCGCCGTTTTGCAGATCTTGCCGTCTGAAAACGCGTAAATTTTCTGAAAAAAGACAATTGCCATGAAAAATCAATGGTTGTCCGGGTTTTGGTCACAGATCGCTGCGAAGTTAAACCGTCGTTATTTCGCCTGGCGGCGTGCCGAGCGATCCATTCGCCGAAATCGCCGCCGAGCAAGCCGTTTGCCACCCACCGAACCGCTCGAGTCACGCATGCTGCTGACGACTCCGGCAGTGGTTTCGATCAATGACGTTCTCGCATCACCCACGAACCAGAGTACCATTCCCTGGACGGTGACCTTCAATCAAGTCGTGGCCGGTGTTGATCCGTCGGACTTCGTTTTGGTGAAGACCGGCACGGTCGGCGTCAGTCTATTGCAGATTACAGGCAGCGGTGCTGTCTATACGGTCACCGCCAGTGGCGTTACGGGAAACGGAACGCTGGGCCTGAATCTGGTGGACAATGACAGCATCATCGGCGGCGGCTTGGCCCTGGGGGGTGCCGGGACCGGGAACGGCAATTTTACAGGTCAGGTGGAAACAATCGACACGATTTTCCCGAGTGTCGCCTCGATGACCACGCCATCGAATATCACGAATGCAACCAGCCTTAATTACACCGTTACGTTCAGCGAACCGGTGGCCGGTGTGACTTCCGGAGCATTTACGCGATCCGTAACAGGGACGGTCGCCACATCGACAATCACCGTCGCTCCAGTCAGTACGTCAGTCTACACGGTGACCGTCAGCGGCATCACGGGGAACGGTTCGTTAGGACTCAATCTCACCGACAATCAATCGATTCACGATCTTGCCGGGAACCCCTTGGTCAGTCCCAACGCGGCAGTCAGTTTCGGCAACCAAGCCACATTTGCCACAGGGGCCGGCCCCGCACCGGGGGCGATTGGTGATTTAAACGGGGACGGAAAGCTTGATCTGGTCATCTCGAACAGAGGCTCGAATTCGGGCAATACGGTGAGTGTGTTACTGGGGAACGGGGATGGAACTTTTGGGACCCAGAACACCTTTCAAACGGGGACGGGTCCCGTTGCCGTGGCGCGGGGAGATCTGAACCAGGATGGTATCCTGGATCTGATTGTGGCGAATATTATTGGCAATACCGTCAGTGTCTTATTGGGAAACGGAAATGGAACCTTTAAAGCGCACGTCACCTACCAAACAGGGGCTAACCCGAAGTACGTGACGCTGGGTGATTTCAACGGCGACGGGATTCCCGATCTGACGGTTGTAAACTATAGCCATCATAATGTGAGTCTGTTGCTGGGGAATGGGAATGGAACCTTTAAGGCTCAAAGCACCTTCCAAACGGGGACCAATCCAAAGTTCTTGACACCAAGTGATGTGAATGGGGATGGCCGCGTTGATTTGATCGTTACAAATTATAGCAGCAATACGGTGAGCGTATTGCTGGGGAACGGAAATGGAACGTTCAAGCCACAGGCCACCGTTTCAACGGGAACCCATCCCATTATGGCGACCCTAGGCGATCTGAACGGCGACGGAAAGCTGGATCTCGCCGTCTCGAATACCGGTAGTAATACAGTCAGCGTGCTGCTGGGGAATGGGAATGGGACCTTCCAAGCGCAGACGACCATCTCAACGGGGACGAGTCCCGGTGCCGTACTGGGAGAATTTAACGGCGACGGCAAACTCGATCTGGCGATCGTAACCACTGCCGGCCTCGGCGTGTTGGTCGGGAATGGAAATGGAACCTTCCAATCCCAAACGACGTTTCCATTAGCGACCGGCTCAAATTCCCAGATGCTGGGTGATCTGAACGGAGATGGAATGCTCGACCTCGCTGTCGTGAACGCAGGGGGTGTGAGCGTGTTGCTGGCCAACGGCAACGGGAATTTTACCGGGGAGGTGGAAACGATCGACACCACCGCACCGACCGCGACGATCACCGCGTTTGGAAACAGCGGTTATACAAACCTGGCGAGCCCGCAGTTCACAACGGTGGTGGGGACAGCGGCTGACAACACGGCCGTGGCCAGCGTGGCAATCAGCCTGAAGAACAGCGGTGGGAATTACTGGAACGGAACAACCTTCTCAGGGGCAACCGAAACCTTCTCGATCACCGCGACGGGGACGGCCAGTTGGACAGCCAACATCCCGACCTCGTTAGCCGACGGCGTTTACACCGTCCATGCCCAGAC